>Ga0157369_10000474_pt1 | contig 53237 bp, 38 predicted proteins | sample C25metaG_FD_113461 | JGI IMG/M metagenome (GOLD analysis project Ga0157369, IMG submission 113461) | Corn rhizosphere microbial communities from Kellogg Biological Station, Michigan, USA - C2-5 metaG | ecosystem: Host-associated > Plants > Roots > Rhizosphere > Soil | place: USA: Michigan... | reverse complement strand
TGAATCTTGCAGAGTCCAACGCTCCACCCATTCCGATAATTCTTTCCTTCGGAAGACCGGATGTTTTATGAACCAAATAGGCCATTGTATCCATCGGATTAGAAACAACAATAATGATAACGTCCGGAGAATGTTTTACTAAATTTTCAGTAACTTCTTTTACAATTCCGGCATTAATCCCGATCAGTTCTTCTCTCGTCATTCCAGGTTTTCTAGGAATTCCTGAAGTGATTACCGCTACTTTGGAACCTGCAGTTTTAGAATAATCTCCAGTTGTTCCGGTAATTTTGGTGTCAAAACCATTAAGAGAAGCTGTCTGCATAAGATCCATTGCCTTTCCTTCTGCGAAACCTTCTTTGATATCCACCAAAACAACTTCTGATGCGAAGTCTTTCATTGCTATATATTCTGCACAGCTCGCTCCTACTGCACCAGCTCCAACTACGGTAACTTTCATAATAATAATGTATTTTTTATTAGTTTAAAATTTATTTTGTATTGCTCGTAAATATAATAAAACTTACAAAAGCAGAGAAAAATTTAATTCTAATATTTGTCATATTTTAATTTAATACAATTTCTAAAGTGTAAATGTTGCATTTTGAAGCAATGAAACACTTAACATATGATACAATTTATATCATAATATTAAAGTCGTTCTTTAATATGATTCCTATTTCGTAAATTTGCTCTGAAAAAAATTGAAAATATGTCAGAAAACAACATAAAATCTATTGCGGTTTTGACTTCCGGGGGTGATGCTCCCGGTATGAACGCTGCACTTAGAGCTGTTGTAAGAACAGCAAATCACTACAACATAGACTGTTATGGTATCCGCGAGGGTTACAATGGTCTTATCGCCGGTGATGTTATAAAAATGGGACCACGTTCTGTCAAAAATATTATTAATCAAGGTGGAACCATTCTGAAATCTGCAAGATCGAAAGAATTTATGACACCCGAAGGCAGAAAAAAAGCTTATGATCAATGTGTAAAACTAGGCATTGATGCTTTGGTTTGTATCGGTGGAGATGGAAGTTTTACAGGTGCAAAAGTCTTTAATGAAGAATATGGTGTGAAAGTAATTGGTGTTCCGGGAACGATTGATAACGATATTTTCGGAACTGACAAAACCATTGGTTATGACACGGCTCTTAACACAGCCATGGATGCCATTGATAAAATCCGTGACACAGCAACCTCACATAACAGAGTTTTCTTTGTAGAAGTAATGGGTCGCGATGCAGGTTTCATCGCGCTAAACAGTGGAATAGCAACTGGTGCTCTTGATATTTTAATTCCTGAAAGAAAAGACAGTTTGGAAGATCTTTTCAATACCTTCAAAACTGCTGAGAAAGTGGGTAAATCATCCAGCATTGTGGTGGTTGCGGAAGGTGAAGAACTGGCAAGCATTTATGATTTGGCAAAAGCTACCAAAGAAGAATTCCCTAACTATGACATCCGTGTAGCAATCCTGGGCCACATCCAGAGAGGAGGATCTCCAAGCTGTGCAGACAGAGTATTGGCAAGTCATTTAGGATATGGTGCTGTGATTGGATTGATGGAAGGAAAAAATAAAGTGATGGTAGGAATGCAATCAAACAAAATCACTTACACAACCATAGAAGAAGCGATCAAAAAACATAACGAAATAGACAAGGATTTACTTAAAATAGCGGAGATTCTTGCTATGTAATTCCTTATTTTTTCGTAAATTTATAGTAACAAAAAAACCTTAATATTTTAAATAATATGTCAACAATTAAAGTAGGAATCAACGGATTCGGGAGAATCGGACGTTTAGTTTTCAGAGCAATGACTGAAAGAGAAAACATCGAAGTTGTAGGTATTAATGACCTTATCGATGCAGAATACATGGCTTACATGCTAAAGTACGATTCAGTTCACGGAACGTTTAAAGGAGAAGTATCAGTACAAGGTAACAACCTTGTTGTAAACGGAAAAACTATCCGTGTAACTGCTGAAAAAGATCCTAACAACCTAAAATGGAATGAAGTAGGTGCAGAATATATCGTAGAATCTACTGGTCTATTCCTTTCTAAAGAAACTGCACAAGCTCACATCAATGCTGGTGCTAAGAAAGTAATCCTTTCTGCGCCGCCAAAAGATGATACACCAATGTTTGTAATGGGTGTGAACCACAAAGAATTGACGAACGATATCGCTATCTTCTCAAACGCTTCTTGTACTACAAACTGTCTTGCGCCATTAGCAAAAGTAATCCACGATAACTTTGGAATTGCTGAAGGTCTTATGACAACTGTACACGCAACTACTGCAACTCAGAAAACTGTAGATGGACCATCTGCAAAAGACTGGAGAGGTGGTAGATCTGCGCTAAACAACATCATCCCTTCTTCTACAGGTGCTGCAAAAGCGGTAGGAAAAGTAATCCCTTCTCTTAACGGGAAATTGACCGGTATGTCTTTCAGAGTTCCAACTGCTGACGTTTCTGTAGTAGATTTAACTGTAAAATTAGACAAACCAACTTCTTACGAAGAAATCTGTGCTGCTATCAAAACTGCATCTGAAGGTGACCTTAAAGGTATCCTTGGATACACTGAAGATGCTGTAGTTTCTCAGGATTTTGTAAGCGATTCCAGAACTTCTATCTTTGACAAAGAAGCTGGAATTATGTTGAATCCTACTTTCGTAAAATTGGTATCTTGGTATGATAACGAATGGGGCTATTCTAACAAATTGGCAGATATGCTTGTACATTCAGCTTCTTTGTAATCTGAAGCTTTTGATAATAAAAAACCTCTGATTTTTCAGAGGTTTTTTTTATGCATTATTTTTTTTACTCAACAATGAATTTCTGACTTTGAATTTTCCCTTTATCATCAGTCAATGTCAAGATATAAATTCCTTTTCTTAAATGACTTACATCTATCGAGTAATTATTTTTATTAAAGTCTTTTCCTAATAATCTTTTTTCCGAAAAATCATAAATATCAAATTTAATCAATCTTAAATCTGTAGAAATAAACAGTTTCTCCGAAGTTGGATTCGGATAGATCTTAACTTTCTGAATTATCAGATTATTTGTATTCAGATGCTCCTCTTCTCCTCCAATGATTCGTGTAATTCTATTTCTGCCTTTAGAATTATAGGACGTAAAATCGCCCGTCACCAAGAATTTTTCATCTTGATTCATTAGCATATAAATTGGTTTATTAGCTCCTGTCGAATTCGTATTAAAAGTCAAATCCAAACTTCCGTCTGTATTAAGCCTGGCAATATAATTTCTATTCACATTATTATATTTTGTGAAACTTCCGCCGATCAGGATCTTACCATTTTCCTGCATTACGATAGTTTCTATCACTGCATTAGCTCCAACTGTAGCAGAAAAAGATATATCTCTGCTTCCATTAGCATTTACTCTTGCAATCCTTGTAGATGTCACGCCGCTAAAAGTTGTAAAATTACCTCCAATCAAGATCTTTCCGTCTGGTTGAATTATCATATTATTAACAGTTCCGTTTGCACCGCTCCCAACAGCAAAAGATGTATCCAATGTCCCGTCAGCATTAATTCTTGCCAGTCTGTTTCTTGAAACACCATCATAGGATGTAAAATTTCCTGAAATTAAAATCTTATTATCCGGCTGCAGTTTCATAGAATAGATTGCATTATTTGCGCCGCTCAAAGGTTGAAAAGTTGTATCGATTGTTCCATCTGTATTAAGTCTTAGAATACGATTAGCTGTTTTTGTATTGAAAACAGTAAAATCACCACAGATCAAAATTTTTCCATCGGGCTGAATCAAAATACCTCTTACAGGATCTGTAGGACCATAACCAATTTTGAAGTCACTATCAATAGATCCCGTTGAACTAAGCCTTACCAAGTATGATTTCGCAATACCACTAAAGGTTGAAAAGTCTCCGCCAATGATGATCTTATTATCACTTTGCGAGGCAACTGCTCTTACCATCAAATCAGCTCCGGTTCCGGTTTGCAGTGTATTATCAACATTGCCTTCTGAATCGATTCTTGCAATTCTGTTATTAAGACTATCATTGAAGCTATTGAAGTTACCTACAATGATTAATTTTTTATCGGATTGTACAGCAACATTCCGGATTGTTCCATCAGCAGCATTTCCGGGGTTAAAGCTGTAATCGAGCGTGCCGTCAGGATTAATTCTCGAAAGATAATGCTTTACATTATTATTAAAAACCACGTAACTCCCTCCTATCACTAATTTCCCGTCAGACTGCTGCTGAAAACTCGTGGTACTTTGGCTAAATCCTTTTCCGGGATTGAAACCTGTATCGATCGTTCCGTTTTCATTTATTTTAACGATAAAATTCCTCATTGTTCCGGCATAGACTGTGAAATCTCCACCCAGGAGAATTTTTTTATCATTAAGGATAAGAATATTTCTTACAATATTATTAGCACCAGAGCCAATTGTAAAGCTTTCATCGATGCTTGCATCTTCATTAATTTTTGCAATTCCATTTTTGGTTACATTATTATATTTATTGAATTTTCCACCGACAAAGATTTTGCCATCACCGGAAAGTAATATTTTATAAACAATATTATTAAAACCGGTTGTTACAAACGATTCATCCACGCTTGCATCAGAATTAATTCTTACGATATAATTTTTGGCTTCAGAATTATAAGTTGTGAAATTTCCACCTGCCAAAATCTTTCCGTCCGATTGCACAGCAACCGAATAGACATGAGAATTAAAACCAATAGACGTATCAAATGAAGTATCAAGACTTCCATCGGCATTCAGTCTGGCCAGATATTTTGTATTGATTCCGTTAAATTTTATGAATTGGCCACCAATGATAATTTTGCCGTCGCTTTGCAATGCAATACATTCGATAACACCGTCAGCACCAGTTCCAGTAACAAAAGTTGCATCAACAGATCCGTCGGCATTAAGTCTTACAATTCTGTTTTTTGTAATACCGCTGAAGGTTGTAAAACTTCCGCAGACAAGAATTTTACCGTCAGTCTGTTTTATAAAAGAAGACACATAATCATTTGCTCCCGATCCTATAGAAAAGGTATTATCAAAACTTCCATCTGTATTAATTCTCGCTAAAGACTTGGCAGAACTTGTATTAAAAGTTGTAAAATCTCCTCCGATGATTATTTTACCATCTGGCTGGATTATAATATCTTTTACATAATCATTGGCGCCATCTCCTAGTCCAAAACCAAGATCTGAAGAATTAAAAGTTGTATCCACATTTCCCGGTTGGGCATGAATAAAAAATAAAATAAATAAAAATACAATTGATAAAACTTGTTTCATCCACAAAAAATATCAACAAATGTAACGGATATTTTGGAAACAATAAAGATTTTAGTATTGTTACAATTTTAAAGATTTAATTACACTGTCATAATTATAAGCAACAAAAAAATTAGGCATTCAAGATTAAAATGATTATTTTTGAGAATAATTTTATTGAAATAATGAGTACTACTGACGATAAGAAAAAAGCACTGCAACTCGTGCTGGAAAAATTGGATAAAACCTACGGAAAAGGAACTGTAATGACTTTGGGAGAAGATTCTGTAGATCATACAATAGAAGTAATCCCGTCCGGATCATTAGGGATCGACCTTGCTTTAGGTGTTGGCGGATATCCAAGAGGAAGAGTGATCGAAATCTACGGTCCTGAATCTTCCGGTAAAACAACACTTACTCTACACGCCATTGCTGAAGCACAAAAAACTGGTGGAATTGCAGCTTTTATTGATGCCGAACACGCATTTGACAGAAGTTATGCTGCAAAATTAGGTGTAGATTTGGAAAACTTAATTATATCACAACCTGATAACGGCGAGCAAGCTTTGGAAATTGCAGATAACCTGATCAGATCAGGCGCAATTGACATCGTAGTAATTGATTCTGTGGCTGCATTGACTCCAAAAGCTGAGATCGAAGGGGAAATGGGAGATTCCAAGATGGGATTGCATGCAAGGCTAATGTCGCAAGCTCTTAGAAAATTGACTGGTTCTATCTCAAGAACGAAATGTACTGTAATTTTCATCAATCAGCTTCGTGAAAAAATTGGTGTAATGTTCGGAAATCCTGAAACAACAACCGGAGGAAATGCGCTTAAATTCTATGCCTCTGTAAGAATTGACATCAGAAAAGCTAGTGCTCCTATCAAAAATGGTGATGAAGCTGTTGGAAGCCGTGTGAAAGTAAAAATTGTTAAAAACAAAGTAGCTCCGCCTTTCAAACAAGCTGAATTTGATATTATGTATGGTGAAGGAATTTCCAAAGCCGGAGAGATATTGGATACTGCTGTAGATCTTGCAGTTGTTAAGAAAAGTGGATCTTGGTTCAGTTATGAAGAAACAAAACTAGGACAAGGTCGTGATGCTGTAAAAGATGTATTAAAAGATAATCCTGAATTATCGGATGAAATAGAGGGCAAGATCAGAGAAATCATTAAGAATAAATAAATTATATTTTAAAGATAATTTATGAAAATTTATTTACGTTATTTAATCTATGTATTATGCCTAGTCCTATATATATATGTGGCTGCAACGTCATACGGTTATGATGACGAATTTATTAATATAGAGTTGATTAAAAGCCTAACAACAAATAAGTCACTTGCAGATTATATTATATTAAAAGACGTACATCCTCCATTACATTATCTTATTAATAAGTGGCTTTTCGAGATATTTCAAAATTGGAGTATCGTAAGAACAATTTCGGGAATACTATTATGTATTTCCGGAATATTTTTCATTGAAAAAACACGTAAAAATGGCACTTCATGGATTAGGGATCTTACTTTGGTTTTAATAATTCTATTAAATCCCGCTTATCTTTTGTGGGGAACAAGTATACGTTGGTATTCGTATTTCGTTCCTTTGTTATTTATTTTGTTATCAGCTAATAAAACTACAAATTCCTTTCGTCACTGGATTTTCTTTTCTATCCTGATTACTATTTTATGTTATATTGGATATGGAGGCCTATTTCTATTCCCATCATTATTTTTAATCCATTGGACTAAAGATTTATCGGATATAAAGAAAAAAATAAAAAATGCAGCAGCAGCAATACTACTTTTCGCAGTATTATATGCCTATCAGCTTTTTATATTAATAAAATTCCAAGTTCATAACAGTGGAGATCAAACATTTTCGCTTTTAAAATCATTAATAGGATTTATCAGTTCACAAGTAAGCAATCAAGGGCTTTTCCCGGCTTCGTTAGCAGGCATATTTTCAATTTTAGGTTTCTCAATACTTTATCTAAGAGACTTATTGATAACTATTAAAAATAAAAAAATTGAAACTGGTATAATTTCTTATTTAATAGGTATCATTATATTCTTTATAACTGGTATTGCAGGTAAAATGAGAAATTTCGTAATACTAAGTCCATTTCAAAACTTTTTATTTTTCAACCCGTCAGAAACAAGATTTAGAAAAATTTACATTACTGCAATTTGTCTTATTTTTTCTGCAAATATATGGGGAGTTTACAATGTAACAATGCATGTTGATACTAGTAAAAACAGTTGGAATATTCCAATAGAAGAGATACTAGAAACTTTAAAGAAAGAAGATAAAAATTCAGTTTTAATTCTTAATCATGATTCAGTTATTAGTCATGTTTTGGTTGACAAAGGTTACCATATTTACAGCCCTTTGATTGATACAAAAAATGTAAACACTGCGTCGATTAAAAAAGTAATTGTACTAAGAACTTATATCGGATCTATACCTCCAGATCAATATAAAAAACTATATACCGCTGTTGAATTTATTAATGGCAAAGATTACAAACCAAAAATTACAAAAATAGGAAAAGATAATTTTTATAATATAAAAAGAAAAATTGAAGCTTCTTATCCCGAATATTCTATTGAAATTTCTCAATATAATAAACCAAAAAACTTGCAGCAATTACTTATTTGGAAAAATAAAATAAAATAACAATTTTTCATAAAAGCCTGAATATTTAATCTTCAGGCTTTTTTATTATTTGAAGAAATAAGTTAAACCTAAACTTAAAACCTGTTCTGATTTTTTCTTGGCAGTACCCGCATACCCCACTTCAGACGGACTATTTTTCAAATCAGGATATGCATTGGACAAACCAATATCGTATTTCAAAGCAAGTTCTAATTGTCTTTTATAGCTGAATCCTACACCTGCGCCAATTCCCAGGTTAAATGAATTAGCTTTACCATAGCTATCTTTTTCATATTCAGGTTTATTGGTATTTTTCACTTTTTGATCTATCAGAAAATTAAATCTAGGACCTATCAATCCATAAAATTCAGATTCAGCTTCAGAAAAATAAGCTTTAAAATTAATTGGAACACTTAAGTAGTTATTGCCATAGACAGCATCATACCCTGGTGTACCTTTTGCATCTTTTGCTTTTCCAGATTCTCCAGCTCCAAAATACAAAGCCTCTACTTGAAGATAATATTGCTCGGCAGTACCAATTGGTGATTGGGCAGTAATCCCTCCTAATACAGAAATTCTGGCTCCAGAAGGGTTATGGGCATTTCTAACCCTCGAATATGTTCCTCCCGCAACAGCACCAAATTCTGTTGATCTGAAATCAATTTGTGCTTGTGAGAATAATGAAATTAATAAAAAGGACCCAAAAAGGATTTTTTTCATAATAGTGTTTTTATAATTTTTTTTCTTTTTCAAATTTAAATAAAAAAATTGAGAAGCTCTATCTGAGCTTCTCAAAATATATTTAATAAAGGATTTTAATCAATTATTTTATGCTAGAACTTTCGCTACAGTTACTCCGATTTCTGCAGGAGAATCTACAACGTGAATTCCGTTTTCTTTCATAATAGCCATTTTCGCTTGTGCAGTATCATCATCACCACCCACAATTGCTCCTGCGTGACCCATTGTTCTTCCTTTGGGCGCCGTTTGTCCTGCGATGAAACCTACAACTGGTTTTGTAGAACCACTCGCTTTGTACCATCTTGCAGCTTCTGCTTCCAAAGATCCACCGATCTCACCGATCATTACAACCGCTTCAGTTTCAGGATCGTTGATGAACAATTCCAAAGCTTCTTTTGTTGTAGTTCCAATGATTGGATCTCCACCAATTCCGATCGCTGTAGAAACTCCGAAACCAGCTTTCACAACCTGATCAGCTGCTTCGTAAGTTAAAGTTCCAGATTTTGAAACGATACCTACTTTTCCTTTTTTGAAAACGAAACCTGGCATAATACCAATTTTAGCTTCGTCTGAAGTGATGATACCAGGACAGTTTGGTCCGATCAGACGAACATCTCTGTCTTGGATATAATCCTTAACTTTCACCATATCAGCAACAGGAATTCCTTCTGTGATACATACAATAACTTTGATACCTGCCTCGGCAGCTTCCATTACAGCATCTGCAGCAAATGCAGGCGGAACGAAAATAATACTCACATTAGCTCCTGCTTTCTCTACAGCTTCTGCCACAGAATTGAAAACTGGCTTACCAAGGTGCTCAGAACCTCCTTTTCCTGGAGTTACACCACCAACAACGTTGGTTCCGTAATCGATCATTTGACCTGCGTGGAAAGTACCTTCGTTACCTGTAAATCCTTGTACGATAACTTTAGAATCTTTGTTTACTAATACTGACATTTTTTTATTGTAATTTATTGATTTTATAAAACTTTGATACTCGCAAAAATAACGATAATAATCCAAAAATTTCTTGTAATCACTAATTTTTTGGATTAATAAAATATGATTTACTTCAGATTTTTGATTCTGACTTCTTTTCTTAGATACTCACGGAATTCTTCTGCAATTGGTCCGAAGTAGGTTCCTTTTTTCAAATCTCTATTGATACCTGTTTTTGCAAGAAGAACGGTTCCTTTTTCGATTCTAACACCAGAAGCCATTCCTACTTGTCCCCAAATCGTCACTTCATCTTCGATAATACAACAGCCTGCAATTCCGGTTTGAGAAGCGATGAGACATCTTTTACCAATGATTGTATCGTGACCAATTTGAATCTGATTATCCAAAATACTTCCTTCTCCAATAATTGTTGGATCCGTTACACCTCTATCGATGGTACACCCGTTTCCGATTTCTACGTTGTTTTCGATAATGACATTTCCCACAGATATTAATCTGTCGAAGTTTCCATTGAGTTTTCTGTAATAGAAAGCGTCACCGCCTAAAACCGTATTGGCTTGGATAATAACATTATCTCCGATTACCGTCCTGTCTCCAATTACAACATTGGGGAAAATGTGGCAATTCTTCCCTATTCTAACTTCATTCCCAATCGTAACTGATGGATGAATGAATGTTCCGTCTCCGACTTCGAGGTCGTGAAGTTCTTCTCTGAAATTGGAAATTCTTGTAAAATGTGTATTGATTTTATTAAAGTCTCCGAAAGGATCATCGGAAATCAAAAGTGCTTTCCCAACCGGACATTCCAATTCTTTATCAATTAAAATGATTGTAGCAGCAGAATTAAGCGCTTTATCGTAATATTTTGGATGGTTTACAAAAACAATTTCTCCGGCTTTTACCATATGGATTTCATTGGTCCCTAAAACCGGAAAATCTTCTTCGCCGATATATTTTGCATTGATGATATCAGCAATTGTTTTAAGCTGTTGTGGCTGATTGAATGTCATATTTAAAATTTATATTACAAAAAAGAATGAACTATAATAGTCCATTCTTTTCATTAATTTACTTTAACTAAATAAATATTATAAATGAGTAATAATATACAGATTGCAAATATTATTAATAAAGTTTTTCTAATATTTTTCGTGTATTCTTTATCGATAAAATAAAGCAAAACCCACCCAATCAAACAGATAATAGCGGTAAAATCTCTTATATATTGAAAGGTTTGCATTATAATTTCATAAATTTATTTTACTCTTTCAAGGTAAGATCCGTCCTCAGTACTGATTTTGATTTTATCGCCTGGCTCAATAAATAATGGAACCATTACTCTTGCCCCGGTTTCCACAATTGCATTTTTCAGTGCATTGGTTGCAGTGTTTCCTTTAACACCTGGGTCTGCTTCGATTACCTCTAAGTAAACAGACTGTGGAAGTTCTGCAGAAAGAGGAGTCTCATCCGCTTCTTTCAAGATGATGGTTACTTCTTCTCCGGCTTTCATAAACTGAGAATTTTCTATCATTTCCTTATCAAGGTAAAGTTGCGAAAAATCGTCGTTATTCATAAAGTGGAACCCATTCTCATCATCGTAAAGATACTGGAATTTTCTTGTGATTACTTTTACTTCATCAATTTTGTGACCTGCAGAGAAAGTGTTGTCCAATACTTTTCCGTTGGTTACAGATTTTAATTTTGTTCTTACGAAAGCAGGACCTTTACCTGGTTTTACGTGTAGAAATTCGATTACTTTGAAAATATCATTGCTGAATTCTATGCAAAGTCCTTTTCTTATATCGTTGCTTGTTGCCATTAGTTATATATAAACTTGTATTATTTTTATTCTTTGTTTGATCCGTATCCTTTTACGATTCCTCTTGGAGAATTTTGGATAAATTGGATAATTTCATCTCTTTCCACAGTCGGGAGCATTTCTTTTTCAATGAATTCTATTGCTTGTGTCGTATTCATTTTCATCTGGAAAATAGCTCTGTAGATTTTTTGAATTTCGAATATTTTATCATTAGTAAAACCTCTTCTTCTAAGTCCTACAGAATTGATTCCGGCGTAAGAAATTGGTTCTCTGGCTACTTTTACATAGGGAGGAATATCCTTTCTAATTAATGATCCTCCGGAAACCATAACGTGCTTACCAATTTTTCCAAATTGCTGAACAGCAGAAAGTCCTCCCATTACTACAAAATCGCCGATCTCAACGTGTCCTGCAATTCCACAACCATTAGCAATAATTACATTATCACCAACGATACAATCGTGAGCCACGTGAGAAGTCGCCATAATAAGACAATTGTTTCCAATTTTTGTATATCCTAGAGCTTTTGTTCCTCTGTTAATTGTTACGCATTCTCTAAGTGTTGTTCCGTCTCCAATAATAACCTGCGTATCTTCTCCATCAAATTTCAGATCCTGAGGTACTGCTCCAATTACAGTTCCAGGAAAAATTTTGCAGTTTTTTCCAATTTTGACATTTTCCATGATGGTCACATTGGGACCGATCCAAGTGTCGGAGCCGACTGTTACATTGGCGCCAATTGTTGTAAACGGTTCTATCGTTACATTTTTACCGATTTTTGCGCGAGGATCTACTGCTGTAAGCTGATGAATCATAGATTAATTTTTTGTTTTTGCAACTTGAGCCATCAATTCTGCTTCTACAACTACGCTGTCTCCTACATAACCGTAACCCTGCATATGTACAATTCCTCTTCTGATTGGCTCTATCAATTCTATTTTGAATATCAGCTGATCTCCCGGAACTACTTTTTTCTTGAATTTTACATTATCCATCTTAACAAAATAAGTTGAATAATTCTCTGGATCCGGAACATTTGCCAAAACCAAAATCCCACCAACCTGAGCCATTGCTTCTATCTGCAAAACGCCCGGCATAACCGGTTCTTTCGGAAAGTGACCAACGAAGAACGGTTCGTTCATAGAAACATTCTTAAGTCCAACCACATGAGTTTCTGACAATTGTAAAATCTTATCAACCAAAAGAAACGGCGGTCTGTGAGGCAATAATTTCATAATGCCATTGATATCGAAAACAGGTTCTGCTTTGAGATCAAAATCAGGAACATTTTTTCTTTTTTGCAATTTGTATTGTCTATTAAGTTTTTTTGCGAACTGTGTATTTACGAAATGTCCAGGTTTGTTAGCGATAACTCTACCTTTTATTCTCACACCAACCAATGCCAAATCACCAACTACATCCAATAATTTGTGACGTGCCGCTTCATTCGGAAAGTTAAGTGTAAGATTGTCAAGAATTCCATTTGGACGGATAGAAACTTCATCTTTACCGAAAGCTAATTTCAGTTTTTCCGTTGTTTCTGGTGTTAATTCTTTATCAACATAAACAATAGCATTGCTGATGTCGCCTCCTTTGATAAGATTCGCATCCAGAAGCTGTTCCAATTCGTGCAAAAAGCTGAATGTTCTGGCTGGTGCAATCTCATCTTTGAATTCGGAGAGGTTTTTCATACTGGCATTTTGAGTTCCCAAAACTTTGGTTCCAAAATCTACCATTGTTGTAATTTCGTAATCGTCTGCAGGAATCACTGTGATTTCAGAACCTGTAGAAGGATCGATGTAGTTCATCACTTCTTTCACGACAAGATATTCTCTTGCCAGTTCCTGCTCTGTAACTCCGGCTTTTTCGATAGCCTCTACAAAATACTTCGAAGAACCATCCAGGATTGGCGGTTCTGCACTATTCATTTCAAGAAAGACATTGTCCACATCCATTCCTACCAATGCAGCAAGAAGATGCTCGCAAGTATGGATCTTAACGCCCAGCTTTTCCAGAGTAGTTCCTCTTTCTGTAGTGGTTACATAATTGACATCAGCCTCTACCTGAGGGTGACCTTCGAGATCTGTTCTTACAAATACAAATCCGGTGTTTTCTTTTGCCGGTTTGATAGTAAGATTTACTTCTCTGCCTGTGTGAAGACCAATACCCGAAAGTCTGATCTCTTCTCTGATTGTTTTTTGTTTATCACTCATTGTAATAGTTTTGAGGCGGGAAGAACTGCTTCTTAGCTCCTGATACCTTTACTCTGATTTTTTATTTTCTAAATCGTTTATTCTCTTAACTATGTCTGTAAAATTACGGAAATGTACGTAATTTCTTCTGTAATCACTGTAATTAATAGCAGGTGAGCCATAAAGCGTTTCTCCATCTTTTGTACTGGAGTTTACACCACTTTGCGCCTGTATCTTTACTTGATTTCCTATTTTGATATGACCTACAATACCAACCTGACCGCCGATCTGATTCCAGTCTCCAATAATCGTAGACCCTGCAATTCCCGCTTGGGATGCAATAACATTGTTTTGACCAATCTTCACATTGTGAGCAATCTGAATCAAATTATCAATCTTAGTTCCTTTTCCGATAATCGTAGAACCGATTGTTGCACGATCTATGCTGCAATTGGAACCAATTTCCACATCATCTTCTATAATAACATTCCCTAACTGAGGAATTTTTTTAAAACCTTCCGGTGTTGGCTGGAAACCGAATCCGTCACCACCAACCACTGTATTGGAATGGATCACGCAATTGTCGCCAACGATACAGTAATCATAGATTCTTGCACCACTGTCGATTTTGCAGTTTTTCCCAATCTTTACACCTTTTCCTATGTAAACATGAGGATAAATTTGCGTTCCGTCACCAATATCTGCTTTTTCAGAAACATAAGTAAATGCTCCGATATATACATCTTCCCCAACTTTTGCAGTCTCGTGGAAGAAAGACCCAGGTTCTATTCCTGTTCTTCTGCCTTGCATTTCCTGATAAAGATTCATCAGGATTTGAAATGACAAATAAGCGTCTTCAACAGCAATAACTACTGGTTTATAATTCTTATTTTCCTGCAACAAACTTTCTGAAACTATAAGAACCGCACATTCCGTACTATCCAGAAATTCTAAAAATCTGGATTGACCAATGAAAGACAAATGACCTTTTTCTCCATTTTCTATAGGGGAAACGCCTGTAATCACAGTTTCTGGATTTCCAATAATTTTCCCGTTTATAAAATTTGCAATTTGTTCCGCAGTAAATTCCATAGTTTGCAAAGATAAATATTTTATTAATTATCCATTAATTTTTTATGACGAATCAAAAGCACTTTTTACTTTAAATTCATTTCAACTTTAATAACAATCACAGATTACAAAATCTCTCTTGGGAAATATGCAATATATTTTACTGTAGCATTTTCCATACATCCGAATAATATCTGGTTTTCTGACTCTTCCAGTTTGAATTTATTTCCGGTTTTATCCATTAAATAAATCGGCTGTTTTTCCGTATCATAAGGCAAAAGCGTTCTGGAAATCTGACCAACAAGCTCTTCTCCGTTATTAATATTGAAGTATTGGTTGACTTTTTCTATCTTTTGTTTCAAAAAATCTTCGGAAAATGGTTTTGATGAAATAATACTTTTCGGAAAATCTCTGTAAATTACCACCTTACAAAGCTTCGATAAGATAAAATCAGGATTCTCTGTCCATTCTTTTATCGCCTGGAAAACATCCATATCATCCAGCATTGTGAATCTTCTGATATCTTCCTCGGTTGCTTCATCAAATTTATTTTTAATCAAAAAATATTTCAAATTTGAAGGTGCGTCTAATTCCAAATTTTGAGAAACCAGATATTTTGCCCTGTTTAAAATCTGCACTAAAACATGTTCCGCCAAAGCTGCAGTTTTGTGGTAATAAACCTGCCAATACATAAACATTCTGGCTGTCAGATAATTTTCGATTGAATAAATCCCTTTGGCATCGATGACCAATTTTTCATCGCTGACGTTCATCATAGAGATGATTCTTTCCACATTCACGTCGCCTTCCGAAACGCCTGTGTAAAAGCTATCACGTTTCAGATAATCCATCCTGTCGACATCCAACTGAGAGGAAATCAATTGATTGAAAAACATCCTGTGATATTTTCCCCGGAACATTTCAATCGCCAAATCTAACTTTCCGTCAAATTCTTCATTCAATCTTGTCATTAATAAGATTGAGATTTTCTCGTGATGCCAATCATCCATCAGTCGATTTTCCAAAGCGTGGGAAAATGGGCCGTGACCAATATCATGCATCAAAATAGCCAGCATTGCCGCTTCTTCTTCTTCCTTTGAAATAGTGATACCTTTTAGTTTTAAAGTCTCCAAAGCTTTGAACATCAGATTCATTGCTCCTAAAGCGTGATGAAATCTTGTATGTTTTGCGCCCGGAAAAATCAGAGATAAAAGTCCGGTTTGGGAAATCCTTCTGAGTCTTTGAAAATAAGGATGTTCTATGACGTCAAAAAGAATCTCGTGTGGAATTTTGATAAAGCCGTGAACGGGATCGTTGATGATTTTGAGTTTATTCTGCACAATCTGTAAATGATGATTGATACAAAAATAGGGAAATTGAATGGTTTTTTAACCATAAAAGGTTGATTGTAATAATGAGATCAATGGATCAAAAATCTTAACCCTTCAGTACCAATTTTCCCGATTTATTAATAAAACAGGCAACAATTAAATTGGGGATCCAGCATAGCCAAGCTACTATCAGATAGGAAATCTGTGGATCCCCAGTTAGTGATTTTAATAAAGGAAACCACAATCTCAAAGTTACCGCTGCAAATGTGCAGGCATAACTGTAAATCATTAGATTTTGATGTTTCATGATATTACTTTTTTTAATTTCTAAAAATGATTTAACCGTTGTACCAAACCAAATTAAGCCCAAACTTATAAATCCCAAAGCCGAAATCCAGCCTCCATTAGCAAAAAAACCAATATAAATACCGCTTATAGAACTTATAACGACAGAAAAAATATAAATAATTCCAATTATCCTATGAGTTTTTGGATGTTTTTCCCGGAAGTTTTTCCCAAACTGTCTCCATCCAATCAGAAGTGATAATCCGCCAAAAATAATATGTGCAAAGAATAAAATTTTCCATATCAGGCTGTGAAGAATTTCCGGATTCTTAGAGCTGAGAAAGGTTTGTTTATGATCTAAAAAAACATAAATCAAAGGATATAATCCAATCAAAAAGGCAAAAATACAAATAAGAACAAATAATATTTTCTTCATTACAAAGGCTTGTTGTTAAAATAAAATAACTTTATCTACTGAACAAAGTTTCGACAAAGATGAAGAAGATGAGACTGTTAATCGTTCCAAAATGAAAGATGGAACTAATTTTTGGAGATATTTTTATTCGATGACTAATGAAATTTCAAACTAATCTAAATGTATGTTTTGATTTTTCAAAAATTCTCTTGGAGAGCAATCCGTATATTTTTTAAAATTTCTGTTAAAGGAAGTTTTAGAATTAAATCCACTTTCATAGGCTAATGAAAGAAATGTAAATTTTTGATTTTCCGGTAATGTTACAATTCTTTTAAATTCTTCAATTCGGTACCGGTTGATATAATCATAAAAGTTTTTATTTTCTATCTGGTTGATTGTTTGCGAAAGCAAATTGGGATGAATCTCTAATATTACCGCCAGATTATTTAATGTCAGTTCCGGATCTTTGAAAATTTTCTCATTCTCCATTTGATTTAATAATTTTTGGTAAATGTTTTTTATAGTTTCCTCGCTGACATTAGATTTCTGATATTTAACAACTGTAGTTTCAATTATAGATTCATTATTATTTTCAACATTTACATTAATAACAGCAATTTCTTTTGGATTCAAAATTCCGACTTTAGTGATTCCAAAATAGGACGCCAACAGAATAAAAACTACTACCAGTGTAAAAATAAGAATATCATTTTTGAGTAAAACAGCTACCCAGATTACTGAAATTCCAATAATCAGATAGTATAACCAATTTAAATTAATCTTTTCCGTATTTGAATATTCCTGGGTTATCTTTTTTTTATAATTTTTTACAGAGATAAGGCTTGCGCAGATATAAAAAACACCCGATAAAACTATAAGAATTTTAATATTACTTCTTAAATATTTGTAAGTAAAGCCATCATTTTGATAAATGAAAATTTTCTCTTCAGAAGACAGGTTAAAAAAAGGAATCAGGATAATATAAATCAGAACCGCAGGTAAAAAATGTATAATCCAAGCATATTTTCTCTTATTTTGACCAGTGAGATTCTGAACATACAGATATAACATTGGCCCATGAATCAGCGGAAGTGGAATTTCCAATCCAAGAATAGAAGGGAATTTTATATACGCTCCGGAAAAAATTATTGAAAAATAAAAAGTATTAATTCCTATGATCCAAAACCACAATGCGAGGATATAATCAGCAGAAGTTTTGTTTTTTTTCCCAAAAATCAGAAAAGAAGAAAAACAAGCAATAAAAATTCCCGCTAAATAAAACATTTCAAGATTAATTTGAATTAAAAAAAAATAATTACTGCAACATCAAACCAAAATTCTCAGACTTTTTGGCAAAACTTTTATTGCAACCGGAGATTTTATCTTTTTGAATTCGCCATCGATGTGCCAGTTCTTCGTATCAACTTCAAATTCTATTTCTGAAACCGGAAGATATGAAACGTAATCATCATTCTTCAGGCGCTTTGTAAACATCCGGTAAGCGAAAAACGGTGAGTAATAAAGCGGAAATTTCTTAACCAAAACCAAATCAACCAAACCGTCGCTTTTGCTGGCCATTGGCGCAATGTAAGCGTTGTTCCCGAACTGACGCGTGTTGGCAACGTTCAGCATCAGATAAGTTCCGTTGTAAGATTGATACTTTGAATCAGAAAACTTAACCGTGATCGGTTTATAATTGAAAAAAGTCTGAATAGAAACTTTGATGTAATTTTTGAAGCCCCGATTGGTTTTCTCAAATTCCTTAACTACTTTCCCGTCAAAACCAGTTCCGGAAACATTGATGGAAAAATGTTCATTCACTGTAAAAGTGTCGATCTCGCGGAATTTTTCATTTTTAATTTTATCTAATAATAAAGAGATATTCTTGCTAAAATTAGTTTCATTAGAAAAACCATTGCCAGAGCCAGCCGGGAAAACCGCCAGAATTTTATCCGAATGAATTAGTTTTTTTGCAACTGTGGAAATTGTTCCATCACCTCCAACTGCAACAAAAACATCAACATTTTCCCAATTTTCATCAATAAAATCATCTGTGTTGCTGAGAGATTTTGAAATTATATACAACGGATTCTTAACTTTTCTGGAAAGCTCATCCAGAAAAGGCTGGTAATTTTTTTTCGCAGAAAATGGGTTGATGATAAATGCGACATTCATAAGTTCAAAAGTAAAAAATACTCTGAGACTTTCAGAGTATTTTTTTGATTTAATTTAATTTTAAATCCTTTTGTGATCTGCTTTCCAGTTTTTAACATTCTCTTTTATTTTGGAAGCTGGCCAATCATTTTCAATGGTTTGTTTCATCAATTCTTCCAAATCTTCGTCTTGCGAAAACCTAAGTGCAAAAATCTGAGAATCTGAAAAATGATAAGCTAAACTTTCTAATCTAATTCCTGTCAACGTGAAATATCTAAGCTTGAATTCATTGATAATAATCCTATCCTGAAGTCCAACTGCATAATGCTGGCGAAGCATATAAGAAATAAGAATGATTAAAATTATTGCAACAGAAATGACACTCCAAATCCATACAAATTCCTGATTAACATTAATATTAATCCACAATCTGTAAATTGAAAAAGCCAGTAATAACAAAGGAACCGGATAAACAACAAAATGGTGCAACGGATAATATTTTCTGTAATTCTTCAGATTTTGACTGCTCATATTATTTGATCTTGTATTGAGTGACAAATTCCGGTTTCAGCATATTTTTGATCTCGGAGAAATTGATTGTGATGTAAACCACTCCAGCCGCATAAGCTGTAATTTCATATTGATTATAAACGAAAGTAATCTTCTTGCCATCAAAATAGAAATTATTATTTGGTGAGATCTTATCTTCCAAAAGCATTTCTTTCTGTTCCGGTTCTTCAAAGTGACTTTTCAGGATTTTATCCCAAGCTGGGTCTTTTGCATTTTTCAGAATATCATTTTGATTGATTACTGTATTTTTATTAAGATCGAAAACCTTATAACTTTCAAAATAATAACCATGCGCACCGCCCGTGTAACCACTTCCTGAATATAGCAAAGTCAGAATATCGTCTTTATGAGAAATCACTTTCATACCGGAAGTTTCATCCCAGGTTTGCTTGGATTCCGGTGACCATTCTTTGGAATCTTCTCTGGTTTTAGCAAAGCTTTTCTGCATTTGTCTGGTCAGATCTGCTTTTAGGGAATTGGCATCGTAGGACTTTGTTTCTACCATTGCATCTTTGTAAATGCTGTCCAGGACAGTTTTATTTTCAATAGAAGGGAAAATCAGCAATTGTTTATTAAAAGAAGTTGTCAGGTTTTTATTAATCACCAAAGAATCCTCAACTCTCACAGAATCTACTACAAATGATTTCTTTGTAATCAAACTATCGGAATTGCTTGTAGCAGTAGAATTTTTAACTTCAGTTTTTGAACAAGAGGCCAGAATAATTCCTATTGAAAAAATTGCGATAAGGTTTTTCATAATTTATTTTTTTTAACAATAACAAAAAACCGTCCAAAAAATGAACGGTTCAATTATTAATTTTTAACGATCTTAAAATTCTTTTTATAATTATGATTGTTGATTTCCAAAATGTAATTTCCTTTTGAAACAGGTAACAAAATTTTGTTTAATCCTTTATCAAGGTTGATATTTTTGTTTAATATTAATTTTCCGTCAAAACTGTAAATTGAAATATTCGCATCATTCAATGCTATTTCTGATTTCAAAATTAAATTTTCCCCTACCGGGTTTGCAATGGAAATGCCTTTAACATTATCGATATCTGAAACATTTAAAGTCTGCTGTAATGCTTTGAAGGCATTCACTCTACCGTGTCCCATATAAATATCAAATCCAGCTGTATCTTCATTCGGATTGCCTACCAAATCGTCTGCAGAAGAATAAATAATATTTTTAATCTGATCTACTGTTAGATTAGGGTTTTTGGACAACAACAATGACGCAACCCCAGCAACCAAGGGTGTCGCCTGAGAAGTTCCACCCCAATAACTGTTGTAATTTGTGTTGCTTGTAGAGGATAATCCATAGATGTAATTCCCCGGTGCTACAACATCTATATGATTCCCAAAATTGCTCCCGGAAGTCTCGTCCCAGAAAAAAGGAGATGTTCTGGTATCATCTGGATTGGTAGAACCAACAGCAATCACATTATCCAAAGCTGCCGGATAATACAAAACGCCATTATTATAATTCATCATACAAACAACAAAAACTACATTATGGCTATATGCATAATCCACAGCGTTTTTCAAAGCTTGCGAAAAAGATGGACCCCCGATGGACATACTTATGACCTTTGCACCATTATCAACTGCGTAATAAATAGAATTTGTCATTGCAGAAAAAGTTCCGGAATTGTTTGCATTCAGCGCTTTAAGAACCATCAATTTGCTGTTCCAATTAACACCTGCATAGCCAATTCCGTTGTTTGCACCTGCCAAAACAATACCCGAACAATTGGTTCCGTGCCCGTGATCATCTGTAGGATCGTTATCGTTATTTGTATAATCCCAACCTTGATAATCATCTATCAAACCATTTCCATCATTATCAATACCATCAACAGGGTCGTTTGGATTATTCCATATTCTTCCTGCCAATTCCGGATGTGTCATTCTGAAACCACTATCAATAACTGCTATCACCAAATTAGGATCACCAGTTTCTATATCCCAAGCAAGTTCCATATCAGTATCTGCATCAGCTTTTACCGTTCCAATTCCTGACATTATCCCATTATTATACAAACCCCATTGTCTGTTAAAGTAATTATCGTTGGGAATATTTGAAACTGATTGAGTTTCTAAGTTTGATTTGCCACCGCCTTCTGACTGGAAATCCTCTTCAACAAATTCTACATCTGGTAATTTTTTATATTGATTAATAAAATCACCTAAAGAATCATCAGATTTTAAATTAATTAAAAGTGTTTTGGTTTTATTAAAGTTTCCAATCGGATCAAAAGTATGATTGGCTTTACTAATTATTTTATCAAAATCTGTATTTCCTGATTTGTATTTTCCATTTTGAATTTGATAATTTCCTTGTTTGAATTTGATAATTAAGGATTTATTCTGAGCTAGAAATGCATTTGAAACTAAAATAAGTCCTAAATAAAATAATTTTCTTTTCATAATTTTTGAGTTTTTAATTAATTCAAATATAAAAAATTAATCATAAAAAAACGCCCTAAAAATTAGGACGTTTAATTTTATTAATGATGTTATAATTTAAACATCAATTCTTGCATAGACTGCGTTCTTTTCTATAAATTCTCTTCTCGGGGGAACCTCATCACCCATCAACATTGAGAAAGTCGAATCTGCTTCCACCGCATTTTCAATTGTTACTTGTTTCAGGATTCTATTTTCCGGGTTCAGGGTTGTTTCCCAAAGTTGTTCAGGATTCATTTCCCCAAGACCTTTATAACGCTGAACCTCAACACCTTTCCCATCCGGAGCCAATTCCAAAGTGAATTGTTCACGCTCCTTCTCATTGTAAGCATAAACTTTTTTGTTTCCTTTCTTCAAAAGATACAAAGGTGGTTGCGCAATATAAATATATCCGTTCTCAATCATTTCATTCATAAAACGGAAGAAGAATGTCAAAATCAAAGTGGAAATGTGAGAACCATCGATATCCGCATCGGTCATAATGACGATTTTGTGATATCTTAATTTGCTCATATTCAAAGCTTTGGAATCCTCCTCTGTTCCTACAGAAACACCAAGCGCTGTGTAGATATTTTTAATCTCCTCGTTGTCATAAACTTTATGAAGCATCGATTTCTCAACATTCAGAATCTTACCTCTCAAAGGTAAAATCGCCTGAAAATGACGGTCACGACCTTGTTTTGCCGTTCCACCTGCGGAGTCTCCCTCGACAAGGAATAATTCTGATTCAGCCGGGTCTTTGGAAGAACAGTCAGACAATTTTCCTGGCAATCCGGAACCACCCATTGGCGATTTTCTCTGAACCATTTCTCTCGCTTTCTTCGCTGCCTGTCTTGCTTTCGCTGCCAAAACAACTTTCTGAACGATGATTTTCGCTTCGTTTGGATTTTCCTCAAGGAAATTAGTCAGCATTTCACCTACGATTTTGTCAACCGCTCCGGAAACTTCTGAGTTACCTAATTTGGTTTTAGTCTGACCTTCGAACTGAGGTTCCATTACTTTTACAGAAACCACGGCTGTCAATCCTTCACGGAAATCATCTCCCGTAATTTCAACTTTTTCTTTTGCCGGAATTCCTAAGTCATCCGCATATTTTTTAAGCGTTCTTGTCAAGGCTCTTCTGAAACCAGCCAAGTGCGTTCCACCTTCGTGGGTATTTATATTATTTACATAAGAATGCAGATTCTCCGTAAAAGACGTGTTATAACGCATCGCCACTTCTACAGGAATCCCTTCTCTTTCGCTTTCCATAAAAATCACGTTCTCCATAATGGACTCACGGTTTCCGTCGATATATTCAACGAATTCTTTAAGACCACCTTCCGAATGGAAAACTTCTGAATTGAAACTTCCGTCCTCGTTTGGATGTCTCTCATCAATCAAAGTAATCGTAATCCCTTTATTTAGGAAAGACAATTCTCTAAGTCTGTTCGCCAAAGTATCATAGTTGTAAACCAATTCCTGGAAAATAGTTCCGTCTGGTTGGAAGAAAACCTCAGTTCCTCTTTCAGACGTCGTTCCAATTTCCGCAACATCTGCCAAAGCTTTTCCTTCAGAATATTTTTGTTGATATAGTTTACCATTAAGGCTAACCGTCGCCACCAACAAAGTTGAAAGTGCATTAACACAAGAAACACCTACACCGTGAAGACCACCGGAAACTTTGTAAGAATCTTTGTCGAATTTACCACCAGCTCCAATCTTGGTCATTACAACCTCAAGTGCAGATTTCTGTTCTTTTTCGTGAAAATCAACTGGAATCCCACGTCCGTTATCTTTTACAGAAATGCTTTCACCTTCGTGAATAGTCACCTTAATCGTGTCGCAATAGCCTGCCAGCGCCTCATCAATAGAGTTATCTACTACTTCATAAACCAAATGGTGAAGACCTCTCACGCCAACGTCACCGATGTACATTGATGGTCTCAACCTCACGTGTTCCATTCCTTCCAGGGCCTGGATGCTACTCGCTGTATATTCTTTTTGACTCATATTTTTTATATTAAAGACATAAGACTCAATCTTTCAAATAGTTAGCTTGAGAATATTTCTTTTTAATTTGTTAAATTATTTTGTTAAAATGCTTACAAATATCGTGATTTTTTTCGAGATATAAAAGGATTAAATTCAGTGGAAAAGGATAAGTTTTTAACAGGGAAGCTTTAATAATTTAAAACAAAAAATCGAACTAAAATTAGCTCGATTTATAATTAATATATAAAATAATATTTCTATTCACTCAAAAATTCATCCACTTTCTGAGCACATTTCCGCCCTTCAGCAATTGCCCAAACCACAAGACTCTGCCCTTTTCTCGCATCGCCACAAGAGAAATATTTCGTCTGATTGGTTTTGAATTCTTTGTCATTTCCGATGAGATTTCCTTTCGGGTCAAGCTTGATATCCAAATCTTCCACCAAACCTCTATGCTCAACGTGCGTGTAACCTAACGCAATGAAAGCCAAGTCACAATCGATGACAAATTCGGAATTTGGTTTTTCTGTGTAGAGATTCCATTTTCCGTCGGCATCTTTTGTCCATTCCGCTTCTACGAGACGAATTCCGGTCAGATTTCCGTTTTCATCTTTAACGAATTCTTTGGAATTGACAGACCACTTTCTGTCAACACCTTCCTCGTGCGATGATGTGATATGCAAAGTCATCGGCATTGTCGGCCAAGGCATTGTTTCGTCGCGTTCTGTTGGTTGCATCGGTTTGTAATAGATTTGATACACCACTTCCGCACCTTGACGATTTGAAGTTCCAATACAATCCGAACCCGTATCGCCACCGCCAATCACGACCACTTTTTTACCTTTCGCATCAATATCTTTTTCATTAAATGAAATTCCGCTGACTTTTTTATTGTTTTGAGAAAGATAATCCATCGCAAAATGAACACCTTTCGCATCGCGATTCGGAATCATCAATTCTCTTGGAACTGTACTTCCCAAGGCCAAAACAACCACATCAAAATTCCGATTGAGGTCTTCTACAGAGTAGTTGACACCAACATTGACATTGGTTTTAAATTCAATTCCTTCTTCCTTCATCCATTGAACCCGTCGCTCTACAATATTTTTATCCAGCTTGAAATCCGGAATTCCAAATCTCAATAATCCACCAATTTCCGGGTCACGTTCAAAAACCGTTACCGAATGTCCCATCTGATTCAATTGATAAGCAGCAGCTAAACCTGCAGGTCCGGAACCCACGACTGCCACTTTTTTATCCGTTCTGAATTTCGGAATAATTGGTTTTGCAAATCCTTTTTCGAAGGCAATTTCGATGATATTTTTTTCAACTTCTTCTATTGCAACCGGCAAACTATTGATTCCTAAAACACACGCTCCTTCACAAGGCGCCGGACAAATCCGGCCTGTAAATTCGGGGAAATTGTTGGTCGAAATCAATAATTGATAAGCCTTTTCCCACTGCTCCCTGTAAACCGCTTCATTAAATTCCGGAATCATATTCCCAAGCGGACAGCCGCTTTGACAAAACGGAACGCCACAACTCATACATCTCGACGATTGTTTGTGAAGATAATCCTCGGAAATCGGTTTGTAAAATTCTTTATAATGCTGAATCCTCTCTTCCACAGGAAGTTTCTTCGGCAATTCTCTATCGTATAATAAAAATCCGTCTGCTTTTCCCATTATTTCAATTCATTTATTTTATTTTCAATCGCTTTTTTGTAATCACGCGGATAGACTTTGATGATGTGTTTCAAATTGTTATCGAAGTCACTTAGAAGATATGAAGCAAGCTCGCTGTTCGTCATTTCAAAATGCTCTTTAATCAAATCATTAATAATTAATTTATCATCTTCCGTAATCTCTTCCAGATTTGCCATATCAGGATTGAAATTCTCTTCCAAAGACCTTTCAATATCCCAAACATAAGCAATTCCGCCACTCATTCCCGCTCCGAAATTCCTTCCGACACCACCAAGAATCAAAACTGTCCCGCCTGTCATATATTCGCATCCGTGGTCGCCGACACCTTCCACAACGGCGGTTGCACCGGAATTCCGAACCGCAAAACGTTCGCCCGCCATTCCGGAAACAAAGATTTTTCCTGAAGTTGCACCGTACAAAGCGACATTTCCGATGATGCTATTTTCGTGCGCTTTGATGACAGATTCCTTATCGTGAAAAACAGCCAGCTTGGCTCCTGAAAGTCCTTTACCAAAATAATCATTCGCATCACCTTCAAGAATCATCGTGATTCCTTTGTTACAAAACGCTCCGAAACTTTGTCCAGCCGTTCCTTTAAAATTGAATTTTAGAGAATCCTCGGACACTCCCACAGAATGATATTTTTTGGTTAATTCGTGAGAGAGAATTGTCCCGACTGTTCTGTCTGTATTTTTAATTTGGAAATAAGCTTCGGCAGTTCCATTTTCCTCAATGGCTAATTTCGAAGCTTCAAGCATTTTCCAGGAAAGCGAATCGTCGATGCCGTGGTCTTGAGCTTCGTTTTTAATGATTGGCAAATCCGTTTCTGGCTTGAAGAGAATTGGACTTAAATCAATATTTTTATGTTTCCAGAAAGAAATATCTTTTTTTGTGGTCAAACATTGCGACTGTCCAACCATTTCGTCAATCGTTCGAAAACCAAGACTTGCCATTATCTCTCTAACTTCCATCGCCAGAAATGTGAAATAACTCACCAGATGCTCCGGCTTGCCTTTAAACTTTTTTCGAAGTTCTTCATTCTGTGTTGCAATGCCAACAGGACAAGTATTGAGATGACATTTACGCATCAAAATACAACCTTCTACAATCAACGCAGACGTGGAAATCCCCCATTCTTCCGCACCAAGCAAAGTAGCGATAACGATATCACGACCAGTTTTCACCTGACCGTCAACCTGCAAAGCGACGCGCTGACGAAGTTTATTTTTAATTAAAGTCTGTTGCGTTTCTGCCAAGCCCAATTCCCAAGGCAAACCTGTATGTCTTGTCGAACTCAAAGGAGAAGCACCAGTTCCGCCGTCATAACCGGAAATCAAGATATGGTCGGCTTTAGCTTTTGCAACGCCGGAAGCAATCGTTCCGACGCCTGCTTTTGAAACCAATTTGACCGAAATTCTGGCGTGGCGATTGGCATTTTTCAAATCAAATATCAACTGCGCCAAATCCTCAATCGAATAAATATCGTGATGTGGTGGTGGCGAAATCAAACCAACACCCGGTGTAGAATGTCGGGTTTTTCCAATCCATTCATCCACCTTGAATCCTGGCAATTGTCCGCCTTCACCCGGTTTTGCACCTTGCGCCATTTTAATTTGAATTTCCTCAGCCTCGGCTAAATATCTCGCAGTCACTCCAAATCTTCCGGAGGCAACCTGCTTGATAGCCGAACGCATATCGTCTCCATTTTCATTAAGCGTGTAGCGATTTTCATCTTCGCCACCTTCGCCTGTATTACTTTTCGCTCCGATTCTGTTCATCGCAATTGCGAGTGTTGTATGTGCTTCCCAAGAAATTGAACCGAAAGACATTGCGCCAGTCGCAAAACGTTTCAGAATATTTTCTAAAGGCTCCACTTCTTCAATTGAAATCGCTTCACGGTCATTTTTGAAATCCATCAAACCTCTTAATAAAGAAGCTTTCTCGGATAATTGATTAACGGTTCTGGAATATTTTTTAAATAAATCATAACGGTCATTCCACGTCGCCTGTTGCAAAAGATGGACAGATTGTGGATTGAACTGATGATATTCATTTTCCGGTTTCCATTGATAGATTCCGCCTGGCTCCAATACTTTTTGTGGAAGCTTTGTTCCGAAAGCATTAAAATGTTTTACCAACGCTTCTTTCGCAATTTCATCAAAACCAACACCGTTGATTCTGGAAATTGCGCCTGAAAAGCAAGTGTTGACAACGGTTTTATCAATCCCAATGATTTCGAAAATCTGTGCGCCGTGATAGGATTGCAAAGTCGAAATTCCCATTTTGGAAAATATCTTCAACAATCCATCACCTACTGCTTTTTTGTAATTGTATTTTAATTGGTCAAGGTCAGTTTCTTCACCAAATTCATTCTTATGAAACATCTCTCTGATGCTCGCCAAAGCCAGATAAGGATTGATAGCCGTAGCCCCAAATCCCAGCAAAGCCGCAAAATGATGAACTTCCCAAACATCGCCAACTTCCATCACCAAACCCACTTTTCTACGAACACCTTTTCGAATCAAATGATGATGAACAGCAGAACAAGCCAAAAGAGAGGGAATCGTCGCGTGACCAGAATCCATCGAACGATCGGAAAGTACAATCACTTCAAAACCGTCGTCCACAGCATCTGTTGCGTAACGGCAAATCCTGTCAATCGCTTTTCTGAGATTTCCATCTTTTCCGTCAGCTTTGAAATAAGTATAAATTGTTTTCGACTGGAATTTCCCTGTATCAACACTTCTAAGTTTTTCTAACTGTTCATTATTAAGAATAGGATTATCGAGTTTTATGGAGTGTGCAAAATTCTTATCCTCTTGCAAAAGATTTCCGCTCCCACCAATGATTGTTGTGAGAGACATTACTAGTTTTTCACGAATTGGATCGATTGGCGGATTTGTAACCTGGGCAAATAATTGTTTGAAATAAGAACTCAAATGTTGTGGTTTCTCACTAAGAACAGCAAGTGGCGCATCGAAACCCATTGAACCAATCGGCTCTTTTCCAAGTTCAGCCATTTCTTTGATGACAACATCTAAATCTTCTCTGGAATATCCGAACGCTTTTTGATATTTGAAAATATCCTCGGACTGTAATTTATTGAAACGGATTTTAGGACTTGGCAATTCGTTGATATTGATATTCATTTTATCCAACCAATCTCGGTATGGTTGTGAAGTACAAATCTCTTTCTTTAATTCTTCATCGCTGATAATTTCGCCTTTTTTCATATCAACCAAGAACATTTTTCCAGGCTGAAGACGACCTCGTTTGATGACTTTTTGTGGGTCAACCGGCAAAGCGCCAGACTCAGACGCCATAATCACGCGGTCATCCGAAGTCACGCAATACCTTGAAGGACGAAGTCCATTTCTGTCAAGCGTCGCACCGATAATATCGCCATCGGTAAATGAAATGGAAGCCGGACCATCCCAAGGTTCCATCATACAGGCGTGGAATTCGTAGAAATCTTTTTTGTAAGAATCCATCTGGTCGTGACCATCCCAAGCTTCGGGAATCAACATCATCATCGTATGGGGAAGCGATCGTCCGGAATGGTAAAGCAGTTCGACCATATTATCCAAATAAGAAGAATCGGATTGTCCAGGTTTTGTGATTGGCAAGATCATATCCATTTCCTGCGCCGTGAAATTGGAACTTTCAAAAGTTCTTTCTGAAGAACGAAGCCAATTGAGATTTCCGCCAATCGTATTGATCTCACCATTATGCGCTAAAAATCGGAAAGGCTGCGCCAAACTCCAAGTTGGGCTGGTATTGGTAGCGAAACGGGAATGCACCATTCCAAAAGCGGAACGAAGCCTCGGATCAGTAAGGTCTTTGAAATAATTGCGAATCTGGACAGAACGCAATTGTCCTTTGTATATTAATTTTTTGCAAGAGAACGAAGCGACATAAAAACCAATCGGATCATTGCTGGTCACACTCATAATCTGATGCGAAATATAATTTTTGAAAACAAAAAGTTTTCTTTCAAGGTCTTTTTCAGTTTCCGTATCGTAAGGACGTTCGATAAAAAGCATCTCCATTACTGGTTCGACACTTTTTGCCAAATCGCCAAGTTCCAAATTATTGACAGGAACCGGACGATAACCTAAAATTTTAAGTCCTAATTTCTCAGCAGATTGCTCAATGATCTCTTTGCATTCCTGTCTGATGAAATTGTTCTGCGGAAAGAAAAGCATTCCGAGCCCATAATGACCTGGCTCCGGAAGATCGATTCCGTAATTGAGTGCTTCATCGTAGAGTAGCTCGTGTGGAATTTGAATTTGGATTCCTGCGCCGTCACCAGTATTACTTTCGTAACCTGTTGCACCACGATGCTCCATATTTTCGAGCATTGTAATGGTGTCGCTGACGATCTTGAAACTTTTGACACCTTTAATATTAGCAACAAAACCGACTCCGCAAGAATCGAATTCTGTTTCGGGTAAATAAAGTCCTTGGTTTTTGGGATTTGAATTTTGAGAAATCTCCTTGGCTCTTTTCATCTTCATTCTTTTTGGATATAACCAAATTTAATGAAAAAAGAAAGAAAAATGATTTTAAATTACCATTTCAGCAATTAAATAAAATATAATTAGAATTAAAATCAATAAATTAGCTTAATTTTTATCAATAATTTACATTAAGTTAACATTAAGTAAATATTTGTTAAAATTAAATTAACATTAAAAATTACCAATAGACTAACAATCAGAATATTAAATAAAATTACGTTGGTAAATCAGAATCCCGAAAATATTTTTTTTAAAAAAAAGCCATTATTTTAAAAAAATCAATATCAACACAATTCACCCGTTCAAAAATATGGTAACAAAATTAAAAATGAATTTTTAATGAAAAAAGAGATCAAATTTTGGGTAGTCAGACTTTAAAACAATAAAAATTATGATAATTAAAAACAAAACATTAAAACCACTAAAATTATCAATATACCAAACATTAAATCAAATCTATGTACATTCAACAAAAAACCCCACTTTTATAAGCAGGGTTATTAATATTTAAATTAATTTATTAAATTAATTTTATCCACAGAACCTCATCAATCTTATTAACTTTTACCAAATTATTCTTAGTTAAAGTTTTGGAAGCCTTGTCCCATTTCTTTCCGGACAATTGAGAACGGTTTTTAACTTCATTAAGCTCCAATGGTTCTTCCTGAGAATTAAGAATCTCGAGGATCACTTTTTCATCTTCTCCCAACTCCACTTTTGGAACTACTTTCTCCGGTCTCATTTGAGGGAAGAAAAGAACTTCCTGAATGGATGGATTATTGGTCAGGAACATTATCAATCTGTCCATTCCGATTCCTAAGCCAGACGTTGGTGGCATTCCGTATTCCAAAGCTCTAAGGAAATCTTCGTCGATAAATCCTGTTGCTTCATCATCTCCTTTCTCGGCTAATTTCAATTGTTCTTCGAAACGTTCTCTCTGGTCAATTGGGTCATTAAGCTCAGAATATGCATTTGCAATTTCTTTTCCGCAAACCATCAATTCGAAACGCTCGGTCAAACCTTCCTGAGTTCTGTGTTTTTTGGTCAAAGGCGACATTTCTACAGGATAATCTGTGATAAATGTTGGCTGGATGAAGTTTCCTTCACATTTCTCTCCGAAGATTTCGTCGATCAATTTTCCTTTCCCCATTGTTTCATTCACATCGATTCCAATAGATCTGGCGAAGTCGAACAATTCCTGTTCAGATTTTCCAGTGATGTCGAAACCTGTATATTTTAAGATCGCTTCTGTCATAGAAACCCTCGGATAAGGTGCTTTCCAGCTGATGGTATGTTCTCCGAAAGTAGATTCTGAAGCACCATTCACAGAAGTGGCGCAGAATTCCAATAATTTCTCGGTGAAATCCATCATCCAGTTGTAATCTTTGTACGCCACATAGATTTCCATTGCGGTAAATTCCGGGTTGTGCGTTCTGTCCATTCCTTCATTTCTGAAGTTTTTCGAAAATTCATAAACACCGTCAAATCCACCAACGATCAATCTTTTCAAATATAATTCGTTTGCAATTCTAAGATATAATGGAATATCCAAAGCGTTGTGATGCGTAATAAATGGCCTTGCTGCAGCACCACCAGGAATCGATTGAAGGATTGGTGTTTCTACCTCGAAATAGCCAGCGTCATTGAAGAAAGTTCTCATCGCATTGAACAATTTTGTTCTTTTTACGAAAATCTCTTTCACTTGAGGATTCACAATCAAATCTACATAACGCTGTCTGTAACGCAATTCAGCGTCATTGAAAGCATCGTGCACGACTCCGTTTTCATCAGTTCTTGGCTGAGGAAGCGGACGAAGTGTTTTGGTTAAAATTTGAAAATTGGTCACCTTCACCGTCATCTCCCCAACTTGCGTGTTGAACAATTCACCTTCCACGCCGATGATGTCACCGATGTCTAAAAGGTGTTTGTAAACCTCGTTGTATAAAGTTTTGTCCTCACCAGTACAGATCTCGTCTCGGTTAAAGTAAACCTGAATCTTGCCTTCGGAATCCTGCAATTCTGCAAAACTCGCCTTCCCCTGAATTCTTCTGGACATCAATCTTCCAGCGATTACCACCTTCTTCCCTTCTTCGAAATTCTGTTTTATAGACTTTGTGGAATCGGTGATTTTGTATTCAGCGGCCGGGAATGCATCGATTCCCAAGTCGGTCAGTTTTTGCAATTTTTCGCGACGGATAATTTCCTGTTCTGATAATGACATTTTAATTCAATTTTTTGGAATTGCAAAAATAGTGATTTTAAAATGTTTATGGAAGTTAAATTTTCTGCTGTGAATTTGAACGCAAAGAGCGCAAAGATTTTTTGAAATTATTGAAAATATTTTGAGGTTCGCAAAGGCGTTTCACTCAGCGAAGATTTTGATTTTTTTTTGCAGATTTACTCTAACATGTTATTTGTCATTCCGTAGGAATCTCAGCAAAGTATTTCGCACAAGTCAATCCAAAACTATTATTAAAACAGTTTAGATTCCTACGGAATGACAAAATCGGGTTTTATGCCAACTGGTGATTTGTACTGAAAACTGCAGCCCGACTTGAGTGGAAATCCTTTTTTTGCGGCTGGAAATGCGACGGAAAAAAGATTGGGAACGGAAGGCGGATAAAGCTGCCCAAATAATTCTAAAACCAATCTTTCCTACTGTCTTTCGGGACAAATGTCCAAGCCAAAATTCGGCTGATTTTTTGACCTTGCGCCATATCAATCGTTTTGAATTCCGGGACATTCAGGTTTTTCAACAAAGTTGTGAGTTGGTGGAGATTGTCTTTTTTGGAAACCAAAGTCGTGAACCAAAGGACTTGCGATTTGAACTTAACACTTTCATTAATCATTTTTTTGATAAACGCTTCCTCGCCACCTTCGCACCAAAGCTCGGACTGATTCCCGCCGAAGTTTAGAATTGGTTTTTGGATTTTGCTGTTTCTTAGATTCTTGGTTTTTCTGCGATTGCCTTGTAATGCATCTTCGGCGGACTCGTGGAAAGGTGGATTGCACATTGAGAATGTGAATCTGTCTTTGGGTGATAGGATATTTTTAAAAACTAAATTTGAATCTGGTTGGAATTTCAAATGAATATTTTCTGACAAATCAGGATTGCTGTCTAAAATCTTCTGAGCGTTTTCCAGAGAATCTCTGTTAATATCCGTCCCCAAAATTTCCCAGCCATATGAACTATTGGCAATAAAGGGATAAACGAGATTCGCACCAGTTCCCACATCCAGACCTTTAACTGAATTTCCAGTTGGAATTTCTCCATTTTCTTCTGCCAATAAATCTGCCAGATAATGCACATAATCCGCTCTTCCAGGAATTGGCGGACAAAGATTGCCTTCCGGAATATCCCAATTTTTGACATTATAATATTTCAAAAGCAAAGCTTTGTTGAGTAATTTCACAGCTTGTGGAAGACTGAAATTAATCGTCAACGTATCATAATCATTTTTGAAAACGTAATGTTTGAGTTCGGGAACTGCGGTAATCAATTCTTCGAAATCGTAGGAATTGCGGTGGATATTTCTGGGATGAAGGCTGGATTTTTCGGTCATTATTTTTCTTTCTCTAATTTTTGGATACCGGTTTTGACATCCGGATGGCTCATAAATAAATTCCAAATCAAACCTGTTCTATGATTTTCCATCATCACGGTCATTGGCGCTTGATTCAGTCCCATAAAAATTGGCGAACACCAATTGTTATTCAAATCGAATGAATCCCTAAAACCATATTCGCCCCAAAGGAAATCACCGTAATTGAGATAGAAATTCTTCAAAACTGCCATAGATTCAGTTGGTGTGTACGGAAAAGACGCAATAGCGCCGGTCGGCGTCAGTTTTCCTGTATCTTCTCTTTCCACTGGCTCATCCGGATTGTAGCCGTTTGGTCCGTCGGAAGCCGTTAAACCCCAGCCATCTTTACCGTAACCTTTTTGTTTTTTCGGATTTTCGACGCAATATAGATAATTAATTTTGGCAATATTCTGATTGTTTTTGAAATAGTTGGTGTACTTGTCCGTCAAACCGTGCGGGTCGTAACCCATAAAGGAATAATGTGCGAAAAACAATGGTCCGCCTTTGTTGACGCCGACATCCAATTTGATTCCGTAATAGGTATTTCCATTGGTGTACATTGCGCCCTCGTTGGAATTTCCCCAATCTTTACGGTAATCCTGTGCCCGTTTTTCCTGACTTGCCCAACCGGAATAATACATACTCGCCGGAACAGAATGCGTTGGCGATGCAATTGCCATCAAATAAGTGACCATTGTTTCGTTCCAGCCAATCAGATTATGATTAATGACCCAGCCTTGGTCCGGCGACCAGTGCCAATAGAGATATTTGCTATCTGGCGTTTGTTTAAACCAATCCCACTCTATTCCTTTCCAGAATTTGTCGATTTTTGTTCTGATGTTTTTTTCTTCGGCATTGTCTTTATTGAAGTACTGATGCGCTGCCAATAATCCTTGAACAAGAAAAGAAGTTTCTACCAAATCTGCCCCGTTGTCTTTCGTTCCAAAAAAAGCTTCCGTTTTTCCAGTTTTCCCATCGATGAAATGGGCGACTGCACCGTGATATTTGTCGGCTTTCTCTATGAATTTCACGATTTTTGTAAAACGTTCTACTGATTCTTTTCTTGAAATAAATCCACGTTCTGTTCCTGCGATTAAAGCCATAATCCCGAAACCTGAAGCGCCGGTTGCAATCATATTTTGTCTTCCGTTTGTGTTTTCTTTTGAAAGTCCACTTCCGGTTTCTGCACCGTCCCAATAATAATTGAATGAGGCTTCCTGAACCATTGACATCAATTCTTCATCGGACATATTTTTAGTTTCAGCAGAGATAGTTTCTGACAATTTAGATTCATTGAAAAGCTTGTCGAGAAAGCTTATTTTGTAGAAATATTTCTTTCCTGTTTCGTTGGTGAAGTCTGCAAATCTGACAATATAAGCATCTTGGATTCCGACTGGTTTGAAATCTTTACCATTTTCTGAGCGGTAGATTTTGACGTATCTGATAAAGTTATCTGTAATTGGATTCCATTTCAGGTCAACGTGTTTCATATAACCTTTGGCTGATGAAATAGTGGGCGTTTCAGAAATTGTTTTCTTATCTTTTGAATCGATGAAAGCAATATCATCCAGCCAAATTTTATTATTCGAGTCAGAATTTTCGGATTGAGAAAAAACGACTGCTTTTATTAATTTCGGATCATCTTTGATTGAAGCATCAAGGTTTGAAATATCGATTAAAATATTTTCCCATTGCCCTTTTTTTGTTAGTCTTATGTTAACTGGTTTGGAGAAAGTTCCGTCTGTTTTTTGAAGTTTAACTGTTGGTAAAACATTGGAATCCCCGCTTTCTGATTTAATCCAAAAACTTAGAAAATTTGCATTGTTAAAAAAGTCTTTTCCTCTCACTTCTTCATATTCTATAGATGCTTCCCATTTTCCATCTTTTGCATTTTTGTAATCCAGCAAGAGAGAATTTCCCGGAGAATGGAATTCATTTTTGTCAACTAATAATTTATTGTTCTGATTTTTCAAAGAAGCGCTTCCGGCAGATTTTACATTTCCATAAAAGAAATTATCTTTCATCAAACTGTTTGTGAAAAAAGTATAATCATATTTATGTTCCTGAGCACATAACGATGCGGAAAGAAATAAAGCAGAATAGAATATAGATTTCATTGAATTTTCTTTTTGAAAAGATAATCAAATTCTCGAAAAGAGACATAAACAGAAAAAGACAGTCAAAAAACTACCATTAATTCTTACATTAAGAATCACAATTTTTATTTTGAGGACAAAATATATTGCGCCATAAACTTAGCATTTTCTTTACTGAATCCGTGAGCCGGCATTGGAACATCGCCCCAAACTCCGGAACTTCCTTTGAGAATTTTATCGGCCAACATTTCTACATTTTCTGGTGTGTTCTCATATTTTGATGCGACTTCTTTATACGATGGGCCAATCATTTTTTCATCTAATTTATGGCAACCCAAACAATCTGAACCTTCTACAAGTGATTTTCCTTCTGCGATTGGGTCGGTAACAACTTTTGGTATTGAAACTTCTTCTTCGGCGATAACATCTTTATTTCCAGAGTTTTCGTATTTGGAACAGGAAAATATTGTTATTAAAATAGTTGCAGCAATTATTCTTTTCATTTTCAGATTTTGCCCAAATATAAATAAAAAAGACATCCTAAAAGGGATGTCTTTGTATGATAATTATTAAAATTCAATTATTTTTTGATAATCACTTTCTCGTTGAAAGTTACACCAATACCAGTTCCTTTTACAACGTAAACGCCGTTTGGTAAAGAACTCACATTGATTGCAGCATTATCAGAAAGATCCAGATTATCTTCTAAAACTAATTTTCCGGAAGCATCATAAATTTTAACCAAAGTTTTTCCTAAAGTTGCAGATCCACTTTTGATATGAATCTCGTTTTTAGCAGGATTAGGATAAACCACAAATTTATCTTTCTGAACATCAGCAACAGCGAGATTACATTCTGCCGGAACTGTGAAGTCTTCAACCTGATCATTCATTCCCGTTCCTGTTCCTATTATAGAACCTGAAGCAGCATTAACTCCTAAACCTCTTTTTGCAAAGACATTCCAGATCAAACATTTATCTGCTCCTCCTGTTGCAGCCTGGTCTGCTGCAATGATTGCATTTCTGCCTTTCACAAACGTTGGGTTACAACCTTGCAATTTAAGACCATCCATTACCAATTGAAGAACTCTTCCACTTCCTGAGTTTGGAGCTGTAACTACATCTGATGCGTAACCATATTTCTCAACCATTTTCCAGTGAAGATCCCAAAGCATTGTTGCCCATACAAATCCTACTGAATGTACATTAACAACAGTAACTCCGTTCGAAACATAAGTCATTCCGTTTGTGCTTCCATAAGTGTAAGGATTTATAGTTGTATCCGGTGTGTATTGAGCTGGTCTTATCCCAAGGCCATCAGTCGGCTCATCTATTGCGAAAGTACCAATTCCTCTAGGCACAGATGCATTATCGCCCGGACGATTGGTTAACATCAAAGCAAAGAAATCTGACCATCCTTCACCCATTTGCTCATTATCAGAGCTTGTATTAAGACAAGAAGATCCATTACCCGTATTTCTATTAGAAATACCGTGACCATACTCGTGGGCAACGATACCATTATCCAAACTACCATCTATCCAGATACTTTGGTCTTTGATATTGGCATTAACGGTAGTACTTGCTGCTAATTTGGTTTTAATCAATTCTCCTTCTGCATTTTCTGTAAGAACGCCTGGAATTGTTACAGTTGCATCTACACCTCCCATATTTCCAACTGCCGGAGAATCCGTAGCGTTATAGACAATAACACCTAAAGCACCTTTATCCTGAGCATTTTTGAATTTAACCGTAAAGTTACAATCTCCTCTTTCTATCAAAGCGATTTTTCCGGTAAGATTTGTATTGCTTAAAGTTGTACAACCTTTTATTGGAGAAACAAGAACGACGTCAGCTGTTACGGGATTAGTCGAAATAGCTGGTCCAAACTCTGTATTAATACCTACAACAGGATTTCTTCCAACTAGATCCGATGGTGAATTATAAGAAAGATAGCTTTGTGATTTTGGACCCCAGAGATACATTTGCATTCTTGGTACACCGCCATCCGCAGGTGTAGAGAAATTAGCATTATCTGTTCCGCCGCCATCACGTGCTTCTGCTCTAACGTAATCATTGCCAGCTCCACCTTTTCCGAAATTATTCATTTGGAAATTCCTTGCTGATTCCGTAAATCCGAATTTATAGAAAATGTCGTGCATTTTGTTGTTCATATAGAACAACTGAGTAATAGCTGCATTGGTATATTGTGCTGGTGGCGTATTAACATCCAAAGGGAAGTCAAATATCCTGTTAGCGCCTCCTTCTGCAACATCGCCGACTGCATTTGTATTGGTGTAATCTGTGTAAGCATGAGCATTATTACCTCTTGTATAAGTATAATGATTGGTACCATCAGAATGCCATCCTTCCGGAGATGCATCTAAAAACCAAGGATTGGACACCAAAGTTCTGTTTCCAAATGTTGGAGCCTCAATCGGTAATGCGAAAACTCTGTAGGAAGCATTATCCGGCGCCAAAATTTTGTTTGAAGCCAATGATCTCGCCGCATTTTCCTCTGCTTTTATATTAGCAATTCTTTCCGGACTGGTGTAAGAATGCGTATCAAATTTACAAGAAACCAAAAGATTATTTTTCTCAAGAATTTCGCCAGTTGCAGCATTTACCAAAACATTCCAGTAATTACTGCTGTCAGCTTCTTCAAAGTTAACTTCGTAAGCTAAGATTAATTGATTTGCTTTTTGGTAATAAACAGTATTGGTCAGAACACTGTTTTCTTTTCCAGCTTCGAAAGTATATTTGCTACTGTTTTTAAGATTAAGATTTCTAAGAACAGAATCAAATGCCGCTTTATTTGTAATTCCTGCTTTTTTTGAACTCACAGTTACAGATGAAACATCCGAAAAACTATCTGAAAAATGAGCTACTACATTATCCTTGATCAAAGCCGATGAAATGGCATTAAAAATAGGAATACCTTCATAAGTCTGCTGTATGTTGACAACAGTTCCTTTCAAACTTTCTGACTTATCAGAATTCATTACTTTTATTCCGCTTGCAGCCGTTTTATCATATTTCTTATTTGCAGAGATATAATTTCTAACAACTGACTCATAATTCTGAGCATGGATAAAAGAAAACGCAAAAAAAGCGGCAATTGTAATTCCGCGGTTAAGAGAGTTGATCTTCTTCATATTATACTATTTTATTAAACAAGCTACTAATTTAGGTATTCCTTGTATAATAAACTGATAATTTATCAAAAATTTACAAAAAACATAATATAACTAACTATTATTCATCTAATAAATACATCGTTCTTCAAAATGTTCAAACAAAAATGAATCATTATCTTTGCAGAATGGTAAAAATTGGCAACATAGAACTTCCGGATTTTCCACTTTTATTGGCTCCAATGGAAGATGTCTCGGATCCACCTTTTAGAAAACTTTGCAAAATGCATGGTGCAGATCTGATGTATTCGGAATTTATTTCTTCTGAAGGCTTGATTCGTGATGCAATAAAAAGTCGGAAAAAACTTGATATTTTCGATTATGAACGACCAGTCGGAATTCAGATTTTTGGAGGCGATGAGGAAGCAATGGCAATGTCAGCAAGAATTGTTGAAACTGTTGAACCTGATATTGTTGATATTAATTACGGATGTCCTGTAAAAAAAGTAGTCTGTAAAGGTGCAGGCGCAGGTGTTTTGAAAGACATTGACTTAATGGTTCGATTAACAAAAGCTGTCGTGAATTCTACCCATTTACCAGTTACTGTTAAAACCAGATTGGGTTGGGATAATGACTCTATTAATATTGATGAAGTTGCCGAAAGACTGCAAGACGTTGGAATCAAAGCTCTGACCATCCACGCCAGAACTCGTGCTCAAATGTACAAAGGCGAGGCCGATTGGGAACATATCTCCAGAATCAAAAACAATCCGAATATCGAAATTCCAATCTTTGGAAACGGCGATATAGATTCTCCTGAAAAGGCTTTGGAATATAAAAATAAATACAATTGTGACGGCGTAATGATCGGTCGTGGCGCCATTGGCTATCCCTGGATTTTCAATGAAATCAAACATTTTTTCAAGACGGGAGAAATCTTACCTGAACCCACCATTTCTGAAAGATTGGAAGCAGTGAAAAACCACGCACTCTGGTCTGTAGAATGGAAAGGTGAAAGACCAGGAATTGTGGAAATGAGACAGCATTACAGTAATTATTTCCGTGGAATTCCACATTTTAAAGAATTTAAAACTAAATTTTTACAGGCTTTAACGCTTGAAGAAATTGATAATATTATCGAAGAAACAAAACATTTTTATTTAGAAAATGCATTTTAATTGTAACTTTTAACATTGATTATTCAACTTATCAGACCTCAAAAAAAATAAAAATGAAAAAACTTCTTCTTCTTTCCATTCTCGCAATGGGATTTTCCAAAGCTCAGTTTTTTGAATCGCCGGATAAATTTACCAAAACAGATTCACTGAAGGGTTCTGATACCAAATTCAGAAACTTCTGGGATGTAAAAAAATATGACATTACTTTGGAAGCTGATTTCGATAAAAAAAGTATCAGCGGAACCAACAAGATCACTTTGGAAATAACAAAAGATGTAAAAAATCCTGTCTTTCAGATTGATCTTCAGCAACCAATGAAAGCTTTTCAAATCAAAGCTGATTTTCCTATCACAAACAAAAACGTAGATGGCGATTTTATTTTTCTATCGACCAGAAAAAATTTCAAAAAAGGAGAAAAATATACAATGAATATTATTTTCTCCGGAAATCCCGTAATCGCAACACGTCCGCCTTGGGACGGCGGCTGGATTTTCACCAAAGATAAAAACGGAAATCCGTGGATGAGCGTTGCAGATGAAGGAATCGGTGCAAGCATTTGGCTTCCAACTAAAGATATTTGGAGCGATGAACCGGATAATGGCATTACTTTTAAAATCATAACACCGAAAGATCTTGTAGGTGTTGCGGGCGGAAGATTAATAAAAGAAGAAAATATCGGCGATAAAAAAGCGTGGACCTGGGAAGTTAAGAATCCAATCAATGATTATTCTATCATTCCGTCCATTGGGAAATATGCGAATTTCAAAGATAGTTATGCTGGAGAAAAAGGAAAATTGGACCTAGATTATTGGGTTTTGGATTACAATCTTGACAAAGCCAAAAAACAATTCGAACAAGTGAAGCCAATGATGAAATCGTTTGAACATTGGTTTGGACCATATCCTTTCTATGAAGATTCTTACAAATTGGTAGAATCACCGCATCTTGGAATGGAACATCAGAGTAATGTTGCTTACGGAAATCATTACGGAAACGGATATCTCGGAAGTGATATTTCCGGAACCGGAATTGGTTTGAGATTCGATTATATTATCATTCATGAGTCCGGTCACGAGTGGTTTGCCAACAATATCACAGCAAAAGATCAGGCTGATATGTGGATTCACGAAGCTTTCACAGATTATTCTGAAACGCTTTATGTGGAAAGTCTTTGGGGAAAAGCCGATGCTGACACTTATTTACAAGGATTAAGAGATAAAATTCAAAATGATAAACCAATCATCGGGCAATACGGCGTGAGAAATGAAGGCAGCGGCGATATGTACTTCAAAGGTGCAAATATGATTCACACGATCCGAACGGTTATTAATGATGATGAAAAATTCAGACAAATTTTAAGAGGTTTGAACAAAGATTTTTATCATCAAACTGTAACGACTCAGCAGATTGAAAAATATTTTTCTGATAAATCCGGAATTGATTTGTCTTCGATTTTCAATCAATATTTGAGAACGGTAAAAATCCCTATTTTGGAATACAAGCAAACAGGAAATCAACTGACTTACAAATGGACAAACGTGATTCCGAATCTGAAGTTTCCAATCAGACTGGCAGACGGACAAGAACTGAAACCAACGGAACAACCACAAACCGTAACTTTAAAGTCTGACAAACCTGTTGAATTTAACAAAAATTATTACATCGAAGTAAAACAAGTTTACTAAGATTTGACTACATTTATTTAATTGAAACCATTTCAAATATCTTTGGAATGGTTTTATATTTAATACCAATTTAAAATTCAAAAAACATTATGAGGAATAAATTCATTTTCTGGGGAATCGTTGTTTTAATAGTGACCTGGACTACAGCTTTATTGATAAAAACGCATTATTGGATTCCGATTTTATTGACTTTTCTTTACATTTTGGGAATCTACAATACTTATCAAACGAAACATGCGATTCTAAGAAACTTCCCGGTTTTAGGCTATTTCAGATTTATCTTCGAAGGTATTTCGCCCGAGATTCAGCAATATTTTATAGAAAGAGAAACCGATGGAAAACCTTTTCCAAGAAATCAAAGATCTGCAGCTTACAGACGGTCTAAAAATCTGAGTGATACCGTTCCGTTCGGAACTCAGCTGGAAATCAATCACAGAAAATATGAAGGAATCAAACATTCTATCTACGCCAAGCATCCAAAAGAAGAACTTCCGAGAGTAACTGTTGGCGGACAGGACTGCAAACAACCTTACAACGCTTCGCTTTTTAATATTTCCGCAATGAGTTTCGGAGCTTTGAGTGACCGTGCTCAGATATCTCTGAACAGAGGCGCGAAGAAAGGAAATTTCTACCACAATACGGGGGAAGGCGGAATCTCACCGCATCATTTGGAAGGCGGTGATCTTTGCTGGCAAATCGGAACAGGTTATTTTGGATGTCGGGATGAAAATGGAAATTTCGATGCAGAATTATTTACAAAATATTCGAATCTGGACAATGTGAAAATGATTGAGATCAAATTGTCTCAAGGTGCAAAACCAGGTCACGGCGGTGTTTTGCCGGGCGTAAAAAACACACCGGAGATTGCAAAAATCCGTCACGTAAGACCCGGAATTACCATTCTTTCTCCTCCATCTCACAGCGCATTTTCCAATGCAGAAGGTTTATTAAAATTTGTACAAAAACTTCGTGATTTGTCCGGTGGAAAACCGACTGGTTTCAAACTTTGTATCGGCGACACCAAAGAGTTTGAAGATATTTGTGAACAGATGAACATTCTGAATATCTATCCTGATTTTATCACAGTAGACGGCGCAGAAGGCGGAACCGGAGCTGCACCGCCGGAATTTTCGGATGGCGTTGGGATGCCTTTGGAACCAGCACTTATTTTCGTCAACAGAACTTTGATTAATTATGAAGTAAGAGATAAATTAAGAATCATTGCGAGTGGAAAAGTTTTGACATCTCTTGATATTCTGAGAGCTGTTGCGATGGGTGCCGATCTTTGTAATAATGCCCGAGGTTTTATGTTTTCATTAGGTTGCATTCAAGCGTTGAGATGTAACACAAACACTTGCCCAACAGGCGTTGCAACACAAGATAAAATGTTAATTAAAGGTCTTGATACCAATGATAAAACCGAACGCGTTTATCAGTTTCATAAAAATACATTATACACTTGTAATGAATTGATTGCCGCTTCAGGACGGGAAACTTACGACCAAGTAGATGCTTCTATGTTTATGCGGGGCGATGAATTTGAACATTTGTCCGACACTTATTTCCCTGATATTCTGGAGAATGTGAGGAAGCGATAATTTAGTCTTTTGGTTTCAAAAAATAAAGACCTATTCAAAATTGAATAGGTCTTTTATATTTAGAATATCATAATCTTACTCCCACTCAATCGTTGCAGGAGGTTTTGAACTGATGTCGTAAGCAACTCTGTTGATTCCTCTAACTTCATTGATAATCCTGCTGGAAACCGTATCCAAAAACTCGTATGGAAGTCGGCTCCAGGTTGCAGTCATAAAGTCAATTGTGTTGGCCGAACGAACAACTGCTGTGTATTCATAAGTTCTCTCGTCACCCATTACGCCAACAGACTTCACTGGAAGTAAAACGACGAATGCCTGAGACACTTTTTCGTAAAGGTCATTTTTGTACAATTCCTCAATGAAGATATCGTCAGCTTCTTGTAAAATTTTTACTTTCTCTGCATCAACTTCTCCAAGAACACGGATTCCCAAACCTGGTCCAGGAAACGGATGTCTGTAAACCAACTCGTGTGGAATACCCAATTCCTCTCCTACTTTTCTCACTTCATCCTTGAATAATTCTCTCAAAGGCTCCAACAATTCGAATTCCATTTCTTCAGGAAGTCCGCCGACGTTATGATGTGATTTGATAACTGCCGAAGGTCCTTTTACAGACTGAGATTCGATAACATCTGGATAGATTGTTCCTTGCGCCAGGAATTTTGCACCTTCTATTTTTTTGGATTCTTCATCGAAAACGTGAACGAACTCGTTACCGATGATTTTGCGTTTTTGTTCCGGATCGCCAACGCCAGCTAATTTGGATAAGAATCTTTCGGAAGCTTCCACCAGTTTGATGTTCATTTTGAAGTGCTTACCGTAATTTTCCATTACTTTTTTGTCTTCATCTTTTCTCAAAAGTCCTGTATCAACAAAAATACAATTCAGTTGATCGCCGATGGCTTTGTGGATTAAAACTGCTGCAACAGAAGAATCTACGCCGCCGGAAAGTCCAAGAATCACTTTGTTGTCACCTACTTTCTCTTTGATCTCAGCAACGGTTTTTTCGATGTAATTGGTCAGTTTCCAGTTTTTATCCGCTTTACAGATTTCGAAAACAAAATTCTCGATCATCTTTCCACCTTCCTCAGAATGCGAAACTTCCGGATGAAATTGCACACCGTAAATTTTCTTCTCAGGATTTGAAATAGAAGCGATGACGCCGGATTTTGCATTCAGTTCGAAACCAACCGGCAATTCCGAAACCTCATCAAAATGGCTCATCCAAACGATTGAATTTTGATAAACACCTTTCAGCAAATCATTTTCTTTAACGATGTCCAAATGCGCTTTTCCGTATTCGCCTTTTTCGCCTTTCGCCACTTTTCCGCCTAGAAGATGCGCTGTCAATTGCATTCCGTAACAGATTCCTAAAACCGGAATTCCCTGTTCGTAAAGTTCTTTATCTACCAGATGAGCGTTCTCAGCATTTACAGAACTTGGACCGCCGGAAAGGATTATTCCTCTTGGTTTTTTCTCCAAAATTTCTGATAACGGTGTGTTGAATGGTAATATTTCTGAATAGACTTCCATCTCACGGATTCTTCTCCCAATTAATTGATTGTACTGGGATCCGAAGTCTAAAATGATAATTCCGTTTTGCATATGTTGATGTAATATTTTTAAAATTTTGCGTAAATAAATGTTCTTTTGAATGGATAGAAAACCGGCGAACCCGGGAAAACTTTTTTGAGTTCTGCTTTGTAATCTGCTTTGTAGTTCTCTTTCAGTTCTTCCGGTAATTTTTCTAAAAATGGAATGATGGCTGTTCCGGAAGCCCATTCGAAAACGGCGTCTGAATTTTCCATAACGTGCGGATAAACCTTTTCGAAAACATTGATTTCGGTTCCGTTGTTCTCGTATAAGATCTTTGCGTATTCATCGATCTTCAGAACCGGATATTCTCTGGTCCAGCCTTTGAATTCGGTTTTGTACGGTTCCATTTCTGCTACTTTTGAAAGTAACTGATGAACGATGAAATTATGATTGGATGGAACCTGAACAGCCAATTGTCCATTTTCATTAAGTTTTGAAATGATGTCTGGAAAAAGTTCCTCGTGATCTGTACACCATTGCAAAGATGCGTTGGCGATTATTAAATCAAATTTTTCGTCCAGTTCCAACTGTTCTTCTACACTTCTGTGAAAGAATTTTAAATTTTCCTTGGAATGCTTTTCTGCTTTCTCCAACATTTCTGCTGAAGAATCTATTCCAATGATGTTGGGATTTTCCAGATAACCCAAAATTCCTGAAGTTAACTCTCCCGTTCCGCAACCTAGATCGATTACAGACAAGTTTGGTTTTGAATCAATGAGATTCAATAAGTCAAAAAAGGGCGCTGAGCGTTCTGTTTTGAACTGATCGTATATTTCCGGATTCCAAGGCATCTTTTTAGTTATGAGTGATTAATTATGAGTGATGAGTTTTATAATGATCAATACTCTTCATATTTTGAAATTCTAAATGGCTCTCGATTGACAAAGTTATAATTTATGTCGAAACCCATAGCCCCGATTGCAACGGCATCCTTTTTTTGTTTTTGTAGAAGTTTAGATTTGATGACAAAACCTCATAAACAAAAAAAGATATAGTGGAAAGCGGGATCAAGCTCCTAAAAAAAAGAGACGCTAGTTGCCCAACATCTCTTTATATTTTAAAATTTTGCAATATCGTCTCGGTAAAAGGCGTAGTCGAAGTGTACCGGGATGGCGTCCTCGTAAACTTTCTTGCGCGCCTCGTCGTAAGTGTCGCCTAAAGCCACAATGTTCAGAACCCGACCCCCTGTGGAAACCACTCTGTTGCCTCTGAAATCTGCACCTGCGTAAAGAACCTTACTGTTTTTTACTTTTTCTACTCCAGTAATTTCGTAACCTGTCTCGTGGTTTTTTGGATAACCGCCAGAGCAGACTACCAGACAAACTGCTTTTTGATTTTTGAATTTAAGATCCAACTCTCTGCCGTGAAGACAATCCTCGATCACATCTACCAAATTATTTTCTAAAAGTGGCAAAAGAACCTGAGTCTCAGGATCTCCTAATCTCATATTGTATTCCAAAAGATAAGTTCCGTTTTTGGTAATCATTAATCCGAAAAAGATGAAACCTTTGAAGTTAAGACCTTCTTTTTTAAGACCTTCCACCGTTGGATTCATAATATTCTGAATGAAATCCTGATTGTGTGCTTCTGTAAATTCCGGACTTGGCGCTACAGATCCCATTCCGCCAGTGTTTGGGCCTTTGTCGCCGTTTCCAGCTTTTTTATAATCTTTTGCTGCAACGAAAGGGAATAATTTTTCTCCATTTGAAACCCCGATGATTGAAGCTTCAAAACCTTGAAGAAATTCCTCGATCACAACCTGAATTCCGGCATCTCCGAAGATTCTTTTGATCATAAAATCGTGAATCGTTCCTTCTGCTTCTTCCAAATCGTCTGCAATTACAACACCTTTTCCGCCAGCAAGTCCGCTAGCTTTTATTACCAATGGAAATTCCTGAGTCTGCAAATATTCTTTAGCATCTGCATAAGAATCAAAAATAACCGCTTTCGCCGTTTTGATTCCGTAATTCTGCATAAATTTCTTAGAAAAAGATTTGCTGCCTTCCAAAGAAGCTGCCTTTTTTGAAGGACCGAAAACCTTGAGATCTACTTTTTTGAATTCGTCTACGATGCCTTCTACAAGAGGTGCTTCCGGGCCTACGATTGTAAGGTCCACTTTGTGTTGAATTGCAAAATCTCTAAGTGCCAAAATATCGGTTTCGTTGATATTTTCTCCTAATTTTTCGGTAGTGGCGTTTCCTGGTGCAAAATACATTTTTGTAATTCTGCTGTCTTCGCTCAGTTTCAAAGCTAAGGCTGAAGCACGGCCACCGTTTCCTACAATAAGTAATCTCATTTGTAAATATTTAATTCTTTTTTATTAAATGCAATGCTGAAGACCGTATTCTTATGGTTAAAGAAATTCTGATATTCTAACATTTCATCCAGTTTTCAGTTTCACTTTTTAAAGTGCCAAATTTAAGATTTTTTGAGGACAAATGCTGTACCCTTTTTGTGGTAATTTCTTAAAAAAAATATAAAGTTTGAAATTATTGTGGCAATTGCATTGGAACCTCCATTAATAATATTTCTGAATCTTTTGCAGCTTCCAAAACAAAACTTTCTGTGTCCCAAATTCCGAAACCGTCTCTCTCATCCAGAATCTGCTCGCCAATTTTTGCCGAACCTTTAATAACAAAAGCATAAACACCGTTTCCAGGTTTATTGATTTTATATTCTTTGGAAAAACCTTTGTCAAAATTCGCCAAATTGAACCAAGCGTCCTGATGAATCCAAACGCCTGCGTCATCTGCATCGGGAGATAATATTTGCTGGAAGTCATTCTTAACGGAATTTTCTTCGATACTGACCTGGTCGTATCTTGGCGTAACATCGGTTTTGTTTGGGATAATCCATATTTGAAGGAACTTCACAGGTTGTTCGGTCGCATTTTCTTCGCTATGCATAATTCCTGTTCCGGCAGACATTACCTGAATATCGCCTTTTTTGATGATTCCGGAATTGCCCATATTGTCGCCGTGTCTCAATTCGCCTTCCAACGGAATAGAGATGATTTCCATATCGCGGTGCGGATGTCTTCCGAAACCCATTCCACCCTGAACAAAATCATCATTCAAAACCCTGAGAACACCGAAATGGATTCTCTCCGGATTTTGATAACCTGCAAAACTGAATGTATGTTTGCTCTTCAACCATCCGTGGTCTGCGTGGCCTCTGCTGTCTGATTTATGATAAACTGTTTTCATTTTAAATAGATTTAATTTGTTTAGACTTTTTTATTGACACAAATTTCCAGCTTTCAAAATCCCTAAGCATTGATATAAGGTAAGAACGAAAAATTCCGACGATTGCCGGAGTTTTATTTGTTTTGATTAATGATTAAACGAGCATATTAAGCACATCAGGATTATCATTAAGATAAGATTCGAAGTAGCCAAGTTCGTGCATTCTTTGTTTCAGACCTTCAAAATCTGTAGGATTGGAAAGTTCGATTCCGACGATTGCCAAAGCGGTTTCTCTTGAATTTTTCTTGGTATATTCGAAATGCGTAATGTCGTCATTTGAACCCAGAACATTCAGAACGAAATCTTTCAGAGAACCCGGACGCTGCGGAAATTTGACCATAAAATAATGCTTCAAACCATTATAAAGCAAAGCACGTTCTTTGATTTCCTCCATTCTGGTAATATCGTTATTACTTCCGCTTACGATACAAACCACATTTTTGCCTTTGATTTGATTTCGATATTGTTCCAAAGCCGAAATAGAAAGCGCTCCGGCCGGTTCCAGAACAATCGCATCTTTATTATACAACTGAAGAATCGTTTCACAGATCTTACCTTCATCCACAGAAATACAATCTTCAAGTGCATTTTTGCAAATCTCAAAAGTCAAATCACCAACTCTTTTCACCGCAGCACCATCCACAAAACTATCTACTTCCGATAATTCTGTATTAAGATTATTTTGAATGGACAATCTCATAGAAGGCGCGCCTTTTGGTTCGACTCCAATCAATTTTGTTTCATTTGACAATTCACCAAAAACTGTTGCAATACCCGAAGCCAAACCGCCGCCGCCAATTGGAATGAATACAAAATCGATATTATCTTTTTGCTGTTCTAAAATTTCTAAAGCTAAAGTTGCCTGACCTTCGATAATCTGAACATCATCAAAAGGATGGATAAACGCAGCTCCCGAAATTTCAGCAAATTCAAAAGCTGCAGTTTTTGACGCATCAAAAGTATCGCCGACCAATCGGATTTCGGCGTAATTTCCGCCAAACATTTCGACCTGTTCCAACTTTTGTTTCGGCGTTGTCACCGGCATAAAAATCGTTCCTTTGATTTGAAGTTGCTTGCAGGAAAATGCTACGCCTTGCGCGTGATTTCCGGCACTGGCACAAACAATGCCTTGAGAAACTTTGCCTTCGTTGAAAAGCGTTTTGATTTTATTGTAAGCACCTCGTAATTTGTACGACCTGACAGGTTGCAAATCTTCTCTTTTGAGGAAAATATTCGCTCCAAATTTTTCTGACAATCTTGCATTGTATTGTAAAGGCGTATAATTCACGACATTTTCTATACTTTTCCGGGCTTCTTTTACCGCTTCCAGAGTTGGAAATATGAGCGTTTCGTTCATCTTCATTTATATTACAGATTCTTTGATTTTGGTTTTAAATTTAATCGTTCTAAGGATTTTATAATTCTCGCAGATTTTGCTGATTGGGCAGATTTAAAATTGTAAATCCGCTGAATTTGCTAAATATGCGAGAGCAAATTATTTTTCAATTTTATCAATTCTAAATGACTACTAATTTTCACTTTTCCATTTTCCAGAACGAGTTTGTGGCTGAGTTTTTTTGGCAATTGAGATTCAAAATGTCCGACGTAAATCAAGGTTTGTCCCTGACTTGCCAAATCATCAATCACCTGGTTGAAATATTTCGTCTGTTCGTTGTCCATTCCCTGACAAGGCTCATCCAGAATCAGGAGTCTTGGTTTTTTGATTAATGTTCTTGCAAGCAAAGCCAGACGTTGTTTTCCGAGTGGTAAAGTATTTAATTTCTTATTTTTATCATCTTTCAAATCGAAGAAATAAAGAATCTGTTCCAACTGTTGCTGCTGGTCAAAACTCAGTTTCTGATACAAACTCATCGAATCAAAAAAGCCAGAAGCAATCGTTTGTCCAACATTGGCATTCATATCAAAATACCAATGTAACTCTGGCGAAATCATTCCGATTTTTTCCTTGATGTCCCAAATACTTTCTCCACTTCCCCGCTTTTGTCCGAAAAGATAAATCTCATTCGCATAAGCCTGCGGATGGTCGCCATTCAGCAAACTCAATAAGGTTGATTTCCCGGAACCATTGTGACCTTGCAACAGCCATTGTTCGCCGGAATTCACTTCCCAGTCGATGTCCTTCAGGACTTGTTTTTCGCCGTAAGAAATATTGATATTTTCTAATTTGATTAAGTTTTCTCCCTGATTTCCATTATTGCTTTGAAGGAAAAAAGGAAATGATTTTGGTGTTCTTTCTTCGCCTTTTGAAAAGTTCTTTGGAGAATTTCTGTGAACTAATTTTCCATTTTCTATCTCTACAAAATATTGAACACTTTCGGGATATTCGTCATCATTATTAATTAAAATCAATGTGACATTTTCTTTGATTAAATCATCAAAAGACTGGTTTAAAAATTGTCGAGAATTGACATCCAAACCTGTATAAGGTTGGTCAATAATCAGAACTTGAGGTTTGAGCCAAAGTGCTTTCAGCAATTGTAATTTCTTGTGTTCGCCACTTGAAAGTTCTATCAGTTGTTGGTTTTTGAAATTCTCAAATCCAAATGGTTTTAGATAAAATTCTAATATCCCGAAATCCAGATTTTCTTCTTTTGCGAAATGATTGAGTTCTGCGAAAACAGTTAGTGTATCATTTTTTACTTGTTGATTATACCGTTGCTGATAGTAAAAATTCCGGTCGCCTTCCAGATTGCTGAACTGAAACCAGTTGGAAACGTACAGAATTTTCCTTGCCAACTTTGAAGTTCCATCAAAACTGACCTTAACTTTTCCTTCGAAGTTTTTGATTTCGCAGGAAATGATTTTTGCTAAAGTTGTTTTTCCACTTCCGCTCAAACCGCCTAACATCCAACATTCGCCGGAAGATATTTCCCAGTTGAAATCTTTCAGTACGATCTGGTTGCCGTACTGGAAGTTTAGATTTGAAATTTGGATGATTGAGGTTGACATTATTTTGAATTAATTCTGAACACAAAGTGCACAAAGATTTTTTTAGTAACTAACTGTTTTAAGTTCACAAAGCCGCTTCGCTTAAAAAATGGTTTATGAATAATTTGTCTCTCCGATGGGAATCAATTGGTTTAGTTTCCAACGGAATGACAAAATTTGAATTTAGGAATAAACTTTATTTTTATGACAAATCCCATAGCCCCGATTGCAGCGGCATCCTTTTGTGATGAGGAACGAAGAGCAAAAGATATAGCGGAAAGCGGGATTAGCTCCTAACTTTAAACTGTTTTGATAGACTTCATCGCCGTCATTGCCTGACGTAATTTTTTGCCGACAACCTCAACCGGATGATTTCTCAAAATATCGTTCACGTGAACCAGTTGGGCGTTGTCAACCGACGCATTTTTCCCTTCGTTGAAGTTTTTTCCAACCAAGTCTGTGTCCACCGATTTCATAAAATCCGCCAGCAATGGTTTGCAGGCCTGGTCGAAAAGGTAACAGCCGTACTCTGCGGTGTCTGAAATCACACGATTCATCTCGAACAGTTTTTTTCTGGCGATGGTGTTGGCAATCAGTGGTGTTTCGTGAAGCGATTCGTAGTAAGCGGATTCCGGTTTGATGCCGGCTTCCACCATCGTTTCGAAAGCCAGTTCCACGCCGGCTCTGATGAAGGCTGACATCAAAAGATAGTTGTCAAAATAGTCCTGTTCATCAATTTTTATGTCGCCTGCAGGTGTTTTTTCGAAAGCCGTTTCGCCGGTTTCTGCGCGCCACTTCAACAAATTTTTGTCGCCGTTTGCCCAGTCTTCCATCATTGTTTTGGAGAATTCGCCGGAAATGATATCGTCCTGATGTTTTTGGAAAAGCGGACGCATAATGTCTTTCAGTTCCTCGGACAATTCGAACGCTTTCAGTTTTGCCGGATTTGAAAGTCTGTCCAACATTCCGCTGACACCGCCGTGTTTCAAGGCTTCTGTAATGACCTCAACGCCGTACTGAACCAATTTGGAAGCGTAACCTGCATCGATTCCTTTCTCGACCATTTTATCAAATGAAAGGATTGAACCCGTTTGTAAAAGTCCGCACAGAATGGTCTGCTCGCCCATCAAATCGGACTTCACTTCTGCAACGAAGGATGATTTCAAAACGCCAGCTTTATGTCCGCCAGTACCTACACAATAGGCTTTTGCTTCTGCCCAGCCTTTGCCTTGCGGGTCGTTTTCGGGATGAACTGCAATTAAAGTCGGAACACCGAAACCACGGAGATATTCGGCGCGAACTTCGGAACCAGGACATTTGGGAGCGACCATAATTACCGTGATATCCTTACGAATCTGCATTCCTTCTTCCACGATGTTGAAACCGTGAGAATAGGACAAGGTTGCGCCTTCTTTCATCAAAGGCTGAACGGCGTTGATTACGGAAGTATGTTGTTTGTCGGGCGTCAGATTGATTACCAAATCTGCAGTTGGAATTAGTTCTTCGTAAGTTCCGACTTTGAAATTGTTGTCGGTTGCGTTTTTCCAGGAATCTCTCTTTTGGTCAATGGCTTCCTGACGCAATGTGTAGGAAACATCCAGTCCGCTGTCTCGCAGATTCAGACCTTGATTCAGACCTTGAGCACCGCAACCTACAACTACGATTTTCTTTCCTTTCAAGGCGGAAACGCCATCAGAAAATTCTGAACTGTCCATAAAATCTGCCTGTCCTAACTGGTGTAATTGGTCTCTGAGTGATAAGGTATTGAAATAATTTGCCATTATATTTTTATTATTGATAAATGATTATTGATTGAATTTTGAACACAAAGCGAACGAAGATTTTTTAACAACTCGATGTTTTAAGTTCACTAAGGCGCTTACGCTCAGAAAAGTTTTTTTATTTACATTGTGAAAACGTCGTCTCGCTTGTCCAGGAATTCGTTTTCTACGATTTCGGCGGAAGGTTCTCTTTTTTCGAATTCGAGGACTTTGTCGTGGATTCCTCTGC
>Ga0157369_10000473_pt1 | contig 53282 bp, 42 predicted proteins | sample C25metaG_FD_113461 | JGI IMG/M metagenome (GOLD analysis project Ga0157369, IMG submission 113461) | Corn rhizosphere microbial communities from Kellogg Biological Station, Michigan, USA - C2-5 metaG | ecosystem: Host-associated > Plants > Roots > Rhizosphere > Soil | place: USA: Michigan... | reverse complement strand
ACCGCAGCCCACGCCAGCGGAATCAGCAGCCATCGCCGAAAGCTCGTCGACGGTGCGATGCGGTGGAAAAGGACGCCGAACAGGCCGCCGTACATGCCGAGGTACGCGCACATGGCGACGAAGATCAGGACGCCAGTGATGTACGGCAGCCCGCCGTAATGCGACATCACGCGGATTACCCACGGCACCATCATCAGCCAGGCCACGCTCTGCGAAAGCCAGCCGATCGCGAATGCGCCACGCCAGGTGCGCGCGCGCGTAAGCGCCACGAACAGCGGCAGCAGCGCGATGAAGATCAGCCATCCCGCCGCAACGTTCGGAAACGCGCACGCGAAGAGGACGCCGGAGACGATGGCGAGGATTACGTTGATGGCGATTCGCAAGGCGGGCGAAGGATAAACGACTAGCCGCTGGGACGCGTGGCGCTTTTTCCAATGATCACGTACGCGGTTGCACCGAATGTAGCAGCCCAAAACGCTGACAAGACAATCACGTACGCCAGCCAAGCCACGATCAACTGGCCATCAGACATTGGATGGACCATTTCCGGCTTCCATCCTCCGACTCTAGCGAGAGTGTCGGCGGGCCAGCTCACGAATGCCCATCGGTCGGCAATAAACGGGAAGAGTGCGCCGACATACACAGCGATCCGTACGCCGATGCGATGCACCGAGTACCTCGCTCACTTCTTGAAGAGCGCGTCGAACGCCTTGCGGGCGTCGTCGGGGGTCTGCGGCTGGCGGGCTTTGTCCGCGGTCAGGTCGCGGACGAACTTCGGCTGGAAGAACGCGCATTCGTTGCGGACGTGCTTGCCGGAGATGCGCGATGGGATGCTTTCGCGGCACTCCCAGAGAGTGGTCGTATCGAACGAGCGGCAATTGCCGCAGGTATGCAGGTCGGCGGCGCACTTCACGCAGGTCTCCTCGGACGTCGGCTGATCGAGTCCGAGGCGCTGCGTGCCGCACGCGTTGCACTTGAAGACCTCGGGGCCGAAGCCGCCGGCGGTGCGTCCGCGCGGCGCGCCTTCGATGCGCTGGTTTTGTGGTTCGTACGGCGTCTGCGGGCGCGGACCGCGGTTCGTATTCTGCGAATAGCCGCCGCTGTCCTGGTAGCCCTGATGCCTGTATTTCCTGTCACTCAAATGGTTCACCTCATGAACACGTAGTAAAGCGCCCCGGCGATGAGGAGGATGGCGATCACGAAGAGGATCAGCCGGATCGCTACCTTGGCCAGCTTCAGGATGATCCAGATCACGATGATCGCGATGAGGATCCCGACGAGCTCGTTCATAGGCATGGCGGGGTGCTCGGCAGTGTAACAGGTCAGCTTCGCCGTTATTGCAGTAGCCCGGAACGGTGCAGGGCCGCCGGTTCGGCGGCCCTGCCGTGTTGCGCGCTAGTCGCTGATCGTCACCACGTCGATGTCCGGGACGAAGGGGCGGGTCGGCGATGCGATGTTGAAGATCGACGGATCGTTGGTGGAGTTGTCGGTGAAGGTGTGGAACGGAACGGCGATCGTGTCGCTGCCATCGAAGTGAATTACGATCGAGTCGCCTTCCAGCACCGGCTCTCCGAAAAACGAATCGGCGGACTGCATGAAGACGTAGTCGCCCGGCAGGTCGAGCACCTTCTGGGTCAGCGGCCTCGTAGCCGAAAAGTGGAAGAAGGTCACGTGCGCCGTGGTGATCGTGCGGACGCCGACGTTGACGCGGAAGCGTGAAGACGGCACGACCACCGACCAGTCGGCCGGATGGAAGGCATCCGCGCCCTGAACCGCCGACTCGAATCCGCCGAAGGTCTGTGTCGGCGTCTGATTGAAGACGCGCACTTCAACCGGCAGTTCCTCCAACTGCGGATAGCTGCTCGCGGGAGGCAAGGTCGAAACGATGTCGATCGAGCCGATGCCGCTTTGACCGATCGCGGCGACGATGTCGTCGTACTGGACAATCCCGCCGTTTTCCAGCCGGTAGGTGATCGACGGATCGTTCTCGCTCCCGGCCTGACCGGCCGGGTGAAAGATGATCTTGCCGCCCTGACTCGACGACGCAGGCCCGAGGCGCAGCGAGGTTTTGAAGTCGGCGTTATTCAGGCCGCGCGTCGAACCGGCAACCGGGATGACCGTCTTCCGGACCAGCGGCGCGAGCGCGAAGGCTCCGAATCTCGTCGTCGTTGTCCCGACGCACGCCATGTCGAACGGGTCGGAAGGATGCGATGCGATGACCCGGTACGAATAGACCGTGAACGGTGCGGACGTTTTCTGCGTGATGGTCACGGAGGTCGTCCCGGCTTCCACGACTTTCAGGGTCTTCGTATTCACGAAACCGTCCGGCGACGACTGGATCTCGTATTGCGTCGCGGACGGTACCGATGGCCATGACAGGCGAAAAGTCGGCGTGCCGGTACCTGGAAAATTTGTCACGGTAAGCGTTAACGGACAGGCGGCGAATAGTGGCAGGGCGGATATTGCGAACAAAGCAGTCGCTGCGAGAACACGTATCGATCTCATAACTCTCTCTCCTTCTCGATTGTTGGACGAAGCCGTAGCGCTGAGGATTTCCGGCTGGATATTGCGGAATGCGCGGGGCTGAAGCACTGCTGCGGGCGAGCTACAACGTAGACCCGTTACGCAAAGGAGTCAAGCGGGCGCTACAGAATCAGGCGCACCGGCTGCTCGATGTAGCTGCGTAATGTGCGCAGATACTCCGCGCCGAGGGCGCCGTCGACCACGCGGTGATCGCAGGACATCGTCACCTTCATCCGGTCGCGGATCACGATCTGCCGGTCGACGACCACCGGCTGCGCGGACGCGGCGCCGATGGCGAGTATGGCCACGTTCGGCGGATTGATGATGGCGGTGAACTCCTCGATGCCCCAGGCGCCGAGGTTGGAGATGGTGAAGGTCGAGCCCTGGTAGTCGTTGGGAGTGAGCTTGCGATTCTTCGCTTTGTCGGCGAGCGTGCGCACTTCGTTCGAGATGTCCGTGACCGCTTTCTGATCGGCGTTGCGCACCACCGGCGTGATCAGACCTTCCGGCGTCGAGACCGCAATGCCGATGTGGATCTCGCCATGCTGCGTGATCGCTTCATCGCCCCACGACGCGTTGACGTTCGGATGGTGGCGAAGCGCGAGAGCTGCGGCGCGGACGATGAAGTCGTTGACGCTGGTCTTGATGCCGGCGATCTCGTTGATCTGCTCGCGAAGCGACAGCAGGTTGGTAACGTCGTAGTCGGCCGTCAGGTAGAAATGCGGGATCGGTCCGGTGGACTCAGCCAGGCGTTTGGCGATCGTGCGCCGCATGGCCGTCAGCGGAATCTCTTTCGTTTCGAGCTGCTGCGCCGGCGGCAGCGAAGGAGCCTTCGCCTTCTGCGGCGCGGCCGCGGACGGCTTGAAGTTCTTGATGTCGTTGGCGACGATCCGTCCGCCCGGCCCGCTCCCCTGCACCTGCTCGATGCTCACGCCCATTTCGCGGGCCATCTTGCGCGCCAGCGGCGACGAGCGACGGCGTCCGTTGTCGCCGCTTGCAGGCGCGGCACTCGATGCCGCCGACGTCCGATCGACGCGCGGCGCTTTCATGTCGATCGCCTCGCCGTACTCGCCGGTCGAGTGTTTGATGGAATCCTTCTTGTCGATTGCGCGACGTGCCGGAGCTTCCGCGGCTGGCGCCACCGCTTCCTTTTTCGGCGCCGCCTTTTCGCCCGCGCCGAGAATCGTCGCCAGTACTCCGCCGACTTCCACCATCTTCCCTGCCTCGGCGGCGACGTCGCCAAGCGTTCCATCCTGCTCGGCTTCGAGATCGAGGTTGACCTTGTCGGTCTCGATCTCCAGTACCGGCTCGCCTTTCTTCACGGCGTCGCCAGACTTTTTGTACCAACGGACGACCTTTCCCTCGGTCATCGCGTCGCCCATCTTGGGCATGATGATTTCAGCCATTGTTTTTTAACTCTATGCTGAGCGTAGCGAAGCATCTCCGGTAAAGCCGCGCAGAAGGCTCCTTACGCGCGGCCTTCCCGGAGATCCCTCGCTTCGCTCGGGATGAATTCATGACGCGTACATCACTTTCTTCACCGCGGCGATGACGTGTTGCTCGTGCGGCGTGGCCAGCAGCTCGAGATTGCGCGCATACGGCATCGGCACGTCCTCGCCCGTCACGCGCGCCACCGGCGCATCGAGCTCGTCGAATACGTTCTCGGTGATGCTGGCCGCGATCTCCGCCGCCGCACCGAACGGTTTCCACTGCTCCTGCACGACCACGCAGCGATGCGTCTTCGCCACCGACTCGTACGCCGGATCGAGATCGAGCGGCCGCAGCGTGCGAAGATCGATGACCTCGCACTCGATGCCTTCTTCGGCCAGCTTCTCCGCTGCGATCAACGACATCTGCAGCATGCGGCTGTACGAAACGATGGTGACGTCGCTCCCTTCGCGCGCGATGCGCGAAACGCCGAACGGAACGGTGAAGTCGGCATCATCGGGCACCTCGCCCTTCATGCCGTACAGCGCGGCACTTTCGAGAAAGATGACCGGATCGCGTCCGCGGATGGAAGTCTTCAGCAATCCCTTGGCATCGGCGGGAGTCGCGGGAGCGACGACCTTGATTCCCGGAAAATGCGCGTAGAACGATTCAAACGTCTGCGAATGTTGCGCGGAAAGCTGTACGCCCGCGCCCTGCGGCCCGCGGATGACCATCGGTACGTCGACCTGGCCGCCGGAGAAGTAACGCACCTTCGCCGCGTGATTGAGGATCTGGTCCGCGGCGACGATGGCGAAGTTCATCGTCATCATCTCCACGATCGGCCGCAACCCCAGCATGGCCATCCCGACCGCCGTTCCCGCCATCCCCGCCTCGGCGATCGGCGTGTCGATGACCCGCTTCGGCCCGTACTTTTTCAGCATGCCCGCGGTGATGCGAAACGTGCCTTCGTAGACGCCGATGTCTTCGCCCATGATGAGGACGTTGGCATCGCGATCCATCTCTTCCATCATCGCGTCGCGAATGGCGTCGCGGTAGCTTTTTTCGGACATCGTGCTACTCGTTCTCCCTCACCGGACCGTGTTCCGCCACGATGTCGCGCCACAGTTCCTCGGCATCCGGCTGCGGACTTTCTTCCGCGAACTGCACGGCTTCGGCGACTTCCTTCGACGCCCAATCCTCGATCTCTTTGACGTCGTCATCGGTGAGTCCGCAGATCTCGCCGAGGCGGTTGCGGAGGATGCCGATTGGATCGCGGTGGCGATGCTGCTCGACTTCGTCTTTCGTTCGGTACGGCTGCAGGATGTCGGCGGCGCCGTGGCCGGAAAAGCGATACGTGATCGCCTCGATGCAGTAAGGCTTGCCGGTGTCGCGAATCTGACGGACCACGCGATCGGCCACGCCGCGAACGGCGAAGACGTCCTGTCCATCCACTTTTTCCGTCGGGATGTTGTACGCGCGTACGCGCTGCGAGAGATCGGTGAGCGCCGAATGGCGTTCCACCGAGGTGCCCATCGCGTAGCCGTTGTTCTCGATGATGAAGAGAATCGGACACATCCCCGACTTCCCCCACAGCCCGGCCATGTTCATCGCCTCATGGAACGAGCCGATGTTCATGGCGCCGTCGCCGAAGTAGCAGACGGTGATGCGGTCCGTCTCGCGATAACGCTGCGCGTACGCGGCTCCGGCGGCCAGCGTGAGATGGCCGCCGACGATTCCGTAGCCGCCGTAAAAGCCATGCTCGACGTCGAACAGATGCATCGAGCCGCCCTTACCCTTCGAGATGCCGGTGCCCTTTCCGAACAGCTCGGCCATGACGCGCCGCGGCTCGGATCCGAGAGCGATGGCGTGCGCGTGGTCGCGGTAGCCGGTGAAGAGGATGTCGCCCTTCTGCAGCGCGGTGATGATGCCGCTGGCCACCGCCTCCTGCCCGCTGTAGACGTGGAGGTATCCGCCGATCTTGCCCTTGCGGAACTCGCGCTCGGTGGCTTCCTCGAAGCGGCGGATGAGGATCATCTGCCTGAGGATGTCGGTCCATTCCGGCGCACACGCGGCAGCGGGATCAAGGGTCGCAGAAGCTTGTTCTTTGGTTTTTGCCATCAGATTTGCGACGTCATGCGGTGCATGACGCGGGCCGGGATTCTATACGAGGGTTTGGTCCTGCCGGAGTCACGATCTTGAAAGGCGAAATGTTGAATGGTGAATGGTGAATGTTGAATGTTGAATGTTGAATGAAGGAACACGACGACGATGACGAGGCTGGCGCTGCCCTCATTCAACATTGAACATTCAACATTCAACATTTGCTTTTACGTCAGCCCCGCATCGAGATCCGTCCCCTTGATGATGAACGCCAGCGCCACCAGCGCCAGCGCGATGCCGTTTACTTCCAGCGCGGTGCTGATCGACCACCTCTGCGCGACGAAGCCGGCCATCAGGTTGCCGAGGGGCATGCCGCCGCGGAAGGCGAGCATGAAGATCGACATCACGCGGCCGCGCATGGCGTCGCCGGTGGAGAGCTGCACGAGGGAGCTGTAGAGCGAGACCACGCCGACGATCGCGGCGCCGGCGATGAACGCGACGACCAGACTGGCGGTGAGATGGCGCGACATGCCGAACGCGATCAGCGTCGCCGCGAAAACGAGCTGCAGCATCAGCGCGAGGCGCCCCTTCTTCGCGGCGTGGCTGCTGCCGGCGACGAAGAGCGCGCCGAGGACCGAGCCGATGCCGTAGTCGGCCTGGAGCACCGACAACCCCTGCGGTCCGAGTTTGAAAATGCTCTTCGCCACGACCGGCATCATCGTGAAGAGCGGCATGCCGAGGAACGTTCCGGCGAAGGAGAGGAAGGTCAGCAGGAGTAACGACCGCTTCGACGCCACGAACGCGAAGCCCTCTTTCATCTGCGCCATCATCGACGCCGAGGTCGCGCCGGCCTGCAGCGGCGGCATCTTGATCATCGTCAGCGCGATGATCACGAAGCCGAACGAGAGGCCGTTGATGCCGAAGCAGGCCGTCGCGCCCCACAATCCGAACACGACGCCGCCCAGCGCCGGCCCGATCACGCGCGCGAGGTTGAACTGCATCGAGTTCATGGCCACGGCGTTGGCCATGTCTTCGCGCTTGACCAGCAGCGGCAGCAGCGACGCGTAGGCCGGTCCGCTGATCGACTGCGCGCTTCCCGTCAGAAACGACAGGATAAAGATGTGCCAGATCTTGACGGTGTGGAAGTAGATGAGCGCCGCCAGGATCAGCGCGAAACTTCCCTGCAGCACCTGCGACAACATCATGATCTTGCGGCGCTCCATCCGGTCGGCGATGACGCCTCCGAAGAGCGAGAAGAGCAGCATCGGACCGGTGGAGAGGAATCCGTCTACGCCGAGGAGCAGCGCGGAGCCGGTCATCGTGTAGACCAGCCAGCCCTGCGCCAGCGTCTGCATGAACGTGCCGGTCGTCGACGCGAACGCACCGAACCAGAGCAGACGGAAGTCGCGATATCGCAGCGCGCTGAAGGTTCGCTGGAAACGTCCGCGCGGGATACCCGTCTGCGCGTTCGCTTCGACCGTCTCTTCCTGAGGAAGCGAAGAGCTCATCGAGCGATCCGCAACCTCTCGGCCGTCCCCGCGGTATGCGCGTGGCAAATGGCAACGGCCAGCGCGTCGGAGGCGTCGGTCGACATCACCAGATTGCCGCACCCCGGCAGCAGCATGCGCACCATCTTCGCCACCTGTTCTTTTTCCGCCGCGCCATATCCGACCACCGCGCTCTTGACGCTGCGCGGCGAGTATTCGAAGACATCCAACTTCGCCGATCGCGCCGCGAGCAAGATCACTCCTCGGGCGTGCGCGAGCTGGATGAGACTCTTCACATTCTGCCCGCCGAATGGCGACTCGACCGCGACCGCGTCCGGAGTGCAGCGTTTGATGACGCCAACCAGCTCGTCATGAATCCGGCAAAGCCGGTCCGCCAACTCCGCGCCGCGAGTCGTTCCGATCGTCCCCTGCTCGATCAGCGCCAGCCGCCCCCTGACCTGCTCGATCACGCCAAAACCGGTAGTCACCGAGCCAGGATCGATCCCGAGAATTCGCACGGACGCGATTGTAACTGTCGCGCGAGAACCAAAGGGTTACGTTTCACGCGGAGCACGCTGAGAGGCGGAGCGAATCTCTCTCTGCCTTTCTCCGCCCCTCCGCGAGCCCCGCGTGAACCCGTCCCCTTTCCCTATCGCCAAAACCGAACCTCAAAAATCTCCCTCCCCTCCTTCCGGAACTTCGCCTCGTAGTTCGTTCGCGGCGGGTCGTCGGGAGCCGGGATCCGGCGCTCGGCGCGGAAGATCGATTCGATCACCGGCGCGGCGGCTTCGTAGTAGTCGCGATGATCGGTCACGTAGATCCCGCTGCCGCCAGGCACCAGCACCCGCTTCATCTCCATCAGCGCCTCGGCGCGGATGATGCGCCGCTTCTGTTCGCGTTTGCGCGGCCATGGGTCGGGAAAGTAAATGTGGATCTCGGCGATCGACGCGTCCGGCAGCATGTCGCGGAGGACCAGAAACGCGTCGTGGTTGATGAGCCGGATGTTCGTCAGCCCGCGTTTGGCGACGCGGTCGCGGATCACGCGGTGGTAGTGCAGCGATTTCTCGATGCCGATGAAATTCACATCCGGTTGCGCCGTCGCCGCGGCGATCAGAAAACGTCCCTTGCCCGATCCGATCTCCAGCACCACGCGGCGATCGTTTCCGAACAACTCCGCAAGGTCGAGACGGACGAATCCGGAGTGGCGCGGGTCGATCACGAATTGAGGATCATTCACGCGCCGCATCATACGAAACGGCGAAACTGACTCGCATGCGCGACGCTTTTCGCGAAACAGTCGCGCATACGCGTCGCTTCGCCATTCTCCTTTTGACATCGCGTTCTTTCGCTCTATCCTTCGGGCGTGTTCGCGAGTCCGGCATTCCATCCATCTTCGGAGATCCAGGCGCCGATTCCGACGCCTCGCGACGCCGACGACCTCGCGTTCGGAGAGTTGTACGAGGAAAATCTCAGCCTCCTCGTCGCCATCGCCGTGCGCAAGTTTCAGGTGCCGGAAGTGGATGCCGAGGCGCTCGCGCACGAAGTGTTTCTGTCGTATCTGAAGCGGAAGAATGAGATCCGCCAGTTGCATCCGTGGCTGATCGGCGCGATCTGTCACGCCTGCCGCTATTTCTGGCGCCAGAACGGGCGCCGCACCGACCAACTCGATCAGGAGCTGGCGATGCTGCGGCCCGATCCCGATTCCATCAACATCTTCGATCTGTTACCGTCTCAGCTCGCCGTTCGCGAGGTGCTCGACGCGCTTCCGGCGCGATACGCTCAAATCCTGCGCATGCGCTACTACGAGGGATACACGATCCGCGAGATCGCCGACTACCTCGGCGTCACCGCGAAGTACACGCAGAAGCTCGTGGCCAAATGCCTGCGCATGGCCGAACAGATGTACAACGCCGCTCCGGCGAGGAAGAAGACATGAAGCATTCCGACGACCTGCGCCATCTCGCCGATTGCGCATCATGCCGTCAGCGATTCGCCAGGAACGTGGTCCCGTTCGATTCCGCGCGGCGGCGCGAAGGTGCGCTGAAGTTCGCCGCCGCAGCAGCGCAGCTGGAAAACGAGCGCGGCGAAACCGCGGACGTCGTCGCCCGCCAGTTGCGCGATACGCCGCAAAGCGAATGGCCGCAGCTCGCCGAATCGCAAGCGCTCCGCAACAACGCGGCACTCGAACAGCTCAGCGATGAAGTGCGCAAGCGCCTGGAACGAAATCCGGCGGAGGCGTTGATCATCGCTGATCTTGCGACGTCGATCGCCGAGTCGATTTCCAACACCTACCCGCCCCTCGTCATCGCGCAGATCCAATCCACAGCGCTCCGCGACCGCGCCAACGCGCTCCGTTACCTCGGCAAGCTGGACGAGGCCTACGACGCCATCGAAACCGCCGAGTCACGCCTCAACGATTTTCCGGCGGCCGTTCACGACCGCGCCATCATCTGGTTCGTCAAGGCCATGATCCTGGCGCAGATGGATCATTTTGACGAGGCCGAACGGATGATCAACGCCGCGAGCCTGATCTTCGCCGACGTCAATGACTCCGCGCGCTTCCTCCAGGCCGGCATCATCCACGGAAATCTCCTCGGCCGGCAGAAACGCTACGCGGAAGCCGAGAACCTGTTCGGCGAACTGCTCAAAATTGCCGTCAGCACGCGCGACGTCGAGACCGAGGCACGCCTGCACAACAACCTCGGCCATTGTGCTGTTTACGCCGGCGACTATGCCTCAGCGAACGTTCATTTCTCGGAATCGATCGCGCGCTTCACCGACCTCGGACTGCGCGCTGAGGTTCCGCGTACAAATCTGGGCGCAGCGCAGGTCCTGATCGGAAAGCATCAGATCGACGCCGGTCTGGTGCGTCTCGAGGACGCACGTCGATCATTCGTAGCTCTCAAAATGTTCGGCGAAGCCGGACTTTGCGCGTTGCGTATCATCGAGGTCCTGATCGATCGCGGCGATACCGGCCGAGCGCGCGCTCTTACAAGTGCCGTGATTGACGAATTTACCGCTGCCGGTGTCGACCTGCGCGCCGTACAAGCCATTGAACAGTTGCAATCGACGATCGACGTCGACGGTGCGACGGCCGAAGCCGTACGCACCGTCCACGAATTTGTGCGGCCATTCGCGGTCGATCAAGCCCAGGCGAGCTGACTCCCCGCTACGGTTTCGGCCAGGACCACTCGTCCAGTCCGACGATCTGCCGGATGATCTTGACGATCTTCGAACCGAATGACGGCTGCGCGCCGCTTTTCGACGGGAGCGCGTAGAGATTTGAAGCGGTAAGTACGGCAATGAGCGAGACGGCAGCGAGACCTTTGGATACACGACGCATAAGCCCTCCGGATGTGCCCGGCGACACGCCGGTGCGGTGTTTTTCGGGAGGGCGCCCTCATTCCTAGGCGTGATGAAAGTGCGGGTTTTGCTACCTGCTCGCTGAGAAATATTTTGCACACGCCGAAGCGAAGCGCAGAGCTCGCCGCGAAGCCTTTTCGCCAGCTTTGGCGCGTGTTATCGTCTCGGCATTCCTGACAATACGAAGCCACCCGACGAGCCCGCGCCACAGGCATTCGAGATGCCGCCAATGGCGCCTGAAGCGATGGATGACGCGCCGGAGGATGTGCGGACCATTCCGCTCCCCTGCCGCGTCGACGAGAATGTTTTTGCCCGCATTTATGAGGAAAATTGCGGCGTGCTCGTGTCGGTGGCCGTGCGCAAGTTTCAGGTTCCGGCTGGCGATGCCGAGGCGCTCGCGCACGACGTCCTGCTTTCCTATCTCCGGCGTGCAGACGAAATCCGCGACCTGCATCACTGGCTGATCGGCGCGATCTGCAACGCCAGCCGCTATTACTGGCGCCAGCGCGGGCGCAACGTCGAGCAGCTCGATACGGACGTAGCGGCGGCGCGTCCCGATCCGCGGTCCAGCAATGTGCTCACCGATCTTCCGAACAGCATCGCCCTCGAAGAGGTACTGGAAAGAATGCCGCCGCGCTGGGCGCGCATCCTCCGCCTCCGCTACCTCGAAGGCTATGCAATCAAGGAGCTCGCGGAACTGGAAGGCGTCACGTCGAAATACATGCAGAAGCTGGTGGCGAAGTGCATACAACGCGCGCAGGAAATCTTCAACGGAATGCGCGATAAGAAAGACAGAGACCAATGACGCATTCCGACGACGTAGACCACCTCGCTGAATGTTCCGCCTGCCGGCAACGCTTTGCCGCGAACGTGGTGCCGTTCGATCCGGCCGCTCGCCGTAACCGCGAGCGCGAGTTCACGTCGCTTGCCGGGAAACTGGAGCGTGAGCGCGACGATTCGTCGGACGTGGTCGCACGCTATTTGCGAGACACACCGACCGAGGAGTGGTCGCGCCTCGCGGAAATGCCGGATTTACGCAACAACGCCGCATTGGAGCAGATGAGCGAGGAAGTACGACGGCGTTTGCACCGCAAGCCGCGTGAGGCACTGGCCATCGCCAATCTCTCCGCCTCGATTGCCGAATCGCTGGCGCCAAGCCAGTATCCGAGCGTCGTCCTCGCGCAATTGCGCGGCACTGCCTGGAAAGATCGCGCCAGCACGCTGCGCTATCTGGCGCGCTACGACGAAGCATTGGAAGCTGCCGAGCGAGGCGAAGAAGCGCTGGCTCCGTTTGCCGCTCTTGAACATGACCGAGCGGTCATTCGACTTGTGAAGGCAATAACTCTGGGGCAACTGGAAAGGTTCGAAGAAGCACGCGCCATTTTTTCTGAATGCCGACAGGTATTCCAAGAGTATGGCGATACGAAACGGTATGTACAGGCTGGCATGGCCGAGGCCGGCTCGTTGTACGAAGCTGACCGCATTGACGACTCACGAACACTCTGGCTGGACCTTCTGCCTCATGCAATTGCAGAAGGAGATGTTGAAACGCAAGCTCGGATTCACAACAATGTCGGATACTGCGAAATACGTCGAGATGAATTCGGCTCTGCCAATATTCATTTTTCGGAAGCCGTAGCAGGCTTTACCGATCTTGGCTACACAAGCGAAGTGGCCCGCACAGAACGTGGCGCCGGTCTTGTATTAATTGCCCGAGGTCAAATAACGAGTGGTTTCGCTCGATTGCGCGATGCACGACGCGCCTTTACTGTGGCGGGCATGACCGAGGACGCTGGCTTATGTGGCCTAAATATAGCGGCAGTATTGATAGAGCGAGGCGACCGCAACGCTGCTCGAGCCATAGCTCAAGATGTCATTGACGAATTTACAGCCGCCGGCATGAACGAACGCGCAATCAGTGCAGTCATCGCACTTCGCGATGCGATTGACGTGGACGATGCGACGGCCGAAACCGTCAACACCGTCCACGCTGTCGTTGAAAGCCTACGAGAGAGCGTCTACGATGCGGCCAACTAGCCGGGCTATGGATGTGGGTAGGAAATATCCCCCAAATCCAGCCCAATGACCTGCCGGATAATTCGTACGATTTTCGATCCGAGTGTCGGCTGCGCTCCGCTTTTCGACGGTAACGCGTAAATATTCGTTGTAGTGAGCGCGATAAGAAGTGAAGAGACAGCTACCGCTTTGGAGACACGACGCATAATGCCCTCCGGCGAGTGACCCGGCTACGCGCCGGGCGGTTATTCGGGAGGGCGCCCTCTCTCCTAGCGTGACGAAAGCGCAGCGCGTGCTACCCCGCGCATGAGAAATATTTTGCGCAGGGAAAGTGAGCGTGTCTTATGAGCGATTAATTGTTTAATAGACGGCGGAAAAGAATCGGCGCGAGCATCTCGTCGCCCGCGGCGCGGTACGGCGCAAGCAACTCGAGCACGATCGAACGCGTTTCCGCGCTCTCCTGCGCCTCGCCGATCAGCGACGCCACCACGCCGCCGAGCGCGCCATTCAGCAATGCCTCGAACGCGACTACGACGTCGCCTTCCGGAGCCGGAACTTCGCGCCGCACGACCTCCGCCGCCAGCGCCGCCTTCGACGCCCATCGGCGGTAAATGGACGACTTCGCAGTCCCTGCCCGCCGCGCCACCTCGTCCAAACTCAGCTCGCGGTATCCACCCACCCGCAGCATCGCCAACGCCGCATCCAGAATCTCCGCGTCCGCCTCGGCACGCCGCGGACGTCCGCGTCCTCTTGTCGCCATCGGCGCGAATTCTAAAGGGAGACCGTTTTCACGCGGAGGCGCGAAGACGCGGAGGGGGAACGCGCGAAGCGGCTTTTCTCCGCGACCCCGCGTCTCCGCGTGAACTAGATGCTCTGCCCGCTCGCTGGCGGGTAATCGTCCGCGCGGACCAGGATTTCGCGCGGCTTAGAGCCTTGCGAGGGGCCGACGATTCCGTTGGCTTCCATGATCTCGACCAGGCGGGCGGCGCGGGAGTAGCCGAGTTTCAGGCGGCGCTGGAGGTAGGAGGCGCTGGCCTGGCCGGTGGAGAGGACCACGCGCACGGCGTCGTCGTACTTTGGATCGTCGAGGTACTCGATGCCGTCGGCGCCGCTCTTTTCCGCTTCGATCTTCGTGATCTCCTCGAGGAACTGCGGCTCGCCCTGATTCGCCTTCACGAAGTCGACGATCTTCACGATCTCTTTTTCCGAGACATACGCCCCGTGGATGCGGCGGATGCGCGCCGTGCCGGGCGGGAGGAAGAGCATGTCGCCGTTGCCGAGGAGCTTTTCGGCGCCCTGGGCGTCGAGGATCGTGCGCGAATCGATCTTCGAGGCCACTTGGTAGCTGATGCGAGATGGGAAATTCGCCTTGATCACGCCGGTGATGACGTCGACCGACGGCCGCTGCGTGGCGATGATCAGATGGATGCCGACCGCGCGCGCTTTCTGCGCCAGGCGGGTCACCGAATCCTCGACGTCCTTCGACGCCACCATCATCAGGTCGGCGAACTCGTCGATGATGATGACGATGTAGACCAGCGGCTCCGGCACCTTCACCGGCTCCCCTTCCGGCAGCTTCATCGCCCGGCGATAGCCGTCGACGTCCTTCAGCAGCGCGTTGTACTGATCGATGTTGCGCACGCCGCATTCGGCCAGGGAGCGGTAACGATTCTCCATCTCGTTCACGGCCCAGATCAGCGCGTTCGACGCCAGCTTCGGGTCGGTCACGATCGGATGGAGCAGGTGCGGGATGTCCTCGTACATCTTCAGTTCGACCATCTTCGGATCGATCATCAGCATGCGCAGTTGCTTCGGAAGCGCCTTGTAGAGCAGCGACACGATCATCGAATTGAGGCCGACCGATTTGCCCGCTCCGGTGGCGCCGGCCACCAGCAGATGCGGCATGCGCGCGAGGTCGGTAACGATCGCGTCGCCGTGAATGTCCTTGCCGAGGGCCAGTGTGAGGAGCGACGACTGCTGGGTGAAGGCGTCGGTGTCGATGATGTCGCGAAGCGTGATCAGCTCGCGGCGCTTGTTCGGCACCTCGATGCCGACCGTCGACGACCCGCTGATGCGCTCGATGCGGATCGATTCGGCCTTGAGCGCGAGCGCGAGATCATCGCCGAGGTTCACGACCTTCGCGTACTTCACGCCGGCGGACGGCTTAAACTCGAACGTCGTCACGACCGGTCCGGGGTGATACGCGGTGACCTCACCATCCACGGAAAATTCGCGGCAGCGCTCTTCGATGAGGTGGCCGATGTCGAGGAAACGCTTGTGGATGTCGTCGTTGATCTCGTCCTGCTTCGGACCCATCGTCAGCAGGTCCACCGGCGGCAGAAGATCGTGCGTCAGTTTCGTCTCCCGCTTGGCCGGCGCCTCTTTCTGCTTGCGCTGCACAGGCCGCGGCATCTGCGGTTTCGGACGCGGCGCGCGAACGGCCGGCGGATCATCGAGGTAGAGCGGATCTTCGAATTCGCCATCGTCCTCGACGGCAACAGGACGCGAGAACTCGGCAGCCTCCACACTATCCGCCTTCGCCGCCGCCCACAGCGCGAACGGATCCGGCGTCTCCTGCCGCGACAGCTCCTCGGCGGCCTTGCGCAGGTCAGCCTTCGTCACTTTGCGAATCTGGAAGCGTCCCGCGCCGCGCACTTCGCGCACGAGCGGAACGGCCGTCGGCAGCGGCGCGTCGTCCGTCTTCGGCACGAGCCGCAGCGCGGGCGCGTCGAGATGCTTGCGCACGATGGCCGTCTTCATCTTCTCCTTGCGCCGCCGCTCGGTGAAGCGCGCCCACTGCAGCGAGAAGGCGCGCCCGAGGCTCACCAGCTTGCGATGCAGAGCGACGAAAATCGCGGCCAGGCTGATGCGCGTGGCCAGCAGCAAACCAACCAGCATCGTCGTCACGAGGACGATGGCCGCGCCGACGCTGTTGAGATTCGACGACGCCGCGCGGTTGAGCTCCTGTCCGAGGTAACCACCGCAAGGGATCAGCGCACCGCGAAGCCACACTTTGCCGAATGCGAGGTCGCACAGCGGCGGCGCGGCGATGATCACGATCACGAAGCCGATCGCTTTCGTCTGCAGGTATTCGATCTCTTTCGCGCAGATGCGGTTCCAGCTGACGACCAGCAGCGCGCCGGGAAAGAGGAGCGAGGCGAATCCGAAAAAGCCGACGAAAAGCCAGGCGATCGTGGCGCCGTAATAGCCGATCCAGTTGGCGACGACGCTGTTCGTGGAGGTGTAAAACGCGGAGGAGTCGTCGGGGTGGTAGGTGAGGAGCGCGAGCGAAAGGAAAATGCCGGCCGCCAGGATGACGATCCCGATCAGCTCCCCGCCCCGCCTGCTCCTGGCAAATTGCAGCAGTTCCATCACCCACCCATCACGTTATCTGCAATTGCAGAGAGTAGCAGAAAAATGTCCTGGGAGCGCGGGCGTCTCGCCCGCATCTGCTCCTGCATTCACGGCGGGCGAGACGCCCGCGCTCCCAGCGTTTACCCCTCCCGATACTCCGGATGCAGGATGTCGTCGTATTCGCGATGCCGTTTTAGCCACGCGGCCACGTACGAGCACTGCGGGATCACGCGCAGATTCTTACCGCGCGCGTATGCGACCGCGTCCGCTACGAGCTTCCCCGCAATCCCTTTCCCTTCCGCCTGTTTCGGTACCTCGGTATGCGTGAAGGTGATCTCGTCGCCGTCGATGATGTATTCAACGAAAGCGATGCCGCCATCCGCATCGCTCTCAAACCGCTCGTCTTTTTCGTTGTGCCGCACACTGCTCATGGAACCGCTCCCGAGGCGAATGTATCGCAATCGCTGATGCGGCCGGCATCGAATCCGCGCTTGAACCACGCCGAGCGTTCTTCCGACGAGCCGTGCGTGAACGAATCGGGATTGACGCGGCGTCCGGCCATTCGCTGCAACCGGTCGTCGCCGACCGCTGCCGCGGCGTTCAGTCCTTCCTCGACATCGCCCGCTTCGAGCAGGTTGCGCTCCCGCGTCGAGTGCGCCCAGATGCCGGCGAAGCAATCGGCCTGCAGCTCCAGTCGCACCGAGTACTGCTTGGCGCGCCGCGGATCGTTTTCCATCGCCTGATGGACCTTCTCTTCGATGCCGATGACCTTCTGCACGTGATGCCCGATCTCATGCGCGAGCACGTACGCCTGCGCGAAATCCCCCGAGGCACCGAAGCGCTGTTTCAATTCATCGTAAAACGCGAGGTCGATGTACACCTTCTCATCCTCGGGACAATAAAACGGTCCCGACGCCGCCTGCGCGGAGCCGCATGACGACTGCGTGGAATCGCGGAAGAGCACGAGCGTGGCGTGCCGATACGTCGCGTTCGTCTGCTGGGGCACGATCGACTCCCACGTCTTCTGGGCGTCGTTGAGCACGAACTTGACGAACTCGACTTCCTTCGCCTCCTCAGGTGTCTGCTGCACCGGCTGCGAGCCCGCCGCCGGCTGCGACACCTGCGTGTTGTTGTCGCCCGATCCGAGGAGCGCGAAAAAGTTTTTGTGGAAGAGAAGGCTGAGGACGAGCAGGATGATCGCTCCTCCGCACCCGATCGGCGCCCCGCCGATCCCGAATCCGCCAAATCCTCCGCCGCTCGATCCGCGCCGGTCTTCAATGTCGCTGCTGCTACCGCCAGGTGTCCATCGCATAACGAGCCGAGCGATAGCAGGATGGAGGCCAAGTCAGCTCTTAGCTGTTAGCTCTTGGCTCTTAGGCTGTCGGCTGTCGGCTGTCGGGAGCGTAGTGCGGGCGTCCCGCCTGCATCCGGCGCGGCGTCTCGCCCGGCGGCGGTTTCGGGAATCACCGCGCGAGAGGTGGGTAAACGCGAACCTTCAGCTCACGCCGCACTTCGTCTTCCCGACAGCCGACAGCCGACAGCTACGAACCACACGGCGTCGTCCCATACAACGGCACCACGTTCACGGTCACGGACGATCCATTCACCGTCACCGTCATGTAGTGGTAGTACGAGCCGGGCTTGCCGCCCTTCCCTTTCTTGCACCCGCTCAGCGGCGCGCCGGCGCCGCCGGTGACGATGAAGGTCGGCTTGCCGCTGTTCGGAACGCTGCCGGGGAACGGGCCGTTCGCATTCTTCGGCGCCGGATCGACGTAGAGCAGATGATCGTGCGAGGCGAAGACGAACGTGATCTTTGAGTTGGTGCTGTCGAGCGTCTTCCGGAAGGCCTGCACCTGCGTCGCGTACGGCGACGTGTCGCCCTTCGCCGCGCCAATCTGCGAGCCCCCTTTGTCCTTGATCGGACGATGCATGAAACAGAAGATGTGCGTCACGGTCGCGTCGGCGTTCAGCTGCGCGAGCGTGGCCTGCAGCGCCGCGAGCTGCGCCTTGCCGACGTAGCCGTTGTAGTCGCAAGCGTTCGCCAGCGTGACGTCGAGAACGTCGTCCGTATTGATGATGAGGAAGGCGGCGTTGCCGTAGCGAAACATGCCGTACAGCGGGGCCATTGATCGCGTATAACTGGCCATCATCGAGCCGCTGAAGTCGGGCAGCTCGCCGTTGTACGGATCGCTGGCCGTCCCGCACGCCACCATGGTCTGCACCACCATCTCGTGATTCCCCGGCGCGTTGAACACCGGCACCGGAACCGGCTTGAGCGCCGCCAGAAACTGCGCGTACTGCGCATCGATCCCGATGTCCTGCTTGCCGTAGACCGTGTCGCCGCCCCACACCACGAACGCCGGCGGATTCGCGGCGAGCTGCTTGACGATGTCGAGCAGCGGCGTAGTCAGCGGATCGCCGCTATGCGCCGGCCGGTTGTCGCCGGCCACGACGAACGTGAAGTTCGTCGACGCGCTCGACGCCAGCGGCGCCGCTCCCGTCGGCAACTGCGTCATCACCGGAAAGGTCTGCCCGAACGCAGAGGCAGCCACGAACACGATCACCGCACAGATTTTTTGCATGCGCAAAGTGTCGCACGAAACCGGCTATACTCCGCGTCCCGGAATTCTCTTCCGGGACGCCGCCGTTAGCAGCGGAGTTCCAACATCGTGGGGCTGTAGCTCAGTTGGGAGAGCGCCTGAATCGCACTCAGGAGGTCATCGGTTCGATCCCGTTCAGCTCCACCAAATCGACATCCCGAACGCGGCCGCAAGGCCGCGTTTTCGTTGGCTCACATCGTGGTTTCCGTCGAAAGTTCCGCCTGCCGCAAGACGAGTTGTGTCGCGTCTTCGGCAAGATCGGGTGGGTAACCGTATCTCGCGAGGAGGCGACGAACGTTCCGGCGCAGATCGGCCTTGACGGACTCGCGCTGCATCCAGTCGAGTTTCGGCATGTCACGCACGGTTTCCGCGAGCTTTCGAGCCATAACGCGCAGGGTATCTGACTGCATGGCCTCTCGCGCCGATTCGTTGTCGGCCAGCGCGTCGTAGAAGGCCGTCTCCTCGATGGTGAGTCCCAGCTCTTCGCCATGCCGCTGCGCTTCACGCAGTTCGCGCGCGAGATCGAGTAACCGCGCGATCATCTCCGCTGTCGTAATTGCCTTGTTCGTGTACCGCAGCATGGCATCTTCGAGAGCGACCCGAAATTTCTTGCTCTGGACGATATTGGTCCGTTCCGTGACACGAATCTGGTCGGTAAGCAGTTTACGCAGCGTTTCTAGCGCAAGGTTCTTCTGCTCCAGAGCGGCAACACGCGACAGGAACTCGTCGGAGAGGATTTCCAGACGAGCTTCGTCCAGACCGGCGGCGGCAAACAGATCGATGACTTCGTCTGCCGCCACAGCACCGCCGATAATCTGGCGCACGGCGCGGTCGACATCACCTCGTCTGGGCTCGAGAGCATCCGCGGATTCGTGATGCAGCCGTTTCTGAATCATCGCAACGATGCGCTGGAAGAAAGCCAGATAGCGCGCAATCTCTTTCGTCTCCGGTCGCGGAACGGCCAGCGCAAAGGCCATCGCGAGTTCTTTCACCAGACCACGAAGGCGGTTCCATCCGTCGTTCTGCGCAAATACGTAATCGATTGCGTCAACGTAGACGCCGAGAACGTTTTTGGGCTCGGCGTTGAGTCCGATCTCGTAGTTCGAGTCGTGGAAGAAATCGCGAAGTTTCTCAAATGCGGCCAGCATCGCTGGAACCGCTTCGTCCTGAACTTCCCTTACGGCCTTGCCCGTGCCTCCCGCGCTCGTGTAGGTCGCCAGCGCGTCAGCCAGCTGATCGGCCAGGCCGAGCATATCGACGATCAGTCCGCCCGGTTTGTCCCCATAGACGCGGTTGACGCGCGCGATGGCCTGCATGAGGTTGTGGCCGGCCAACGGTTTGTCGAGATACATCGTGTGCGCCGGCGGGCAATCGAATCCGGTCAGCCACATGTCGCACACGATCACCAAGCGCAGGTCATCGGCGGGATTCTTGAACCGTTCCGCGAGATGTTTCCGCGCCGCTTTGCTGCGCACGTGGCTCCGCAGCGGCTCCTCGTCGCTCTCAGAGCCGGTGACGACGACCTTCATCGCGCCCTGCGTATCGTCTGCGTCGTGCCACTCCGGACGGAGAGACTTGACTGCTTCGTAAAGCCGCGCCGCGATGTCCCGACTCATCGTCACGACCATCGCCTTCCCTTCCATCGCGGCGCGGCGTTTTTCCCAGTGTTCGACGATGAAAGAAGCGAGCCGCTCGATTCTCTCCGGTGCTCCGACCAGCGCTTCCGCCGGAACGCGAATGCGGTCCGCAATCGCCCTTCCCGATTCGTCGCTGGCCGCAACGGCTTCCAACTCCTCCTCTGCGGCCGAGGCGCCGGCTTCATCGACGGTCAACTTGATGATGCGCGATTCGTAATACAGCGGTTTCGTCGCACCGTCTTCGACGGCCTGGCGGATGTCGTAGATATCTGCGTACTCGCCGAAGACGTGGATAGTGCTCTTGTCCTCACGCTCGAGGGGCGTGCCTGTGAAACCGACGAACGTGGCGTTGGGCAGTGCCTCGCGCATCCAGCGCGCGCCACCTTCCACGAAGCCGTATTGACCGCGATGCGCTTCATCGGCCATCACGACGACGTTCGCGCGCCGGGAGATCTCGCCATGCGCTTCGGCGAATTTCTGGATCGTGGCGAAGACGACACCGCCCGACGCACGGTCCAGCAGGTCCTTCAGATCATCCCGGCTCGCGGCCTGAATCGGAGCTTCGCCGAGGAGCGCTCGTCCGCCGGCGAACGTCTCGAAGAGTTGGTCGTCGAGGTCGTTGCGATCGGTGATCATGACGATGGTCGGGTTCGTCATCCGCGGTTCGCGAATGAGCGCGCCGGCCAGCATCAGCATCGTCAGCGACTTGCCGGAGCCCTGCGTGTGCCAGATCACTCCGCCGCGGCCATCGCCGGCGCCTGAAGGTGGCTTGAGGTGAGCGAGCACGCTTGCGCGCGCCTTGCGCATCGCGCGAAACTGGTGATAACCGGCGATTTTCTTTTCGATCTCGCCGCGCGCGTCTTCCTCGAAAACCACGCAGTTGCGGAGATAGTCGACGAGCGCGCGCGGTTCAAACAGACCACGAATCAGCGCCTCCAACGTCGGCGCGCCGCCACCCTGGCCCAACGGTCGCCACGGCATGAAGCGGCCACGCCCGCTGGTGATCGACCCGGCGCGAGTCAACATCCCATCCGAAACGACAAGAAGCAGATTCGGCACGAAAAGATCGGCCGCGGTCTGCATGTAGCGCTCGAACTGGTCGATGGCGAGGCCGAGATCGGCCTGCGGATCGGCCGGATCTTTCAACTCGATCAGCGCGATGGGGATGCCGTTGAGGAAGACCGTCAGGTCGGGACGGATCACTTTCCCCGAGGGGCCGGCGATGGTCAACTGCCGCACTACCAGCAGGTCATTCGCCGCCGGATTCTCGTAGTCGACCAATCGCGCGCGACCGCCGCGAGTGTCGCCGGTTGCAATGTCCCGGTACTCGACTTCGACACGGTCCGTGAGTAGTGAATGAAACCAGCGATTGTTCTGGATCAGCGTTGGATGCGGAGGCCGGGAGACAATGCGCACGACTTCTTCGAGGCTGTCGTGCGGCAGGGCGGGGTTGAGCCGACGCAGCGCGGCGCTCAACCTTCCCATCAGGATCACCCGCGTCGGGTCGCTGCGCTCACCGGCCTTATCTATCTCGGCACAGCGGCTAACAGTGGCCGCGACCTCTCTATAATGCAGAGATGCAAGGTCCTCTACGAGTTGCTCATCGACGCCTGCCATCATGCACTCCGCCCGAGAAGACTCTCGATACGGACAAGAAGAGCCTCATGAACTGCAGCCGGGGAAGTCCGAGTAGTCGAATCAGCAACGCACTCTAAGTGCCATTTGCTATTTTTCTTGTATTTGAAGTCGAGCACGCGGGTCCAGTGTCCCGTAGTGTCGTCGCAAGCATAGAAGAATGGGCTGAGGTCCAAAGTCAATCCAGGTACCCGCGCTAAGACTCTCGCCATGCCATCCACCTGAGTTGCGAACAAGACAACCGCCGCTGCGTCATCGTCCAGCGTTATTTCCCTGATACTGCGGCTCTGGGCATGTCCGTTTAATCGCTCGACCTCTGCCTTAGGTCCAGCCTCGATGCCGCGGATGCGAAGAAGCTCAATGCCTTGCATGTCGCGGAGATCAAGAAGGACGTCTCGGAATAGTGGATACGCTTCCTCGATAATCTCCGTCGCTTGCCCGTCGGACTTAGTGGATTCATGTGAAAAGCCGTTACGCACAACATTCAATCTACGGATCTCGCTAAGAACATCCAATGGCACCAATGACGCCAATTGGAGTTCGATGCCCAACTCGGATGCACGATGCAAAATGCCTTCAACGAGTCCGATACGCCGCGCCAACTTATCCGAGAAGATGTCTTTTCTGCTGCAGTCTCTCCACGGCTGGTCCTTCCCCTCACGAAGAATCAACGGTTTCAGAGCGGCAATTCGCGTCGCCTCGGACAGTGCCATGGCTGCGAGCAGCCGAATCAACGACTCCCAAGTATCCCGCAAGCGGTGCAGGCGCGTAAGCGGTTGACGGGGCCCTTCCAAGAATCCGTGGAATGGGATCGCGATCGGTGCAGGAAATTGCTCACACACCGCTCGTTCCAGGTCTGTCCGAATCTGAGCGGCCGCGTCCTCGCGACCGCGGCGCGCAATGACTGGAGCCAGTCTGTCTAGGACATCGGCAGGATGAAAAACCTCTTCACCGAGCTCGACCATTCCGTAGACAGCCTCGCACCATGCGCGATAGTCTTCCTCGTCTCTTGTTCGTCGCCGCCCAAGAATACTCTCCTCGGGTCCGAGGCGTTCTGCTTCCAGTTCATCGTTGGGGACCGGCTCGGTCATGACCGAATCCTCACTCTTCCGGATAAGAGTTTGGGCAAGAGATAATCCCGCGTTTGCCTCAGCTGTTCAGTCTCCCTCACCGAGGCCGTGAGCAGATCGAATAGCGGGCCGGCTATTTCCTGATAAGCGTCGATTACGTCAAGCGTCGGCAAGACTACAGGGAGCGGGCGAAAGCTCTTCTTGCTGATCTCGGGGAAAGTCGTTCCGCTTGCGTGGGCCTTGATCGTGTCCATTGACATGAACGCCCAGTTGAGAACATAGGTCGGCGGCAGCGGGCCGTCACACATCATCGCGATGAACCCTTGGTTGATCGCGGTCGGTACTGCAGCAATCGCCAGGTAGCCCACGGGGGCGCGTGATGACATCAGAACAGTGCCAACGGGCAGCATGTCGGAACTGATTGAGTTAAGACCCGCGTCCGTAATGCGACGCTCCGTCTCCAGTAAAACTGGATGCGACAGCCGTGACATGTCTTTCGGTGTCGCCCAAGAATGCTCGCCGTCCCAGTACTCCGGATTCTTTGTACTCGGAGTGCCGCCGCCCTTCAATGTGACGACGTCGCCAATCGCTTTCACCTGCCAGCTCTCAGGCAGTGGGCCGATGTCGGAATCGATAAAGCGAGCGGGCAGCGCGTCGAAAATACGCTGCGGCAGGGAGGGAAAAGAGGTCGCGCCGACAGTCTTCGCCTTCACCGCCTCGAAGTCCACAAACCAAGCCCGGAAGACCGCTTGCGAAAGCCGCTGTAGTCGCAACGCCGTCCGTCGAGTCTGCGCAATCTTTTCGTCCAACGCGCCAAGAACACCGGCTACGTCGCGTTGCTCGTGGAGTGGAGGTAGCGGTATCGAAACAGAACGCAAGTAAGTCACCGGTCTAGCTATCGAGGGAACCCCAACCTGCGATGAGTTCGCTAGCAAAGCATGTTGGCCCGCCGGCGATTTGAAATAGGCGACGATGTATTCTGGGATCGCCTTACGGAGATCACATCGCATATAGAACTGGCGCTGGGAAATGACATAACGGTCGTACGCGGCGTCGTGTGGCACCATAGCTACTTGGCCAATACTTCCTGCGTGAGTAAAGATAATGTCGCCGCCTTTAACATTCGCTTTCAAGAGCCGGTCCGCGTGCTCCCGCGTGATGAAGTTATATCCAACTGCATCGTCAATTTTGAACCCTTGCAGGTGCTGTCCGCTGATAACCGGCACGCCATCAGGAGCGAAGGTGTCAACTTTGATTGAAGAGCCGAACGGCCCCATTGCGACCACCTGCGAGATTTCCTCAACTCGAGACATCTGCCAGTGAAGGGGTAACTTTGGAGTCATCCTGAGACACTCCCAAGCCGCTCCCGCACAATACGCGTCAAGCGCTCCCCCTCGTTGAAACACACTTCCAGCTCTGTCAACATCCGCTGGTACTTCTCCGCGAACGGCTCAGTGTCTTCCTCCTGCTCTTCCGCACCGACGTAGCGCCCGGGGGTAAGTACGAAGCCGTGTTTGCTGATCCCCGCCGTAGTTTCCGCTTTACAGAAACCAGGGATGTCGCGGTAGGCCCATGCGGCGTGTTCCGTCTCATTCCACCACTCGGGCGCTGGTTCGCCGCGCCATTGGCGGAAGGCGTAGACCATTCGACCGAGGTCCGAATCAAAATTGGGATCGCCCATGCCGTCGGCGAGCATCGACTCACCGTCGCCCCCGCCGGTGAGCACTCGCAGCGTTCTGGTTTGCAGCACACCAAGCTTGCGCGCGTCGATGAAGAGCGTTTCGCCGCGGCGGTCGCGGCCTCCGTGCTTGAGATTCCGGCCCGTCTTGTCGCGCGTAAGAAACCAGAGGCAGGCGGGAATGCCGGTGGTGAGAAATAGTTGCGCCGGCAACGCAATGATGGCGTCCACTAAGTCGTCTTCAACGATCCTCCGGCGAATCTCCCCTTCGCCTCCCGAACTCGACGAAAGCGATCCGTTGGCCATGACGAAACCGGCCACTCCTCCGCCATGCCCGTTCGGCGGCGCGAGATGGTGAATGAAGTGCTGAATCCACGCGTAGTTGGCGTTACCAACAGGAGGCGTTCCATAACGCCAGCGCACATCATCGGCCAGCAGTTTCCCCGACCAGTCAGAGATGTTGAACGGCGGATTGGCGAGGATGTAGTCGGCTTTGAGGTCGGGATGCAGGTCGCGCAGAAACGTGTCCGCCGGCTGCGGCCCGAGGTTTGCCTCGATGCCGTGAATGGCGAGATTCATGTGCGCGAGGCGCCAGGTAGTCGGGTTGGACTCCTGGCCGAAAATCGAAATGTCCGTCTTCTGGCCGCCGTGGGCTTCGACGAATCGCTCCGACTGCACGAACATCCCCGCCGATCCGCAGCACGGGTCGTACACGCGGCCTTCATACGGCTCCAGCATCTCGACCAGCAATCGCACAATCGACCGCGGCGTGAAGAACTCTCCACCCAGCTTTCCTTCGGCCTGTGCGAACTTGTTGAGGAAGTATTCGTAGACACGCCCGAGCCTGTCGCGCGCTGCGCGGCGGTCGTTCTTGAAACCGATATTCGAGATGAGGTCGATCAGCACCTTCATCTTTTCGTGGGCGATTCCACGGCGGGCGTAGTCGCGCGGCAGCTTGTTTTTCAGGTTCGGATTGTCACGCTCGATGGCGAGAATGGCATCATCGATCAATGTGGCGATGTCAGACCGCGTGGCCTGGTTCTGCAGATTCGTCCATCGCGCCTCGGGCGGCACCCAGAAGACGCGTTCGGCGGTGTACTCGTCCCGCGTTTCGAGAAGCCTCTCCAACTGAACGCCGCTGATCCCCTCGGCCTCCAATTCCGCCTTGAGTTGCTCGTGACGCGACTCGAATGCATCGGAGATGTACTTCAGAAAAAGAAAGCCGAGGACGACGTGTTTGTACTCGGCAGCATCGATCTGGCCGCGCAGAGCATCGGCCGATTTCCATAGGATTTCGTCATTTCCGAGATCGGAATTGTTTGAGGCATCGCTCGCCATCATGGGGCTCCTGATTGCATTTTGATTGACCGATGCATGCGCGCCGCGAAGCGCATCCGCAAGGGCACGGGCTCGAAAGAGTGTACCGAGAAACGGCTAACTCTCGTCTTCCTGCGGATCCGGCACGAATACGCGCTTGAGCGGCAACAGCGCTTTGTATCGCGCATCGAACTGTTCGTAGTGGGCGAGGATCAGGTCAACGAGCTCGTCGCCGTCGATCAGATCAACGTAGTCCTGAACTGGCGAAAGGCGCTTCAGGACAGATAGCCCGCAAACCGATGCGGGTATGATTCGGGGTCGCCTTCAGCTCCGCTCCACTCACTCCGTCCGCTTCAACACGAGCCGCACGTCGCTGGCTGGCGCCTTGATCGTGGCGTGCTGGCCGCCTTCGGGACCGAAGAGGATCTGTTGCGGGCCGGGCTCCAGGTTGTCGAGCGCGAATGTGCCGTTTGCGTCGGTCTGCTCCTGATCGATGCGCGTCATCACTGGCACTTCCACTGCGGGCGAGCCGTCGGCATTCACGACGCGGCCTCGGATGCTGACGGTTGCGCGGAGCGAGACGGCGACCGGCTTCGCATCGGCGGCGATCGTCACGCGCTGTTCCTCGCGCACGTAGCCGTGTTTGGCGAAGCCGAGGGAGGTGGAACCTGGGGAGAGGTAGCCGGAGAAATGGCCTGAGGCGTCGGTCGTCGCCCAGAGAATCGCGGGCTCGCCGAATTGGCGCTCGCCGGGAAGAGGGGTTACGGCGACGCCGGCGATCGGCTTCCCGTCGCCGCCGGTGACCACGCCGTGGACTTCGACGCCGCCGGTAGGCAGGGTCACGACGACTTCGCGCGTTCGCGGCGTGACGATCGGCGATGTCGCCAGCGGCATCCCCGGCTTCATGGCCACGATGCGTTCGGGCTGCGAGTCGATGATCTTCTCCCGCAGGCGGAAGCGGCCGTCCGCGCCGCTTACACGCGGCGAAGCAGGCATCGGCATCGCGTCGTCGCCTTCGCCGGCGAGGATGAAGAGCGCGGCGCCGCCGACCGGCTTCCCGTCCGCGGTCTGCACGACGCCCTGCAGCGGAATGAGCCGCGTCGCGTGCAGTGCGACCGTCGCGTCGCCGCTCGTTACGTCGGCGCGGTCCATGTCAGACTCGAGATTGTGCGCGGTCGCCGACACGGCGTACTGGCCGGAGGGCATGCTGATCGCGAACGCGCCACGCGCGTCGGTGAGGGTCGAATCGGCCACGCCGTCGCCGAGTGCGGTGACGATCGCGCCGGTTACCGACTTGTTGGCTTCGTCGACGAGCGTGCCGGTGATGCGCCGTACCGGGGCGAGCGTCAGCACGATCGCCTTCCCGCTCGCTGGCGCCATCGCCATTCGCGAGCCGCTCCGCGCGAGGAGCCGCAGCGGCCGCGCGTAAACGTGCGCGATGGTGAAGCGGCCGTCGGCGCCGGTGGTGGCTTGGAGCAGACCGTCGAGCGAAACGGTCGCGCCGGCGGCGGGCCCACCCTTCTCGTCGACCACCGAGCCGCGCAGCGTGTCTCCGGAGGTGAGCACGAAATCGCGCGAGGAGATCGGATGTACCGCCGGCGCGAAATCGGGATGGCGCACGAGAATGCTTTCTGCCCACCATGTCGGCTCCGCGATGCGGTACTTGCCGTCGGCATCCGTCATGACCACCGTCGGGATGCCCTGCACGACCGGCATGGCGATGACCGCCGCGTTCGCGACCGGCTTGCCGTTCGCGGTGACGCGGCCGGTGACGCTCGCGGCCGTCCGCAGCACGAGCGCACCGAGCGGCTCCGGATCGGTGGCGATGTCGACCGGCTCGAAGCCGTCGGCGGAGATGTGAACGACGACGATGCCGTTGCCGCCCGGTTCGACCGAAAACGCGCCGTTCGCGCCGGTGGTCACGGACGCGAGCGGCCGAGGGGGCGCGTCGAGCGAAATGACCGCCGTCGGCGGTATCTCGCGAAACAAATCGACGCGCGCGTTCGCGATCGGCGCGCCTGAAGGCGCCGTGACGACGCCGGTAATGCTGGCCGCCATGGCGAGCGGGCATACGAGGAGCGACAAAATGACTGCAAGTCGTACGTGCATCGTGGCAACGTACGCGCGAATGGCGGGCGCAACCATGAGCCCCGTCACTTTTTGAATCTTTCCGTATGTCCCGAGACAGACGCGGTTCAGCTCCACCAAAATCGACATTAAAAAAGCGCGGCCGAAGCCGCGCTTTTGGTTGCACTTACTTGAGCGGAGGCTCACCAGGTACAGGCCGGATGCTGCGCGCAGGTCCAGCCATTGAGGAGCGTGATGCCGCGCCAGGTGGCGTCGAGGCCATAGGCGTAGATGAGCTGTCCTTTCGTCCAACTCGGCAGTTGGACGGAGAAGCGATGCGAGTAGCCGCCACCGCAAAGGTTGTTGACCGCCGGCTCGCTTGAAGTGTTTGCGAACGCGCGCGTGATGTATTGACCCGAGGTGCCGTTCACATAGAAGTCGACCGCGTTGGTCCACGTCGGCAGGTCGTTGTCACACGTCCAGCCGATCGCGACGCCGTTCGCGTCGATGCCGTCGAGATATCCGATCGGATCGTGATCGTCGAGATAACCCCAGAGCCGCGGCCGCTTGTCGCCGGACGTGTGGTCGGTGTTCGCCTGGTAGCGCGTGTTGTCGATTGTGTTCCAACCAAAGCCGAGGTAGTGGTAGAACACCTGCCGTCCCCAATTCTCGCCCGCGTCGTTCGCGTCCTTCGTGAAGGTCGCTGTCGAGAACGTATTGAACTGATACGGACCGTAGATGGGGATGTACGATCCATTCGCATGATCGTAAACCACGTCCCCGGGACCGGCAGGTTTGTAGGAGACGTACTTGTCGTAGAACGAGCTGCGGCTGTAGTCGGGATAGTACGGGTTGGACGCCTTCGAATTGAGGTCGTAGATCATCGGGGTAGCGTTGCCGTCGGCGCAGCCCTGCGTGTTCGAGATGTTTCCGCTGGCATCGAAGAACGCGCAATCGTTGTTGAAGTTCGCGCCGTTCGTTGCCGTCTTCCGTTGCGCTTCGTCCATGAACGCGGCTGCGATGACCTGCTGCGAATCGGTGAGCGACGGAAAGAATCCGCCTTCGTCGAGAGCCACGAACGCGGAGGAGACGGCGGTCATCAGCCCTGCGCCGTAAACGATGTTCTCGCCTCGGTTCAGGGCGATGATGTCCGCAACTGAGTGGTTGCCGAAGGGGTCCGGGAAGATCTCCTGTTTGAGATATGCCGCGATGTCTGCATCGGTGGTGAGGTTCGGCATCGACGTCGTGTCGATGTTGCACTCTCCGCGAGTAGAGCTGAGCGGCTGGGTGGGATCCCAGATGCAGACGCTGTCAGAGGTGCGGAACGTCTGCGCGATCTTTCCTCGCGCCTGGCCCGCGTAATACGAAGCATCACGTCCGCGCATCCGTTCATACAACGCAATCCACGCCCAAGCAGATGCGCCGATCGAGTAGTCGTCCATACAGGTGTCGCCCGGGGACCACTGGCTCGGGAACTGCGGGCTCGCGGTGAAGCCGCAGTTGTGACTGACGGCGCCATTGTAGGAATCGCGAACACGCATCAGCGCCTGGTCGAGCTCCGTCGTGAGATCGCCGTGTCCGCCGATGAGAAGCGCGGAGGAGAAGATGAGAGAGACGTTGACCCCCTCCAGCCACCCCTGAAACGGTCCGGAGCATCCGATGAACAGCGTGTTGTGCATGCCGGGAGTGTTGCCGCAAGACGGGTCCTGGTAGGCGAAGGTGCTGTTGATCTTGTTGAGCAGCGCCCGGTAGGCGCCTTGTTGCGGCCTCGTGCTTCCGCCGGAGCAGTTACGATCGAGTGCGTCCTGGAAGATCAGGCCGTAGTCGCCGAGATCCTGATTCACGTTGTTGCGGAAATAGGAAGCGAAGTGGTTCGTCGAGAAATTCACCGCATCGGTGTCGCATGCGAGCGCGCTGGATGCGATAGCAGTCACGGCGAAAAGAAGACAGAGAGAGAGCCTGCGTAACGTCATCGTTCCTCCTTACGGGACGTGGAACGGACTTCCCTTTTCCCGTTCGCCATGTTTTGACGGCCGCTCCGCCGGCTTATTGGTGCGGACGATTTGGCCGCGCAAAAACGAATCACCACCCGCCGGCGGCGAAGAACGAAGCCCAATAGAAGGGATGGGAACGGCGGCTTTTCAACGCGGCGATCTCGGCGTCGCGCAACGCCTCCACCGCCACGCGGCCGGACATCCGTTCCCGCCCCTGCTGCAGCAGGCGATGATGAAATGCGATCATCAGGTCCCGGCTCGACGCGGAATCGACTTTGAAGCCCGTCAGGATGGCCGTCTCGCTGCCGGCGGCGAGCAAGGCCCAGGAGAGACCGATCGTCCCCTCGCCTGCCCGCTCGCCGCCGCGCCCGGTCTCACATGCCGAGAGAACGACCAGCTCCGCGTGAAGATCGAGATCCGCCACCTCGCGCGCTTCCAGAAGGCCGTCCTCGCCGTCGCCCGCACGGCGCGCCAGTACGAGATGCGAGTACATCGGATCGGAGTCGTCGTACATGCCGTGCGTGGCGAGATGCAGCAGGCGGAAATGCGGCGCTTCTTTCTTGAACTCGGCCTCCGTTGCCGCGGCACCGATGCGAACCGTGGCCCGCGCGCCGTACATCCTCGCCAACGCCCGCACTTCCTCTTCCGCCTCGGGAAGCGGCGCGAGCGACTCATTTCGCGTTCGCGCATGCGCGGCCCGCGACGTTTCGGCCGAAATCAACGGATTGCCGAACGCCAGCAGGGATGCGGCGTCATTCGCCGGCGGGGCAGGCGCATGCGTGGCACGCCATACGAGAAACGCCGCCGACGGGGCGTAGAAGACGGCACTCCGCTCGATGAGGTAGTTGCCGTCCCGGTCGATCAATGCCTGAAACGGCAGATTGCCCATCGGCAAGTCAGGGACGATGCAGAGGATCCTCTTGTTGCGCACCACACTATCCGCGGGCGCAATGAGAAGGTCATAGAGCCGTCTTGCTTTCGCGCGGAAGCCCTGCCCTTGTGCCGCCAATTCGGCGCTGAACTCCAGGATCAAGCGGTGCAATGCGTCTCGATCCGCCTGCAGCGCATAGATCCGCGGAGGCGCGTCGCGCGTGAGAACGATGACCCAGCTTCGTTCGCGCAGACAGACGTATTCGAGAACGGCGCCGTCCGCCGGAATGGTGCGCCGGATTTCGGCCACCGACGCCGTCGGCACTTCGCCGCGCGCCATGGCCAGATCGGGATGCGCTTCGTAGAGGCGCCGGAGGAAGACCGAACGCTCCAGGCGCTTGGCCGCGAGATCACGTTCGATCGTTTCGATCCGAGCCTCGTTGCGCTGCGGCAGTGCGCGCTCTTCGCTGATGCGAATGTTGAGATCAGCGATGCCGCGCTCGATGGCCGCCTCCTGGGTCTGCTCGTCGTCCGTGAGCGAACGGCGGGAGGCACGCTTCTTCTTCGCGGCTAAAAACTCGAGCAGCGTACGGGCCCGCGCACGCTCGACCCAGGGGATGGCCTCCTCCGGACGATCGGCGATGAACGTGCGAAACATCTCGTAATAGGGAGGGATCTTGTCGGCGAAGAATGCCTGCTGGTCGTCTCTTCCCTGCGGCACTTCGGCGAGCGTTCCCTCGATGGCGCCGATCGCATCCTCGAATGCCGCGCGCGACTCGTTGCGCTTCCCTTCTCCGGCGAGCGCCCGCCCCAATTCGAGTTGCGCATGCCAATAGATGTCGAAATCCAGCGTGCTGTTTCGCGAGCGCGCGATCGCCTCGCGCGCCAGTGAGATTGCCTCGCCATACCGTTTCTGCCGGACGCGCACGCGTGCCAGTTGTTCGGTCATGTTCGTGACCAGATCCTCCATCCCCGTCCGGCTGGCCAGCAGGCGTGCCTGAATGCACGCTTTCTCGGCGGCGGCCATGTCGTGGCGCTCGAACGCCAGCGTGGAGCGCGTGGCGGCGACGAACGCACTGGTGCGGTCGTTCGGATGTTGCCGCAGCAGAACTTCGACCTCGCGCAGGTGTTTCTCGGCATCCGCGTAGCGTCCGTCCCACGCTTCCATGTCCGCCATGTTGCGAATGTTGCGGATCAATCCGATCGAATTGGCGGTTCGCCGATAGAGCGCAATGCCGCGACGGATGTAGTCATACGCCAGCGCGCGGCTGTTCATGTAGTCGTAGGTGATGCCGATGTCGGCGGTCGCCATGGCCTGACCGAGCGGGTCTCCAGAGCGCTTCGCCAGAATCACCACCTGATCGAATTTGCGTATCGCCGCGTCGTAGCGCCCCGCCACGCGATCGACATTCGCCAGGCGATGCGTCGCCATCCACGCAATGCGATCGTCGTGCGCCAACTGCGCCAGACGAAGCGCCTCGTCCAGCTCTTTCGTCCGATCGAACTCGCCCTTGCGCAAATATTCGGTGCCGAGGCCGGCGAGATTCGCGGCCATGAGAGCGGCGTCGTTCACGCGCGCAGCCAACGCGTAGCCATCCGAAAAGTCGCGGATGGCCATGTCGATCTTGTCGAGCGAATTGATTGCGCGCCCGCGTTCCCACAACGCCCGAGCCTGACCGGCGGCGTCATCCCAATCTTCAGCGACTTCCAGCGCCAGTTGGGCGATCTCTTCGGCGCGGCGTCCGTCGCTCCGATCCTCGATTTCATCGCTGCGGGCGGAGAGCCGGCGTGACAGCTCGGGCGTGATGAGCGCCGGATGCGCGGCGAGCAGTCCGCGCCGCGCATCGAGATCGGCAGCGGCTGCGACGCGATCCGCCAGCAACGACTCCTGCACGTCGAACCGCACCACTCTCCAGCCGGACTGACCGCGCCGCAGGCGCACCAGCCAGTGAGAAGGAAAGTCCGCTTCCTGCGCCATCACGTCGAGCGACACAGCGCCCGAGTTGCCATCGAGGGCGACCGGCCCCTCGCGCACATCGGTGACCTCAATGCACGGAAATCGTTGCCTGATTCTGCGGATCTCGCGGTCGCGCGCGCCGTTGGCAAGCGCACCGCGCAGAGCACTGATCCCGGCGGCGGCGATTTTTTGGTGCGCCGCGGCCTGGCCATTCAAGGAGGCCACAGCGAGAACGATGGGAAGAATCATGGCCTCTACCGATGGTTCATGACTGCGTCGCGGAGCCGCGCGACGGACGCGTCGCCTGGATGTTGCCGCGCCGCCGCGGCGAGATCGCGGCGTGCCTCGCCGAGCAGCCCGTATCGCGCCTCGAGCGTTCCGGTGAGCAGCGAGTCGCCGGGGAAGCGCTGCCGCGCATCCGTCAATGCGACGGCATCCGCCGCCGGGAGGATGCGGATCAACGCGGGCGCCGCGGGTCCCGCGGGAAGAATCCGCACCGCCCCATCCCCTTCCGTCACGAGCACCTGCCATTGGTAAACCGCTCCGCGCTCCATCGGCTGCGCTGGGACGAATGTGGTGACTCTCAATTTGCCGCTGCGGAGCACTTCCCGCTCACCGCGATAAACCACGACCTCGTACGTTGCTCGCTTCGACACGGCCGGCCACGAAAACCGCGGCCGATCACTCTCGACGACCACGCCTTCCGGATCTACGTACTGCGCGGCTTCTTCGTCTGATCGGACCGTGCCTCCGGCTGCCGCCAACCCCGTCAGATCCGGGATAGCCACGCGTCCGCTTGCCAGCGCCTGATTCACCAGGTCATTCCAATCGTTGCGGCCATAGTCGATGCGCGCGGCGTGCGCCGCCGAAGGAGTCGCTTCCGGCCTGGTCATGAACATCACTCGATATACGGCCACCAGGACGATTCCGACCAACACCGCCGCCGCGATCGCGGCGATGCGCATCGGCCGGCGACCGGCGGCGGGCTCGCCGTCGCGCAATGCGTCGCGGAAACCATTTGCCACATGCGCGGCGTCCTGCGACTGCCGCGCCGCCGCTGCGCACGTCCTGCATTGCGCGAGATGCTGCCCCACCCGCACGGTCTCCTCGGCCGACAGGTCACCGGTGCGAAAGCGAACCAGGTCATCGACAGTCAAATGATTGTTCATTGCTTCTGATGTCCACGAGCCACTCATATTCGTACGCCCTATCGCAAACGGCGGATGAGCCGCTCTCGCGCGGCGCGCCGAAGGTTGATGACCCGCTGCCGCGAGATGCCATACATCGACGCGATGGCTTGATCCTCCAGAGGAAGTCCCTTCCACAGATCGCCGAGCCGCTGTGGCGTGATCTCTAGCGCCGCCGCGATGTCGTCAAACGATGCGATTTCCAGGATCACGAGCAGCGCCAGCGCGTTCGAGCCGTCGAGATCGCGCAGATTGAGAAGCAGCGCTGCCCGTTGCGCCGCGCGCAGCGCCTTCACCTCTTCCCACATAGCCTCGAGAAAGCGGCGGCTCTCATACCCGGCTTCGGGCGATGCGTGAGCATCTGCCACGTCGGTCTCAGCGACGTCGATGGCGATGCCATCCGCGATATCCCACAACGTTGCCACGAGCGAAATCAGCTCGTCGAAGAGCACTGGCTGACCGGCTCGGGCAAGAATCGCCAGGAGCGAATCCGCGGCGTTCCTGCGATTGGACATCGCGACGCTCGCGCTCTCGATTGCCAGCGGGCCAGCGTCGCGCCCCTGCCACTCCGATTTGCCGCAGACCGTGGCGTTTCCCGAATTCCAGATGGCGAGGCGCGCATCGCTGACGATGAGCCGGCGGACGCGGCGACGCAGCCGCCGCATTTCGGGGTAGCGTTCCCGGAGAACGTCCGTGGCGGCGTTCTGCGCCAGCACCGCGACGTAACTGTCGAGGTTTTCGATCGGCGCCGTGTCGCCGGAAGCGAGACCCCGCAGTTTGTCGATGAAGCGGAGCGTGACGACGCTGGTTACGTCATCGCGGTCTTCGGCCTGAGGACGGAACTCCCGGCGCTCGAAACGATTGAGAACCGCCGTGATGACCGGCCGGACACGAAGCAAAATCAATTCGAGCTCTCGCTGCCGGGCCGCTTCATCGCCGGCACCGACGTAGGCCGCTAGCGCCGGGTCGTTCCGTTCGATGGCCGAACGCTTGTCGAACGGCGGAGCGAAGACTACGGGCGGAGTCACGAAGTGCGATAACTTATCCGGGACTGAAGCATTCCGGCCATCGCACCGAACGACCTCACATCGCCGGCAGCGCTCGCTTACTCGGTGCCAGGATCTCGTCCAGACGGTCCGGCGTGCCGTCGACTCGTTCGAGGGTTGGGATGCGCAGGCCGCCGTAGTACGGGACTGAGAACGATCGATATTCGTCGCCGCGGCGGAACTGCAGGTCGATCGGGTGCTTGCTTTTTTCGGCTTCGGTGATGGCGTCGCGCAGGACTTGGGCCGTGTACGCCTTCCCGTTCACCGAGACGATCTGCATGTCGGGGGTGATGCCGGCGTTGAACGCGGGTGTGTTCCAGCCGACGTTGCCGAGGGCGTTTGAGGAGGCACCGGGAGCGGGGTCGGCACCGCGCGTGCCGCCGCCGACGGAGAATCCGAGGGACGTGGAGAAATCGGCGCCGGTCGCGGGGGTTTCCGATCTCGTCAGCCAGGCGGGGATCTTGTCGCTGTACGCGAGCTTGTAGCCGCCGCGAGTAAAGCCTTCGGTCGGCACGACCGGATGCAGCGCATAGACGCGCTCCTGGAAGAACTTCATCCAGTCGTACGGCGCGATCCGGTTCAGGATCTCGACGATGTCATGCAGATCGTAGGTGTACGTGACGAAACTGCCGTTGTACGGGCTGAGGAAGTCCGCCGCGAAGTCGTCGAGCGATTTGCGATCGCTGGTGAGCTCGCGGATCTTCGTGTCGGCGTCGAGCCAGATCAAGGCTCCCTCGGTGTAATAGTTTTCGCCGAGTTGCCAACTGCCCCAGCTCACCGGCCGGCGCTCCGAGACCGTCGGCTGATTGGTGGTGTCGACCAGCGGACGCCAGCCGCGGCCGGGGCTGACTTCGAATCCGGCGGCCACGCGCGCGAAGACGTAGCGGGCCTGCTCCGGAGTGCGGATGCCGGAGCGCGCCGCGAGCACGCTTCCCCAGTACTGCGTCATCCCCTCGTAAACCCAGAGCAGGTCATCGCGCATTGGCACGTTGAAGTTCGGCGTCCAAAGGTCGGCCGGACGGCGGAACTTGCCGTTCCACGAATGCGTGTATTCATGCGGCAGGAGGTCGCTGCGCAGGGCGCCGCGGTCCCACTCGGTGAAGTAGTTTGGACGCGCGCCATCTTCGCTGGACTGATGGTGCTCCAGTCCCACGCCGCCGACCGCACTGCTGAGCAGCAGCAGGAAATCGTAGTGATCGTAGTGATGCGACTGATACAGCTTGTCCGCCTCGATGGCCAGGTTCTTGTGTTTCTCGAGGGCGTCCGCGGAGATGGCGAGATCCTTTTCCTCGTCGCCGAACACGTTCAGGCGAACGATGTTCGTCTTCGATGGCGACAGATCGACCTGCTTGTAATGAAGGCCGCCGTAAAGCGGCGAATCGACGAGCGTGTTCAGCGTCGTGCGCTTGAACTTCACCGCGGAGTTTTCGTTCGACGCAGTCTCCAGCGCGGTCGCGTATTTCCAGCCCGGCGGCAGTTTGATGGTGACGTCGAACGAGATGTCGCGTGAAAAGAAGCCGGCCGGATACATCACCACTTCGTTCCACGCAAGATCGAGGAGGGCGTCGGACCACTCGATGCGGCCCTCGGCAGACTTGATCGGCGACAGGTAATCGAACTGCAGATCCACGGATTTCGCGCCCGCGGCGAGCGGAACATGGAACGCGTACACATTGATCTGATCGCGGATCCACTGCACGCGCTTTCCGTCGACGTCGATCACGATGCCGGCGATGCGCGAGATCGTTCCAATCGGTGAATGCGCGCCGGGAATCCATTGCGGATACAGCAGCACCAGCTCTTTCGCCTTCGGCGCGACGGGAATCGTCTCGCGTACATGCGCGACGCGATTTCGGACGTTCGTGAGATCGACGTCGAGCTGGATCGGGCCGGCGTACGGCTGATCGACAGGAGCAACGATCGGCGGCGGCATCGGCACCGGCTGCGGCGGCGGAGGATTTTTGACTGTCTGCGCGGAGAGCGAAAGCGAGAGCGATGCGATCAGAAAAAGGAACAGGATTCGGCGTGCGTTCATGGCGGCAGAAGTTTATGCCGAACCGATGGGCCTCAATGCAATCCGCTCACGATGAACAGCGACGTCATCAGCAGTTTGTAACCGAAGACGTAGCTGTCGCTGGCGCTGGCGTAGATGATCGGAAAGACTCCTTCCACTCCCGCGGCATCGAGCGGCCGCAGCGTGCGCACGAAGCGGCGGGCCCCGGTGGTGAGATCGATCGCGTAGATGTCGCTCTTCTTGTAGTCACGACGGCAAACCAGAATCTCCTCAGCCGTTGGCCAGTGCACCGGCAGGTCGCCCGCCTCGGCGCCCGGAATCGCACGCGCGGGCGTGAGTCCATCGATGGAGCAGATGAACAGCGTCTGGTTCGCGTCGACGGTGACCACCTCACGACCATCGGGCGAGATGGCCAGATAGAACCAGGAGCCGCCGACCGCTTTGCTCACCACCTGCGCGTCGCCTCCCTCGGCGCCGACGCGCCAGAGACGCGCCTGTTCATCGCCGCATGAGCCGAGGATCAGGATCTCCTTCTCGCCGGGAAGAAATCGGACGCTCAGGAATTGGTCGACGCCGCGCACCGGGATCTCGCGCGTCGATCCCGCGCCGGTCGCGACGAGCATGACCCGCTCCGGCTTGTCGTTGGACAGCGCCAGCACGTGCTGGCCATCGCTTGACAAATCGCGGCCGCGTCCTTCATCGAGTCTCACCGCCGGCCCGCCGCGGGTGTCGCGCAGGTAGAACGTGTAGTTTCCCCCGTTAGCGATGCCTTGCTCTTCGAACAACAGCGTCTTGCCGTCGTCCGAGAGACGCACCGGGAAGGACCAGTCGAACCACGACAGATCGCGATCGATGTCCTCGCCGTCGACATGCGCCACGATGTTGCGCCGCGGCGTCTGATGCGCGACCAGCAACGTTCCGTCCGGCGCGATGTCGTGGAGGAAGGCGCCGCCGAGGGTGGTGAAGACTTCGCGCGGCTCGTGACCGCGCGAAACGGCATAGATGGAGACGTTCTGCCCCTCGGCACCGTGCGCCGGCACGCCGCTGTACCAGACCTCGCCGTTCAATGGATGCCACGCCAATCCCCAGGCGATGTAGAGATTGTCAGTCAGCGATTCGACGTGTCCATGAAGATCGACGACTTTGACGGATCCGAAATTGTCGCCGGCAGACGGATGCTCGATGAATGCGATCTCGCGGCCGTCCGGCGACACCCGCAGGTCGCTCATCCACCATGGCGACTCGTAGATGCGATTTCCGATCGGATACTCGATTTGAAATCCGTGCTCCGACCGGCGCTCGATCGCCAGCTGCTTTCCATCCGGCGACCAGTCGGCCTCGTAGACGTCCTTCGCAATCGGGCGAGGTACGCCGCCCGCGATGGCCACGCGCGCCAGCGTGCCCGAGGACATGAAGGCGATCTCGCTTCTGCGGCCGAGGGACACCGCCAGCTCGCCGTTGCGCGACACGGCGTGAATCGATCCGGGGATGCCGAGGTCGCGCGCCTCCGGCATGCCGCGATGCGAGACAAAGAGCTCGAGCGGCTGGTCGTTCCACGCCGCTCCGTAGACGATGCTGCCGTCCGGCGCGAATCGGGCTTTGGAGACGTCGCCGCGGCGAAACGTGATCTGCGCGATCTTCGGCTGCTCGGACGGGGCAATGGCCACGGCCGCAGCCGGTCCGGACGCGGCGACGTCGATCATCTCGATGTGCAGCGCGAGATCGTGCGCGGCGTGAAATCGCGCCTCGCGATTTTTCTCGAGACAGTGCAGCAGCGTCGATGCGAGCACCGCCGGAAACGGCGGCGTGTCCAGCCGCGGCGCCTCCTCGATCAGAATCGCGGTGATCGTCTCCGCCGCCGTCTCGCGCGCGAACGGCGCTCTTCCAGTGAGCATCTCGTGCAGCACGACTCCGAAGCTGAAAATGTCGCTGCGCGCGTCGGCAGTCTCGCCGCGCAGCTGCTCCGGCGACATGTATCCGATCGTGCCGAAGACCATCCCCTCCTCGGAAATGTGCGCGGTCGGCGCGTCGCGCGAGCTCTCCAGCGGGTGCGCAACTTTGGCGAGGCCGAAATCGAGGATCTTCACCGAGCCGTCGCGGAGGACGAAAATGTTGCCCGGCTTCAGATCGCGATGCACGATGCCGCGCGCGTGCGCCGCCGCCATGCCGCGCAGAATCTGCAGCGCCCACGCGAGTGATCGCCGCAACGGCACCGGCCCGCGTTCGAGAACGTCGGCCAGCGACTCCCCTTCCAGCAATTCCGTGACGAGATAGGAAATCGCGTCCGACGTCCCGAAGTCGTGAATGGTGACGATGTTCGGATGGCGAAGCGCCGCCGTCGCGCGCGCTTCCTGTTCGAAGCGAAGAAACCGCGTTTGATCGCTGATCAGCTCCGGAGGCAGAACCTTGAGCGCGACGTCGCGATGCAGCGCGCCGTCCGTGGCGCGATACACCTCGCCCATCCCTCCCGAGCCGATGAGGGTGACGATTTCGTACCGTCCGAGACGGGTTCCGCTGGAGATGGCCACGGCGCGAAGTATGTCATCCGGCGCGGGCGCCGGAACAGACGTGCGAGCCTCACGTCCGCTTGCGCAGGATCACGTGCGCGGCGGCGCGTTCGCCGGCGACGTGGTTGACGCACTCGTAGCCGAGGGCGCGCAGATCGATGCCGTGGAGCAACTCCTCGCCACGGCCGAGAAGGACGGGAGAGATGACGAGGTGCAGGTCGTCGATCAGTCCCGCCTGCAGATACTGCCGGATCGTCGATACGCCTCCGCCGAGGCGGATGTCTTTCCCTTGCGCGGCTTCGCGTGCCTGCTGCAATGCCGATTCGATCCCGTCGGTGACGAAACGGAATTCGGTGCCGCCCTTCATCGCGAGCGTTTCGCGCGGATGATGCGTCAGCACGAACGCCGGCACGTGATACGGCGGCTCCTCTCCCCACCACCCTTTCCACTCGTCATCAGGCCACGGACCTCGGATTGGTCCGAACATGTTTCGCCCAAGGATCCAGGCGCCGATGTTGTCGAAGGCGTGCGAGGCGAAGTCGTCATCGACGCCGGTCTCCCCTCCCTCGCCGCCCTGCATCTTCTGCCAGGTGCGCGTATGAAAGAACCACTGAAACATCTCCGGCCCGCCCACGCCAAGCGGATTCTCAAGACTCTGATCCGGCCCGGCGCCAAATCCGTCGATGGACATGGAGAAGCAAAGGACTCGTAGTCGTGTCATGGTCGCGAAGAGTACCGCACCGAAGCTCCACCCAAAGTAGCGCCGGCGGCTCGCCGGCTGGACCGCCGCCGGCTCGGCGGCACGTTTCAACGCGAGGCCCATTCGCAACGCGCCAGCGAGCCGCTGGCGGTCCAGCCGACGAGCCGTCGGCGCTACGAGATGTCGGCGGCGCGGGCCACAACTTCAATTCGTCCGAGCGAAGAAAAGGAGCTGCCCCCATTCGTTGGAACCTTACTGAAAGTGATCAGATGTTTGACGCGCCTCTCGCTACATTCGCGACCATGGGCGCGTCGAGAACAAGTTCTGGACTATAAGTGGCGATTTGGAGGATACGGTCTTGATCAATCACAAGACTCGAGACGCCCACGAACGGGTTACCGTCGAGCCGAATCAGTCCGTCGAAATTACTGTGACTTGGAGTGGTCCATATCGGCGCGAAGAAGTCATCGCGCAATTCATTGATGAAGGCGCCCCGCCCAACTACGACGGTGAAGATTACGGCCTGTATCAGATCTACGGTCGTCATATTCTCAGCGGAGCCGACACACTCCTGTATGTAGGCAAAGCGACGGAACAAACGTTCTCGCGCCGTTTCCGGCAACACAACGAGTGGTTGACCCGTGAAGAAGAGATCTCGATCTATCTGGGCCGTTTGTACGACCCACAGCGACATTCAATTGGTGATCGCTGGATGAGTTGGGTTTCTGACGTGACGCTTGTTGAATGCTTGTTAATCTACAAATACTCGCCGAATTACAATTCGGTTTCGGTCTCAGATCCGCCCTCCTTGCAGAAATACAGTTCCGTCAGCATCGTGCATGCTGGCAACCAGCACAAACTTGCGTCGCGCGATTCCGCACCGGCAGATTGGTAGTACTCGGCACCGGCCATCTAACTCCACGCACGAGCTGTCGCGAAAAACTTGGAGATGGCGTCAGACCTTAGTTTTTGTTCGCGCCTACATTTCGTGCGAAGCACTTTGGAGTGCGGTGGCAAAGCCACCGCTTTGGGAGGGCGGCGGAATCGTGATGATCCGCAGCGTGTGAGGCTTGCTCGGTCTTCGCGATCGTTCCGTCCACCTCCCTTCCAAAGCGGTGGCTCGATCGCCACCGCACTCCAAAGCTTCGCGAAATGTGCCGCGAGTCGCGGATCACGTACAACGGATGGAGTGGATACGTCACGTTAGATAAGGCATGATGGATCTCATGCGCGGATGGATCCTCCTGATCGGGTTTCTTTCGCTCTTCTCGGCGTCCGCGTTCGGGGCGATCAGCGGGACTGTTGTCCGTGATGAGGGGCAGGCGGCGGCGGGGGCGCGGGTGGCGGCGTTCGCGCTGGAGTCGTCGGAGCAGCAGCGGGCGCGATGGGTGTCGGGCGATCAGGTGCGCAAGCCGCTGGCGACGGCTGTTGTGGGTGCCGAGGGAAATTTTGTAATCGATCCGAAAGCGGCGGTTGTCGATTTGCGGTTCGAAGTGGCCGGACAACCGGCCGTTGGTGTGCGCGCGGCGGCAAATGAGGATGTTGGGGTCGTGCGCATCGCGGCCCAGCCGATGACGCGCGGGACCGTCACTGCGAACGGCAAGCCGCTGGCGGGAGCAACCGTCATCATTTCCTTCGCCGGCGCGGAGAGCATTGCCACGACGGATGCCGGCGGTCACTATGCCCTCCCCGATCCGAAGCGCCTCACCTCGCGCGTGCTCGTGCAGCATCCGCGTTATGCGCCGGTCGCGCGCGAGCTCGGGCCGTTAATGTCGCAGTCCGCGGACGTGGCGATGAGCGCCGGAACCGTTCTGACCGGCCGGGTCGTGGCCGACGCGCCGGTCGCCGACGCCGTCATCGAAGTCGACAACCTTCCGCTGGCTACGACCGGCGCCGACGGCACGTTTTCCATCGAGCACGTACCGGCCGGTGCGCGGAAAATCGTCGCGCGCGCGGGCGATCGGATCGCGGCGCGGCAACTCGGCAACGAGCGCAACCTCGTTCTCCGCCTGTCGAACGCCGTGACGGTGACCGGTTCCGTACGCGACGTCCAAAGCGGCGCTCCGGTCGCCGGCGTTGAAGTGACCGCGGCCGCGCCGCATTTCGGCGACACCGCGCATGGCGTGTGGGTCATCACCGACGCGAAGGGAAACTACGCCGTCCGCGGGCTGCCGGGAGGCGAAACGGAGTTGACGGCGATCCACCCCGCTTACGGCACGCCGCGAATCACCTTGAATTTGCCGCAGGGACGCAGCGCGCAAAAGGTCCTGTATCTCTCGCCGCTGGCGCGGATCGCGGGCGCGGTCGTCGACGAACGATCCCGTCCCATAGCCGGCGTCTCCGTGACGGCGCGGGCGATGGGCAGCGGCGACGCGCTCTGGACGCCGGGTCTGCTGCGCACAATGCAGACAGGAATCACCGGGCCGAACGGCCGCTTCCTCCTGCGCACTGCCGACGAAGACAGCATTCAGATCGATGCCACAAAAGCGGGACTGCCGCCGGCGCATTCGGCGACGCTACACGTTGCTGCCGGCGCACGTCTGGCCGGCGTCACCATCACCATGCCGCAAGGCGTCGTGCTGCGCGGGCGCGTCACGGGTAGCGAATCAAAGCCGCTTCCGGGAGCTCGCGTGAGCGTGGGTGACGATGTCGTGCGCACGAAGGACGACGGGACGTTCGCGATGCGCGTGCTGGAAGGGACTTATGACGTCAGCGCCGCCGCGGCGGGCTACGCGCCGCGCAGCGTGCGGGCGCAGGTGTCGGCCGATTCGCGGCCGATCGAGATCGCGCTCGAGCCGGGCGTATCGGTGAGCGGGCGTGTCACACGCGGCGGAGAGCCGGTCGAGGGCGTGAACGTCTACTCAGTCGGCGGAGCGGCGGGCGAGCCGGTGCAGACCGGCAGCGACGGCAGCTTTCGCATCGACGATCTTGCGCGCGGCGAGATCCGGTTGGCCTTCAGGAAACCGGCGGACTTTATCCAGATCACGCGCGCCGTCACAGCGCCCGCGACCGGCGTCAACATCGAACTGCCGGCCGGCTCGCGCGTCAGCGGACGAGTGATCGACAAAGCGACCGGCCAGCCGGTGAAAGCATTCGATGCCGGCCTTTCCATCTCGCGGCCGGGCGCGGCGATCATGCTGGTCGCGCCGGTCATGCGCAGTTTCACCAGCGATGACGGCACCTTCGCCATCGACGGCGTGCCGGCCGCGACGCACACCCTGGCGGTCAGCGCTCCCGGCTACGTCATGGCGCGCGTGCCGAGCGTGACCGTGGAAAACGGGAAGAACGTCGACGGCATCGAGGTGGCGCTCGATGCCGGCGTGCGCGTGCACGGCCGTGTGACCGGGACGGACGGCGCGCCGCTCGGCGGTGTGCTGGTGCGCGTCGATCCGGCGCTGGCCACGCACGGCGCGGCGATGAACGACCCGTACGCGCTCACCGATCCTGATGGGGAGTACGTGCTGGACAACCTCGAGCAGGGCAACACCACGCTCGCCTTCAGCCGCACCGGCCTGCTCACCGTGCGCAAGAACGTGACCCTCTCCGGCACCTCCGCGCAGGTCGACGCCCAACTCTCCTCGGGGGTCTCGATCACCGGCGTGGTGCTGTTGGACGGGGGCGCAGCCGTCGCCAACGCGCAGGTGCAGGCGCGATCGGCCGCCGACGCGGGCGCGGTCCGGGCGACGCAGACCGACGACAGCGGCGCGTTCGCGATCACCACGGTCGCACCCGGCCATTACGAGATCAGCGCCACGAAGCCGGGCTACTCCGAAGCAACGCTCCGCGACATCGACATCCCGGCGCCGGCCGCGCTGCGCCTGGTCATGAAAGGAGGTGGCACGATCACCGGCCGCCTCATCGGATTGACGCCGGCAGAGCTTCGCGGAGCGGCGGTGCAGATGTCGTCGAGCGACGGCGGCAGCGCCACTGCTTCGCCGGACGAGAGCGGGCGCTATCGCATCGATGGTGCTCCGGCCGGCACGGTGCGCCTGAGCGCGCGAAGCGGGCAGCTCACCGCGAGCTCGCGCACGGCCCGGACGGCGTCGGTGCAGGTCGAGAGTGGAGCGACCGTCACCGTCGACTTCGATTTCACGGCGGACATCGTGATCCGAGGCCGCGTCACGCGCAATGGTGTTCCGCAGCCGGACGCGGTGGTTTCCTTTCTCTCGCCGACGGCGACCCAGCGCACGGCGCGGGCGTCGGCGGACGCGAATGGACGTTACGAGATCAGCGGCATCGACGAAGGGACGTACAACGTCACGGTCCTCGACCGGACCAATGTGCCCTATTCGACGACGTATGTGGTCCGCGGCTCGTCTACCTTCGATATCGCCATCGAGGGGGCGGCCGTTTCCGGACACGTGACCGACGCCACCACCGGCTCCGCGATCGCCGGCGCCTCGGTCGAGCTGCGGCCAACGGAGAGCGCTGGTCCAGGTCTCCGCTCGGCGCTCTCCGACTCCGCCGGCGGATTTTCCTTCGACCAGGTCCCGGCCGGAAGCTACGAGGCCAGGGTGCAGAAGCCGGCCTATGGCGCCGCCGCCGTACCGGTTACGGTGGGCGAGAACGGAGCACCGACGGTTGAAGTCAAGCTGACGCCGTCGTCCGGTCTGCGGCTGCGCGTCGTCGACGCGCGCGACCAGCGGCCGCTTTCGGCGTGGGTCCATACGCAGTCGGGCAGCGGTGAGGGCTACGACACAACGTCCGCTGCCAGCACGGAGCCGGCAACGATCGCGCTGGCCGCGGGCTCGTATCGACTGACCGCCGGCGCTTCGGGCTACGCGCCGGTTTCGCTGACGGTGACCGTGCCGGGAGAGCAGACGGTCGGGCTGACGCCGGGCGGCACGATCGTGGTGTCGTCCAGCAGCAACACGTTCGCGTTCGTGCGCATCCTCGACGCCGCCGGTGTGCCGCTGCGCTTCGGGCCGGGTACGTCCGCGGATTTGTTCCGCGTCGACCCGGCCCCGGGGCAGACCCGCATCGCCAACATCCCCGCCGGCGCCTACACCGTCCAGCTTCTCTCCGGAAGCGACGTGCTCCGGTCGGTGATGGTCACCGTGCGGGAAGGTGAGAGCGCCGCGGCGAAGCTGTGACTACGGGTTGTAAACCTCGATGTAGAAGCACTTCGTGAGGTGGCAGCCCGCGGCATCGGTAACGGTGAAGCAGACCAGGTACTCGCCTGCCGTCGTCGGCGTTCCGGAGATCACGCCGCTGCTGCTCAGGCTCAGACCGGGCGGCAGCGTTCCGGAGTAGATCGTGAACGTATACGGTGCCGTGCCGCCGTAGGGAGTGAACTGAAAGTTCACCGGCACATTGACGTGGAACCCTGGGATGTACTCGTCAATGATGTCGAGCGTGCTGCAGGACGAATAGACGAACGGCGCGACGGCGATGAGCAGGATCGAGAGCACCAATACTTTCTTCACGAGATTCTCCTTTCGCATGAACTACGTCTGGACATTCTTGACAGACGTCAATACTAAGTCCGTTCCGGCCAGAAAGCACACCCTAAATTTGGAAACAAGGGGAAGCAAGTGAAAGGATGGTCTCCGTTATGACACGATTCCTCGCCCTCCTCACCCTGACCTTCGGCCTGGCTACGCCCTGCTTGGCCGCAGACACGCTCGCCGATGCTCTCCGGATCATCCAGGGGAAGGAGCTCGTCGATCTGACGCACAGCTTCAGCCCCTCCACGCCGGTCTGGAGCGGCTTCGGACCGGCCACGATGAGCGCCGCGAGCGATCCGAAAACGCTGCGGCCTTTCACCATCGAGCGCGACGGCTTCCGCACGACGTTCTATTCGATGGTCGGCCAGTACGGGACGCACGTCGATCCGCCCGCGCACTTCCGCAGCGACGGCATGACGATGGATGAGATTCCGCTGCGGCAGATGATTCTGCCGCTGGTCGTTTTCGACATCACGCCGATGCTGGCGAAAGATCCGAATCACGCGCTCACCGTCGCCGACATCAAGGCGTGGGAAAAAGAGCACGGCACCGTTCCGCCCGGCGCCTTCGCCGCGCTGCGAACCGACATGAGCCGCGACTGGACCGCCAATCCCGAACGCTTCAAGCGCTCCCCGTTCCCGGCCTGGTCGCTCGCCGCCATCAAGTTTCTCTTCGAAGAGCGAAAGGTGACGGCCATCGGCCATGAGTCGCTCGACACCGATACGACCGAGACGATGGATTCGGAGACGTGGATCCTGAAGCAGAATCACTATCAGATCGAGGCGATGACGAACCTCGACAAGGTGCCGCCGTCCGGCGCCGTCATCATCGTCACCTGGCCGAAAGTGGAGCACGGCACCGGCTTCCCGGCCCGCGCATTCGCGATCCTGCCGTAGCTGCCAGCCCGCAACGCCAAAGGCGTAGTGTAGGCGTCCCGCCTGCAACCGACGGGCGTCTCGCCCGGCGGGGGTTTCTGGGATTCAATCGCCGGATGCGATTCATCACGGACACCCCCGTCGGGCGAGACGCCACGCCGGATGCAGGCGAGGACGCCCACACTACGCTCGACGTCGTTCTGAGAAATCTTCGCGGCGCGCGCAGAATCGATGGGTTAATAAGTACAAAGGACACCAGAAAGACTCGATGAGACGGCTCCTCCTCCTGACTGTCTTGACGCTCGCCGTTACGCGGGCGTTCGCCGATGACCTTACGCGCCGGATCGAGCCGCTGGCAGATCCCGGCAGCCGGATCTTCGCCACTGTCTTTGACAAATACCAGAGCGGAAGGCCTCGAAGAGTCGTAGCAGCTTTCGGCGCTTCCGATGAAGGGACGATGCTGCTCATTCGCTTCCCCGATTCCTCCCGCGGAAGGCCTCGCATTCTGGATCGCGAAACGCTCGACGGCCATCCGGTCGGCGTGACCCTGGAAAAGGTGATCGACGCAAAGGACGTCGTTGTGTCGGTGCCGGTACGGCACGGCGAAAGGTCGAACGTTTACCGGGTGATCGCTGACCACTTCGTACAGATCTCCGACGAGTTCGGCCAGGCCATCGATCTCGATGGAGACGGCGTGCGGGAGATCATCGCTCTTTCCTACGGCGGCCAGGACGAATGCGGCGTGAAGTCGTTCGTCTACGTCGCGCGTTGGAACGGAAAAGAGTACGTCGGCGATGACAGGCGATATCGAACGATGCTTTCTCCCGGCGAAGGAACGGATGCCGACGAATTGCTGCTGTCGGCATCGAAGCGCTACGTGGTTCGCATCTTCGGCCCCGGGCGCGTCACGCTCGATGGGCGCGCCGTCGTACCGGGCAAACCGTTCCGTACCGAAGAGGACTGTCACTCGATCGCACTGCATGACGGCAGTGCACGTACGCGAGCGTTTCTCGAAGAGGCGCCGTAGAGCGAAGGCCTGACCCCCCTTCAGCCATCAGCGAGGGACGTAGTGAAAGTCGACGAGGTAGACGTTTTCGCCTCGCCCATGCCTGGCCACTTTGAGCAGATCGCTGACCGTCGCAAAGCCGCATTCGCGAGCCAGGCGAGGGGTGATCTGTTCGATCGTGATCGGCGTGATCGAGTCGATTTCGATCTCCCCTCCCTCGAACGGATATCGCCTGCCGGCACGAACGTTCGCACGCATCCAAACCCGGACGCTTCGCTTGATCGCACCGCTTCGAACGCCATCGCGCAGGTATTTCGTGAACAGCACGCTACAAGCTTACCGTTGGATCAACACCGAATCGCCGCCTACAGGATCTCCCGCACCAACTCCGGCGGACGCCCTACCACCGCCCGCCCTCCTCGGACGACGATCGGCCGTTCGATCAGGATCGGGTTGTCGGCCATCGCGCGCAGGACATCATCGTCCGGCGTGGCGTCGCTGAGCCCGAGCGCCTTGTACTTCTCGTCGCTGCGCCGCACGATCTCGATCGGACGGACGCCAAGCATCTCGATGATCGACCGCAACTCCTCGACCGACAACGGATCGCGCAAATACTCCCGCACCGGCAGTTCGACTTCTGCCTCGCGAACAATCTCCAGCGCCGCGCGGCTCTTGCTGCAGCGTGGGTTGTGAAGGAAGACGTCAGTCATGTGCTGAGGATATCGCCATCGGCTTCGAGAATTACGACAAGGATTCAGCCAGTCCGCAAACTGCCGCTGCGCCCTTCAGGCGTCAGGCGCGCGGACTGCGCGAGCTTCGTCCAGGTTGGCTCATAAGGCATCATTTCTGCATTAATCGCCTGACAAAAAAATACTGCCTCATAAGACGCTGGTAGGCGTTTCGATGCTCTTATTGAAAGCTCCCTGACCTGCTGTCTGGAGGTAGGAGCGCAAACCAAGAATCGAAGGAGGCCACGTGCTGACTGTTGTCTTTCTCGCACTGATCGCCGCAGCCACCGCAGCTCCAGGTCCAACCGCCAATTCGGGGATTCCCGACTCGTTCCGAAGCGAGAACGCCTACCGGGTACCACCGCTCTGGGTGTCCGCCGCATCCGCTCTCGACTCCCAGCGCGAGGTGCGATCCGGTGTCATGGAAGATCGCGAACTTCGCATGGTGCAAGGGCAGGTAAGCGCGGCAAAAGAGCGAGCGCGCGTCTCTGCGATGGCAAGCACCTCCGGCAGAGCCCTCGACGAGTGCGATGTGCGATTCGCTCCCCCTGTCGATTCGATACGCGATTTCGTTCCCCCTCGGAATTTCTCCGAGCTCGCTGCCCAGGCTGCGAACCATAGGGTGATCGACGGTGTCGTTACCGACGTTGCCGTGGGCTTTTATGGCGCTATCCCGGCCACAGTAGTGAAAGTCCTCACCAAAGGAAATCGGCCGCAGTACCTCCTCTTAATGACGGGACGGATTGCCGTCAGCGGAATGAACGTCTGCTCGTTTGCTACTGGATTTTCAACCGTGCCCGCAATTGGCGACCACGCCATCGCGGTCGTCGGAGCGGCGGCTGACGACAAGGCAACGCTCTATCCGGTCCCGGGCGAGCGGCTGTTCGTCGAGCGTGCCGGGCACCTGTTTACTCCTCCAAATCTGGGCGACCCAAACAGCTCGGGCTTGAAGTCGCTCGAGGACGTGCGTCAGACATTAGCCGCAGGCAGACACGACCATCAGGAGTGAACGGCGATGAATCCATCCAGGTTCGGTCGGCCACTTCTCGCCCTTCTCTTCTTCTCGGCCGGATACGCGGTTCGCGATACGGCGCAGTGCATTGTGCCGAATGGGAACGCACCGGGGACGTACATGATCAACGTCGTCGGCTTTCAACCTCAGGGATTTTCATACGACATCAGCGGCGCTCTGAATGCGGCTACGGCCGCATGGGACTCATGTCCCGGTACTGATGGAACCAATCAACCGTATCTCGAGCCGGCGCCCTGTGGCAACGCGCAAGATACCTTAACCATACCGATCTACCATGCGTCCGGAGTTTCGACTACGAGCACGGGCGGATGTGCTGAATTTCAGCCGATCGTAGACAGCTCCAGAAACATTATCGGAGGCTACATCACTGTCTGGGACCAATCGAGGCAGACGCCACCACAGGATTGTTCGAATTCACTGAGTTTCGTGCTCGAACACGAGCTTGGTCACGTCCTCGGTCTCGGTGATCCATCGAATCCGTCCGCTTGCGTCGGAGAGGTAATGGGTGCGCCGCCGAGTGCCGACGCAGGCATCGTGCCGATCACTGACGCCGATTGTGCGGAGTCGAATGACTTGAATTACACCCCCTACGAACATGAGGAATACGTATGCTGGATCAACAACTGTAATCCGGATCCCTCCTGTCCACGATGCGATAGCTGTGGAGACGATTGCTCTCCCATCATGATTTCGCTGGACGGCGCAGCGTACGACATAAGCTCCGTTACGGACGGCGTAGCGTTCGATATTGATGGCGTAGGCGGGTCGAACCGGGTAGCGTGGCCAAATCGCCCCGAGCTGGTAGGATTCCTATTCAGTGACATTGATGGCAACGGCGTGCCGAATAATGGCCGTGAGTTGTTCGGTAACTCCACACTCCTCCGAACTGGCCACGTGGCCCAAAATGGCTTCGAGGCGCTGGCCGAATACGACTCTAATCATGACGGTCTGGTGACATCCGCTGATCCCGAATGGCGACGACTGTCCATCTGGTTCGATCTGAATCGGGACGGAAAGGCCACCCTGAATGAAGTGCTCACGCTCGATGATATCGGGGTGGTCGCATTTGAAACCACACCGCAGTGGACGGGCCGGCGGGATGGCTCTGGTAACCGCTATAAATGGAGAGCGAAATTTGCGATGGTGAACGGAACACATATCACCTGGAATCTCTTCTATGACATTTATCTCGCAAATGCCCATTAGTCAGCGACCTTCTTCGGCATCGTTTCCGGCCGTTGACAGCACACCTGCTCTTTTGCGCTCTAGACTCTCGGGATGGCAAACGATCCGTTAGGTGGTCTTCGTATTGCGGCGCCGTGCACGGCTTCGTGGGAGGGGATGGCGGGGGATGAGCGGGTGCGTCATTGCTCGCTGTGCTCGCTCAACGTCTACAACTTTGCAGAGATGACGGCGGGGGAAGTGCGGGAACTGCTGATGCGGACCGAGGGGCGCGTGTGTGCGCGGCTGTATCGGCGCGCGGATGGGACGGTGCTGACGCGTGATTGTCCGACCGGGATTCGCGCCTTGCGGCGTCGGGCATCGCGGGCGGCAGCGGCGCTGGTGACCGCGCTGCTCACCCTTCCGGGGCTGGCGTTCGGCGGCACGAGTTGTAAAACGCGCGGAGCGAAGGTGAAGCTGACGGTCGAGCGGGTTGCGGCGGGCCAAGGCGCGATGTTCACGGGCGTCGTTCGCTACGACCACGCTGCGCTGCCGGGTGTGACGGTCATGGTGAGGCACGAGGCCACCAATCGCCTGGACATGGCGGTCACGGACGTCAATGGCGCGTTCACGATCGCCGTGTTGCAGTACGGCGTCTATCGCGTCGAAGTCGTCATGCCGGGGTTCAGGCCAGCGACGATGGAGCATCTCGCGATCGAGGCGGGCGAGGTGATCCGCGCAAACGTCGATATGCGGCTGAACACGAACGAGACTGCCATCATGGGCGCCGTCGTGACGCCGATCATCACTCCCGAGGCGGGCACGACGAGGATGTCCGAATTCGAGCTGCAGAAACTCCCCTTCTGAGGACTCACGCGGATCAAACAGAGCAGGAAAAGGAGCGCGGGCGATTCGCCCGCGCTCCTTTGATTACTTACGGCGTGACTGTGAATGTGATCGTGTTGCTCCAGACTCCGTTCTGGTAGACCTGCGAGGCGCTCGTCGATGAACCGGCGATCACCGTGGCCACGACCTGCGTGTCGCTCCAGCTCACGATCGTTGCGTATTTGTTCGCGAGCCACACCTTGCCGCTGCCCTGCGTCGTGCCGAAGCCGGTACCGGTGAAGGTGACCTGCGTGCCGACCGGGCCGCTCGTCGGCGAGATGCTGCTCAGCACCGGCGTGATCACGGTGAAGGTTCCGTAGTTGTTCCAGACGCCGCCCTGTTGCACCTGGGCGGTGCCGGTGACCGATCCCGAGGCGACGGTGGCCACGATCGATGTGTCACTCCAGCTGGTGATGCTGCCGGCGAGCTTGCTGCCGAGCCACACCTGGCCGCTCCCTTGCGTCGATCCGAAGCCGGTGCCGGTGATGGTGATCGAGTCGCCCGCGCGCGCCGTCGTCGGCGAGACGCTGCTGATGACCGGCGTGATCACCGTGAGCGCGATCTGGTTGCCCCACACGCCGCTCTGCTTCACCTGGGCCACGCCGCTGGTCGCACCCGACGCCACCGTGGCCACGATCTGCGTGTTGGTCCAGCTCACGTAGCTGCCGGCCAGCTTGCTGCCGAGCCACACCTGGCCGGTTCCCTGCGTCGAGCCGAAGTTCGTGCCGGTGATGGTGATCGAGTCGCCGGCGCGCGCCGTCGTCGGCGAGATGCTGGTGATCGTCGGCGAGGTGACGGTGAAGGCGACCTGATTGCCCCACACGCCGCTCTGCTGCACCTGCGCGACGCCGCTGCTCGCGTTGGACGCGACCGTGGCCACGATCTGCGTCGCGCTCCAGCTCACGATGCTGCCGGCGTAGGTGCTGCCGAGCCACACCTGGCCGGTGCCCTGCGTCGAGCCGAAGTTCGTGCCGTTGATGGTCACCTGCGTTCCCGGTACGCCGCTGGAGGGGCTGATGCTGCTGATCGTCGGCGTGATGATCGTGAAGGTGATGGCGTTGCTCCACGTGCCGGCCTGCTGCACCTGCGCGCTGCCGGAAGCGACGTTGGTGGCGACGGTGGCCACGATCTGCGTGTCGCTCCAGCTGACGATGCTGCCGGCGAGCTTGTTGCCGAGCCACACGCTTCCGGTGCCCTGCACCGCGCCGAAGCCGGTGCCGGTCAGCGTGACCTGCGTTCCCGGAACGCCGCTGGCCGGACTGATGCTGGTCAGCGACGGCGAGGCGCTGTTGCCGATCTTCACCACGAATGCGTCGTAGCCGCCGCCGTAAGTCGGCTGGATAGCGCTGCCGCTCGTGCCGGGAAAGGCGCTGCTCGCGGTGAATCCGCTGACGATGTAGTTGCCCGAGCTGTCGACCGCGCCGCCGTAGCTCTGATCGACGTCATTTCCGCCGAGATACGTCGACCAGGCGATGGACGTGCCGGCGGCGTTGATCTTCGCGATCACCACATCATCGTCGCCGCCGCCGAACGTCGATTGGATCGCGTTCGACACCGGGAAGTTGGTCGAGGCGGTCGAGCCGTTGAGGTAGACGTT
>Ga0157369_10000472_pt1 | contig 53307 bp, 47 predicted proteins | sample C25metaG_FD_113461 | JGI IMG/M metagenome (GOLD analysis project Ga0157369, IMG submission 113461) | Corn rhizosphere microbial communities from Kellogg Biological Station, Michigan, USA - C2-5 metaG | ecosystem: Host-associated > Plants > Roots > Rhizosphere > Soil | place: USA: Michigan... | reverse complement strand
CCAGGCGCGCGACTGTACCGCTCGGGCGATCTCGCCCGCTGGCGTCACGACGGCACGCTCGAATTTCTCGGCCGGATCGACGAGCAGGTCAAGATCCGCGGCTTTCGCATCGAGCCCGGCGAGATCCAAGCCGCGTTGGAGCAGCACCCGAACATCGCGCAAGCGGCCGTCATCGCCCGCGAAGACCAGCCCGGCAACCGGCAACTGGTCGCTTACGCCGTTCCCGCCGACACCGACACCGACGCCGCCCCGCCCGAGCCCGCCGCATTGCGCCAGTATCTGGCCGAACGGCTACCTGACTACATGGTGCCCGCCGCCATCGTCTTCCTCGATGCGCTGCCGCTCTCGCCCAACGGCAAGATCGATCGCAAGGCTCTGCCCGCTCCCCGGTTCGCGTCGAGCGACGGCGCACGAGCGCCCCTCTCGCCCAACGAGCATGCGCTTGCCTCGCTGTTCGCCGAAACCTTGGGGCTGGACAGCGTCGGCGTGGACGACAGCTTTTTCGATCTCGGCGGCCATTCCCTGCTCGCCACGCGACTGATCAGCCGCATCCGCACCGCGCTGAACGTCGAATTGCCCGTGCGCGCACTGTTCGAAGCGCCGTCCGTATCGATGCTCTCTCGCCGAATGGCCATGGACGATTCGGGAGGCGATTTCGATGCGGTCCTACCGCTGCGGGCCTCGGGCAGCAAGCTCCCGCTGTTCTGCCTCCACACGGCTGCGGGGCTCGCTTGGCCCTTCGCAGCGCTCAGCGCCTATATGGGCCGGGATGTCCCGCTCTACGCACTGCAGGCGCCCTTCCTCGAGGTTGGCGCCGGGTTGGACGAGGACATCGCCGCTTCGGTCGACCGCTATATCGCCGCCATGCGGTCCGTTCAATGCGTCGGCCCGTACCGCCTGCTTGGATGGTCGCTCGGCGGCGTAATCGCTCATCGCATCGCGACACGCCTCGAACAGCTGGGCGAAACCGTCGAATTGCTGGTGTTGCTGGACAGCCATCCGTCACCGCGACCGCGAGCCGAGCCGCCGACGGACGAGCAGTTGTTGCGCCGCTTCCTCGAAATCATCGGCTGGCAGGCCGACGACGAAACCGCTCGAACCGCTTCCCCGCTCGACACGCTCTCGCGCATTCACGCACGGCAGGAGCGCTTCTCCACGTTGACGCTACAGCAAGCGCACCGCTTGTTTTACGTCTTCAAGCATTTGTTGCATATGTGGCGCAATCCGGGGCTCGGGCAGGTCAAGTGCAAGACAGTGTTCTTCGAAGCAACGCTCGGCGATGCCCGCCCCGTGCCGCTGCATCGGCTGTGGGAGCCTCACGTCGCTTCGGCGATGACCGTGCACGCAATCGCCTGCACCCACGACGATATCGCGCGCCCAGCGCGCCTCGCCGCCATCGGCCGGTTGTTGAAAGACCTGCTCTGACGACACCCGGCGCCGTACGGTTACTCCAAACATAGGGATTTCATCATGACCACAGATACCATCGACCCTAAACAGGAATACCTCGTTCTTCAGAATATCGAGGAACAGTATTCGTTGTGGCCTTTCGGGATCGACGTTCCGGCAGGCTGGTCGGTCGTGCACAGGGCTGCATCGCGTCAGGACGCCCTCGATTACGTGGAATCGCATTGGACGGACATGAGGCCGGCGAGCCTACGCATATGACCCGGCTATTGATTGGCCGCACGCGCGGGGGGACGATAACCGTCGATGCACGGTCCGCGCACGCACGGATGGCCGAAGGTCCCATCGCCGGAACTCTGCTTTCGCTCTTCCTGCCGATCCTGCTCGGCAACGTGCTGCAAACGTTGAACGGTTCGATCAACGCGATGTGGGTCGGGCGCTATCTCGGCGCGGCAGCGCTGGTCGCAACAGCCAATGCCAATGCCGTCATGTCGTTCGCGGTGGCCGTCGTCATGGGCATCGGTTCGGCTGCAGCCATCCTGATCGGTCAGAACCTCGGCTCAAAAAATCTGGGCGAGGCCAAACGTATCGTCGGCACGGGCGCGACCTTTTTCCTTGCGCTCGCGCTGCTGATTGCGCTCGCCGGGGCGACATCATCCGGATACATCGTCGCGCAGATGCGGACGCCGCTGGCCGCGCGTCACTTTGCCGTCGATTACTTGCGCATTATGTTCTTGGCGATGCCGCTTCAGACGGCCTACATCTTCTTGACGGTGTTGTTGCGCAGCACCGGCGATAGCCGAACACCGGTGCGCTTCCAGACCCTCTCCGTCGCACTCGACGTCGTTCTCAACCCGTTGTTGATCGCCGGTTGGGGACCGTTACCGATGCTCGGCGTTGCGGGTTCCGCTACCGCCACGCTGATCGCGCAGGCCGTCGGATTGACTGCCCTGACGCTGCACGTCTATCGCACCCGGCATATGCTGTGCCTGGGACGCGACGATGCCCATCTGCTACGTCCCGACCCGCGCATCCTGAGGATGCTGGTCGGAAAGGGCACCCCGATAGGGCTGAACATGGCCATCGTATCGCTGTCGATGATAACGATGCTTTCGCTCGTCAACCGGTTCGGCACCGAACTCTCAGCGGCATACGGCGCATGTCTGCAACTGTGGAACTTTGTGCAGTTGCCGGTGTTGGCCATGGGCATGGCAGTCACACCCATGGCCGCCCAAAACCTCGGCGCGCGACGGCTTGACCGAATCGGGCGAATCGCCGTCACGGGCAGCGGCTTGAACATGGCGATGGCCGGCGCCGTCGTGGCGCTCACTCAATGTTTCAGCGGACCTTTGCTCGGCCTCTTTCTGCCGCAGAACACGCTCGCATTGCAGCTCGCGCAGCACATCAACGCAATGGTCGCGTGGTCGCTGATTCCATTCGGCGTTACGTTCGTTCTGGCCAGCATCATCCGCGCGTCGAGCGCGGTATTCCCGCCTTTGGCGATCCTATTCGTCGCCCTATGGTGCATCCGCTTGCCGTCTGCCGTGCTGCTGATGAATGCTTGGGGCTCGGATGCCATATGGGCGAGTTTCGGAATCGGCTCGGTTTCGGCCATGCTGATGATGATCGGTTACTACCGGTGGGCAGGTTGGCGAAAACCGTTCACGATCTAGGCCGAAAGCGAAAGACGCCCAAGATCGGCGCCTATGACGGAGCACCCGTGGGATGCTCAATGAGACAACGGACCCGCTGCTCCGCGGGTCTGTCACAAGGGGGTATGAAGACGGGGCGGCCTACACGCGAAAGAACGCCACCGAGCTGGTCAATTGCTGCCCCTGGGCTTCGAGCGATTTGGAGGCCGCCGCCGCTTGCTCGACCAACGCCGCATTTTGCTGCGTAACTTCGTCCATCTGCGTGATGGTCTGATTGACTTGCTCGATGCCGCGGCTCTGTTCGGCCGAGGCTGCGGCAATCTCGCCCATGATGTCTGTCACACGCGCCACCGCCTGCGTGACCTTCGACATCGTCGCTCCCGCATCGCTGGCCAGCGCCGAGCCATCCTGGATCTTCTGCACCGAGGCAACGATCAGCTCTTTGATCTCCTTGGCCGCGCTCGACGAACGCTGCGCCAACGAGCGCACTTCGCTCGCCACCACCGCGAAGCCCCTGCCCTGTTCGCCGGCCCTCGCCGCTTCGACGGCTGCATTGAGCGCCAAAATGTTCGTCTGGAACGCGATGCCTTCGATGATGCCGGTTATGTCCGCAATTTGCGACGAGCGCGCGCTGATATCAACCATCGTCTCCACCACCTGCTCCACCACCACGCTGCCGCGCTGGGCCACTTCCGAGGCGTTGCCGGCCAATACGCTCGCCTGCTGCGCGTTCTCCGCATTGTGTTTGACCGTCGAGGTCAACTCCTCCATGCTCGAGGCCGTTTCCTGCAACGACGAAGCCTGCTGCTCCGTACGCGAGGACAGATCCTGATTGCCCGATGCAATCTGGCTCGATCCTGTGGCGATCCCTTCGGCTGCAGCGCGGACCTCCCCGATCAGCCTCACCAGGCTCGCCTGCATGTCCGCCATCGACGCCAAAACGCTGCCGGCTGGGGCGCGATCCGCTCCGGCTACAGGCGTCAGATCACCGCTCGCCACGCGCCGCGTGACTTCGCTCAATTCTGCCGGCTCCGCTCCGAGCGCCCGCGTCACACTACGTGTAATCAGCATGGCGGCAAGCAGTGCACATACCACCGTCACAATCGAAACGACAATCGCCAAGGTTCGCTGCGCGGCGTAATGCTCCGCTGCTTCAGTCTCCATCGCTCCCGCACGGTCATGCGCGTAGCCGGCAAACGCATCCGTCGCTTCAACCAGTTTTGCCAGTAGCGGCCTGCACTGCTCCACCAGCATCGTGACGGCCTTGTCACGATCGCCGTTGAGAGCCGCATTCTCGATCGCCACCGCCACCGGTCCGTATTGGGCCTCCACTTGCTCGATGCGCGCCACCAATGCGCGCGCCTGTTCGGGCACGTCGCTGGCGTTCGCCGCCTGGCGCAATTCGGCCAAGCGCGCCTGCACGTCCGCGTGGGCTTGACCGATCGCGGCCTTCTCTTGATCAATGTCCGCCTGTTTAGTCACCACGACCAGATTGCGGGCGGCGATCGCACGACGATCCACCGCGGTGCGCACCTGCTCGGCCAGTTGCGCCCGTGCGTTGATACCGCTCACGAACGACGAAAACCGGGCGTTCGCATCGCTGAGCGCGTGCAGCGCAAACATCGATACCGCCAATACCAACGCGCTCAACACCCCGAAAACGATGGTCAACTTCGTGCGAACCGTCATCTCTTTAACATCCATTCGAAACTCCCCTTGTTTCATTTCTTTGCGATCGGCCGTCCATGCAGTCGCGATTGGTCTCCGCCTCACGCATCACGGCTTGCTTTATATCGGCACCATTAGCGCAAAGTTAATAGTAATTTTTTTGCAAACGTTTGCGCCTAGATTGCCGATAACATCGACACATCGTGAAGGATTTGTCTAACGCATCGTTGCCGCGCTGCCTGCGCGCCTTACCCGACGCGAATGAGAGCTCGGCGAATATTTCCCATCGATAAGGATTAACTCAATACTGAGTCAGATAATCCTTACATCAATCTAAAGAAAGCCTTTAATTCACCTCAAAGCGTTCTCGTGTGAAAATTGAGTCGCCGCGTTCACGGCACCTTATAACGAATGAGTAACCTCTTTCCGATCGATATGACCCTGAATCGTTTCAACGTCACGCTCTGTGCCGCCTTCATCGCATTGGGCGCTCGGACCGCGCATGCGGAAGACGCTAAACACTTGTTGCGCCCGCTCGTCGAAAGTTCGGCGCAGCGACTGGCAATCGGCGACGAAGTCGCACTATCGAAGTGGGATAGCGGTGCGAGCGTCGAAGACGTGGCGCGCGAAGAAACTGTGATCGCCAACGCCGTCGCGCAGGGGCAGCGGGCGAATCTGGCCGCCGCCGACGCGGCGCGCTTTTTTAAAGCGCAGATCGAGGCCAACAAGCTCGTGCAGTACACGGCACTCTCCACATGGCGTCGCGCCGGTTACGTGCCGCCGCATGCTCCGATCGATCTAACCGGAACGATTCGGCCGGAACTCGATCGCCTCCAGACGAAGATGATCGCGGAGCTTGTGGACGCGACGCCTGTGCTTGAAAGCAAAGAGTGCGCGAAGGAAGTGGCGCGCGCGGTGGGGCGTTACGCCTTCGAGCATCAATTTGACCCGGGCAATCTGCCGGTCATCGCACTCGATCGCGCGATGGCCGGGTTTTGCCGCGTGTACTGAACTGAGAAATCCGGGCCGTTGGTCTTTCAGCACGCGCGGTAACCGTTAGAATCGCTGCTTTAGCCCGGAATACGTCAATGTCTTTTGCTTCGCTCGGCCTGATCGATCCCTTGCTGCGCAATGTGCGGGACCTCAATTACCGGACCCCGACGCCGGTGCAGGCCAAGGCGATTCCCGCCGTGCTCAGTGGCAAGGACGTCATGGCGGCGGCGCAGACCGGCACGGGCAAAACGGCGGGTTTTGCGCTCCCGCTGTTGCAGCGCCTGGTGCAACACGGCCCGGCGGTCTCCAGCAACCGCGCGCGTGTTCTGGTGCTGGTGCCCACACGAGAACTGGCTGAACAAGTACTGCAAAGCTTCATCGATTACGGCAAAGGCCTCGACTTACGATTTCTGGCCGCCTACGGCGGTGTGAGCATCAACCCACAGATGATGAAGTTGCGCAAAGGCGTCGATGTGCTCGTTGCCACGCCGGGCCGTTTGTTGGATCTCAATCGCCAGAACGCAGTGCAGTTTGATCAAATACAAACGCTGGTGCTGGATGAAGCCGACCGCATGCTGGATCTGGGCTTTGCGCGGGAACTCAACGCCGTCTTTGCTGCCTTGCCCGCTCGGCGCCAGACCCTGCTGTTTTCTGCCACCTTTACCGATGACATCCGCGCGATGGCCGCGAGCATTCTGCGCGGCCCGATCAATATCAGCGTCAGCCCGCCCAACGCCACCGCCAGCAAGATCGAGCAGTGGGTGGTGCCGGTGGATAAAAAGAACAAGCCTGATCTCTTCATGCACCTTGTCGCTGAGAACCACTGGGAGCACGCGCTGGTGTTCGTCAAAACCCGCAATGGCGTGGATTATCTGGCAGCCTTGCTGGATGAAGCGGGCTATGCGGTCGACACTATCCACGGCGACAAGCCGCAACCCGCGCGCCTTCGCGCGCTGGAACGCTTCAAGAGCGGCGAAGTCAATATGCTGGTAGCCACCGATGTCGCTGCGCGCGGGCTGGATATCGACGACCTCCCGCTGGTGATCAACGTTGACTTGCCGATCGTGGCGCAAGACTACGTGCACCGTATTGGCCGTACCGCCCGCGCGGGCGCCAGCGGCATGGCGGTGTCCCTCGTGTGCGCCGATGAAGCGCCGCAATTAGCGGCAATTGAAGCGCTGATCCAGCAAACGCTGCCCCGTAAAGAAGAGCCGGGTTTTGAAGCCGAACACCGCGTGCCGCAAACCAGCACGACGGGCCAGCTCGTCAAGAAACCCAAAAAGCCTAAGAAACCCAAAGTACCGCAAGCTGCGCCCGGCGCCACGCCGGTGCTCAGCAAAAAACCGCGCCTGCAAAGCGGCGAAAACAAACGCAAGCCTGCGGCGCACCGCGCTACGACGGCGGGAAAAGGCGCAAGCCTGTCCAGCGGCAATCCATTCAGCATGCAAAAGCCACGCAGCAGTCGGGCCGGCAAGCCATCTGCGGGTTCACCTATGCCGGGTGGCAAACCCACCGGTGGCCGCGGCAAACGCCAGCCCTGAACGACCCGGCGCATGGCTTTGCTCGTACCGTCAGCGTGTGGCGAATTGAGCTTACGTTGTTCTCGCAGGCGCAGCAGCAAGCTCAGGTGCAGCCGGTGTGGCTACTAAAAGCGATGCCGCATGCCGAACACGATTTCCGCTTGACTCTGTGAGCTGGAAGCCGTCAGACCGTTAAGGTTTGCGACTGCCCTCCCACCTGTCGAATCAGTGCCTGACGCGTGCTGGTAAACAGCCTTTGAGTAAAAATCGGTTCGCTTGGACAGGAAGTAATCCATGCCAATCGTGCCTTGATTGTAAGTTGCACCGTTGACGCCATATCCTTTCAAGAAGTTATAGCCGGCACCGAGGGAGAGCGCGGGCGTGAGACGGTAGAGGACGTTGACTTCAACGTCGTGGAACCGTGCATCGCCGCCCGCGCCCGTGGCCGGCAGGCCGGGCAGCGTACCGATATCCTTGAACAGCGTGTTGCTGTAGTCGACGGCGAACGTAGCGGCGCCGACGACATAGGCAGCGCCCGCGGTGAAGACCTGCTGTCTTTTTGCGGACGCATAGCCCGAATACACGCGGCTTCCCGTCATGTTGGATCCCGTCGTGCTCGACCCAGCGTTATTGCCGAAATAAGAGAAGTTGGGATCCTGCGCGTTGGCGAACGCAGCCCCGAGCGTCAGCGGCCCACGAACGTAATTCGCGGCTACCGTCCAGATCTGGTTTCGGTTGAAGCTGCCAGCGATACCACCAAGGCTGTAGGTGCCCTCGAACGTGAATCCCCCGTATGACACGCTGGTGAATTTGATTGCGTTGTTGACATGGTTGCTGGCGTCCGTATTGTCTACATCGCCAGGATGGGCGCTCGTATATCCGGCCCATGTCTGAGCTGCCACGAACATGTACATCAGGTCGTTAATCGAATCATATTGACGACCGAACGTAACGGTACCTATCTTCGGCGACGACAGGCCCACATATGCGTGGCGACCGAATTCGTCGCCCCCTTGGCCAAGCCTTCCGTTGACAAGACTGAACCCGTTTTCCAGCACGAAGAGTACTTTCAGGCCGCTGCCGAGGTCCTCAGTGCCTCGCACCCCCCAGCGGTTGCCGGCGAGATTTCCGGTGCCCATCGAATACTGGCTATGACCGCCAATATTGTTCGCATAGTTCATCCCAACGTCGATCAAGCCGTAGAGCGTAACGCTGCTCTGAGCATGTGCCGCACATGAGACCGAGGCCAAGAGGGCCGCGGCAATCAAAGACTTTTTCATATGAAAGGGGTAATAAAAACAAATTGAAACGAGGCTCGTCATGCATGGTCAACAGCGCTTTCGGGAAAGACGCAAACGCCGGCAATTCCCGCTGCCGGCAACCAGCAAACAGCGGTTAGTCATTCAGGCTTATGCGCCAGCACGAACGACAGCGTGGCCTCGTGTTCGTCGCTGTCCGCCTTCGCAGCTTCCGATGGCGGCGAGTCCAATCTCGCAACGACGACATTCAAGCCTTGATTGCGTACCTTGATCGTCACTGCGCCGTCGGCGCGTGTCTTTAGCGGTTTCGAATCGGGGTCGTTGAGAAGGTCCGGCTGCACCTCGGCGCCCGCCGCGGGCTTCCCGTTGTAGAGCACGCGAACGGTGAGCGGCTGGCCCATCCGATCCGGCACATTGCCGACAGGCACGATCTGCAGCTTCTGCCCCGGCAGTATCGGCATCGCCCCATGCAGAGGGCGAAGCAGATGCACCGCGTACTTAAACTTGTGCAAGCTGGTCGTGGCGTTGGGCACCTCATCCTTGCCCTTGTTGTACCACTTGCCGTCCGCCGTCTTGGACCACAGGCCGTTGTCCAACACCCCCGCAACGATTGCCGGCTCGTTGTCGGTATTCACCACGAGCAGCGGCCCGCTGGCTGTGAGCTGCGTGGAGACCTCCTTGCCCCGCTCGTCGTAGGCCGTGACGCTCTTCACCTTGGGTTGGCGCTTGATCATGTCCAGATCGTCGGCGCCGAGGCCGTAAATCAATGCCAGTTGATTCGAGCGCTGCGCGAACCAGATGCCATGTGCCTGCGCCAGGCTCGCGGCGCCCATGCCTGCAAGCAGGCTCGCCACGACGGCCAGCTTTCCTGCGATCTTCATGTGATGTCTCCATTCGTTGGTTGAAAAAGATGGTCGATTCCCACCGTTCTCGATGGTCGCGAACGTGTGTGTGCCGCAAGCGCGATCCTCGATCGCGCCCGCAGTCGCTCGAATCAAAAATGTGGCTTATGGGTTTGCCGACAGCGCCGGTCGTTCCATCTAAAGATCGAGCACCAGCCTGCGGCTATTGGCGCGCGAACAGCAGGGGGTGAAACGATCGTTTCTTTTTCTCTCGTCGTCCGAGAGAAACAAGTCGCGATGTTGCGGTTCGCCTTCCAGCACGCGCGTCACACAGGTGCCGCAGACGCCTTGCTCGCACGAGGTCGTGATATGGATTCCGTAATCGGCCAAAGCAGCCATGACGGTCTTGTCCGCAGGGATGCGAACAGTCTTGCCTGTGCTTGCGATCGTGACGTCGAATTCGAGGTTGCCGTCGCATTCCCTCTGCTCGGCGCTGAAATACTCCCTATGGATTTGGCCTTCACGCCAACCCTGTTGTAATGCGGCGCCGATCACCGCATTCGTAAATCCCTCGCCGCCGCACACATATAAGTGCGTTTCGGCATCGTGCGTCTCGAGAAGCGCGGCTAGATCTAGCCGTTGCTGTTGCTCGTCTTGCGTGAAGTGAAAAACAACGCGGTCAGCGAATGTCGCGCGCTTGATGCGGTCGACGAAGGCTGCGCGCGCCGCCGAGCGTGCAAAATAATGCATATTGAAATCGGCTCCGACGTGAGCCAGGCGTTCCGCCATGCAAAGAATCGGCGTAACACCGATCCCGCCCGCGACCAGTAGAGAACGCTTTGCGGATTGAACGAGCGGAAATCGATTTCTCGGCGCGCTGACTTCAATCAAGTCCCCTTCGTTGACAACATCATGCATTGCCTTCGATCCGCCACGCGTCGGTTCAGCCCGCATGACGGCGATCAGATAACGGTGTCTCTCCGCATCCGGATTGCACAGCGAATATTGGCGAACCTTTCCGCCAGGCACATGAACGTCAACGTGGGAACCGGCTTCAAACGGCGGCAGCGTTTTTCCCGCGGGATCGACGAGTTCAAAAGATTGAACGTTCTCCGCCTCGGCTTGTTTCCTAGCCACCTTCAACACCAACGTCGTTCGTTGAGATGCGGGGGCCGGTTCCGGCCGTTTGCGTTTGCCGCGTAGATAGCTTGTGATGCCGAGGTAAGCCAACACCGGCACAGAAAGCACGCCGATGAGTTGCAGCGCTTGCAAAAACCCGCCGCTCAACCATCCGTAGTGCAGCGCCAGCGCCGTCAGATAAATTCTGTGGCCTAGGCTGTTCTCGGAATAAGAAGTAAACCGCAACACCTTGCCAGTTCTCGTATCGAGACTTGCATAGGAAAATGCATTGATATGCGGTGCGTCGCGTGCGACAAGATCGACGTTGAACGCATCCCCGGGCTTGGCGGGGTAGTGTATGCGCGCATATTTTGGTTGCGGCACCAAAGCCTGTGCGCGTTGCCACAGATCCTCCACGGACAGACTTTTCGTATTGGATTGCACGACCGGTTTGGGAGACGGTGCCGGGGGCTTGGAGGCCGTCAGTGCATAGAGCGCATCCCGCACGAATTGAAACGATTGCAGCGCGCCGGTAAGCGCACACGCAAGCAAAATGACGCTGACATAGGCGCCAAGCGTTTTATGCAGATTGAGCCGGCGCGCACGCGCGGTTAGGTTGACCTTGGCCGTGACGGCGCGCCGACGTTTGCGCAGCGTCTCCGGAATCCAAACCGCCAAGCCGCCGCCGATGAGGACAATCGCAAACGTCAGCGCAAGCGTTCCCGCAACGACGCTTCCGTTTTTCAAAAAATGAAAGCTGTGCAGCGCAGCCATCGCACCGAACAGGCCGCCGTAACGATCCTCGCTTCCGAGCACCTCGCCGGTACATGGATTGACGTAATACCACCGGTTATCGCTCAGGAGAATGCGCGTGCTGGCGTCCGCGTCGTCGTATAGGCGAAGTTGCTGGGGCCGGCCCGCGGCTGGATTCGAAGCGATGGCATTAGCGATCAACGTATCGAGCGGTAGGTGGGCGTTACACGTCCGAACTTTGAGCAGACCGGGATAGATGACGGGTTCGAGCTGCGCACGAAACAGCATGCCCGCTCCAGTCACCGCCACCGCGACGACGAATAGCCCAATGCTCAGACCTATCACCCGATGTAACTGAAGAATAGGCTGACGCAAAAACACGCGCATAGGATCACCACTAAGTGAGATGAGGTCAACGTTGACGTTGGCCTTGACAGTACGGGTTCCAGTGGTGAAGCTATGAGTCCAATCCAAAAAGTCGGATAGGTCCAATGGCTGACTCGTTGCTTGCTGACCTCCTGATCAGCCGCCTTTGTCGGGACGGGTCTGTACCGCTGCAAATCCAGATCGCGAACGGGATTCGAGACGCGATATCCGAAGGCGCGCTGAAGGCTTCCACGCGCTTACCGTCTTCTCGAACACTCGCAGCGGCACTGGACGTTTCCCGAATAACTGTTGTGAGGGCGTATGAAAGGCTGTCGGCCGACGGCTACCTTCGTTCCGATTCCACGAGCGGCACGCTGGTCTCCGACACGCTGCCACAATCGGTGGCGCCGTCTCTTCGGGAATCCACGGCACGAACCCTGTCCGAGCGCGGGCAGCAACTGATACGCGCTCCCGCGGGCATTCAGGAGCGCAATGGGGCGTTCGTGCCCGGCGTCTGCGATACGGCTTGCTTTCCTTATCAGATCTGGAGGCGCATACAGAATCGCTATCTCGGCGAGCAGCACGTCGATCTCATGGGCTACTCCAATCCAGGCGGATATCTCCCTTTACGTCGCGCGCTGTCCGAGTATTTACGTGTATCGCGAGCAGTTCGGACCACCCCGGAACAGATCATCGTGACGATGGGCAGTAATCAGTCGATCGACCTTTGCTCGCGCATTCTCGCCGATGCGGGTGAACTGGCCTTTGTCGAAAACCCTTGCCATTGGGCAACGCCGATCCTCTTGCGCGCCAACGGGCTGGAAGTGGAGGCTATTGCCGTCGACAACGACGGCATAAAGCTCGAACGATGTTTGCGCCGGCCTCGCCTCATCGTGACAACCCCGTCGCATCAGTTTCCGATGGGCGTCACGTTGTCAGACGAACGGCGCGCCCGGCTATGCGAAGCCGCCGAGCGGTGGGACGCATTCGTACTGGAAGACGACTACGACAGCGAATTCCGATATGACCAGCGTGCGCTGCCGTCTCTCCAAGGCATCGACGAAAGCGGTCGCGTCATTTTGATGGGAACGTTTAGCAAGGTGATGTACCCCGGCATGAGGCTCAGCTATATCGTTGTCCCGCCCGATCTGGTCGATTCCTTCGCAGCCGCTTCGTTACGCTTATACAGACCAGGGCACCTTTCCTTGCAGGCGGCAATGGCGGACTTCATCGCGGATGGGCATTTCGCGAGGCACATTCGACGGATGCGCGATATCTACAGCGCAAGACATTCGGAATTGCTCCGGTGCCTGGACCAGAGCTTTGGCGATGCACTCGAGACTTCGCGGAACGCGGCCGGCTTGCATATGACCGTCAGGATTCGGGATCTGGTCGACTTCGACACGACCATATCGCGATCGCTGGAACAGGGCATTTACCTGCGCCGGCTGCACACGTTCAACCAAGGCGATCCGACATTTCGCGATGGATTTCTGTTGGGGTTCGGCGCGCTCGAAATCGAAGCTATCCGCCCTTCCGTCCAAACCTTCTCCCGCATCGTCGAAAGCGTCGTATCCATGCAGGATTCGCGGTAGCGTTTCGCGGGCGTGTGGCGGCTCGCGAGCCGCAATAGACGACTGTGGCGGCGCAGCCGTTTGCTGAGTTGTCCGAACTTCTGTGAAAAACTGCGACTTTTATCGGCATCGGAAAATCGTCGACATGGATCAAGATTTTGCTATTTCTACTCGGTCTATTCCTCACCCGTTTCGTGTGCACGCTCTTGACGAGCCGCGCGCGTCTGCGGCCGGCGTCGAGCTGCTATGTATCACCTTCGATTTCACCATGAACCGCGACGAGCAGGCCTTCGCTGTGCTATCCGATGAGGAGCGGGCTCGCGCGGGTCGCTTTGTCCGGCACGAAGACGCTATACGCTTTGCTACGACACGCGTTGTATTGCGGCACGCACTCGCCCAATGCTATGGTCTTTCCCCGGCCGAGGTGCGGCTCGAGCGAGACGCGGCGGGTCGGCCGCACGTGATCCCGCCGGATGGCCATTTGCGCACACCGTTAGACTTTAATGTCTCCCATTCGGGCGGACATGCCTTGGTGGCACTTGCAGCGGGGCGCCGCGTTGGCGTCGACATCGAGGCTCGTCGCGCAGACCTAGATTGGCAAAGGCTCGCGGCTATGGTGTTCGGACCTCACGACGAGGCGCACGTCTCCAAGATGCCCACTCATCAGCGCCCCGACGCGTTCTACGACGTGTGGACTGCGAAAGAAGCACTGCTCAAGGCACTTGGAAGCGGTGTGGTGGATGGCCTAACTTGGTTTTCGGTATTGGGAGGAAAGCGGGAAGCGCCCTATGTGCAGCTTCTCGATCCCAGAACAGACAATCCATCCGACCTGACAAGGTTCGACGCAGCTTGGTGCACTGCCCCGCTCGGCTATGCTGCTTGCGTCGCATGGTCAAGGTGCATGTTTATCGTCAACTGAATCGAATACCGGCAGGTTCATCGGCCCATGATGGGGTCAGAGGCAACACATCTTGACGCACGCACTGCCCCAGCAGCCAAGGAGAGCGCTATGACGCAACGATTCGAAGCCATCATCATCGGCACTGGGCAATCCGGCCCGCCTCTCGCGGCGCGATTGTCCGGCGCGGGAATGAAGGTCGCGATAGTCGAACGAGCGCGGTTCGGGGGCACGTGTGTGAACACCGGCTGCATTCCCACCAAGACGCTGATTGCCAGCGCCTATGCCGCTCACTTGGCGCGGCGCTCCGACGAGTTCGGGGTAGTGGTGGGCGGGCCGGTCACGGTCGACATGAAGCAGGTCAAAGCACGGAAAGACCGGATTTCGGCGCATTCGAGCCAAGGTGTCGAGCAGTGGGTCCGCGGTCTGGAAAACTGCACGGTCTATCGCGGCCATGCCCGCTTCGAAAGCGCACATGTCGTTCGCGTCGGCGATGAATTGCTGGAAGCCGACCGGATATTCGTCAACGTCGGCGGCCGTGCGCTCATCCCCGACATGCCGGGTCTGGACCACGTCGATTACCTCACGAATTCGAGCATGATGGATGTCGACTTCCTGCCGGAGCACTTGATCGTCGTGGGTGGCAGCTATGTGGGCCTCGAGTTCGGCCAGATGTATCGGCGCTTCGGCTCGCGCGTAACGATCGTGGAGAAAGGCTCGCGCCTGATCACACGCGAGGACGAAGATGTCTCGCAAGCGGTGCGGGAGATACTGGAAAGCGAGGGGATCGACGTCCAGCTCAATACCAACTGTCTCAGCGTGCGACGTGACGCAGGCAACGTGGTCGTCGGACTGGATTGCGCCGCCGGAGCCCGTGAAGTTACGGGCTCGCATTTGCTCCTCGCCGTTGGGCGCGTGCCCAATACAGACGATCTCGGTCTCGACCGGGCCGGCGTCGAGACCGACGCACGAGGGTACATCAAGGTGGACGAGCAGTTGCGCAGCAACGTCCCGCACATCTGGGCGCTAGGCGACTGTAACGGTCGCGGCGCGTTCACTCACACGTCGTACAACGATTACGAGATCGTAGCGGCTAATCTCCTCGACCATGACGCGCGCAAGGTTTCAGACCGAATCTCGGCGTACGCCATGTTCATCGACCCTCCGCTTGGCCGTGCTGGCATGACGCAAGCGGAGGCGATGCAATCGGGACGCAAGCTGATGGTTGGCACGCGCCCGATGACGCGCGTCGGGCGCGCCGTGGAAAAAGGCGAAAGTAAAGGCTTCATGAAGGTGATCGTCGACGCCGAGTCCAAGCTGATTCTGGGCGCCTCGATCCTGGGCGTCACCGGTGACGAGGTGATTCACTCCCTGCTCGACGTGATGTATGCGAAGGCGCCATACAGCACGATTAGTCGCGCGATGCACATCCATCCGACCGTCTCCGAACTCGTGCCGACACTGTTGCAGGAGCTGCAGCCTGTGGGATAGGGGCCGCTTGGCCGTCGATGGCCTCTGGTACTCAACGCTGTTCAGGCTCGCCGCACGGCTAAAGACGGCGATACGCGCGGGTGACGTCCAGTGCTTTCTCAGCTTGACCGGAAACGGCGGAAAAAGCACTGGCGTGAATTGGAGTCATTTCAGTGAGCGGGGCTGCCCCAGTGCCCCCGCCAACCCTTCCGACTCATTGCATGAACCCTGCGTGACGCAGCGCCTCCTCGGCGGCCTCATGGTCTTGAACCGATGTTCCGCCAGAAACACCGATGCCGCCTACCAGATGCCCCTCGTAAAAGATCGGCACGCCGCCGCCGACCGGCATCAGCCGCGGATGGTGCGCCAGCGGGGCAACAGCGGGCTCGGCCATGTACTGGTTCCATTGGTGCGTGGCCATGCCGAACGACGCCGCGGTCCATGCTTTGTCGATGGCTACGTCGACGGTCAGGAACGGGGCTGAATCCGCGCGCTCGAACGCGCGCAGGTGGCCACCCGCATCGGTAATCGCAATTGTCGCGGCGAACCCGCGCGCAGCGCACGCGCGGCGTGCTTCGGCCAGCAATGCTTGGGCAGCCTCCAGGCTGATCGTCGACGTGTTGATGATTGGCGATGTCATGTTGATACTCGTCCTTAGAAGGGTTCAGGGGTTGGCAACGACGACCTTGCCGATCATGTTGCCGGCCTCGACCAGCGCATGCGCTTCGATCAGACTTGCGGCGTTGATGCCTTCGATGCGTCGGGTCAGAGTGTGCTTGAGACGGCCCTGGTCAACGAGCTGCGCCGCGCGGCGCAGCAAGGCGTGTTGCCGTGCGATGGTGTCGGTGGTGAACATCGCGCGGGTGAACATCAGCTCCCAGTGAATCGAGATGGATTTCCCCTTGAACGGACCGATGTCCAGACCCACCGGGTCGTCGATGAGGGCGAACTGGCCCTCCGGGCGCAGCACGGCGGCGATTTGAGGCACATAGGCGGCGCTGTTGTTCAACCCGGCAACGTGGGTGACATGCTCGATGCCAAGCGCAGCCAACTGCGGTGCCCACGCCTGATTGTGATCGAGGACGTGATGCGCGCCATGAGCCAGCACCCACTCGCGGGTTTCCGGCCGCGAGGCTGTGCCGATAACGGTCATGCCCGTCAGCTCACGCGCCAGTTGCGTCAGAATCGAGCCGACCCCACCCGCCGCGCCAATGACGAGCAACACGTTGTTGTCGGTCGGGTCCGCTGCCTGAACACGCAGGCGATCGAACAGCAGCTCCCACGCGGTGATCGTCGTCAACGGCAACGACGCGGCCTCTGCGAAGTCCAGCGATGCCGGCATGGGGCCGACGATGCGTTCGTCCACCGCGTGCAGTTCGCTGTTGCTGCCGGGCCGCGTGATGTCACCGGCGTACCAGACACGGTCGCCTGGCTTGAAGTGCGTGGCCAGCGGACCCGTTGCGCGGACGATTCCCGCCGCGTCCCAGCCGGCGATGCGCGCACCGCCTTCCGGAATATCTCCGCCACGCCGGATTTTGGTATCGACGGGGTTCACCGACACCGCTTTCACTTCCACCAACAGATCGTGGTCGCGCAACGCCGGCGTCGGCAGCTCGATGTCCTGCAGCGCCTGCGGGTGGCTGATGGGATGGTTCTGATAGAAGGCAATGGCTTTCATACTCGTGCGCTCCAAAGGTGTGTGAGAGCATGTTATCTTTCACCGATATGCGGATAAATGCCCGCAGAACCCAAACACTTTCTGCATTTCAACGAAAATGATTCGCCTCGATGACGTCCAGATCTTCGTGCACACGGTGGACTACGGAAGCTTCTCGGAGGCGGCACGTCAGTTGAATATTGCGCCCGCACATGCGAGTGCGTCAGTGCAGCGGCTCGAAAGGGCGCTGGACACGCGTCTATTCACCCGCTCGACGCGAAGCATGCAACTGTCGGAGGCTGGCGAGCGTTATCTGCCGCACGCGCGCGTCATGATTGGCGCGCTTGTTCAGGGCGAGCAGGCCCTGGCGAGCGGCCGGGGAGCGCTGTCCGGGCCGCTGCGGCTGTCCGCTCCGTCTGACTTTGGGCGAAACCTGCTGTTGCCGTGGCTGGACGACTTTCAGCACCTGCACCCAGGCTTATCGCTGCACCTGAAAATGAGCGACCGCGCGGCCGACCTCATGCGCCAGCCGCTAGATGCCGTCGTGCGTTATGGGACGCTCCCCGATTCGTCCCTGCTGGCCATGAAATTGGTCGACGACAACCGACGTGCATTGTGCGCCGCGCCCTCGTACCTCGAACGGCATGGCGCGCCGTCCAAGATCGAGGACCTGCGGCGGCACAACTGCCTGCGGTACGTTTGGAGTGAGCAGGTCCATGAGCGCTGGCGCTTTACGCCGCCGGGCGGTGAGCGCACCGTGGCAGTCACGGGCAATCGCATCAGCGATGACGCCGATGCCGTTCGCCGCTGGGCGATAGCCGGGGAGGGCCTGGTCTACAAGTCGCGACTAGACCTCATCGACGATCTGAAGGCAGGACGACTGGTGGAGTTATTTCCCCCGGAGTATTGCGAGTCTGCGCCGCTGCACCTGATGTGTGCTCACCGTGCGCAACTGTCGCCGGCGATTAACGAGTTGCTGGCCTTCCTGCGCGAGCGTTGCGCTGCATTGCAGGCCAGCTACCCCTTGGGTGGTTCGCGATCCGCGTAACGCGGTTCGCTCTTTTCCCGATCGTCTCCGTAGCGAGGCGTTGAAACGGGGCGCGGCATAGCCCGTCACAATCCGGCGATACACGTGTATTTCAGCGTCGTATAGTCGTCAATTCCGAACTCCCACCTCACCGGCCGAGCCCGTCACTACCGAAAACACTCCCGGAGGAACATCGGCACGCTGTGCCAGGTCTGCGAGCGCCAAGGCGGATAGCGGCGTCTGCGACGCTGGCTTCACCACAATGGGACAGCCCGCCGCCAAGGCGGGGCCCGCTTTCCGTGTAATCATCGCCAGCGGAAAATTCCACGGCGTAATCGCTGCACAAACACCGACGGGCTCACGCGTGACTAAAATCCGCTTGTCGGCCGACGGTCCAGCAATCACGCTCCCGTCAATGCGCTTTGCTTCCTCCGCATACCATTCGAGGTATGCAGCCGCATAACGTACCTCGCCGAGCGCTTCGCTCATCGGCTTGCCCTGCTCGGCCGTCATGATCTTGGCAAGGTCATCGGCATTCTCGAGCATCAGCTCGTACCAACGGCGCAGAATACCGGAGCGTACCTTTACAGGTGTCCGGCGCCACTCGTATGCCGCCTCGGCCGCTGCCGCAATAGCTTCCTGCGTCTGCGGCGCGAAAGCGGGGCACTGTGCCCACAATCGTCCCAGTCGCAGGGTTAGTCACGGTGATCACACCGTTGCCTTCTGCCGCTCGCCATTTACCACCGATGAACGCGTCGCGGCGAAGCAAAGTGGGATTGTTCAACAACATGTCTTGGGTCTCCACGTTCGTCTCCCTCACCGCTTCACCCATGAAAGACGATGGCATTGAGGATGCAGTTCTTTTGCCGCACTAGCAGCGCGCGCACACTCTTTCTGAATTCAGTGAATTGCTCATCGGCCATGAGAGCCGCGCGGCGCCTCTCCCGGTCGGCCACGTTCTCATAGCGCCACAAGAAAACGAGCTGATTCAATTCACCCACTTCCGACTGAAAGCAACCCACCATCCGACCAAGATGCCTTTCCTGCGATTCGCGCCCAAGCGCCACATATTGCGCGAGGTACTGCGGGACGCCACCCGGGACTAGGGTGTACCTGCGTTCTTCGAGTATCAAAGTGTCTCCTCCAATTCACGTTTCTTTGAGCACGTTCTTGCCGCAAATACGCGCGTTATTTCAGCAAACGTATCCTGATCGGCAAGCGCCGCGACATATCGATCGGGACGAATGACCGCGATGGCTTGTTCTTGTTTCTGAAACCATGGTTCCAAGGCATTCTCGAGATCTTCGACGCAAATCGTCGTCTCGCAGCCCTTGAGCCGCTCGACTCGTGACATGCCGCTCCTCGAGCGCTCCACGCGGACGAATACGGCATTCATCGCTGTCCAAAAGGCCCGCCCCTGTGCATCGAGCGCTTCAAACGGGTCGATACGCCAGCCGACGATCGCGAACCAAGGCCCTAAAACATCGTCCAGCTTCCGCTTTTCTCTGAACCCGACTTCGACGTCCGGCTGAATGAACATTCGGCCAACAGCCGTGTCGGATGCAAGAGCCGCTGGCTCAACGACCAGTCCTCCGTCATAGCGGGGCATCGGTTTGAACTTCATTTGCAGCACGTAGTTGCGCACGGCGCCTAGAGAGCCGAACGACTTGAAGAACATGTCGCGAAGAAACGCCTTGACGTTACTCGTCGGCATAAGAATGCGGCCGACGGTATCCGCAAGGTCGATCATCGCCTTAGCGTGATTGCGCCGTTCTGCTTCGTAGCTCGTCAGAATCGATGAATCCATCTGCCCATTAACTACAGCGGCGAGCTTCCATGCGATGTTTCCGGCGTCTCGGAGGCCGATATTCAACCCCTGACCGATCCACGGCGGGCTGAGGTGCGCCGCGTCTCCGGCAAATAACGTCCGCCCCACGACGAAGCGGTCGGCCACTCGTGAGTGATGCGTGTAGATTCGGGCGCGCACCACTTCGAGACGATCGACGTTCTCGACGTAGGGCGCAATCAAGGATTTGACGGACGACGGTTCGACGAGACGATCCGCATCTTCGTGCGGAAACACCATGAATTCCCACCGTCGGTAACCGAACGGCAAATGGATGCATACGTTCGGCCGCCTCGGATCACAGTGCAGCCCTGTATAGGGGGCATTCAACTGCGCGTTGCGTACATCTACAACCAGCCATTTGATCGCGTGGGTATTGCCAACCAACGTCACGCCGACCAGGTCCCGAAGCGTACTGCGGCCGCCATCAGCGGCGACGCAATACTGCGCCTCGATCTCGCGCGCGATACCGTCGCGGTCTGTCACGGTCAGCGTCACACTCTGCGCCCCTTGCCGGAGTGACTTGACCTCGGTTCCGAGTCTCATCTGAACGTGGGGAAAACGCGCTAGATGCTCACGCAGCGTCGTCTCCGCGAGCTGTTGCATGAATATGTTGCGGCGATACCATCCAAACTCGCGCGTCACGGGACGGATGTCGGCGAAGAGCTTGCCTTTCGCCGTAAACATCCGCAAGGGAACGTTCTGAATGATGTCGTCGAGCAGCGCCTCGGCAACGCCGGCGGTCTGAAAGACGCGCAAAGCTTCGTCATCCATGCCCACCGCGCGCGGATAAGGAAGGATATCTTCGCTGCGGTCGATCAGCATCGTTTCGATGCCATACACGCCGAGCAAATTCGCAACCGTGCATCCCACTGGTCCAGCGCCGACAATCACCACGCTGGTACGTATCTTTTCCATGATGTCCGAACTTAAGCGGTTTTTCCGAATTTCAACGTTTCAAAAAAATCATCCAGCGCCAGAAAGAAACCGATGGCGTTGTCATCGTGAACGTAATGCCCCGCATTCGAGACCTCGCGCGATACGATGTGCGGATTGCGCCGGCTCATCTCCTGCACGGTCGATCTCGGCAAGAAGTCGGAGTGCTGACCGCGGACAACAAGCGTCGGGCATTGAATACCGTCCACGGCTGGCCATAGGTCCACCCCCAACTCCGGTTTCCGCGCGAGCGCAATGCGAGCGCGTCCAATCCCGTCTGCGTCGTACTTCCACACCACGCCCCCATCGCCGCTCTGCTTCAACGTGTAATTGAGCCGCGAAGTCAGCGCTTCTTCCGAGATATTGGGCCGCTTATCGCGCCAAAACATCCGGGCCGCATCCCAACCGTCGAAGCGCGAGGGTGTGGACTCGATTTCGTGCACGATACGTTTTGCCCCGTCGGTCGCGCTCGAAGAACCCGGTCCGATATCTTCTATGACAAGTGCTCTGACGTTATCCGGGTGGTGGGCCGTATAAACGAGCGCATTCGTGCCGCCGAGCGAGTGCCCTACCAAGACGAAACTTTCAATATCAAGGTGGGCGACCAGCGCTTCTAGATCCGCAACGTAGGCCGGTGTGTAGTAGTTGCATGCCGGGTCCCAATCGCTATCGCCGCGGCCGCGTTGATCGAGTGCAATGACTCGGAAGTGCTTAGCAAAGTACCTTGCCGTCGGCTCCCATGTCATGGCGTAACTTCGTAAGCCATGCAGGAGAATGATCGGTGGCGCATCCTTCGCGCCCCACTCGACATAACGCAAGGTCAACCCTGCGCTACGGAATTCCCCTTGGCTCGGTCGCCATGCGCTCATCGTCTCTCACTCCTATCAGGGGCCGTCAATGCAGTCCATCCCGGCCTTGAATCTCGGATGCTTTGATACCGCCGAGCCGCGCGTGCAGCCGGCCTCGTGAAGCAAATGCGAATGCGATGACCACTTCGTCGCGATTTGGCGCGTCCCCGAACATGACCGAGACCGTGTCATAGTGAGAACGCACATACAACGCGTCCTTGTGGGCGAGCGGGATATCGATCACCGTGTTGATGCCACCACGCTTTCCCGTCGACGGCACCCAAGCTTTCCCACCGCCTACAGCGTCACGCACCGGGTCGGCAAAGACGCTCGTCAGGAACGCATTGCCGTGCTCGTATTCGCCGTCGGCGCCTACGACGCACGCTTTACCGTAGCTCTCCACCTTGTCAGCGCCGAGAAATTGCCGAATGCGCCTAGCGAATTCGTGGCCGAGTGCGGGAGACGCGTCCACGACCTCGCTCAAATCGTCCACGCTACGGCCCGAAAAGGGATTGAGGACCGCCGCGGCGATCACGATTTTGCGCAATGGAGCGCCGTCCGCGGAGCGGCCATTTTCGTTCGTGAGCACGTCTTCAATGTGGGTGTACCACTTGCGGACTTGAAAGCTTTCGAAGTTGGGAGATGTTTTCATTGCCTAATACCGGTTAGTCGAATAGGGGTTTCAGATCGATGGGATCGCTAGGCGCGTGATACTCGTGGAGGAGGCGTTTGCCCTCGCGATCATCGAACACCAGGTCGCAAAAGAACTCGAGGCGGTTGCCATCCGGATCGTTGAAGTACAAGCCGTAGCCGATTTTGTGGTCCGTCGTCTTCACGACCTCCACGTTCTTGCGCAGTAGCATTCCGTACAAGCGCCGCAGGTAGGTCACGTCATCGCCGATCTCGAGGCCGTAATGCTGGAGGCCGCGTTTGATCGGCGGTTTCGCTTCGTCGGTCTGGATCAGCGCGATGTCGTGGTGCTTCTTGCCGAAGGACATGAACACCCAATGTTCACCTCGTGCCGTTTCTTCCATGCCGAGCACTTCTTCGTACCACTTGCCCGATGCGATCGGATCGCGAACGTAAAGCGCGATATGGGTGCGTTTGACGTTGGGTTTTTCCATATACGGCCTCAATGGTGTTGAGGAGGATTGTCCACGGTCAAAACCGGCGTCCACGTCACGTCCGTGATCTCGCTGAACTCGCGCCACTCCTTGAACCAGGTCTGACCGCCGTCCTCGGTTCTGAAAAGATGGCCATATTTGGAACCGGCAAACATGAGGAGCGGGTCCGCATCATTGGCCCCGACGGCCCAGAACGCCGAGTTAGGCGTCTGCGTCAACGGCACTTCAATCCAAGATTCGCCTAGATCCGTCGATTTGAGCACCTTGCTCGTGTGGCCAGGTGTGGAATCCCCGATGACGAGAAACGCTTCGTTGCTCCCGGGCCGGACACGGACCGTGCGGGCATAGCGCAGCGTCCATTCCTGCTTCGCGTTCAAGCCCTTCCAGGTTTTACCGTCATCCTTGGAGACATAAATCGCATTGACTACTACGACGAGCAATGTCTGCGGCGGCCCAGGAATGAACGTGACGCAATGGATGTCGGAATTGCCGACCCCGCCTCGGTGGCCATCGACGCGCTCCCAGGTTTCGCCCGAGTCCCGGCTTCGAAACAGTCCCCCCTCCTCGATGCCGAACCACAAATTGCTCGAGTTCGACGGGTCGATCGCGCAAGTCAACACGCGCGGCTTGCTCACGCCGGCGCAGCGCTCAGGAATTTCCGGCGGGAGCTTCGTCCAACTCTCGCCCCCGTCCGTCGAGCGGAAAAAACCCGCGCGCGAGGGAGCACCCGTGCCGCAGAGCATATGTTTCGGATTCCGTGAATCGAAACATATCGACCACACCGTCTGGCCGTTCAGGATCGAATCGACTCTCTTCCAATTCACGCCCCCGTCGGTGCTCTTGCAAAGGCCGACATCGGCGCCGGCGAAAACCGAGAACGGGTCATTCGGATGCACGGCTAGGCTGCGAACCACGCCGTCGAATTCGATGTCCTGGTCCAAGTCGAGTCGCTTCCACGACTTTCCGTTGTCCGAGCTCCGCAAGATTCCCTGGCCGGCGGTCGCGACAAGAATGGTTTTCTTCACTAGCTGCTCCTCGTTACAGAAAGATGCCTCGCGTAATTCCGCCATCGGCGCCGATCGATTCTCCGGTGATCGCGCCGGCCCTCGGCGAGGTCATGAAAGTAGCGATCCACGCCATTTCCTCAGGCTGCAGCACCCGGCGAATAGGCGTGACCTTGATATAGTTCTGCTCGACCTGCTCCGCCGTCAGGCCCTGCTTGGCGGCTTCCTTCTCATAGAGCTCATGGATATGCGGCGTTTCGACCACGCCCGGGTGAATCGTATTGACCGTGATGTTGAACGGCCCCAATTGATCCGACAGCACTTTTGTCATGTGGACGATCGCCACGTTGCGCATGCCCGAAAGTTGCTTGCTCCCGCGCCCCGTCAGTCCGCCGATGTTGAGGATGCGGCCGTATCCCTGGCGCTTCATGATCGGCGCGACAGCCTTCGCGCAGCGGAAATAGCCCACTACCTTGATATCGATATCTTTCAAAAGGCCATCCGCGTCGGCATCGTCGAGTTCCGAACGGACGAGGCCTCCGGGATGGGCCGCACCGTTGATCAAAATATCGATGCGGCCGAATCGCTTCTCTGCCTGTTCGACACCGGCCTCCACCGAGGCGGTGCTCGACGTGTCGATCGACACGCATGCAAGCTCTCCCGAACCGGCAGGCAGGCGCGAACGAATTTCCGCAGCGGCCTCTTCGAGATGCAGCATCCTCCGGGCGGCAAGCACGACATTCACACCCTCTGCGGCCAGTTGCTCGGCAATTGCCTTGCCGATGCCCATACTGCCTCCCGTGATGAATGCCACCTGGCCTCTTAATCCCAAATCCATGTCACGCTCCGTTCTCAATCGACGTTGATCCAAACGCTTTTCGTTTCGAGGTAGTTCTCGATACCTTTGCGGCCGAGCTCGCGCCCCCATCCCGACTCTTTGAAGCCGCCGAACGGCGACGCCGGGTCCGTGACGTTGTAGCAATTCACCCAGACAGTCCCGGCTTTCAGCCGAGCGGCGATCCGATGCGCCTGCTTCACGTCGCGCGTCCACACCCCTGCCGCAAGACCAAACGGCGAATCGTTCGCGCGATTCACGAGGTCATCGATATCGTCCCAAGGCATCGCGGTGAGTACGGGGCCGAATATCTCCTCTTTGACGATGCGCGCCCCGTCGCGGGTATCGACGAAGACCGTCGGTTCGAAAAAGTACCCATCGGGTCTGTCGTGCGGACGGCCGCCACCTGTGATCGTCGCGCCGCCCTCGCTGCGGCCGATGCTTACGTAGTCGCTCACGCGTTGATGCTGCAGCGACGAGACGAGCGGTCCCATCTGGGTGCCGGCTTCAAGTCCTGGCCCTAATCGAATCGATTGAGCCTTCGATACGACATCGGCAACGACGCGATCGAAGTGCCTTTTATGGATATAGAGCCGCGAGCCGGCCGTGCAGACCTGGCCCTGGTTGTAGAAGATCGCGGTAGCAGCGGCTTCGGCCACCTCGGCGGGATCGGCATCCGGCAAGATGATGTTGGGCGACTTCCCCCCCAGTTCGAGCGTGACGCGTTTAAGCGAATCCGCACACTGCCTTGCAATACTTTTGCCGACCTGAGTCGATCCCGTGAACGCGATCTTGTCCACATTCGGGTGAGCAACAAGCGCGGCGCCCGCCGTCGCGCCGCGTCCCGTCAGCACGTTCACGATGCCGGCGGGAAACCCGGCCTCGTGGATAAGCTCGGCCAATCGCAAGGCGGTGAGCGGCGTCTGTTCGGCAGGTTTCAAGATGCAGCCGCAGCCTGCCGCCAGCGCCGGCGCAAGCTTCCAGGCTGCCACCGAAAGCGGGAAATTCCACGGAACGATCAGCCCACACACACCCACCGCTTCGCTCCGCGTGTAGTTCAAAAACGTCCGCCCGCCACTCGGCGATACAGGAATCGTTGCGCCTTCGAGCTTGCTCGGCCAACCGGCGAAGTATCGAAACATTTTCGCGGTGCCTGCAACGTCGCCGTTCAGCGCGGCCGAAAGCGGCTTGCCGTTGTCGAGCGATTCCAGCTCCGCGAGCTCCTGAGCATTCGATTCGATGAGATCCGCCAGTCGGTTGAGCAAACGTCCTCTGTCGATCGGCGTCATTTTTCGCCAAGTAGTCGATTCGAACGCCGCGCGCGCGGCATGGACCGCGGCATCGACGTCCGCGGGACCTGCGTCGGCCACGCTCGTGATGACTGTCCCACTCGCCGGATCGAAGGTCTCGAACGTTTCTCCGTCGGCCGCGTCACGCCAAGCGCCGTTGATAAAGAGCCGATGCCGGCGCAATGCAAAGCGACGCGCCGCCTCGCCGATCAGATCACTCCAGCCATTCACGTTGGTGGGCATGTTTTGGATCCCAGATTTGTTCCGATAGGCAATGCTCAAGCGAGCACCATTTCGATCAGGAAAGGACCGCTCTCGTGCATGAGCGCATCGGCGAGCGCGTCCTCTAGCTCACGCGTCGTCGACGCACGTACGGCAGGCACGCCATAGCCCGCCGCGAGCGCCAACCAATCGAATGCGGGGTTGTCGAGCTCCGTGAGTGCCCGGGCCTGAGGGCCGAACTCCGCGCTGCCTGCCCGGCGCAGCTCCGTCTGCAAAATTCCGTAGCGGCGATTGGAGGCAATCAGCATGACGACCGGCAGGCGCTCGCGCGCCATCGTCCATAGCGACTGGATCGTGTACTGGGCACTGCCGTCGGACTGAAGCGCGAACACGCGGCGCTCCGGGCAAGCGATCGCCGCGCCGAGCGCAACAGGGAGCCCCTGCCCAATCGCGCCGCCCGTATTGGTGAGAATCGTGTGGCGGGCAGCCGATGCGGACGCGGTTACAAAGGGATAGCCGCAGGTTCCGCCCTCTACCGATACGATGGCTTTATCGGGCAGTGCGTTAGAAAGCACCTTACCTACGAACCCGGCATCGAGCGCGCATTCCGGGAGCGCATAGCGCGACATCGGCGCCCCGATATCCGAAGGACCCGAGCCGATAAGCTGCGCAAGTCTTACCAAGGCGCCCTCGCCGCATTCCGCTACATCGGCAAGCGTCATCAATCGTCGCTCGTCAACTAGCAGGCTCGGCAACCCCTCGTAGCCGAAGTAGGCAACAGGCGCAATCGTCTCCACCAGCACCACCACGTCCGCAGCTTCGAGTTGCTCGATCGCCTTTTCAGGGAAATACGGTAGCCGGTCGATATCGGGCAGGCCCCCACCGCGCTCGGTCCGCGCAGGAAACGTCTCACTGAAAAAGCGCGCGGCAGCGCTTGCGCCGATCCGACCGGCAGCACGCTGCCCTCGTTCTGACAGCGCACCGCCACCCAACAGGAAGATCACGCTCTTGCCCGCCTTCAGCATCTGCGCGACAGCTTCAACCCGCGTTTCCTGGAAGCTGCGCCGGCTTTCGATCGACGGCGGTTCGTCAGCACGGAGCGGGACGGGATGCTGCTGATGATCGACCGGAAAAACGAGTGTCGAAATGCTGCAGGGCGCCTTCAACGCTGCTTGGAACGCGTCGATCGTATCGGTCTCGATGTCCACCGTGGATTCGATGGTTCTCACCATGCCGCTCACCGGCCGGGCCAGTGAGTGAATGTCGGAGGTCAACGGCGCGTCGTATTGAAGATGCCAGCTCGCGTGATCGCCGACGATGTTGATGATCGGTGTGTGCGCGCGCCTCGCGTTGTGCAAGTTGGCGATGCCGTTCGCGAAGCCTGGCCCGAGATGCAGCAGCGTCAATGCCGGCTTGCCCGTCATCCTGCCGTATCCGTCGGCGGCGCCCGTGCATACCCCTTCGAATAAACCGAGCACAGCCCGGATTCCGGGTACCGCGTCCAGCGCGGCGACGAGCGGCATCTCCGTCGTGCCGGGATTGGCGAAACAGACCTCGGCGCCGGCAGCGCGCGCGGCAAGGAGCATTCGTTCGGCGCCGTTCGTTACAGCATCGGTGTGCCTCGTTTCCACGGCTAGGGGATGAGCGGTTTCCAATCGGTTCGTCCTGGTGAGATTCCGAACGGCGCACCCGTGCGCCGCCATCGATGAAAATTATGCTAATCCCGCATTCGGAGATTGTCAATCTTATAGATTGGGGAATTTCGCCGTCACTCCAATCCAAAAATCTCCGATCCCGGGATTTTCATAGGAAAATGGTCCCGGAAAGCGAAGCACCGAAAGAGGGCGGAAGCCGCGTCGCCCCGGCTCTCGCCGGACAGCGAGTTCTCCCGGCGCCGACTGGCTGGGACTTTTCGCCGTGGAAGCAACGAGGCATCATTCGAGGCGGCGCGTGCTAGGCCATCGACCAACCCGCAGATAGAAGCGATCGAAACGCCATGTCGAGTCTCACCCGGATGTTGTCCATCCTTGACCTGTTCTCCTCGACTGCCATGTCGATGACGGCGGAAGCCATCGCCGAGCGCATGGGGTTCACCCGCACCACCTGTTACCGATACGTCAAAGAGCTCACCGAAGCGGGGTTGCTGAACAACGCGAACGGTGTCTACTCGCTCGGTGCGCGAATCATTAACCTCGATCGCAAGATGCGGGAATCGGACCCGCTCCTGCAGGCCGGCATTCCTGAATTGAAGAAGCTCGTGAGGAGCACGGGGGGCGAGGGACTGATTTCGACGATGTATGACGAGCAAATCATCAACATCCATCACGAGAGCGGACCCGAGAGACTCAACCTTGGCTTCAGCCGTGGGCAGGTGATGCCGCTAATGCGGGGTGCTTCCTCCAAAGTCATCATCGCAACGATGAGCCGAGCGCGGCTCAAGCGCCTATTCGATCGCCACTTGCTGGCGGAAGACCCCGCCCTCACCGAAGACTGGCCTACCCTGTGGCGGTACTGCCAGCAAATCATCCAGCAGGGCTACTGGGTCTCGCACGAAGAGCTTCATAAAGGCCACGTGGGGATCTCCGCGCCGATTCCCTCGGGTGACAGCAGCGAAGCCACTTCGAGCATGACGCTCGTCTTTAGGCGCGAGCACTACGCGCTGTTCAACGAGTCGGCGCTGGGCAGCGCGCTCGCGGCCGCCGGCCGAACGATCGGACGCAAAGCGTATCCGGCCATGCCGCACCGTTCCTAAAGTGAACCGCGGCCAGCCTGTCTGCCATCCTGCCATCGTCGGGGCCACCGGCGCGGCACCCGATGAAAACACCTACGCATAAAACATTGACCGTCCTTTAATGTGCGATTACCGTTGTCGAATGCCGATGATATCGGCGAATTTTTCAACAAAATCCCACATTACGGCCTTACGAGAAAAACAGAACAGGGGGATGCTCAGACGAATCGCTTGGGAGCGCCCATGGCTAACGCAATGAGTGACCACCGGATGTTCTGCCGAATCGGCTGGCGCCGCAGGCCCGATCATGACTTTGCGTGCTGAAACGCAGCGCTTCTCGGACGTATTTCTCCATTCGCAAGCTATCGCGAACTGGACTCAGCGTTATGACCAGATCAGTCCAGGGTCGGCGAGCACCACGCTGCGTCAAATCTCGGGCCAACGCTTTCACGTCTTTCACGAGCAGCTCAATCAGCGTGTCTTGCAACAGGGCCGCGCGCCGCATAACCACCTATGCTTCGCGTTGCCGGTCGTTCGCGCGGTCGCGCCGATTGTCCAGGGCCGCGCCGTGAGTTTGACCAGCCTCCTGACGCTGCGCGGTGGCGAGGAGTTCGTCGTCCACCTGCCTTGCGATACCGAGGTCATCGCGTTCACGATCGACCGGGCACTCATGGTGGAGCCCGAGCACGAGGCACTTTCCACACTGCCACAGCAAATGCTGACGCAACCTGTGTTGCCGGTATCGCCCTTGCGCTACGCGGCGGCTGTCCGCAACCTCCAAGAGGTGCTCCGCCTCGCATTGGACGGCGAGTCGCTCGTGAACCGCGACGCGTTCCAGGAGAAGATGCTGGCTCACAGCGTCGTCGGCATTGTGCTCAGTCTCGTGCAATCCGATGATGAGGGAAGCCCGATGCTGCCTCACATGTCGACCCAGAGCTACATCGTACGCAGGAGCCAAGAGATCGCACTCGACAGCGAGGACGATGTGTTGACGGTGCTCGACCTGTGCCGTCATTTGAAGATTAGCCGCCGAACATTGCAGTACAGCTTCCAGAACATCGCAGGTACGACACCGACCGCATATCTCCGGTCGATCCGATTGAATGCTGTCCGTCGATTCTTGATGACGACGCCGCCCGAGGTCCGTATCGGCGACGTGGCGGCGCAGTTCGGGTTCTGCCACTTCGGGCGCTTTTCGTCCTATTACCAGCAGCATTTTGACGAGCTTCCGTCGCAAACGCCGCGCTCCTGAAGCGATGCGGCGCCCCGACTGGGACGTACTCGGGTAAGTCCCAGCTCGCATCGAATACATCGATTGCCGATAGCGGACAAAGCGAAGAATGCCGACGCCGTAGAGTAGCCCTGCTCTCCCGCGGGACGTAGCGGACCGATCTCAATGGGAGTCCAACAGCGCACCTGCATGAAGGTAACGCCACACGATTCGCTATCGAGTATTTGTGGATCGCCTTGAATGCGGGATACCGGTTAAGGCATACCGCGATCGCCCCTGCCTGTGCGATCGGGTTTCCAGGATTACGTGATGAACGAAATTTCCAGTCAGCCCTGCCAGGGGCTCAGCAAAAACGCCGTCGGACTGCCGCAGATTGTCTTTTTCGTCGTGGCCGCCGCCGCGCCGCTTACCGCCATGGTAGGAGCAACGCCGGCGGCGTTCTCATTGGGTAACGGCGCCGGCGTTCCCGGCGCCTTTGTGCTGGCCGGCGTGATGTACCTGATCTTCAGCATCGGCTATGCCGCCATGAGCCGTCATATCTCGAATGCAGGCGCGTTTTACGCCTATATCGCCAATGGCCTCGGCGCTCCGCTCGGCGTGGGTGGCGCGTTTATCGCGATCGCCGCGTACAACGCCGTGCAGATCGCGATCTACAGCATGTTCGGTTTCTTTCTCAACAATGGCATCCAGCACCACTACGGGATCGACATTCCATGGTGGGTATTCTCGGTCGCGTGCATTGCCATCGTCCACTTCTGCGGTGCACGGCACATCGAATTCAGCGGCCGGCTCCTCGGAATGCTGATGGTATGCGAGATTGCCATCGTGACACTCCTCGACCTTGCCATCGTCGCGAAAGGCGGCGGCCCCGGCGGCTTCACCGCGAGACCGTTCAGCCCTGCCGCCGTCTTCAGTCCTGGATTGGGAACCGCACTTGTCTTCGTGCTGGGTTCCTATATGGGATTCGAGGCAACGGCCATCTTTTCCGAAGAAGCACGCGATCCCAAGGTCACCATTCCACGCGCCACCTACGTCGCCGTGATTCTCATCATGGTGTTCTATGCATTTTCTGCATGGGCCATCGTAGAAGCATGGGGCGAGAATCAGATCGTTGCGCAGGCAACGAAGGATCCAGCCAATCTTTGGTTCGCAGTGAGCGATAGGCTCCTCGGCCGGATCGCCACCGATGCGATGAATGTCCTGCTCGTGACCAGCCTTTTTGCAGCAATTCTTTCATTCCACAACACCATTACACGCTACTTCTACGCAATGGGCCGCGAAGGCGTGCTATGGAGCAAGCTCGGCCATACGTGCCCCGTGTATCACTGCCCCGACGTCGCGGGCAAGGTGCAAACCGTTATCGCACTTGCGACGGTTGCCGGCTCCGCATTGTTACGCCTCGACCCGTTCGTGATCGTCTTCTCGTGGATGAGCGCTCTGGCGACAATCGGCATCATTGCCGTACAAATCCTGGTAGCGGCATCCGTCATCGTATTTTTCGCCCGCGATCATCGCGATGCCGGCATCGTTCATCGCCTAATCGCCCCATTCGTCAGCCTCATTGCCCTCAGTGCGTGCCTCGTGCTCGTCGTTCGCAACCTCTCTGTCTTGAGCGGCTCCGATTCGAAGCTCGTCGCGCTGTTTCCCTATCTCCTGCTCGCAATCGGTGCATCGGGGGTCTGGGCTGCCTTTCGTTTGAGAAGGAAAGATCCTGGGCTTTACCGCTGTCTGGGGCGAGCCATTCAATAGTCAGCCAGCCCCCTCTACCGCTCATTGGGCGCGCCGCTATTCAAAACCCAATCTCTACGGCCCATGTCTGCCGAAACTACGACCATGCTGTTGTACGCCGTTGCGGCGATACGCGTTGAACCCACCGGCGAAGCCGGCTGGTTCAACCGGTGCGCCGATGCTCATGCCGCTATCGTTTCGATATCCGAGGATGTGCTTGACATCGTCTTGCGGCTGCCGCAAGCCTGGAACGTCATCGACAACGCTCAGTTGCATGGCCTTCACGACGACTTAGACGTCATGGAAGGGGACGAACGTTTCTCGAATGGCGTCGACGGCAGCGTTTTTGCGATAGTGGGTTGCGAGGGCGAAAACCGTTACGTCGCCCTGATGCAGGTGAATGCGGCTGAATCAGTATTTTGCGAGCGGCGCCTCTTCACGCACAGCACGGCTTTCGAGCGTTGTCTGATCTGACCGAAATCCGAAATCGGCATGGCGCCGACCAACGTTTCCTCGTGCGCCGGCTGCGCCGGGCTACTCAGGCTTTACGACGCCATCCTTCGAAAGAAGGATCGCGCGACCGGAACGCGAAACGACGAGCCCGATCAGCGCCGCCCTGTCAGGCCGCTGTCGAGCCGTGAATCGCTCGGCTGTGCTCGTGCCGCTGATGACGAAACCATCCAAGCCCACACCCAGTATCCGGCTTCCTGACGTAACGAGATCCGTGATCGAGCCCGTCGATGCGGAATCGATTGCGTCCCACGTGTCGCCGCCGTCGCGGCTTCGATATAGATGGCCGAGCAAGCCGCCGACGAAGATCGTGCCGTCCGCGCTTGCAGTGCCCGTCCACAAGCTGCCCTTATTGCCCGTCTGTCGGTACTCCCAAGTCGTGCCGCCATCGCGCGAGCGCAGCACCATGCCTTGCTCCGCCGCAATAAACAATGTGCCGGAAGGAGCCGCGAAGATGTGGAAGAGATTGCGGTCCGCCCTGCCTCCGCCCGGTGGGGGTGGCAGCTTCGACACCTTCCACACGCGGCCGCCGTCCTCGGTAACAAGCAGCAAGGACCAAAGTCCCACCGCCCAGCCGTGCCGAGCATCTTTGAAATAGACAGAAAACAGAGGCTGATCGATCGATGTATCCGATCGTTGGAGGGTCCAAGTTTCGCCGCCGTCGTCGGTGGCCAGTATCACGCCCCATTGCCCCACTGCCCACCCGTGTTCCGCGTCCGTGAAAGAGACCGCGGTCAGCGTTGACGATGCCGGCACCCGCTTCGCCTGCCGATAGCTGCGCCCGCCATCGTCAGAAAGCAGCACGACGCCATGCTCCCCCACCGCAACGATACGCCCGCCGGCACGCGCCGCATCGAGCAGCATCGCGTGGGTCGGATCGGCCCACGCATGTGCGGATTCGATTTTGAGAAGGCTCGGCGCATCGCCGGCCGTGTGACCCGCGGCGATCGTGCAGAAGCAGGCAATCGCCGCACCGGTGAGAAGATTCCTAATCATTAAAAACACCTCAAATGTCGAGACTGAGCGGTCAGTGGGTAAGCAGGCCGGGCGCGCGCACGGGCTTACGGCGCGGGAACCAACGCTCCAGCACGACGGCGATCGCGGGCAAGGCCGTCATCGCCATCACGAGATTCACGATGAACATGAAGGCAAGCAGCTTACCCATGTCAGCCTGGAACTTGAGGGCCGAGAAGCTCCACGTCGCGACACCGATCGCGAGCGTGATGGCCGTAAAGATCGTGGCCACACCCACTTCGAGCATCGCATGCTCAACCGCCTTGACGATCGTCTGGCCGCTCGCCATATGCAATTGCAACCGGTTGTAGATATAGAACGCGTAGTCCACACCGATCCCCACCGCAAGCACCATGACCGGCAGTGTCGCGACGGTCAGGCCGATCTGCAGCTCCTTCATGAACCAGTAGCCGATGAAGGTCGCCACCGTCAGCGGCGCGCAGCAGGCGATCATCGCGCGCACGTCGCGATAGGCAAGAAACACGAGAATCAGGATCGCCGCGTACACATAAAGCATCATGGGCAACTCGCTGCGCGCGACCTCGTCGTTGATCGCGGCAAGCACCCCCGCGTTCCCCGCGGCGAGCCGAATCGTCAAGTCGTGGAATGGATGGGTCGCGCGGTACTGTTTCACGTCGCCGAGAATCCGGTTGAGCGTCGCGGCCTTATGGTCGGTCAAGAACAAGTGAACCGCGGTCATGCTGCAGTCCTTGTTCATATAGCCCTTCACCCGGCCGATCTCGGCCGACAGCCCGCCGTAGTTGCCGGAATCGATAGGCACCACATTCATCTTCGGGTTGCCCTCGTTATAACCTTCGTTATACGTCCGCAGCATGCCGGGGTAAGACTGAACCGAGACCACACCCGGTTCGCTTCGCATCGTGGACGCAAAGTCGTCCTCGGCCACGCCGACCCGAGGGTCATCGCAAGCCGCCCCCTTCGATTCGAACACGACTGTCAGCCAGTCGAGGCCAATGTCGTAGTTCTTGGCGATCGACACTGCATCCCGATTGAAGCGTGCATCGGCACGCAATTCGGGCGCGCCGGGTTGCAGCGTGCCGATTACGCGGTCTCGGCTTTGCCATACGGCCAGCGCGAAAATCGACGCGGTAATCGCGACGACGATATAGGCGTTCCTCGGTTCGGCCACCCGCGCGAGACTGCGCAGCCAAACTGACCGGCGTTCCCGCTTCGCGAGGGCGCGGTCGGCATACGCCTTGGTGAAATGGAAGCAGGACGCCGCAACAGGCAGCATGACCAGGTTCGTGACGATCTTGTACGCAACGCCGAGCGATGCCGTAATCGCGAGTTCGCGTACCATCGGAATGGGAATCAAGAGCAGCGTGATGAACGATACGAACGCGGTGATCAGCGCGAGCGTACCGGGCACCAGCAAGCCACTGAAACTCCGGCGTGCTGCTTCCAGCGAGCTATAACCGTGGGAGAGTTCGCGAACGATATGGTTGACCTGCTGCACGCCGTGCGACACGCCGATTGCGAATACCAGAAACGGCACGAGCACCGCCAGCGGATCGAGGCCAAAACCCAGCAGCTTGAGCGTGCCGAACTGCCAAACCAGCGACGTCAGCGAGCATACGATCGGTAGCACGGTGAAGCGGACCGAATGGCTGTACCAGTAGACCGCGAGCGCCGTCAGTAAGAGCGCGATGCCGCAAAAGCCCAGCACTGCCGTCGCGCCGTCGGCGATATCGCCGATCTGCTTGGCAAAGCCGATGATCTGGATTTCATAGCCCGCATCTTCGAACGGCTTGCGGATCTGCATTTCGAGCAAACGGTTGAACGCGACATAATCGAGTACCTTTCCCGAGCGGTCGCGTTCGTTGAGCTCGGCCGTGATCATCGCACTGTCTTCGCGATGGGAGACGAGCGTTCCAATATAGTTGCCGTCGATAGCCGACTTTCGAATTTGCGCCACGATCGCCGGCGTCAACTGTGCCGGCGTGATGGTGCCGTCGATCACAGGACTCGCGCGGAAGCCGTCCTCCGTGATCTCGTTGACGAAAGCATTCGGCGTCCATAGCGATTGCACGCCTCCGCGGTCGACGTTCGGCAGGAACATGACCGCCTGCGTCACCTGATAAAGCCGGGTGAGCCCCTGCGGAGTCCAGATGGTGCCGTTACGGGCACGCACAACCACTGTGATGCGGTTCGCGCCGAACAAATCGTTGCGATACTTCTTAAACGTTTTGATGTACTCGTGCCCGATCGGCATCTGCTTTTCAAAGCCGGCCTCCATGCGTAGCTGCACGGCGAATACCGCCATCGCGGCTGTAAAGACACCGATCGCCGCCAGCACGATCGCACGATGGCCAAAGAAGAACTTCTCGAGGCGGATGACGAAGCGAGTTAACACGGAATCTATCCTTCAAAAGTATCGGCGCGCGGTCCCGCGCGCCTTCGCCGCTATTACGCAATCAGAAATTGCGTGTCGCGAACAGCCCAACGAAGTTGCGGTCGGCGTATGGCTGGCCAACGCCGCCATGGCCACCGAAGAAGGACGTATAGTTGATTCCGGCTTGCCACGTGGCCGGGTTGTGATTGAACAACACGTAGAAATTCAACGACTTCGCGCCCTGCAGATAGTTGGCGGTAAACGTCGGGGTGTAGCCGTACAGCGCGTCCGTAAACGTCACCCCGGGCGTGACTTGCCAGCCGGGAATCAGGCTGCCGTCATAGGTCCAGTTGAAATCGACGGTCGCCCCAACCGAACTCGATGTTCCCGCGGCCGCAGTGATCGGATAGCCCAGGCTCGACCCATTGTTGAGCCATGTGAAGTAGCCCGCCGCCGGCGCCTGATGCACGTCGTGGCCGCCGATCGTGCGCGTCACCCCGCTCGCGCTAAGACCCGGGTAGTAGATCCAGGTCAACTCGGCCGTGAGCACCGCTTGATCTGCACGAATGAGTTTCAGGAACGGATACTCGCTCTGCGTGAGACTGAGTTGACCGTTGATGTCGTACTGAAACTTCTTCATGTCCATCCACTGCCGGCAATCGATGCCGGAAACGCCGTTCGTATTCAGATCGAGCGGCCCGTTCGCGCCGAAGCAACCGGACAGTGCAACGGCATCGTGCGGCCGGTACGAAAGCTCGGTTCCGATTGCCCAATCGCCAAGCGCAAAATTTGCGCTCACGCCAAACAGCTGCCGGTTCTCGAGATAAGAAAACTGCCCGGTGCCATTGGACAGGCTCGAGAGAACCGGCGACTTGTCCGTATAGTTTTCGTAGTAAAAGCCAAGATTGACATCGAGCCCTTTCGGCTTGTAATTCAACTTGATACCAAACTGCGGCTTGTATTCCGACGGAAGAACGGTGTTGACCAATATCCCAATGGAGTTATAAGGCGGCCCGGCATATTGGCCGTTGAGCAAGCCCGTATTGATGCTCGACAGCGTCGCGGCGTTGCCGCTGTTGGCTCCGGCAATCGTTCCCGCGTCGATGCCATTCGCGTTCGCATTGGAGGTGCTGCCCGTCCCGGCAACGGCGCCGCGTCCGAAGCTGTTTCCGACCGACCAGTAGGTGCCGACAGGCGGATAGCGATTCCCGTTCCACTGGAACTGATAGTAGCCCTCAGTACTGAGGCCGTGCGACAAGCCTGTCGCAAAGCTCAGCATCGGCGCCGGCAATAGCGCTTGTTTCAACTGCGTCCCAGGAATGAGCAGCTTCTGGATATCGACAGAGTTGGTCTGGTTGATACCGCCGGAAGCAAAATAGCTCTCGCCCCAGTTGAGGACCTGATTGCCAAGGCGCACATGAGCCTGTTCCCCGTTGAGGGTAAAGTCTTTTTCGCCCCATAGATCGAGCAGCTGCACGGGATATTTCACCTGCGATAGGGCTGTGCTGGAGAGCGGCGTTCTCGCGGTGTCGCCGACCAGAAAGTCGTACATCGCGGTACCGCGTATCATGAATTTGTAGCCTTCGTTCGGCATCGTCAACAGCAATTCGCTCGTTGCGCTGATATAGGAGCTGAACGGCTGGCCCTTTCGATAGTTGAGATCGCCGTTGTCGCCGGAACCCCATTGATTGACGTTGGCCGCGCTGCCACAGCCGTATGCGTTCGGGTCGCCCGTCAGTGAACAGCTAGGGCTCTTTGTGCGTATGCCTGCGCCCGCCGTTAGATTCGAGACCCACGAGCCGGACAGATCACCGAACCCGGTCGTAAAGTCGTAACCGTACGAATTGACCGAAATCGCGCCCAGCCCCATCAGCGCAACGGACATCGATGCGCGAACCGCTTTCGTTTTCATGGAATTTCCTCTAGTCGTCTCGACCCGGCGACCGTCACCGATCGGCAGGCCGGCGCCCCGTGTCAGCGTTCGCTGATGGAACTGAGATTCTCAGGCGTGTAGTAGTCGGGCCGGAACATCGGAGAACTGGACGACTCGAAATATTGAACGTCCTGCCCGTCACCGACGATGTTTTGATCGGTCACATAACGGCTGGTGACCAAGTTATATTGGGAGAACGGTTCCACGTCACACGTGCCGCCAAGTTCCCAAATCGGTATCGGATAGCTTTCCTTTGTCTTCCAGAGCTTGCCTTGTGCGTCGTAATCCTCGCCCGCGAGCGCCAAATACGTGTCCTCGTCGAGATAGAGGACCTTCTTCTGCGAGATATGCCGCATGTTCGGCTTGAGGGTTGCTTCAACCACATAAACGCGGTGCAGTTCATAGCGCCGCGCTGACGGGTCGATTTGATCCAACTTGAAGACGTCCCCAATGCTCTTGTTGAAGTCGTACATCGCGAAGTCGTTGTACGGGACGTAGACCTCCTTCTCTCCTACGATCTTCCAGTCGAAGCGATCGATGCTGCCGTTGAAGAGCCACGGCTCATCCACGGTGTACTGGCTTTCGAAACCGATCTGCGGCGCATCGTAGTTGTAGGACGGCATGCGGCGCACTCGCCGTTGCCCCGGAAAGTAATAGAAAACGGGGCTGTCGTTGCTCGAAAAATTGTCGGTCTGTACGAGCGCCTGACCTGCGAGCGCCGCGGGCGTTTCATAGGCGACATAGATGGAATACAACCCTTCGTCCGACGTCAGTGCATTTGCGCCCTTCTTACCCCAAGGCGTGTACACCAGTTGGTGTCCCGTTACTGCGATCCAATCAGAACTGCCGGGACGCGGAGAAACCATCGTGTTGACCTTGGCCCACTTGATCCCTTCGCCGCGATAGCGCGAAAGATAATTCCAAATCGCTTCTTGCCCTGTCTTCGCAGCCGGAAACGGCAGGCCCGGGAGGGTGGCGCTCACCAAATGGTCGCCGCTTGCGTCCAGTTTCGCTGTGCCGGCATTCTTTTTGATGTTGTCCTGAACCCATTGGGGATAGCCGCAATCGCGGTGAGTGGGATACACGTCCATCCGGTAGTTCTTGATCTGCTTGAACATCGCGATCTGGCCGGGTGTGAGATTCGCGGTGTATTTGTCGACGTTTGCCGCGGTGATCGAAAAGAGCGGCTTCTCCGATTTGTACGGCGAATAGTCGCCTCTAACCTTGCCAGGCGACCAACCTGACGGCGCCGGTTGTGCACCCCCATACGCGGGGATGCGGCCATCCGGGCTTGCAGCCTTTTCCGCCCCGCTCACCGTCAGGCTTCCCGACGACTGCGCCCAGACCATCGAGATCGCAAAAGAACATGCGACCGCGAGGCCAACCTTGAGATGCAACTGCATGAGAGGTCTCCCGTAACCATGAACGTACCGGCGATCGGATAGCGATCGCCCCTGGCCTACCGGCATCGAGATCGAGTGCGGCAGGTGCCGCTCGCCGATGCGTTACGCTCATTATTCCCATAATAAAAGATTCGTCAACACGTTTTGCGCCATGAACGCGCTAGGTACTTTCTCCAATCCCTTATTTCGGAACTAACGAAAATTGCAGCGGAACCACTGGCGAGACCGTGCTCGATCCAACGTCTGCATCGGTCGTTGGAGGAATCGGCGAACGGGAGGGAGAGCGTCGAGGCACGACTGCGATACACGCCTATGCCTGCTCATGCATCGGAAGGCCTCGGGTATCCCCTACTCGGATGTCGAAGCAGTGATTGCCAAAAGCGGACAAGCCGAGGCGAGTCATCGACATAAAGTAGATCCGAGCATCAGGCCCGGCCTTCAGCGATCGCGTGTATCGGGGGCATGCGGGGCGGTCTGACAACCTATCTCGAGGATCACAAACGCAATGACGGAACTGGAAAACCTAATCGGCGGCCAGCGCTGCAAGGCAGCTTCTGCTCGCCGTTTCGACAAGCTCGCCCCTGCGACCGGTCAGCTCTTGGCTCGTGTCCCTGCTTCGAATAACGAGGATGTCGATCGTGCAGTGAAGGCGGCCCATGCAGCGCTGCACCGGGGTCCGTGGGCGAATGCAGGCGGCGCGGCTCGAGCGCGCTGGCTGTATCGCCTCGCTGATCTGGTCGAGCGAAACAGCGACACATTTCAGATGCTGCTCGCCGACGAGCAAGGACGGCCGCCGATCGAGATGCGGATGATGGACGTCCCGATGAGCGTCGATGTGCTTCGCTACTTCGCAGGGTGGGCGGACAAGCTCGAGGGCCGCACGATTCCCACCGACGGTTTCATGGGCCAGCCCACGCTGAATTACACGAAGCGAGCGCCAGTGGGGGTGGCAGCGCAGATCATTCCTTGGAACGCGCCCCTCATGATCGCCGTATGGAAGCTGGCGCCAGCGCTGGCGGCTGGCTGCACAGTCGTCATCAAGCCATCGGAAGACGCTCCGCTTGCCGTGGCTCGACTCGGAGAGCTGGTCTGCGAAGCAGGCATCCCGGACGGCGTAGTCAACATCGTTCACGGCTTGGGCTCGGAGGTCGGCCCTCCGTTGGTCGGACATCCTCTTGTGAGCAAGGTCAGCTTCACCGGCAGCACGGAAGTCGGGCGCGCAATCGCCTGTGAAGCCGCCAAAACGTTTAAGCGGGTCACGCTCGAACTTGGCGGTAAAGCGGCGCAGATCGTGTTTGCCGATGCCGATCTGGAACACGTCATCCCCGGCTTGACGCTGGGCATGTTCGTCAATCAAGGGCAGACCTGCGCCGCGGGCTCGCGAGTGCTCGTGCACCGATCGCTCGCGCACACTGTGGAAATGCGGCTCGCCGATACGGCCCGCGCCATGCGCGTAGGGCCGCCATCGGATCCGTCGTCGCAGATGGGGGCGCTGATCAATCAACGTCATCTCGCACGCGTGCGCGCGCATATCGACGGCGCGATTGCAGAAGGAGCCATCCGGCTAGCGGGCGATGAAGCGGTACCCGACCAGGGCTATTTCATGAGGCCGACCGTGCTCGGCGGCGTACATCCCGGCATGCGGATCGCAAGCGAGGAGGTGTTCGGTCCCGTCGGAATGGTCATTCCTTTCGACACCGAAGACGAAGCGGTTCGCATCGCCAACGACACGTTGTACGGCTTGTCCGCTTCGTTGTGGACGCAAAACCTCGCCACGGCTCATCGCGTGGCAGATCGCCTGACCGTGGGCTCCGTCGCAATCAACTGTTGGAGTCCTCTCGATGCACGCCTGCCTTGGGGAGGTGTCAAGCACAGCGGCATCGGACGCGATCTGTCTCGAGCTGCGCTCGATTCCTACCTCGAGGAAAAGGTGGTCACCGCGGTGCTGTGACGAAATCAAGTCCAGCGACGATGAACACCCGGCATTGCTTTTTTTCTGTTTCTTCCAAGAACTTTGTGAGCGATACACCATGGACTATCAAAAGCGTCAAAAGCGTTTCTGGCACCCGATGAGCTCGGCGGCCGCCGGACACTCAACCCCGACCGTCGTGATCGCTCGGGGCGACGGCAATTACATCTTCGACGTCGAAGGCCATCGCATGCTCGACGGCGTCGGCGGATTGTGGAATGTGAATGTCGGCCACAACCGGCCGGAAGTGAAGGCCGCGATCGCTCGGCAGATGGATGAGCTTTCCTATTACCAGACGTTCGACGGCGTGGCTCACCCGCAGGTGTACGACCTGGCCGACCGGCTCTGCGCGATGTTCGAGCAAGAGGACATGCAGCGCGTGATGTTCGGCAGCGGGGGTTCCGACGCGTGCGAAACCGCGCTCAAAATGGCTCGTCAATATTGGGTCGCCGCAGGCGAGCCCTCGCGGACCAAATTCCTCTCGCTGCGCAACGGCTACCATGGTGTACATATGGGAGGAACGTCGGTGGGTGGCAACGGTGTCTATCACTACAACCACGGTCCCTTATTGCCGGGTTGCGTTCTACTCGATACGCCGTGGCTCTATCGCAATCCGTGGGGGTGCGAAGATGCAGACGAACTCGTCGCGCATTGCATCGCCCAGTTGGAAGAGGCGATCGCGTTCCACGGCGCACAAACCATCGCAGCGTTCATCGCAGAACCCGTGCAAGGCGCAGGCGGCTTGATCGTGCCGCCGGCCAAGTATTGGCGCCGCGTCAGGGAAGTATGCGATCGAAACGGCATCTTGTTGATCGCAGACGAGGTGGTTACCGGCTTCGGTCGTACCGGCAGCATGCTGGGAAGTCGAGGGTGGGGGGTCGCGCCGGATATTCTTTGCTTAGCCAAAGGGATCTCCGCGGGTTACGTGCCGCTAGGCGCAACGATGTACAACGGACGCATCGCACAGGCCATCGAAAAAGGAAGCGGCTTTTCGCACATGGTGATGCATGGCTACACGTACAGCGGACACCCCCTCGCCTGTGCGGCATCGCTCGCGGTGCTCGACATCGTCGAATCGGAGAATCTGCCTGCGAATGCTGGGCGCGTCGGGCAGCACTTGCTCGAGCAATTGCTCCCATTGAAGCAGGAATTCGAGACTGTAGGCGACGTACGTGGGAAGGGCCTGATGTTGGCTCTGGATCTCGTGACCGACAAAGCCAGCCGAACGCCGCTCAATCCCATGGAAGGCTTCGCAGCCCGGGTAGCCGACGCAGCCCGTACGCGCGGCGTGTTAGTGCGAGCCATCGCTAATAAAGTGGTGATGTCCCCGCCGCTGACGCTGAAATTGGAGGAGGCTGACGTCATGGCGCATGCATTGCGTGACGCGCTGCGAGAGTGCTGTTGACGGCAGTTTTTGCATAAGGTACACACGGACGTTCGGGCGAGTGTTCGTGTGCCGCTTGGAGAACAGTCACTCGTCTGCACGCAGGCTCTTCGTCGGCGGTCCCCGGCTATACGGTGCGTGTTCTCCGCATTGCATGGATACGAGGATCGAAGGTTTCAAGGGTTCGCGTCGATCGTTGTGGGGAAGTTGAGATGGAAATTCAAGCTGCAAATTTCGCGGACGACAAATACCCGCTCATCCTTCGGTTGCTCCACTGGGCCAGAGCGGTTCTGATCTTCTGGCAACTGTGGATGGGATGGACCATGGTCAGGCTCAGCGATGACGTCCCTGCCAAGTTCGACTGGTATTACCCGACGCATAAGCAGTTCGGGATTCTGACGCTCTTGCTTGTTCTGGTCCAACTCTCGATCCGTTCGCGGAAGACACTTCCGGCTCCTCCGGCAGGGCTTGCCGGTTGGGAAAAGAGATGCGCCAAGGCCGCCCACTATCTGCTCTATGCCTTGGCAATCGTGGTGCCGTTGATGGGTTACTCGATGTCAAGCACTTATACCCAAAGTGACGGGGTCCCGTTTTTCTTCGCGCACTTGCCGGAACTTCTGCCTAAAAACGACAACTGGTTCAAGGTATTCCAGTGGTTGCATAGGACGTTAGCCTATACGTTGCTCGCGCTTATCGTGTTCCATGTCCTCGGCGCATTGAAGCATCGTTTTTTGGACGCGGATCGCCGCAACGATGTTTTGCGCCGCATGTTATAGGCTCGCCTCAGCATTTCGGAGCGCGATCGGTGAGGCGCACGTCACCAACACCGTCGCCGGTAAAATTCAGGCGCATATGATCGTGGCGGCACGGTGACAATACTTTCGAGCATCGCCGCAAAGATTAAAGGGGAGTTGCCCAATGCCGGCGCCCGCGACCGCCGCTTGCATGAGCAGATAGACATCGTCCGTGATCATCACAGGGCGGTACTCGATGTCGACAGGCGTGCCATCCGATGCAGTCAGATTCCACTTCGCTTTCTCGTCCCCTGCTCCTCCGGGGCTAACGCCGATGGCGCCACGCAACGAGTCCGGTGAAGGGAACGGTCCGTGCTCGGCAACGAAGGCCTGGCTCGCGGCCAAACTTGATCGCTGACACCAAAGGTTCGCATGACAAGGTTCGAATCGTCCGAAGAAGTCCATGCTCACCTCGACATGCATCGCGATTGGCTGGGCAAGTATGCGACGAATGGACAAATCCTAGTGGCAGGTCAACTGCAATCAGGGGATGGCGGTCTGCTACTCGCGCACTGCGAAGATCGTTCCGAACTGGATGCGATGCTGGCAAAGGATTCGTTCTATATCCACCACCTGGTCAAGTATGACGTTCACGCCATGACGCCAGCGCTGCGGGAGTGGGCTTTCCCGATGGCCTGGGCACCCGACGCAAGCGTCGCGACCAGAGTTGACTAGCGGCGATAAACGCGCTGTGATGGGCGCTGCGGGCTCCTCTCATCCCATTCATTGGTTACCCGCGCACCTTGAACGGCCTGCGGGCTGTCGATGAGATTGCGCCGCTTAAGGATGGCATCATTGGCAACCAGCGATGAACAACGGTGATCGGTATGGCTAGTGTCTTCATTACGGGTAGCACGGATGGCTTAGGACTCGCGGCGGCGCGGTCCCTTCTTGATCAAGGCCATCAGGTGGTCCTGCACGCGCGGTCCACTGCGCGTGCTTCAGCGGTCGCTGACTTGATTTCGCATTCTGCCAAGGTCGTGATCGGCGACCTCGACAACGCCACCGATACCCGCTCGGTCGCGGATCAGGTCAACGCCCTCGGACGCATGGACGCCATCATCCACAACGCGGGCGTTTATGATCAGCGAACCCGAGGATCGACGGCCGACGGCCATGCAACCCTGCTCGCGATTAACACGCTCGCCCCATACATGCTGACCGCCTTGATCGAACGCCCTGATCGGTTGATTTATCTCAGCAGCGGTCTGCATCGTGGCGGCGAAGGTTCGCTGAGCGACATTGACTGGACGGCGCGCCCTTGGGAAACGGGGCGCGCTTACGCGGAGAGCAAGCTTTACGTCGCAGCACTCGCCTTCGGACTGGCGCGGCGCTGGCCGGACGTTCTGACCAACGTCGTCGATCCCGGCTGGGTGCGCACCAAGATGGGCGGTCATGGCGCCCCCGTCGATCTCGACACTGGGCAACGGACTCAGTCCTGGCTCGCGGTCAGCAATGAAGCCGCCGCGATGGTTAGCGGGCGATACTGGCATCACATGCGCCAAGAGCAGCCCGCCCGCCAAGTCCGTGAGCCAAGCTTTCAAGAAGAACTCATTGCGAAACTCAGCGAACTAACCGGCGTCGGGCTTTCCTAGCAGCCCAAGCTGCTGCCAAGCCCCGCTACCCCTCAGGCTGTGGCTGTCCCTGCCGCTGCTGGTACATGAAACCGCCCGCGCGGTATTGGGGCTCCGGCGGGGCGTTAGCGGTATGCCTCAGGAAACCCGCGCTGTTCCCATGATGGAGGACGAGGAAATCCGCCTCGTATCCCGTCAGGAGCACCGTTATGACTCACACCAGCTAAAGTATCAGTCCGTTGCACCGGCGCATGATCGACGACATGCGCAAGTTCACACCCGAGACGCACGCCGGTTATGTCCGCGTGGTCCGTCAATTCAGCGCATTTCTCGGGCGTCCGCCGAGACCGCCACGACCGAGGAGCTACCGAACTACCAGTTGCATCTGATCGATCACCGCACATCTTCGATCTCGCTGAATGCAGCCGGTTGGCTGTTTCCGGGCCTCGATGCGATCGCTGAATGGCCGCTACGAAAAAAATCACCGGCCGCTTTGGGTCGCTTTATGCCTTTTGCGTGAGATAGCTCGCCGACGGCAATCGCCGCGGGCGGTCGTCGGGCGGTAGTCACCGGGTTTAGGGAGTGCCACCGGCAATTTGCTCGCCGGAATCCGGCCATTGAGCGGAGCAGACGGGACCCTGGCTATTCGAATTGGATGGCGACGTCGACCGGCGGCTCTTGGCCGATCCCGGAAATTCGGAGGTCGCCGATGATCGCGCGTCGCCGAGTCGGCCCCGAACTTCCAGGGCCGACCCATAGGTGACGCTCGCATACTGCTAATAGCGGACATTCCTAGCCACTACAAGGCCGACTGCTGCGTTCGGCGCTAGTCCGCGTCCCCTACGGCAACTTGTATCTGCACCTGAATTCTGTACTGCATCGCATATACTTGGCAGGACGCCGATTAGCATTGACACGCGACCGGCTTTCATTCAACGCTGTTTTAGCGACTAGAGAAAGAGCGCGCGAGAAGCCGCAAGGAGCCCAGATTGGCAAAGGCAGCGAACAAACGGGTTAGAGCAGTTGGATCAATTGCAAATGAATTGATCAAAAAATCTCGGGAATCAGCATTATCCGCAGTTCAGATTTTCAATAGTCCATCTATTACGTTCAAATCCGAGACTTTTATTGTTTTGATGGTTATCGCCTGGACCTACCTGCTTCATGCGCATTACCGAAAAAAAGGCTTGGAATATCGATATCACAAATTAACCGGCGCACGCAAGGTTTTCGAACGTACCGGCCAAGGCGCTTTCCGGTATTGGGACCTCACACAGTGCCTGAAAGCTGAAGAATCTCCCGTTGACGAAAGCAGCAAGATGAATCTCGCTTTTCTAATCGGGTTGCGACATGAAATCGAACATCAGATGACCACACGGCTTGACGAACAACTAAGTGCGCGATTTCAAGCTTGTTGCCTTAACTACAATGATCTTGTAAAAAAACTTTTCGGCGATACGCACGGTATCGACAAGCACTTATCATTTAGCCTTCAGTTTTCCTCGATTGATACTGAGCAGGTGAAAACCCTGGAGGGGGCAAAAGGCTTGCCTGCTCACATACGGGCGTATATCAACGCGTTCGATGCCAACCTAACCGAGGAAATTTTCAATGATCCTAAATTCGCCTATCGAGTTTTATTTGTACCAAAAAGTGTAAATAAGAAAGGGCAAGCCGACAAAGTTATTGAATTCATCAAATCTGACTCAGACCTTGCAAAAGATATAAATCAGCAATATGCCGTCATTAAGGAAACGGAAAAAACCAAATATTTGCCATCGCAAATAGTACAAATCATGAAAGATAAAGGTTTTAAAAATTTCACGATGCACGATCATACCACCCTCTGGAAAAGAGAGGCGGCGAAAGACCCGAAAAAGCATTTCGGCACTTTAGTAGCAGAACAATGGTATTGGTACGATTCTTGGTTGGAGTATGTGACAAATCATTGCCAACACCAGCCCGAGCTCAATTAGCAGCAGCCAGACTTCCAGAATTCGATTGGCCAACGGCCGATGGCCCGTAGCGGCTAATGATCGGTTAGCAACGCATGGGCGCGGGATTTGCAAATGACTGAACTCGGGAGTTGCCAAACTCAATGGAACCGCCGAAGCATTTTTGGTTTGTTGGAGCTGAAGTGATTCTAGATGAGCCGTGGCGCCCCGAACACCTTATTGCCACGTTCTGCGGTAGCGTTTGTTTACGATCTAGACGCTACATACAAGTGATAGACCGATCATGGCCGCGCACTGCCTCATACGAACCGCATCGGCGGCTCGACCTCGCTCGGTCTTGATCGACAACACGCGACCCGTTGCTGCCGGTCGGCGTTGTTCTGCGAACGTCGCATAAGCGTCAAGTTTCCGGCATATGTCATTCGAATGCTGAAGCGCTGTACCACCGCAAGATCGACGAATCGGGGGGACGATGCACTGGGGTGAGCGCAATGCGGTGTCGCGAGCGTCCATCACATCGGAAAAAATGCAACCATTCGCAATATCATCAGTTGAATTTTCCGACTACCGGATGTATATTACTACCGACTAGACGAATCGTCTAGGCGATCGGTCTTCTGTAGTCGTTGTTTGCTTGAGCGGAAAATCCGAGTCTCGCAAGAGACGTTCTGGTTTGTTTTTTTCTCTAATCAAACCTGGACACGACCCGGAAGAAGGCGTATCCGTCCCCTCCGCAGGCCTTGCTGCTGCGGCTCGGATTTGGCGGCTATGTCAGCTACGGTTGATGAGCAATGTACGTGAACATCTGAGCAGCGAAAGGTTATTGTTTCCGCTCCTTAGTTTCGGTGATGAGCAATCGGACCTCGTGTCCGAGTCAACCCGAAACCAAAGGATGTTTTATGGAAAATCATAAACGAAGCACAACGATTGTCAATGTTAGTATTATTCGCATTGTCGAGAAGACACAGACTGCAAAGCGGGAGCAGAGCAGTTTCGTAAATCGCGCTAATCGCTTGCTCGGCGCCGCCAACTTGTTTTACAAGTGCTGGTGGTTGCTCGAAGCTCTGTCACATCATCTGCATCAGTTGCATCACCTGCATCAGATGATTACGTAGAGTAGGTGTTCACGTTTTTTTATATGCGGCCGTACTACACAAAAAAACCGATCGGCACTCTGTCCGCACTTTCAGGTGCGTTGCGAGTCAGCTTGCCGGCACTTGAGCACACAGGCTCAAACCTACCAAAGCACTACACGCCGTACCAGATTCCCAAGTCAAACGGGACAATGCGGTCAATTGTCATCCCCAGTTTGCATCTCAAGACGATACAGAAACGGATAAATCGTGAGATTTTTTCTCACGTCGCCTATCCGGACTATCTTTACGGTGGTATTCCCGGAAAGGACTATGTCCGAAATGCCGAGTGCCACAAATCGGCACAGGTTGTAATCGCACTTGACGTGAAAGATTTCTATCCTTCGATCTCGACACTTCGGGTTTCAAACATCTTTCAGCATTTGTTCAAATTCAGTCCCGAAGTTTCGGAGCTTTTGGCGAAACTCACGACGTACCAGAACAAAGTCCCGCAGGGTGCATGCACAAGCTCCCATCTGGCGAATTTAGTGCTCCATGACGTGGAGTCATCCATCGTCAAATATTGCGAGAATATGGGTCTGATTTACACCCGCTTGCTTGACGACATATCGATTTCGTCGATGAAGGCGATATCCCAAGCCAAAGTCGAAAAAATAATCGATATGGTTTCGCGGATGTTGAAAGGAAAGGGACTAAGGCTGAGAAATAGCAAAACCAGGGTAACCTCCAAGTCGAATCCAGAAAAACTTATGGAGGTAACTGGACTTTGGCTGAATCGAGGAACACCGAGAGTCAAATCTCAAGCTCGACGGGCAATTCGCATCGAGGTATACAAATGCAAAGAAGCGTCAAGGTTTAATCGGACTGACTCTGAATATCACGATGCGTTCGCAAGCGCCTCTGGCAAGGTAGCCATGCTCTCGTATCTGGAACATGCGGAATCAGGGCGTCTCAGGAAGTCCCTTGCCGCCATACTTCCCGTTTACGACGAACGAGAAATTACCAAAACAAAAAAAATCGTCAAAATGCTGTCCCGAACGTCGGAAACAGATCGTCGAAAGTATGCATACAACGTTAATTATTTCAGGACGATGCAGCGCATTAACATCGTCGCGCGGACGGACGTATTTCTGGCAAAGAGCCTGCGGAAGCAGCTTTCGCTCTATCGCCCTCAACTTAAATCGGATGCGGCCTTGTATGACGAACCAATCTGACGATTTTCATTACGGAACCATCAAAGCATACTATCCGATCAAGGGATTTGGATTCATTTTCCGCGAAAAAGGGAAGGATGTATTCTTTTTGTACAATGCGGTGAAGGACGAGGCGGATGTTTTCGAAGGCTCGAAAGTGAAATTTATAATCGAGCAAACCGCTAAAGGTCCGCGGGCTTCAAAAATAGAACGCGTTGGCTAAGGTTAGCAACGTAGGCGGTCCAATTTGCTTTGCTTGGAGATTTAGAAAAAGCGTCGGAATAAGGGCCTTGTGCCGGATGAAACCGAGGTTACGCAGCGAGCACCACCGCGCCGGGGTGGCGACGCCGGTTCGGAGGTGACGGCGGCTTCGGCACGCTCATCGCATCCGCAATATGCTCGAGAGCGAGGTCGGCGTAGATGACCGAAACGCGTCGAGTTTCTGCCGTACGTCTCCGTCGGGCGAGCGACGCCTCGTGGCCGGCTGCGGGAGATCGCGAACGGCTGCTTCGTAGAAGCGAAACACGAGGGAGCCGTCGCCGCGTGTCGAACCGCTGTGGAAAAACCCGAAGGGCAGATATGGGTCGGATAGCGCCCGCCGGAAGAGGCACACACTCAATCTCCCCTTCGCTTGCGCTACGCCGAGAACTTCACCGTTGCAGTTCCTTGATTTGCTTCAGGGCGTCGGCCAACTCCGAAGCCGGCACCTCCTCTTCGCCGGCGCTCACCGCCGAGAGGCTGCGGACGCGACCGAGGACAGTGGGCAGGATTCAAACAGCTACGCGCTATGCGGCGAAACACGAGATGGGCTGGCAGTACGGCGTGCGCCATAAAGGATAACGATCGTCACAGTGACGCCAACGACAACGTTTTAAGGCGATCAAGGATCACCTCCTTCATGCCTTGCGGCGTCGGCAGCTCGTGGAGCATTTTCGGCCACGTGTCCTGAGCCGCGGATACCGCTGCTTTCACCGCGGCGGTCGCGATACGCTGTGCAATGCCCGCGGCCTTAGCGAGTTCCGTGTAGGTATCGAGCGTCTGAGCGCGCTGCATGCGATCGATGGCGACGTTCGTGCCGTATGTGGAGAATCCCGGCAACGCGGCGACGCAAACAATGTCGTATGCGGGGGTCAACTCCGGGTGAACCTTGTCCGCATAGAGGACAGAAAAATTCTTGAGGTGCGCATCGCTGTTGCCGAGAAGCGTGTTGACCGCTTGCCGCACGAAAAATTCACGGACGTCCCGCACGCCGCGCGGGCTCAAGGCGTCGAGTAAGCTCAGCAGCAGACGGAACTGCTCCTCTTTCCCATACTTAGCGGCCGGCATGCGTCCCAGCATCTGGCAAGCATCTTCTGCATGGATGCGCTCGTTGTCCTGTCGATCGTAGCGCTCGACTGCGAGAAACGACGCCGCTGTGCCGGTTACGGCCTGAAGTCCGTCGATTTCGATGGCCGAGAGATTCATTGGCTCGCACGACGCGACGTTGACACCGGCCGCTTTGGCAAGTTGCATGGCGACGTACTCGTTGAAGATCTGCGAGTCGTCGTTTTTGGCGGGAAGCTTTGCGATGACATCGGAAAGCTTCCCGTGTCCCGGCATCGTGTACCGCTTGCCTTTGTCCACGGTCGAAAGCGCGAGCTTGTTCTGCACGCCGGAGATGGACGCGGCGCCCTCCGTGGCCCCCTCCGTTACGCTCATTTCGAGATTATCGGCGCCGCCGGTGGCCCCGAACGTTCGCGCATACTCTGGAATGCTGTGCGCGTCGGCGGACGGCCGAACAACCACTGCGCCTGGCAGGTCTTCACCGGCGGCAGCCAGTACGCCGAAGTCATCTCGATCTTCCGGATTGTGGCGAGTCGCTTCCAGCCGCTTGCGCAGATCGCTCTCTGGGAGGAGCCCCGCGAAGAATGGCGGCAGTTTGCCGCCCGTGTTGTAGAGCGCGGGGTGGAAAGCGTTCGAAAAGATGTCTGCCGCAATCGCGGGAGTGCCTGGAATCGCCATCGACAAGGTGAGCGTCGGCGCGCCATTGGCAGCCTTGAACGATTCGGACGGCACGAAGCGGCAGTTCCCGGCAAGTTCACAGAGGTAGCCACACACCTCACCGTAAAGCCGCACCTCCAGGTAGCGCGGATGGATTGCGTCGGTCATGGCCGCCCCTTCAGAAACATCTCTGCAGCACTCAGCGCCTGAAGATCAGGCCCAGTCCCCTTCCCAGCCAGGACCTGACGCACCGCTGCGAGATGCTCCTTTGGCACAAGCACCCATTGCGCGTCCAAACCTGCGGCGAGCGCGTCCAATGTGTTGCTCCGGGCGTCGTGCTTGGCCGCCAAGGTCGCGGACAAATTGGGGCGAGCGATCCCCGTCAGGTCACTCAATTCAGTGACGGACATCCCGCGGCGCGAAAGAAGCGCCCTAACTTGATCTATGAATGACATTTCATACGTTCATCTGGCAATTTATTACAAATCATACACCAGAGCTGGGCAACCGCCAATTTTTGTATTGAATATCATATATTTCAGGCACAATATATGGCATTTTATACGGTCGTTCGCACACGTCGACGCGTTAGCCCTTCCCTTGCAACGGCAACAGCGGCAGAAGGTGAAACCGGACGGCTTCCTCGAGCATGCCGCGGCAGAAGCCTCTTTCCCTCCGTCTCCAACGCAACGTCGACGGTTGTGGCGATAGAATGCACCGATGACCAGATATGTCGCTCTCTTGCGAGCCGTGAACGTCGGCGGCACAGGCAAACTTCCTATGTCCGAATTGCGGGCGATGTGCGGGTCCATCAGCTTTGCCAAGGTGCGCACGTATATCGCCAGCGGCAACGTCGTCTTCGAAAGCGACCTCTCCGAAACGTCGGTAAAGACCAAGTTGGAGCGTTGCCTTGAGACCTACGCGGGCAAGCAGGTAGGCGTTCTGATCCGAACCGGCGCGGAACTGGCCGCGATTCTCGCTGGAAATCCTTTTCCCTCAGCTGCACCGAATCGAACGGTCGCTATATTCCTCGATGCGCCACCACCTACCGACACGCTGGCCGGCGTGAGCGGTCAACAGACGGAAGAAATCGCGCTCGGCAAGCGTGAAATCTACGTGCATTATGGAAATGGCATGGCGGAATCGAAACTGAAGATCCGAGCTGCCAAGTCCGGAACCGCCCGCAACATGAATACGGTGGCAAAACTCGCTGAATTGGCGGCAGCGTAGCCAGCTCTTTCTAAGGCGACTTCGTTCGGCCCCGTTCGGCTCGTTCAGAGGCGAACGGAGGGGGAGCGAATGAAGCTAATGCAGATTGCATTCCCCACGCATACCTGCTTCAATTGTCGACGATAACGTCGCCCCAATGCGCCCTGGCGCGCGAGGGATTTTCGCGTCAATGCCCATCGGCAAAACGAAAAACTGGCATTCGCAATAACGAACACATACGTGCTGCATTAATGCACAAAAAGCCGAACGAAACGGCCACATAAAAAAGAAAGCGATTTCGCGCCATCCGGCGCATCCCCCGGTCGCCGTGAAATCCGCGGCGGCTATCTTCACCGACGTTTCGCGTAGGAGACCTATCGTGACCGCCGCATCAAAAGCCCTTCGTTCCGCTTTTAGCGAAATCCCGCCTCCCTCACAAGCCACGCAGCTCGTCCAATGGCAGGACGTCAGCACCGTCGATCTTGCACCGTACGCGCCGCCCAATGCGTCGGTGCCGATGGGCCAGTACACCGTGTACACCGTCATGCAGTGGGCGCAGGCGCAAGGTTTCGCCGGCGCCGTTCCTACGTGGGAAGTCGGCGATGGCACATGGGGCGTCATTTGCTTTGTCAGCCATTCCGAGCTCAGCGTCGTGCAGATTCCGATCGCCAGCCTGCCCGGATATGACCCGAACAATCCCCAAGCCACCGGGCAAGCGATTATGCGTTGGGCAACCGCGCCAGCGAACGGCGCGAATCAACTCGCCATTCCGACTTACGTTAGCGACGGCGTCAACACATCGGCTCTCGTCTTCACGCAGAACTATCCGCCGCTGTCCTTCTATGACGCGCCGAATACGCAGCTGTATTTCTCACTAGGGCAGCCGGCGAAGCTCGTCGATCTCACGGACCCCGCCGTGTGGGCCAACGCCGCGATGCGCGTG
>Ga0157369_10000471_pt1 | contig 53395 bp, 40 predicted proteins | sample C25metaG_FD_113461 | JGI IMG/M metagenome (GOLD analysis project Ga0157369, IMG submission 113461) | Corn rhizosphere microbial communities from Kellogg Biological Station, Michigan, USA - C2-5 metaG | ecosystem: Host-associated > Plants > Roots > Rhizosphere > Soil | place: USA: Michigan... | reverse complement strand
GCTCGTCGACGACGGCTTCATGCTCGAGTTCCTGAAGAGCCACACGAACGTCATCGCGCAGCCGGCCTACGACTCGAAGGCGTACAGCGGCCTCAATCCGTATGCGCTCGGTTATGCGCTTTTCACGGATCTGCGTCGCATCTGCGAGCGCCCCGATGCCGAGGACCGGGCGTGGTTTCCGCAGATCGCCGGCAGCGACTGGGTGAAGACGCTCGACTTCGCGATGCGCAATTTCAAGGACGAGTCGTTCATCGCGCAGTACCTCTCGCCGCGGCTGATCCGCGAATTCCACTTGTTCGCGATCGCCGATCACGAGGACGAGCGCGACCTGTTCGTCGACAGCATCCACGACGAGCAGGGATACCGGCGCGTGCGCAAGCTGCTTTCGCAGCAGCACGCCCAGCACATTCGCGTCCCCGACGTGCAGGTGATCCGCTACGAGCGCGACGGCGACCGCTCGCTCACGCTGCGCCACCACCGGCGCCGCGGCCGGCCGCTGACCGACGCGGCCGAACAGGTCGTCGCGCATTTGCGGCGGCTCTGGGGCTTCTCGGTGCGGCTCGAGACGTGGGATGGCGACACGCGCATCGGCCACGTCGTCGAGTGCGCGGCGTGATCGCCGGCTGATCCCTTCTAGCGTTTGCGCAGCACCATCGCCAGGCCGGCGATGGTGAGCACGAGCGCCAGCAACTCCTTTCCCCCGAACGGCTCGCCGATCACGATGGCGGCCGCCGACACGCCGATGATCGGCGTCAGCAGGGTCGCGACCGATGCGGTCTCGGCGGGCAGCCGCCGCAACGCCGCGAACCACGACAGGTAGCACACCCCCATCGGGACGATCGTCATGTACGCCATGACGCCGAGGCCGATGGGCGACAGCGCGTCCACCCTCGGGTGCTCGAACAGGACGCCGAGTACGACCATCGGCGTGCAACCGATGACGAGCTGCCAGGCGACGGCCGCAAACGGCGGCAGCGCCACCGGCTTCAGCACGATCGTGCCCAGCGCAAAGAGCACCGCCGCGGCGAGCGCGAAAAACACGCCCGGCAGTCGATCGGTGGCGAGTGCGAAGCCGCCGCCGAAAAGAGCGGCAATACCGGCGATGCACAGTGCAAGGCCGGCCAGGTCGCGCCCTCGCGGGGGCCGCCCAAGCACCGGCCACGCGAGGAGCATCGCCCAGATCGGCATCGTATAGACGAGCAACGCACCCTGGCCCGCGCTCAACCAGCGCAGCGACAGCGTCGTGAAGCCCATCCAGGCGAACACGTTCACGAACGACATGGCGGCAAGCCGTCCGTAAAGCGCCCGCGGCACCGTCAACCGTTCGCCGATCCGCCACGCGACGATGGCGAGAATGGCCGCCGCCGCGAGGCCGGCGAGGCCGCGCGCAAAGAGCGGCGGCCATTCGCGCAGCAACAGCTTCATCGCCGGCCAGTTGACGCCCCAGCCAGCGGAGGTGACGAGGAGGTAGAGCAGGCCGACCGTGCGCGGGGAGAGCGCGCGTGAGGTCGTCGCGCTCATCGTGGAATGCCCGCCGAGTGCACGCGCACGCGCATGGCGCGGGGTTGCCGTGCACGCTGTCGGGGAGACGCGGACCGTCGTTGCGCGCCAATACAAGATTCACCGCAGCATGAAATCTGAATGCGGCGATCCAATTCCCGTCGCCCGAAAAATCTGCGATTTGACATCCATCGTCTTTCGTCCGTCCTGCTTGGCACCGGTGGCTTTACCTGCGCCATGCGCGTTCGGCCGCGCATTTCGCACTCCCAAGTCCCGTTGCGAGGGGCTGGGTCGACTGTCGTCGATTGGCGACGCAATGTATCAATCCGTAGCGTACACCACTCATGTCGGGCGGAACGTATTCGACATTTAACGAAAATAATCAAAACATTGCAGCGTATGTCATGCAGCGGTGAGGACCACGAGCGTGTATGACGGCGTACTAGACATTGTAGAAACTGCACACAGGTATCGAAGTGTCAACGATGTAGTCATTTTGAGACACAGCTGGGCAGGAGAAAAAATCCGGCATTCGCTCTTGCACTGCCGTTTATGCTCGTGTTATAAAGTCGCCGAATATGCTAATGGCATAGACGAACAGTACACGGGACATAACATAAACGGAGCGATAACCAGGCAGAGGCTGGAAAGCTCGCCACATCGGTAGACGGGTCGTGCGAAGCGGGAGGCCACGCGTTGGCAGCGCGTTCCGGCCGACTTTATACCACTTTCTCACTACCCCCCTCTGGCCCGGGGACCCAATCCGAACAACGACGCGTCCGCCATGCGAGCGGACGCGCGGCCCGCTTGCAACCGGGCCAACGGCGCAGGTATTCGATTTTGCGCCGCAGCAATCAACCTGATTTCTTCGAGGAGCATTCATGTCCCAGGTCGTTGTACCGAACAGGTCGAAGGCGCTTGCCGCGCTATTTCATCCGGCCACCCTTCTCGTCCTTTTGGCGCTGTTCGCCGTCCGCGCGTTCGCGGGTGGCGTGACGCTCGCCTGGGATCCCGTCAGCGATCCTGGCTTGGTCGGCTACATGGTCTATTCGGGGCCGGCTGCCGGCAACTACACGACGAAGGTCGACGTCGGCAACACGACGACCCGCGCCGTTTCGAACCTCACCGAGGGCGCGACCTATTACTTCGCCGTCACCGCCTACGACGCGTCGCATACCGAGTCGGGCTTCTCGAACATGGTCAGCGCCACGATCGCCCCCGGCGTGCCGGTGGCGAACTTCACGGCGAGCACGACCTCCGGGGTGGCGCCGCTCGCGATGAACTTCACCAGCACGTCCACGGGAAGCATTACGAAGTACGCGTGGACGTTCGGCGACGGCACGACCAGCACCACTCAGAACCCGAGCCACGTCTACTCGGCGGCGGGCGCCTACACGGTCGCGCTGACGGTCACCGGCAGCGGTGGCAGCAACACCAAGACGATGTCGAACTACATCACCGTCAAGTCGTCGACGTCGGGCGATACGTCGGCCCCGAGCGCACCTTCCACGCTCACGGCGAGCGCCGGCGGCAGCACGAGCATCAGCCTCACATGGAAGGCCGCCACCGACAACGTCGGCGTCACCGGCTATCGCATCGAACGCTGCCAGGGCGCTGGCTGCACGTCGTTCGCGCAGGTCGCGACGACCGCCGGCACGACGTTCGCCAACACCGCGCTCGTCGCAGGTACCAGCTATAGCTATCGCCTGCGCGCAACGGACGCGAGCGGCAACGTCGGCGCGTACTCCAACATCGCGACCGCGACGACGACCGTGACGTCCACCAGCGGTGCGCTCGCGGGCAGCATCGTCGCATCGTCGGCCGACGTCGACCTGACCACCGCCGGCACGAGCGACTGGGCACGGTGGCCGTCGTACATCCACAGCAAGACGGGCGGCGCGCAGATTCGCAACATCGCGATGATCGGCGGCGGCTCCCTGAAGACGTATTCCGGCGACGCGCGCATGGTGAGCTGGACGAACGGGATGCCGACCGCGACCGGCTCGGCCACGACCGGCGTATCGGCGAGCGGCAGCGGCAAGGGCTTCCAGCTGGTCGCGCCTGCCGATACGACGACGCGGACCTTGCTCGTCTACGTCGGCGCGCAGAACGCGACCGGTACGCTGTCGGCACACCTGTCCGACGGTTCGGTGGCCGATTACGTCGGCACGATGAGCGGCGGCAGGTCGCGCCAGGGTGGCGTCGTCGCGCTTTCGTACCGCGCGAACTCGGCGGGACAGACGATCACCGTCAAGTGGACGCAGAGCAGCAACGGTGGCGGTAATGTCTCCCTGCAGGGCGCCGCACTGGCCGTGAGCGGCGACTCGACGACCCCGGCGTCTCCGCCGCCAACGACGGGTTCGTCATGCCCGTGCACCCTGTGGAGCGCCTCGACGGTGCCAAGCGTGATCACCGATTCCGACACCAGCGCGGTGGAACTCGGCGTCAAGTTCAAGTCGGACGTCGCCGGCTACATCACCGGGATTCGCTTCTACAAAGGCAGCGGCAATACCGGTACCCATACGGCAAGCCTGTGGTCGGCCAGCGGAACGCTGCTCGCGCGAGCGACATTCACAAACGAAACCGCGAGCGGATGGCAGCAGGCGGCGTTCTCGGCGCCGGTGCCCATCGTTGCCAACACCGTCTATGTCGCCTCGTATCACACCGACGTCGGCAGCTACGCATTCGACGAGACGTTCTTTTCGGCGGCAGGCGTCGATACCGGCCCGCTCCATGCGCCGGCGAGCGGCGCTGTCGGCGGTAACGGCGTCTATTCGTACAGCGCGACGCCGGCATTCCCGAACGCGAGCTACAACGCGAGCAACTATTGGGTCGATGTCGTCATGACGCCCGCAAACTGACACGAGCGAGTATAGACCGACATGTGGCAATCCAAGGCGAGCCGTTCCTTCGCGCGCATACTGCAAACGAACCGAAGCGACTCGCTGCCTGCGACAGGAGAAATTATGGCAACACAGAACGATCGCTCCAACCAGACAAGTGCCCGCGTAACGACGCGCACAAGCGGGTTACACCTCGCAATCTTCGCGACGATGGCGTTTGCGCTTTGCGCCTCGGCGCCGACCTGGGCTGCGGCCTATTTCGTCGATCCCGTATCGGGCAACGACTCGAACGCCGGCACGGCGCAGACGTCCGCCTGGCGCAGCGTGCCGGGTATGTCGGGCACGACGAGCTGGGGCGCCATCAATTCCGGCAACAAGGTGCCGGCGGGCAGCACGATCGACATCAAGGCCGGTTCGGTTTTCACCGGGAAGCGGTGGTTGATCGACGCGACCTACTATCAGTCCGGCACGTCTTCCGGCCGGACGACGATTCGCGTGAGCCCGACATGGGGCGCGGGAAACGTGGTGATCGACGGCAAGGGTGCGACGGTCCCCCAATACAACGGCGGAGTGCAGGTCAGCTCGGGCATGAACTACATCACCCTCTCGGGCGCCGATCAGACCCGCCGCCTGGAGATCAAGAACTATTCGGGACACGCCGCGGTGTTGTTCTACCAAGGGAACGGTCCAACGACACGCGCAGTCTGGAACGAGTTCAAATGGTTCGACGTGCACAACAATTCGAGCAACGGGATCGCGACTGACTGGCAGGACAGCCTGCTCGTGGAAGACGGCCTCACCCACGACAACGGCGCCCTGGAAGGTGCTGGCGTTGGTACCGATGGCGCCGGCATGCTGATCGGTGACGCCGACGACGCCGGCGGCGCCAACAACGTCATTCGGCGTGTCAAGGCGTACAACAACGGTGCCGGCGCCAATCCGAATGACGGCAGCATCGCGATCGGGTTCCAGCAGACGGGCTCGACGAATCTGCTTTTCGACTCCTGCGAAGCGTACGGCAACGGTCGCGACGGCTTCGACGGAGGACGCGCCGACAACGCTGGCGACAGCAGTCTCACGTTCGTCAACAACTACTCGCACGACAATGGAGAGGATGGCTTCGGCTTGAACGGTGGCCCGACGGGGAACGTCGTTGCCAAGCACATCAACACGATTTCCGTGCGTAACGGACAGTCGAACTGGAACGTATACGACGGCGCGCACATCGAGCTCTATAACTCCGTAGGACTGGCATCCGCCGTCAACTTCTCGGCCTTCGCTTCCTATTCCGGATGGCCGGTCCCGACCATCAAGGTGCGGAACAGCTACTTGCGGGTGCTTTCTTCCGGCAGGCAGGTCCAGTACTACAACACGGCTGCGGGATGGCCGCCGTTCGATACGGACTACAACGTCTGGGCGCCGAGTGCCGGGAATTCGGAGCGCTGGGACAATGCAACGACAGCGAGCTATTCTGCGCCGCCCACGTGGATCGGCCTCCACGACAAGCTCGGCATCGCGAATGTCCAGGCGTTCGTGAACGTGGCGGCTGACGACTATCGATTGGCCGACAGCACCGGCCCGGCGAACAAGGCAGGCGTCTACATTTCGTCGCCGAGCGTCGCGTTGTACGACCGCGCCGGGGTCCTGCGTACCAATCCACCCGATATCGGCGCGTACCAGTTCGGGTCGGGCGCCTCCACTCGGCTTCCCGCTCCGGGCAACCTGCGGGTGCAGCAGTAGCGGGCATGCCGTGCCGAGGCAGCGACCCTCGGCCTTGCATGCATTCGCGCTGATACTAGAATAGGGGAAACGGATGTTTCCCTGTTCTAGTGCATATCCCCAAGCCGCATCGTTTCTGGCGCATTGATCCGACCTTTGCGGCACAGTGCGTGGCGGTGCTTGGCCTCGCCGTTGTTGCCGGGCTCCTCATCGTGCTGCTCGATGAGCGGGAAATGCGCTGGAAACTGCTGGTGGCGATCCCTCTCCTCGGGGTCGTCCTGCTGGCCCTGACGGCTCAGAAGAAGCGCGTCCTTACGACGTTTTTCATTCTCAGCCTTCAGGTGGACATCTATCTGAGGTTTCTCTACGGGAGAGCCGGAAGCAACGAAGGCATTGCCGTTCCGCTCGTGGTCGTCGCTGGTGCGGCCCTGCTCATCTGGTATGTCACGGCAGGGCGCGTTCGATACTTCACGTGGGGCGGAAGCATGCGGCTTCCCATTCTGCTGCTGTTCGCGACGAGCCTGCTCTCCGTGGCGACCAGCTCCGAGCGCTTCATTGGCGTGACGCGGATCTGGCACGACGCGGAGCTGTATTTCCTCTATTGGCTGACGTTCAACCTGGTCGATTCGGACGAGGCTTTCGAACGGATCGTTCGCCTGCTGCTCGTCATTCTCGCCACGCAATCTGCCATTTATTTCGTGCAGAGCCGGACGGGAACCACGTTCGATTTCATGGGCGACCTCTCGGATGCGGGAAGCATTCCACGCCCGGGCGGCACCGTGAGCAGTAATCCGGCCGGCTTCACGAGTTTCATCATGCCGGCGCTCATGATCACTTGCGCGATCGCGATAGCCGCCGGCACCTTGCGGTCCCGGGGATGGATGCTATGCCTGCTGCTCTTGGGAACGATGGCAATTGGCCTCAGCTTCACGCGCGCCGCGTGGATCGGATTTGCGCTCGGATTCACGACGATCGTCATCCTCGGATGGCGAAGGCGCGCAATCTCCGGCCGGGTCGCGTTCGCGATCGCCGCCATCGCCTGCATTGGCGTCGCGGCTCTTCTTCCGACGATGATGACGCGAGTCAGCGAGGACTACGGTGCACTTGGCGACACGCCGGCCGCCGCGACACTGGAAGAGCGCTGGGGTCTGGCAAGGATCGCCATGGCTATCATCGCCGATCATCCCGCGACCGGCATCGGCCCGGGAGCGTACGCCCAGATCTTCAAGGGTTACGCGCAGGGAAGCGATCAGTGGCTGTTTACCGTTCACAACGAATTCCTGTTGCGCGCGGCCGAAACCGGCATTGCTGGAGCGACAGCCTTCGCCGTACTGCTCGTCATGGCGTTTCGCATTGCGCTTCGTCTCACCAGGGGCCGGCCATCGCTGGTGAGCGTAACCGCCCTCGGCTGGTGCGGTGCGCTCGTCGCGTTGATCTGGCAAATGAACTGGGTGCCATGGATCGGCTGGTCGTATAACGCGATGCTGTGGGTGATGCTTGGGCTGATGGATGCGGCCCAGCGAATCGCGGGCAACGGAACCGCGTTGACGGGCGATGGAAGATGGCTCGCGACCCGGGCGTTGTCCCGACGCGGGCCTCGACAGGCGAGTCACATTCCGGGCTGATTTCCTCCCGGACGCCTCTCATCCCCCATGCGCCGCCACCGGCGCCCGGTGCCGACGACCCTCGCAGGACAGCCGGCGATCACGACATCCGACGCTTCCAGTCGCGTGGTCACTACGCTGCCAAGGCCGACCACCACGTTGTCGGCAACTCCGCTGCCCGGCGCGAACCGAACCGCGCTGCCGATGTAGCAGTCACGGCCGATCGAGATGTTGCGGTCGGCCACGTCAATCCCGTGCGTCCAGAATTGCGAGCCGCGGCCTGCAATCCATGAGCCTCTTCCCAGCACGAACCGGCCGGCCACGTCGAACACGTGGTGATCCGTGATGCGGGCGTTGGACTCGATCACGAGGCAACGCTCGTAGCGGTCGAAATGCTCCGCGTCGGCCGCCCATTCTCCGCAGTCGAAGACGTTGTGGGTCTCGACGTGGGCGCCTGGCGCGATGGAAAGATCCATCGGGCCCTTGAATCGATTGAAGCGCCCGATCGTGCACCCATTCAACTCGACTTTGCGGGCAGCTATGACCGTGCCGAAGCCGATCCTCGCGTCATTCACCGAATATCGGAACAGCGATCGATAAAGCGCGCACCTGAGCGCGTTGAACGGTTGAACGCTGACCACGACGGCAGCGAGAAAGCGCCATCTGCCGTTCATCGTCGGCACCAGGCACGCGGGCCGTCGTCCTTCCACCAGGCGCTAGGGTTGTATGAGGGGGCGGAAGATGAAATTGTTGACATAACGTTCGCGGTCAAGCGGATCCAGCCCCTGTTGATGCCGTTCGGGGGCGAACGCCTGCAAAGGATGCATCTTCTCGTCCAGGAAGAAACAGCCGTCGTAGCGGAGCGCCAGAAGAAAATCGAAGATCTCCTGGATATCCCGGGCCGGGTGATGCCGTTTCTCCACCTCGACGAGGAGCGCCGGTCGCTCCCGCGCAATCGTTTCGCGGGCGCCTTGCAGCACCTCCATTTCATGCCCTTCCACGTCGACCTTGATCAGGTCGACTTCGCGAAAGCCGAAGGAGTCGAGCGTACGCAGCGCAACGGGCAGGTCGACTGCATTCGAGAATTCGCGCGACAGGCTGGCGAGACCGGTTGCATGCGGGCCTTCCGCGAAGGGGATATGGAGCAGCGCATCCCCGGTCCGATTCGACAGGGCGCAGGTATGCAAACGGACGTTCTTCAATCGGCTCGACGCGATCACCCGCGAGCATTGAGCAATGGGCTCGAACGATTCGACGTGCTCGAATGATTGCGCCAGATGATACGTGTACAGGCCGACATTGGCCCCCACGTCGACGCAGCGGCGGCGACGCTCGGTCAGTTTCCCGATGATGCGCATTTCCCGTTCCAACTTCCCCGCAATCTTGTTGAAGTTGTAGCGCGCGGCCAGTTCGAACCGCGCGGGAAAGAGCGCAATGAGCTTTTGCTTGATCGACATGAAGGCCGTCGTGAATCTGCTAATGCAGCAGGTGTTCGATGTTTCGAGCCATCTCGATGCCGAAGCGCCGCCGGCGTCGAACCGACCAGTCGACCGCAACCGATGCAACTTCGCCGGCCGGACGCGAGATCGCCGCATCGAGGCTCGCGGCAAACGCGGTCGCGCTGCCAGCAAGCGATACGGTGGAAGGCGGAGCATCGATGCCACGCAGTGCGACCGCTGTCGCGACTATGTACGTCCCCGATGCGATCGCGTTCAGCGTCTTGATCTCGATTCCTCCGCCACTCAGCGTGGGAATCGCGATGACCCGTGCGCTGCGGAGCCATCGATCCAGATCGTCGACGAAGCCCACGACCTCGACGTTCCGATACCGGCCTTGCAGCCAGTCCGCACCCGTGCCGGCCACACGGATCGAGCAGGTCGGGGCGAGCTTGGGGTAGACCTCGGCAAAAAACCATCTCAAGCCGCATTCATTGGCTTTCCACGTCCAGCTTCCCGCGAGGCCGATGTCGAATTCCTTGGCCGGTGGGGGGGAAATGGACGCCCGCGGATTCGCGGGCAGCGTGATCTCCCTGACACTGGCCCGGCCGCCAAGGGCGCTGAACGATTCCGCGTCTGCGCGCGTAAGTACCCACAACTGGTCGACGCGGTTCGCGAGCGCGCGCTCCATTCCTTGCAGCTTGCGACTTTCCCTCCCGTAGATCCAGCGCTGCAGTGCGCTCGCACTGCCGACGACGATGTCCTTGTACATCCGATGTTCGACGTTGTGCGCGACGGCAACGACGGGACCGGCAGGTCGAATCGAAGTGAGCAACCAACTCATTTGCACATGGTCGACGACGACGACCTGAAACGCCTGCTCGCGAAGCGTGGACCGCACGGCACTCACAAAGGCGCGCGACCGATATTTGGCGACCGAATACGGGATGTTGAGGGAAACGCTCGCCAGGAACCAGACGATGGGCCGCCATCCGGCCGCTCGGGTCTCGATCGGTCGTCGGCCGGCGCACACTTCCGACGTTCCCGCCCGGTAATCATCTCCGGTACGAACGTAACCGACCACCGTAACGTCGGCACCCGAATCGCGAAGCGCATCGATGATCGCCTGCGACGCGGCTTCGCTGCCCATGCGCCTCTTGCCTGGCAGCACCGTGGTCAGGAAGAGAATCTTCACGCCGTTTTGCGCATTCGCGCGTATTCGCGCTCGAACTCGCGGGCCATGCGCCGCGCCGAGAACTTCTCGACCACGAGACGACGCGCATTTCCTGCCATGCGCTCCGCCAGCCGAGGATCGCCTGCGAGCCGCTCGAGTGCGCGTTGCAGGCTCGGGACATCGGCAACGGGGACGAGAAGCCCGGTCGTCCCGTCGTGCACCAGCTGTTCGATCCCGGGGATCGCGGTTCCGATCACCGGCACGCCGGCGGCGAACGCTTCCATGACCGCTCGTGGCACACCTTCCGAATACGAAGGCAGCACCAGAGCGTGCGACTGTTCGAGAATGGGTCCGATCGAAGCAACGGCGCCGATGAATTCGACCCGGTCGGTTATGCCCAACGAACGGCTCAGCGCCTCGAGTTCGCTCCGGGCCGGACCGTCGCCGACGATGCGCAGCTGCGTCCCGGTCGGCAAACCGGCCCGCGCGTATGCGTTGAGCAGTTCGAACGTGCCCTTGGGCCTGCAAAGCCGGCCGACGAAAAGCAGCGAGAGTGCATCGTCGGGGCGGCGCGGGTTGAATCGAAACTCGAAGTTATCGAGGTCCACCCCGTTCGGGATGAGGTGCAGCTTGCGCAGATCGAAGCTTTGCCGGGCAAGGCCCGAAAGAAGCTCCGGGCTCAGCGGATAGATGCGATCGAAGCGTCGCAGGAAACGCCTGCTTATCGCCTCGTAGGCCCGTATGCGCAAACCCTCGCCGGCAGTCCAGCCGTGAATGGTCGACACGAGCTCGATGGGAAGATGTGCCGCGGCCAGGTAGCCGAGCACGTCCGACTTGAACCCGTGGGTGTGAAGGACGTCGATGCGTTCCCGCAGCAGGAGGCGACGTAGTTCGACGATGGCGCGCGGATTCAAGCGACCGGGCTGCGCAATGTGAAATGCGCGAAGGCCTTGTCCGATTGCGATCCGTTGGAAGGCGTCCGATCCGGCCTTCGCACCAACCGACACGACGATGCTCGGGAAATGGCTGGCGTCGATATGTTTGAGGAGCGCCAGCGTCCATCGCTCGGCGCCGTAGACCCCGAGCGTCGAATGCAGATGTGCGATCCGACACCGTATTTCCGCCGGCGCGCGCGCGGCCGCGCCGGACGCCTCGTGCGTCGGCGCGATCGCAGGCGTCCCAAGCGAGGTCCTTTCCATGCCGTATGTCATCGTCCGATCTCGTGCTGCATCGCGTTTCTCAGTATCCCGGCAAGTGTCCTTGCATGCGCGTGTCGATCGTACCGGCCGATTTCCGCGTGGTTCGGATCGACCGTCAGCTGTCCCTTCTCCCACGCTTCGTAATAATGCTGCAACTGCCCGCTTATGGCGCTCACGCCCCTCGCTGCGGACAGAACGACGCCCATCCGGCTCTCCCTGATGATGGCCGCAGTGCGGCCTTCTTCGGGCGCGACCGCCAGGATCGGTCCGTCCATGATCAGGTAGTTGTACAGTTTCATCGGAACCACGCACCCGCTGTATTCGTTCTCGTAGAGCAGCAGCAGCCTCACGTCGGTTTCCGCCGTGACCTTCATTGCCTCCTCATGCGCGAGGTCGCCGCGCAGCACCACCACATCCTGCATCTGCTTGCGCGCGAGGTACTCGCGCACCTGTCTCGATGCGTAGCCGCAGTGGATGAGCCGGACCTTGTCCCGCCCGACAACCTGAGCGAACTGCGCGACGGCGTCGAGTGCGAGGCGCCAGGGAAAGGCGTGCTTGTCGAGGCTGCCGCAATATCCGATCCGGAATCTTGCTTGTGGTTCGGGACGCGAGCTGGTGGCGAGCAGATCGTCCGGATCGAATCCGTTCGGAATGACTGTGACCGAATCGGGCGCGAGACCGAATCGGGTCCGGTAGCGCTCGGCGTTCTCGGGCGTATTCGCGATGACGTGGTCCGCCGAGGCGAACACGGTTTGCTCGAGGCGTCTGATCCACGCGTCGTGGAAACGCGTGGCGGGCCGATAGAGAAGGGCCTTCTCCGTCCAAAGGTCGCGGAAATCGGCCACCCAGCCGATACCGAAGCGCTGCTTCAATTCGAGCCCGATGAGGTGCACGCTTTCCGAGGGCGACGATGTAAAGACGGCGCCGATGCTGCCGCGCGAAACGAGTTCGCTGGCGAGTCGAATACCGGGCGCAATCCAGCGGACCATGTAATCTGGCAGCATGACAAAGCGCTCGGGGAACGACAGCAGTGCAAGAAGCCTGTAGTTGCGGGATCCCGGTCCGCGGACGAGATAACGCGGGGTGAAGTACGACCAGCCCCGCGAACTCGCCTGGTAGGCTTCGAGTTCGGCGGGATAGAGGTCTTGCCTTAGCTGCCGCGCGCGCGGCGAGTCGGTCTCCTTGGCGGAAAGCACCACGGGCGCGATACCGTGCTCGGGCAGCAGCTTGACGAACTTGTCGACCCGGCTGCCGCCCGTCGCAGGAAAGCGCTCCACGGCGACAAGCACCTTGTCCCCGTGGCCGCAACGCGGGACCGCGCGCGTCGGCCGGCAGGCTTCAACCGTGTGCATCGAGCCATCTTCCCATTGCGACGAAGGGCCACAGATCGCTTCCGGTCAGCTTCGATGTGTTGAAGCCTTCGCGGGAGACCAACTTGCGTTCGCACAGACGCGTGACGTCGATCGCCCCCGGATCCTTGAGCCATTCGTAAAGCGGCACGCTGAAGCCGCGCTTGCCGCGATTCAGGATTTCGGCCGGCAGATGGTGCTGGACGACTTTCCGGAACAGGAACTTCTGTTGGCCGTGCCTGTTCCGGACGCCCGCAGGAATCGAGAACACTGCTTCCATCAATTCGTGGTCGAGCAGCGGGACCCTCGCCTCCAGTGACACCGCCATGCTTGCTCGATCGACCTTGGTCAAGATGTCGTCATGCAAGTAGGTCTTGATGTCGAGATATTGCATTCTGGAATAGGCATCGAGATCCTCCCGCCAGAACGACCGGAAGTACCAATAGTCATCGTAGCCTTCGAACCGCCGATGAAATCGCGGCGACATGAAAGCGCGCTTGTCGCTGCGGCTGAAGGCCGAGATGAACCGGGCGTACCGTTCGACGGGCCCGAGGGCCGCTGCCTCCATCGTCCATTTGCCCTTGAACCCCGTCGGCATCCACTGCATCGGAAGCGCTGCCAATCGCCGCAGGGGTAACGGAACTCGGTCCACGCCGCGCATTTTCCAGCCGAGCGCATACCACCCATACCCGCCAAAGATCTCGTCGCCGCCCTCTCCGGACAGCGCGACCTTCACGTCCTGTCGGGCAAGCGCCGAGACGGCAAAGGTCGGCATCGCCGAGCTGTCGGCGAACGGCTCGTCGTACAGCGCGAGCACTTTGGCCTCCAGCGCCGCCGCCATCGATCGCGTAAGCGTCTGCTCATGGTGCACGGTGGCACAGCGTGCGGCGACAGCGCGCGCGAATCGCGTTTCGTCGTGCCGTGGAACGTCGAATCCGATGGAGAACGTATGAAGCGGCGCATTGCCGCTGCGAGTCGCCAGCGATACGAGCGTGCTCGAATCCAGTCCTCCGCTCAGCATGATGCCGACGGGTACGTCCGAAATCATATGAAGATCGACCGCCTCTGTGAGCTTGGACTGAATCAGCGCAACGGCGTCGTGTTCGTTCTCGGGTCCGTCAACCGAGAATCTCGGCTCCCAATACTGAGCAATCGACAACTTGCCGTCTTCGAGCACCGCGTAGTGGGCAGGTGGAAGCTTGCGAATGCTCGCGTAGATCGTCTTGGGTGTCGGTACGTAGCGATACGTGAAAAAATCGTAGATGGCGGTTTCGTCGATCGCACGCGGCACATCGGAATCGACCAGAATCGCCTTCAGCTCGGAAGCAAAGACGAGGCAATCCTCGCGATGGCAATAGAAAAGGGGCTTGATGCCAAACCGGTCGCGAGCGAGCAGGAGCCGTCCGCGCTTGCCGTCCCACAACGCAAATGCGAACATCCCGCGCAGCTTTTCGACGCACCGCAGTCCCCACTGCTCATACGCGTGAACGATCACCTCGCTGTCGGATCGGGAGCGGAAGACGTGCTGCGCGGCAAGCAGCTGTCGGCGCAACGCGTGGAAGTTGTATATCTCCCCGTTGAAAACGAGGTGAATGGAGCCGTCCTCGTTTTGCATGGGTTGGCGGCCATTGGCCGACAGGTCGATGATCGACAGGCGTCGGTGTCCCAGCGCAACGGTGCCTGCTGGATTCGACCAGAGGCCGGCATCGTCCGGGCCCCGGTGCACCATTGCGTCACGCATCGCGGCGACGAGCCGCAGGTCGATCCGTTCGCCGCTCGTCACCTTTCCGGTTATCGCGCACATGGTGCATTCATCCGTCAGGACGGTGATCTCATGCCGGTATTCGATACCCGCCGTTCACGCTGACCGCGCATTCCGGGCCGTCACCGCAGCAACCTTTGCAACCTGGCGATGCCCAGCAGCTCCCTTTCGGCCTGAGAGAGAAATCCGCCGAAGAGAAGGCAACCTGCATAGACGACGGCGCCAGCAGCAATCGCGGCGAAGACGTTGTACTCCCTGCAGGCCCAGACGACGCCTGCCATGACCGCGCACGCGAGGAGCAGGGCCGGTGGCATGGACAGCCGAGCCACGCCGTGCGGAAGCGCACGCAGCAGATACGCATATTGCAGGAGGCCATAAGTGCAGATCGAGACGAGCGTTGCGACCGCTGCACCCAGGTGGCCGTATGCCGGGATGAGCAACAGGTTGAGCCCGACGTTGACAGCCGACATGATGATGTTGAGGATCAGATCGACGTTCTGGCGATTGCAGCCGACGAGCACATACGCGTGGTACCGGACGATTCCATACGGCACCAGCGTGAGGATGAGCACGCATAACGTGGCCGTCGCCTGCTCGAATGCCGGCCCGTAGAGGAGCGCCATGATCGGTCGCGCCAGGAGGGCGATGCCTATCGCGACGGGCAGGTCGATCGAGATCAGGCAGCGCACGGCTTCGCGACCGATGCGTTCGAGCCGTTTTCGATCGGCCGACAGGGCCGATGCGATCTGCGGGAACAGGGAAAGACACAGGCTTTGCGGGAACACCATCGCCAGTTCGAGAATTCGCCACGCTGCACCGTAATTTCCGACATCCTCTATCGGTCGCATCTTGGAGAGCATGAAGATGTCGATTCGCCAGTAGAGCGTCGCGAAGATGCCGATGCACAGGAAGGCGGGCGCGAGGCGGACGAGACTGCGTACGCGATTCAGTTCGAGCTTCCACGACAGGTTCAGGCCGACGCGACGAAGCAAGCAGGCAGACAGGATGCACGCCAGCACGCGGCCGGCGACGGCCGCCAGCAGCACGGCTTCCAATCCGTACCCCGTCATCAGCAGCCAAACGCCGGCCCCGACCTTGATCGCATATTCGACGATCGTCGAGGCTGCTATGTATTCCATCCGCTCCAGCGCAACGAATGCGCTGTCCTGCAGCATGCCGATCGTGCACGGGACGATCGCGAGAGAGAGGACGACGATCGATCTTCGCGTCTCGTCGTCGTAGTCCAGCGCATAAGCCAGGCCGGACATGACGAAGGTGAGGAGGATCGACGTGCCGGTGCCGAGGCTCAGCGCATTCGCCAGCAGCGGTCCGAGGTCGTGGCGCTCGCGTGCGCCGTCACGGGTGATGATCGCGCCAAGGCCCAGTGGCGCAATCGCATTGAACATGTACAGGAAGCTGAACGCGACCGTGTAGCGGCCGAGTCCGGTCGTGCCGAGGCGATGCGAGAGCATCAGCACCAGGGCCACAGCGAGCGACGGCATCAGCACGCGCAATCCGACCAGGATCAGGGCGTTCCGAGCGATGCGCACGCTCGCGTCGCGGGACGCGATGCCGGCGACGCATGGCACGCCGGGCCTAGTGCTCATGCGCCGGATGCAGGGAAGGGCGCCGTGCCAGCTCGTCGACCGACCCGGGCGCCGGCTCTCCGCGCATCGCCGGCACCGGATACCGACCGAGGGCCGAGCCGTTTCGTGACGGACAGTATTCGTTGATGAGATAGAGCGGACGGCCTTTCACTTCGTCGAACATGCGTCCGACGTACTCACCGAGGAGGCCGAGACAGGCGAGCTGCACGCCGCCGAGAAGCAGCGAAACGACGATGAGCGTCGGGTAGCCCCGAACGGGTTCGCCGAATGCGATCGTCTTGTAGACGATCCAGGCGGCGTAGACCAGGGCCAGTGTGCCGACCGAAAGGCCCACGAACGTCGCGATCTTGAGCGGGGCGATCGTGAAGGACGTGACGCCCTCCAAGGCGAAGTTCCAGAGTTTCCAATAGTCGAATTTCGTGGAACCCGCGAATCGCGGCTCTCGCTGGTAGCTGATCGCCTTTTGCGGATATCCGATCCAGGCGAAAAGTCCCTTCATGAACCGATGATGTTCCCTGAGCTTCAGGAGTGCAGCGACAGCGCGCCGGCTGAGGAGCCTGAAATCCCCGGTATCCGGCGGGATGTCGACGTGACTCACGCGGCGGATGACGCGGTAGAAGGCGTACGCGGTAATTTTCTTGACGATCGTCTCGCCATGCCGCGACACCCGCTTCGCATAGACGACGTCGTAGCCTTCCCGCCAGGCTTGGACGAGCGCCGGGATAAGCTCGGGGGGATCCTGCAGATCGGCATCGATGACGATGACCGCGTCGCCGGCCGTCAGATCGAGGCCCGCCGTCATCGCGATTTCCTTGCCGAAGTTGCGGCTGAGGTCGACGATGCCGATTCGCTCGTCGTCCGAAGCGAGTTGCTTCATCACGGCAAGCGTCGCGTCGGTGCTCCCGTCGTTGACGTAGACGATCTCGTGATCGCCCGGGATGGCGTCGAGGACCGATCCCAGCCTGCGCTGGAATTCCCGGAGACCGTCTCCTTCGTTGTATGCCGGCACGACGATCGAGAGCCTGCAGCGCGCGCATTCCGGTCGTCTTTCAAAAACGGCGTCGTTCATGGTCGAATCACCCGGAAGGTCCAGATTCGGTTTGCGGTGAAATTGAAGGCCAGGACCACCGCCGTGGCGCAGACCTGCGCAACGAGGAAATGGATCTGCGGCGCCGCCATGGCGACCATCATGGCCCAGTTGATGGCGAACCCGGCGATCGCCACGATTGCGAACCGCGTAGCGCTCCGGCCGTGCCGCACCGTGCTTCTGAACGTGAAGCGGTAATTGAGGAGATAGTTGACAAAGCCGCCGACGAGATAACCCAACGCCGAGGCCACGACAGCACGGAGGTCGAGGAGCAGGACGCACGCGACCAGCACGAGGTAGTGCGCGCACGTGCCGATCGCTCCGACTGCAGCAAAGCAGAGGAACTGTACCGAGAGCTGGTCGCGCGTCCGGACGCTCATCGCTGTCCTCACCGGGCGCGCGATGCCTGCAGCGGCCAGAGCGAACGGTCGATCCACCGCCATGCGTCCAATCCTCCATCGATCAGCTTTCCGAAGATCCACGGCGGATCTCCCGACTCGACCTTGATTCTCGGCAGCTCGAAGACATCGACCCCGCGCCTGATCGCCCCGTGCTGCGAAGTAAACGCGCAGGAGTAGCCGCACTGGGCGAGCAGCAGGGCCGTCGACCGCGAGAAATCGGCGCGAGTGCCGAACGGGTAGGCAAAGGCCGTGACAGGCCCTGAAACGTGCTGTTCGATCGTCTGGTGCGAACGGGAAGCTTCGTCACGCACCTCCGATGTCGTCATCCGGCCCAGCGAGCGATGAGTCCAGGCGTGGGAGCCGATCTCGATGCCCGCACCCGCGATCGTTTCGACTTCGTCCCAGGTGAGGTAGCGTTCCGACGTCGCGGCCGACGCATCGCGTCGGGCACGGTCGTCCCCAATCAGGCTCGCGGTGACAAAGGCGATCGCGGGGATCGCGTAGCGGACGAGGATCGGCAGCGCGACGGAGTGCAGCGATTGGAGGCCGTCGTCGATCGTGACGAGGACTGCTCCGTCGGGTACGCCGTCGCCCTGCGTGAGGAAGCGTCGCAGTTGCGCGGGTGATATCGCGCGCCCGGTCTCGGCGAGATGCGCCATATGCGTGTCGAAGGCTTCGGCCGGTAGGCAAAACGGATCGCGCGAACGAGCACCGAATGCGTGATAGGTCAGTACGCGCAATTGCGGCTGCGTCGCGCGCCGGGCGCCCAGGGTGCAAGTGGCGGCCGCGACGGCCGCACGTGCCGACTTCTTGATGTGCCAGCGGAACGGGGTGACGAGGCTCGCGACGCGGGCGCCGACACTGTCGATCCCGATGTCGATCGCGTCGCGTTCGCTCGCTGCGTGTGCTTCACGTTGCGACATGGTCGGCGAACGTCATCGGCACGCGGCGCGATCGCCCGGAAGTGCGGCCAGCATGCGAAACACGAACAGGGGATTGCCGACGACGTAGCGACGCCACTTGTGCGGCTGCTGGAAAAGAATATGCAGCCATTCGAACCCTTGCCGGCGGATCCATGACGGGGCGCGGTGGAGATTTCCTGCCCAGTGATCGAAGAGGCCTCCTACTCCGATGCATACGCGGACATCGAGATCCCGCAGATGGTCGTGAATCCAGCGTTCCTGTCTCGGATTCCCCATGCCTACCAGCAGCAGGTCGGCACGCGCCGAATTGATCGCCTGAACGACTTGCCGCACGTTGCCTTCGTCGACGTAGCCGTGGTGATATCCCGCGAGTGCCCAGCCTGGGGAAGCCACCTGGCACGCCTCCGCTGCGCGGGCGATCGATGCCGCGTCCGCGCCCAGCAGAAAATAGCGGTATCCGCGCCCGGCGGTCGCTTCGAACAGCGCGGGAATGAGATCGGTGCCGACGAGGTTGTCGCGCATGCGCACGCCTCGGACACGAGAAGCCCACCGGACTCCGGTGCCATCGCCAAATACCGCGAGCGCCGAGTTCAGGATATCGAGGTAGGCAGTGTCTTGCGCAGCAAGATTGAGCGTGTGCGCGTTGACGATGAAGAGCGCCTGGGCGGCCCTTTGCCGTCCGGTCACCAGGCGTTCGACGAGCGCGATCGCGTCGTCCCTCGAGCAGTTGACGATGCGAACGCCAAGCACCGAAACCGATTCCGCGTGCCCCCCGTCGCGTGCACGCACCCGGCCGTGGACGCTTCCGTTCTTGAGCCGCGTCACTTCGCTCATTCGAAGAATCGCTTGTACAAGAATTGCGGAATGTGCCGCCTGTGCCGGTTGAGCACGACGCCAAGCACCTGTCCTCCCGCTTCCTCGATCCGGTATTTCGCCCAAAGCGCGGTCTGCCTTCGTGTCCTCCGTGACTCGATCACGAGGATCACGCCGTCGACCTTGCGCGCAAACACGAGCGTCTCGGGATGCTGCTGTATTGGCGGTGCATCGAGGATCACGTACTGGAATCGCTCGCGCACGACCTGCAGGAAACGATCGAACGCCGAAGACTGGAAGAGCGAGAGGGGCATGGCCGACTCGGCACCGCTCGGAAGGACATACAGGTTCGTCGGGCCCGGAACCGGATATACGGGGCATGGCGAGCCCGACATGAGACCGGTCAGGCTCACGCCGCCCGCGACGCGACCAGGCCTGTCCGAAGCACGTCCGCGAAGTCGCGCATCGATGAGCAGGACTTTTGTGCCCGGTTCCCGTGCCAGCATGGCCGCGTAGTTCGACGCCGTGGTGGAGGCGCCGCAGCCCGAAGATGGTGAGACGAACAGAAGCGTGCGCAGCGTAGCGTCGCGAGCGCACACCCAGATCGCTGCACGTAACGCTTCGTAATGCTCGGCAAGCCCGGCAAGCGGGCGAAATACCGCGACATTGAGCGCCTGATCCTCCTTTTGGGGTTCGATCGCTATTTCGCCGATTCCCCAGTCGTGCTCGAGGTCGCCGGTGGCCGATGCGGCCCTGCCGGGGACGCGTCGTGCGTTCCTCGCGTCGGTGTTCGCGCGGTGCCGCTGCTTCTCCATCACGGACTCGACGACCGACTCGCCGCCCGGCCCTGGCTGCGGGGCGCGGGACGAAATGTGACTGGGCTCGCTCACGTCGTGGTCATTCGCGCTTGAATGGGAGCTCGGGTATCGACGCCAGCACTGGCAGTTGCAGCGCACGCTCCACGTCCGAGATCGTCTGTATGCGACCGCTGATGAAATGCAGGGTGAGAGCCAGGACAACGCCGCCAAGCGCCGCGAAAGCGAAGGACAACATCAATTTCACCCTTTGCCTTCCATTCAACGGCTCCGCGGGTGGCACCGCGGCGTCGATGATGCGTACGCTCGCTATCCGTTCCGAATCCATCGCTCTCGAAATACGCGATTCTTCGTACTTCGTCTGGTAGAGGCGGAAACTGTCCCGGTCGTCGCGCACCCGCTGCTCGAGCCGCTCGATTTCCGATGCTCCACGGCCCAGCTCGTCGAGCCGGCGTTCGGTCTCCGACAGTTTTTCGGCCTGCGCCGCCTCGCGAGCATGCAGCGCATTCGCCTCCGCCTCGGCACGCAGCACGTCCTGTTGCAAGAGCGAGTAGAGGCTGCCGTCGCGCGTGGCCGACGTGCCATAACGCTTGGTGCCCTCCACGGCCTCGAGCTTGGTACGGAGCGCGGCGATCTGCTCGCGAACATTGCGGAGCGTGGGATTGTTGTCGGTGAAGCGCGTCGAAAGCTCGCTTTCCTGCACTTCCAGCGCCGCCAGCTGATCGCGTGCCCGATCCGCTGCTCCGGGGTCCCGCATGGTGTTTCCCAGCTGGTCGCGCAGTCGCGCCATGCGGCTCGCAGATTCCGCCTCCTTGCTGCGCGTTTCATTCAGCGCCGTCCGCAGCGACATTTGCTCCTTGACCACGAGTTCCTGCTCGTCCTTGACGTTCGACGTAATCCGCCGGGCGGCCTTGGCCGAGGCGAGCTTCGCTTCCGATTCGCCGAGCTTGCGTCGAAGAATGTCGAACTGCTCCTGGAAGAATGCGTCCGTCCGCGGATTCTTCTGCAGGCCCAGGTTGCGCTCGACATAGGCATCGCAAAGCATGTTCACCGCCTTGGCGGCCATATCCGGGTTTTCGTGCTTGAAGCTCACCCCGACGATCGACGATTTCCCGGCGGATTCCGCGTCCACGTTCGCCAGGAATTGCTGGACTGCCTGGTCGAAAATCACCTGCGGGTCGGTCGTGCGCACAATGAAGCGTTCGAGCAGCGGGAAGGGATGATCGGTCAGCCGCGGATAGAGCGCGAGCGGGCCGATCGTGCGAACCACGCGCTCGGCGAGGAACCGGCTCGAGAGCAACTCGATCGCACGTGCGGTCTGTTCGTCGTAGCTGAATGCGCGGCCGAGCGCGGGAGGCGCCATGGTCAGCCGCGCGGCCTCTTCACGATCGGGGGAGATCAGCAGTTGCGCTCGTGCCTGGTACACCGGGCGGGTGATCACGGTGGTAACGATCGCCGCGGTGCCACTCGCGCCGACGAAGAACAGCAGCACGAACCATTTGCGGCTGAAAAGTATCTGCAGGAAATCGCGGAGCACGCCAGCGGGCGCCGGTGCCATCTGAACGGCGCCAATGCCACCCAGGCCGCTGCGCGGGAATGCTTCGTATTGCCAGGCCTGCCTCGGACCGGAGATCATCGTCTGTTCTCTTCCATCGACGCGTCAAAACGCGTTACGACGCGCCCGTGCGGCGAAGCACGGCGGGGATCGTCTTCAGGAGGATCTTCATGTCGAGCATCAGCGACCAGTGGTCGATGTATTCCATGTCGAGCTTCATCCACTGATCGAACGCGACGCCGCTCCTGCCGTTGACTTGCCAGAGGCACGTGATGCCGGGTCGGACGCTGAAGCGCCGCCGGTGCCAGTCCTGCGTGAAGCCGCGATAGTCGCGAACCGGCAATGGCCGGGGCCCGACAAGGCTCATGTCGCCCTTGATGACATTCACGAGCTGGGGCAGCTCGTCGAGGCTGCTCTCCCTCAGGAAATGACCAACGCGCGTTAGCCGGGGATCGTTTCGGATCTTGAATACCGGGCCGCTGGCCTCGTTGCGGTGCTCGAGCGCGGGGAGCTGTGCCTCGGCGTCAACGACCATGGTGCGAAACTTGTAGAGCCGGAAGCGCCGCTTGTTGAGGCCGACGCGGTGCTGCACGAAGCAGACGGGGCCCTCCGACGTGAGCCGGATTGCGACAGCGACGGCGGCCATCAGGGGTGCTGCAGCGATCAGCAACGCCGATGCGATGACGAGGTCCAGGAAGCGCTTGATCAGAATCGCATGCCCGGTCATCGCACCCGGCAGCACGGTCAGGAGGGATCGCTCCTCGAATCGCTCGATTCGTACCCGTCCCCGGGTTGGCGTGAACGGATCGGAGGCGAAGCGGACGGTGATTCCCTGCTGCTCGCATTCCGCGAGAATCCGCAACGACCAGTCGTAGAGTGACTTGACGGGAATGCAAATGAACACCTCGTCGATCACGTGCTCGTTCAGGAAGTCGTGGAATCCCGCAAAATCGCACGCGATTTGATGGCCCGTTCGCAGAAACTCGGTCTCGCCCGCCCAGTGCTCGTCGACGAAACCCACGAGCTGGTAGTCGGCCTGCAGGTCCGTCTCCAGTCGCCTGGCGATCGCCAGTGCTCTCGGGTTGGTGCCCACGATCACCGCGTGGCTCGCTTCTTCGGCGGAACGCCGGTTTGCCACCATTCGCAGGAAAAGCCGAGTGACGAGCGTCGCGGCGGTCGCCGCCGCCCAGAACACCGGAAGCCACATCGCGGTAATCACCTCCACATGGATGAACAGTGCGGCGGTGCCGATGCCCACGGTGCCCCAGAAGGCGGCCTTGCCAACGGCCAGCGCCTCGGATATTCCGCCGCGGGAGAAGCGTCCCGGTTCGTACAATCCGAACGCGGTGAACAGCACGTGCCAAAGGGACAGGAATCCAGCGAAGAGCACGAAGTTCTGCAACTTGATCCGCATTCCGAATAGTTCGCCGTAAGGCAAGTCGAGTCCGGGCGCGAAGGTAACGATCGTGGCGAGCACGAAGGCGATGCTCATGACGATGAGATCGAGCACGCTCAACGACTCCGCGACCGCCTGATTGCTGCCTGGACTCATTGCGTCCCGCGGACGCCGGGCCGCCCGGCGATGCATGGAACGGCGCGGCCCGGTGACGGTCCGATCGGTCCTCGGCTGCGCTGTGCTGCGTTCACGGCGGGACCCAACGTCAGTTGGTTGCCAGACGAAGCCTGGCTTCGATCTGCCGGGTGCGCTGGCGGGTCGATGCCGTCTCCGCGTCGCGCATCAAGTCGTCGAAATAGTCGATCGTCTTGCGCAGGCCGTCCTCGAGCGACACCCGCGGGGCGTACCCGAGGGCGCTCTTGGCGAGCGACAGATCCGGTTTGCGCCGCTGAGGATCGTTTTCGGGCAGGGACTTGAACACGAACGAAGAGCGCGATGCGGTGAGCGCGATGATTCTTTCGGCGAGCTCGAGCACCGTGATTTCGTCGGCGTTGCCGATATTGACCGGTCCGGTGAACGACGGATCGGCGTGCATGAGCCGGATCAGCCCTTCGATGAGATCGTCCACGTAACAGAAGGAGCGCGTCTGCGTTCCCATGCCGTACAGAGTGATCGGCTCGTCCTTCAGCGCCTGCACGATGAAATTCGAGACGACACGCCCATCGTTCGGATGCATGCGGGGCCCGTACGTGTTGAAGATGCGCGCGACCTTGATGTCGACGCCGTGCTGACGGTGATAGTCGAAGAAAAGCGTTTCGGCGCAGCGCTTTCCTTCGTCGTAGCATGCTCGGGGACCGATCGGCGTCACGCTGCCGGAATAGGTTTCGGGCTGCGGATGGACATGCGGATCTCCATACACCTCGGAGGTCGACGCCTGCAGGATGCGCGAGCCCAGGCGCTTCGCGAGACCCAGCAGATTGATCGATCCGTGGACGTTCGCCTTGGTGGTCTGCACCGGATCGTTCTGATAGTGAACCGGCGAAGCGGGGCACGCGAGGTTGTATATCGAGTCAACCTCGACGTACAGGGGAAACGTGATGTCGTGACGGATGAGTTCGAAGTTGCGGTCCTCGCGCAGATGCGCGATGTTGCGCTTCGTCCCGGTGTAGAAATTGTCCACGCACAATACGTCTTCGTGCTCGCGCAAAAGGCGCTCGCAAAGATGCGAGCCGATGAACCCCGCACCGCCGGTCACCAGGACACGCCGCTGGACGTCGCCTCTCATTTTCCCTCCCTCTCGAGGAACTGCTGGACGCGTGCTTCGATGCAGCGCGCTTGAGCGTGCGGGCCAGTATCTCCCAATGAAGCGAATGCGCGTTACTGATCGAGCGATATACGTTCTTATATCGCTCGATATATATCGTGGAGACCAGGCTCACAAAACAATGATCGGGCTTTCGGCGCGACGGCGAAGACGCCCGGTGGCGATATTGCGTGCGAGCGATCGACGATTTCGCGCGCACGAGCTGGCCGTCGGTGCGATCGAGTGGCGAGGGGCAACCGTGCGTGAAATGGATGTGGCTTCGGGTCCCGCAATGCGTCGGGCGTCGGATGCCCGGTGGGACGATGCGCGGGATCTGCGCAGCGGCGCACGCGTGCTCACGTGCGCGCACGTTGCCGCTGCGATCGTCGTTGCGCTTGCCATCCGCCTGTATCACCTCGGCTATGCGCCGTTGTGGTTCGACGAGATCGACACGGCTCAGTGGGCGTCCGCTGCCGTCGGGGAGATGCTGCACACCGTGGTGTCGTACGAGCCGGCCGGGAACTTCGATCCCTACCAGATGCCGCTGTACTTCATCGTCGTAAACCTGTGGTCCAAGATTGCGGGGCTGTCGGCGGAGGCATTGCGCTTTCCGGGTGCGCTGCTTTCGGTCGCGACGGTCGCGCTGATCGCCGTTCTCGCGGATGCATTGCTGGACGCTCGCGCCGCGCGCCGGGCTGCGTGGTTGGCCGCGATCTCGCCTTATCTGGTTCATCACGCGCAGGACGCAAGGATGTACCCGCTTCTTTGCGCGCTTGCGGCCGCCAGCTTGCTCCTGCTTGCGCGCTTTCTCCGCGGCAACAGCGACAGGCTGGGTATCGCGTTCGTCGTCACGAACGTCGCGCTGATGCTCACGCATTACTACGCGTTCTTCGTGATAGCCGCGGAGCTTGCCACGCTCGTTGTCGTTCATCCCGCCCGGAAACGCGCCTGGGTTCCCGGGTTCGCAGCGACCGCGGTGGCGGCAGCAGGCCTGCTCTACGTGGCGCTGGCCCTGACGCCGCACCGTTCCGGCGATGTCTATCGCCTCGGCTCGATGGCATTTCCCGGCGCGATCTGGTCCGTGCTGTCGGGATACACGTTGCTGCCGAGCTCCGAGGAACTGCACAGGATCGGCGCGCAGGCCGCGCGCCCGTACCTTCCTTACGCGACAGCGTCGGGGCTCGCACTGATCGCCATTGCGGCTGTCGCGATGCGCAGGATGGATACGGTCGCGCGCATCGTCGTGCTGGCCACGATCGCGTCGGTTGCCGTTGGCCCCTTCGTCGCGCACATCGTTTTCCCCGGCATCTCGGTCAATCCGCGGTACCTGATCGCAGGCGCGCCCGCCTTCATCGTGCTGCTCGCTGCGGGCATGCCGGATCGGCTGCGCCTCGACGGCCGCTCGGCGGCGACAATCGTGATCGTCGCTGTCATGATCGTCGGCACGATCAGGCACCTTTCGGACCCCGCGCAAAAGCGGGAAGACGTGGCGGCGGCCGGACGATGGCTGCGGGCCAACGTCCCGGTAGACGAGCCGGTCCTGGTGACGTCGGCGGAAATGGCGATCATCGCTCGCTACACATGGCCCGACAGGACCTTCCTGCTGTATCCGGACAAGAGCGTCGTTGCCGATGCGGGGAACGCCGAGCGGCTGGCGGCGGGAATTCCGTGGAACGGCAGGCGCAGGGTTCTCTACATGTTCGGACGCGATTGGGTCTCCGACCCCGATGGACGCCTGCAGCGCGCGGTCATCGGGCGTTACGCGCCGTGCCCCGGGACCGAAGTGCGAGGCATCCGGCTTCGTTGCATTCGCGCGCTTGCCGGCGGGTAAGCGATCGAATGGGTTCGATTGGCCTTTACCGCCGCGCTGTTCTAGCCCCGTTCAGGTGCTTGGCTCAGCGAACGAATTGGGTCAGCGCGCGCCCGACGCCCTTCACCATTTCCGCGTACGTCACGCAGTAGGAGTGCGAGATCGTGCCCAGCGCGTAGGCGAGGGTGAGAAGACCATTCCACGCGATCAGGCAGGCGCCGGCACCAAGGCAGCAGAGCATGCCGGCGCGAGTGCCCACCGCGGACCGAACGAGGACGGCGAGTCCGAGCGCGAACAGCGGTATGCACTCGACCATGTAGCGCATGCCGAAGGAAGTCGCGCCATCCCAATGCTTGTTCCAGTCGAGGCCTTCCGGCGCGCCCGCGACGCGCAATCCGCCGATGAGCCACCCGTGCGCCAACACCGTCGCGATGAGAGGCCATGGCCATGCCTGCTTCGTTCGTGCCGCCCATGCAAGGCCGGCAAGACCCGCGGCCAGGACCGGCGACCAATGGAACGTGCCTTGCCGGCAGGAAAGGAATCCTTCGAAGAAGAACGGCGACCGCATGTCGACCGCATAGGCCCCGACGTGCAGCACGCCATCGACGATGGCGAGGCGGGCAGCGTGCTGTGCGGCAAGGAACGAAGGAACATTGACGAGGACGATCGGAACCAGGCAGGCGGCCGCCCCCACCACGCATGCGCGGAAGCGCACCGCAATATCCTTCGATGCTCCGCGCCCGGCGAGTGCAACGAGCATGATGCCGAACAGGGCGTTCTGATAGCGAATGGTGAACAAGGCGCCGAGAACCAGGCCCATGGCGACCATTTGCGCCGCGCCGAAGCCCGTGTTCCACGCCCGCCACCAAAGCAACGTGAGAACCGCCACGAGCCCGAAGGAAACCGCGTGGGCCATCGACGGATTGACGAACACGTAGAAAACCAGGGGACTCGCGAAAGCGATGCACGTCGAGCTGATGTACGCGGCCTTTGCTCCTGCGACAGCGCGCGAGACGACGAACATGGCCCAGAAGCCGAGCAGCGCATAGGCGACGGAGCCGAGCCCGAAGAAGTATTGCGTGATCACGCCCAGCGAATCCGCGGTTCCTCCGGATAGCGCGGCGCGTGCCCGTTCGACGGCATACCCGGCGGCGTAGAAGGGCGCGAGCGCGATGCCGGCGCCCGCGGGCCAGGTTGCCAGCACCTTTCCGGACGTACCGCGCACGCTCCAGCGGCGGACGGGCCCCATCATTTCCGATCTGGCAGGGAAGCGCTTGTCGAGAAGATCGTAGCCTTCGGTGATATCGATGCTGCGATCGAGCACCACCGCACGCGCGTACAGGAAGTAGACGACGCCATCGCTCCAGATCAACGAGCCCGCAAACTTCACCGTCACGCTGAAGGTTGCGATCGCAACGAGGAACGCGAGCAGGCACGAGGCGAGGACCAGGCGCGCAAACGCCGTTCGCATCCCCCATTGGCTTGCGAATCCACTGAACGAGGGGACGGGCGGAAGAAAGGTCGTCGGTCGCATCAGGCTGCGAAGTCGGATCGCGGGTCCGGCGGGCACGAGGCCGGCTTAATTCGCAATTGGGCACCATCGGCAGCGCGGCGCGGAATATATCCATCGATATACAGATGTATATCGCTCGGAGAGTTATCGCGCTGTCATCCCTTGGCGGATACTGCTCCGCGCAAACACCACGCCGAATCGTCGGCGATCAGAAAGCTGGCGGGCAATGAACGATATGCGAGCGACGGCACCCGCGCGTCCCGGTGCGCATCGAGTCGAACCCCGGGATGCGCACATCGATCGGCTCGGCATCCGGCTGTCGGCGACGCCCCCGGCGCGGCCCCTGGTTTCGCTCGTACTGCCCGTCTACAACGAAGCGGCGACGATCGTCGCCAACCTGCGCCGTCTTTGCAGCTACATGGAGAGCCTGGAGGAGCAATATCGCTGGGAGGTCGTTCTCGTGGACGACGGGAGCACCGATCAATCCGGGGCGCTGGTCGATGCGTTTGCGAGGCGCCATCCTCGGGTGCGTGCCTTCCACCACATCACGAATTTCGGTGCGGGGCAGGCCTTCAAGTACGCGTTTCGCCAGTGCCGCGGCGAGTACATCCTCACGCTCGACGCCGACCTCACCTACGACGTCGCGCACGTAGCCACGCTGCTCGCGAAGATCGTCGAAACGCGCGCGAAGGTCGTGGTCGCGTCTCCTTACATGCGGGGCGGCCGTGTTTCGAACGTTCCCTGGACGCGCAAGGCGCTCAGCGTTTGCGCGAATCGGTTCCTGGCCGCGACCTCGGAGAGCCGCCTGTCGACGCTGACGAGCATGGCACGCGTGTACGACGGGCGTTTCCTGCGCTCGCTGAACCTGCGCGGCAGCGGACTCGACATCCTGCCGGAGATCATCTACAAGGCGCGCCTGCTCGGCGCACGCATCGAGGAGGTTCCAGCGCACCTCGATTGGGGAACGCTGAAGCCGTCGCGGCGCCGCCGCACATCGAGTGCGCGGCTCTGGCGTCATACGCTTCGCGTGGTGCTATCCGGATTTCTGTTTCGACCCGTCATTTTCTTCATCCTGCCCGGTCTGTTGATGCTCGTCTTCGCTACGTACGTCAACGCGTGGGTCCTGGAGCATTTCCTCCTGCAATTCGGAAGACTGTCGGAATATCCGCTGTTCTTCGAACGTGCTTCCGCGGCCGTGGCCGCGGCTTTCGCCAGCTCCCCGCACACCTTCATTGTCGGCATTTCCTCGTTGATGCTCGCGATTCAGCTGCTGAGCCTGGGCGTGCTCGCACTGCAAAGCCGAAATTACTTCGAGGAGGTGTTCCATCTGGCGAGCGCCATCCTTCGCGCCAATAACGAGAGGCAGGATGGTGCAGAACGGGCCCTCGATGGCGCGTCCTGATCACGGTCGACGGCGCACGAGGGACGTTTTCACTGTCGGGAGAGCTAGAAGATGGCGTGGCGCAACGGACGGATACTGATCACCGGGGTGGCGGGATTTCTCGGTTCCCATCTTCTCGATCGCCTGTTGGACGCCGGTCATGCCGTCGTCGGGATCGACAACCTTTCGATGGGGTCGCTGCGCAACATCGAGCACCGGCTTTCGGCGGGCCGGTTCCAGTTCCTGAAACGCGATATCACGCGGCCCGAGACATTCGAAGACCTGACGGGCAACTTCAGCGCGGTGGTGCACCTCGCCGCCTTCAAGATTCCCCGCTACGGGAAGGCCATCGACACACTGCGCATCAATTTCCACGGCACGGATCAGGTGCTTCAGTTCGCGGCGAGGACCGCGTGCAAATGCGTGCTCGCCTCCACCTCGGACATCTATGGGCGCAACCCCCGGGTACCGTTCACCGAGCAGAGCGAGTCGATCATCGGCTCGTCGAAGGTCGCTCGTTGGGCTTATGCCGTGTCGAAGCTTTTCGACGAACACCTGGCGTTCGCGTACCAGGAAAGCCACGGCATCCCGGTGACCGTCCTGCGGTTCTTCGGCTCGTACGGGCCCCGGCAGCATCGCAGCTGGTGGGGCGGACCGCAGTCGGTTTTCATCGACTGCGTGCTCGGAGGACGCCCGATGCCTATCCACGGAGACGGGCTGCAGACGCGCAGCTTCACCTATGTCGAGGACACGGTCGAGGCGGTCGTTGCGGCCATCACGCGGGAGGAGGCGAACGGCGAGGTTCTGAACATCGGCAGTAACCGGGAAATCTCGATCGTGGAGCTCGCCTCGATGATCCATCGCATCGCAGGCGCGCCCGGCAGTGCGAGGCTCGAGTTCGTGCCGTACGAGTCGTTCACGGGCCGGCCCTACGAGGATGTGCGGCGGCGCGTTCCCGACGTGTCGCTATGCGACCGGCTGCTGGACGTACGCGCGCGCATCAGCCTCGAGGAGGGCCTGCGGCGAACGATCGAGTGGCAGCGAGCCGTGTCCGCGGTCGCGGCGTCGGCTTGAGCGCTCACGCACCCGTGCTGCGCGTCGCGGCCGCAAAGGAGGTGGCGTGAAGGTTGGCGTGGTAGGGGGCGGCATGACCGGATTGGCTTTGGCCTGGCAGCTCGCCAGGCAGGGACATCGCGTGTCGGTGCTCGAACGCGATGTCCAGATCGGCGGTCTCGCGACCTGGTTCGACTATGGCGCGTTTCTCTGGGACAGGTTCTATCACGTCATCCTGCCTACCGACGTGCACTTGATTCGATTCATCGGGGACCTCGGCCTCGGCCAGTCGCTGCGTTGGAAGCACACGCTGACCGGCTTTTATGTCGATCGGCAATTCCATTCGATGAGCAGCAGCCTCGATTTCCTCCGCTTTCCGCCGATCGGGCTCCTGGCCAAGGTCCGGCTTGCCGCGACTGTTCTTCATTGCGCGCGCATCAAGGATTGGCGCCGGCTCGAGCGTATCCCGGTGGGACCCTGGCTCCAGCGCCTGAGTGGCAAGCCCACGTACGAGAAATTATGGAAGCCGCTGCTGCTCGCCAAGCTCGGCAACAACTACGAGCGCGTCTCCGCGGTTTTCATCTGGTCGTACATCACCAGAATGTTTTCGGCCAGGTCCGGTTCCGCGCGGAAGGAGCATCTCGGACACGTCGTTGGAGGATACCGGACGGTTTTCACGCGGCTGCATCAGCTGATCGAGAGTGCCGGTGGATTCATCCGGAGCGGCGTAACCGTCGAACGCATTGCCGCACTTCCCGGCGGCGGAATGGCGGTCCGGTGCGACGGCCAGGAAGACGTCTTCGACAAGGTGATATTCACCGGTCCCACGGACGTCCTGCGCCGGGTGGCCGCGATGGATCTGTTCCACCTCGAGGACCCGGGTCTCCAGGTTGAATATCTGGGCGTCATATGCATGGTGCTCATCACCCGCAAGCCACTGACGCCGTTTTACATCGTGAACATTGCCGACGACAGGATCCCGTTCACGGGAGTCATCGGCATGAGCAACGTGGTCGATCCGCAAGAGACGGCCGGGCTGCATATCACGTTCTTTCCGAAGTACGTGAATTCGTCCAGCCCGCTGCTCAAGTGGTCGAACGAGGCGCTGAAGGAATGGTTCCTGCCCGGCGTTCGATTGATGTTTCCGGAAGTCGACGACTGCATCGAGTCCGTTCACATCAATCGGGCTTCGCGGGTGCAGCCGCTCCAGGTGCTCGACTACTCGAGGCTGGTACCGCGCGTGGCATCGGCGCACGCCGACTTCTTCGTGCTCAATACCGCTCAGTTCACGCATGCGACGCTCAACAACAACGAGGTCATCCATGCCGTCGACGTCTTCATGGAACGATTCGGGTCACGATTCGCTTGCGGTCACTCTCGACCATGCGCACCGGACTGGCGACCCGCCGACGGCTCGTCCGTTGAACCCTGCGCCGCAGACCTCCGCTGACCGTTTGCCGCGCATGGGATATTTCGTGCACGAATCCAGCTACGTGGATCCAGGCTGCGTGATCGGGGACGGGACGAGCATCTGGCATTTCTCGCATGTCATGTCGGGCTCCAGCATCGGTCCCATGTGCAACATCGGTCAGAACGTGCTGGTGTCGACCGGGTGCCGGATCGGCGCCAACGTTCGCATTCAAAACAACGTTTCGATTTACACCGGCGTCGTGCTCGAGGACGACGTCTTCTGCGGCCCGTCGATGGTGTTTACGAACGTGATCAATCCGCGTTCCCGCGTATCGCGCAAGGACGAGTTTCGAACGACGCTGGTCAAGCGGGGGGCGACCATCGGGGCGAATGCGACAGTGGTGTGCGGCGTGACGCTCGGACACCACTGTTTCATCGGGGCGGGCGGCGTGGTGACGCGCGACGTACCGGATTACGCGCTGGTCTACGGCAATCCGGCGCGGATGCAGGGCTGGATGTGCGAGTGCGGCGTACGCCTGCGTTTTGATCACGTCGCCGGAGCTGCCGGAACAGGCCGGTGTCCGTCGTGCGGCCGTAGCTATCGCCTGCTCGACGGGCAGGTTCGGGAACTATCGTGATGGAAACCGCCGCTGCGACAATCGAAAGGGTCCTCGATCGCGAAGATGCCGCCGGGCCAGCCGTGCCGCTGCTGGACCTCACGTCTCAGCACGCTGCGCTTCACGCGCAGATCATGGAGGCGCTTCATGAGGTGTGCGTAAGCCAGCATTTCATTCTCGGCCCACGGGTCGGCGAGCTGGAACGGCGGGTGGCCGCCTATTGCGGCTGCCGTTTCGCGATAGGCGTTTCCTCGGGAACCGATGCGTTATTGGTCGCGTTGATGGCATTGGGCATCGGCCCGGGTGACGAAGTCATCACTTCACCGTACACGTTCTTCGCGACCGGCGGCGCGATCGCCCGACTGGGAGCGAGGCCGCTGTTCTGCGACATATCGCCTTCGACGTTCAACCTGTCGCCGGTTGCCGTGCACAACCTGCTCGAAGACCTGGCGCGCCGGCGGGGCGGGGCGGTCTTCAACCGGAAGACAGGCGCACCGATCAAGGCGCTTGTTCCCGTCCACCTGTTCGGCCAGACGGCCGAGATGGAGCAGCTGATGTCGATCGCTCGCGCATACGACCTCAAGGTCGTCGAGGATGCGGCGCAGGCGATCGGTGCGGAGTGTCCGGGGGGCGAGCGAGCGGGCAGCGTGGGCGATGTCGGGTGCTTCTCGTTCTTCCCGAGCAAGAACCTGGGAGCATTCGGCGATGCGGGCATGTGCACGACCAACGACGAAGGGCTTGCCGACCGGATGAGAACGCTTCGCGCGCACGGTGCGCACCCCAAGTACTACCACGCCCTGATCGGCGGCAATTTCCGGCTGGACGAAATCCAGGCCGCCGTCCTGCTCATCAAATTCGACCATCTCGAGCGCTGGACGTCGCAGCGCCGCACGAACGCCGCGTTCTACGATGGCGCGCTCTCGCACGCGAATTTGCGTTCGCGCGTGACCATACCGGCGGTTCCCGGCGGCGGCCGGCACGTCTACAACCAGTACGTGATTCGCGCCCGCTCGCGCGACGCGCTGAAGCGTCATCTGGCCGACGCGCGAATCGGAAGCGAAGTGTATTACCCGCTGCCGCTCCATCGGCAGGAATGCTTCCGCCATCTGGTCGTGGCGGCGAATGCCTGCCCGGAAGCCGATCGCGCTTCCGAGGAGTCGATTGCCATTCCGATATACCCGGGGCTCACGCAGAGCCAGCAATCCCGGGTCGTCGAATCCATTTCCGGCTTCTATCGGTAGCCGGCCGTGCAACTCGTCAGCATCGTCGGGGCCCGTCCGCAATTCGTGAAGCTCGCACCTTTCGTGAGGGCGATCGAGTGCCGCGTGCGCGACGGGCGGCGCGACCTCGAGCACATGATCGTGCACACGGGACAGCATTACGACGAGGCGATGTCCGATTCGTTCTTTCACGATCTCGATCTGCCCGTGGCGCAATTCAATCTCGGCGTCGGTTCGGAAACGCACGGGAAGCAGACGGCCCTGATGATGGCGGGAATCGAGCAGGTGCTGCTCGCCGTTCGACCGCAGGCCGTCGCGGTGTACGGCGATACCAATTCGACACTCGCGGGTGCGCTCGCCGCGGCCAAGTTGCACATTCCCGTCGCGCATGTCGAGGCCGGGCTGCGAAGCTTCCGCCGACAGATGCCCGAGGAAGTCAATCGCGTGGTGGCCGATCATATTTGCGATCTGTTGCTGGCGCCCACGTCGACCGCGCTCCGCAACCTGAAAAGCGAGGGACTTGGCGATCGGGCATGCCTCTGCGGCGATCTGATGTTCGACGCCGTGCTGCGTTATCGCGATCTCGCCCGTGCTCGATCGTCGATCGGCCGCGCGCTTTCGATCGAGGACAGGGTTTTCGCGATTGCGACCATCCACCGGGCCGAAAACACCGACGATCCCGGCAGGCTTCGCGCACTCCTCACGGCACTCAATCAACTTGCCGCCGGAGGAACGACGGTCGTATTTCCGCTGCATCCGCGGACGAGGCACCGCATCGCCGACAGCCTGGCGGGTTGGAGCGCCGATCCGAACGTGATGCTCGTCGAACCGGTCGGGTACCTCGACATGCTCTGGCTGCTGGACCATGCATGTGTCGCGCTTACCGATTCGGGCGGGCTGCAGCGGGAAGCGTTCTTCCTGGGCTGTCCGTGCGTGACGCTTCGCCATGAGACCGAATGGACGGAGACCATGACGCGTCGCGCGAACGTTCTCGCGGACGCGGATCCGACTGCGATACGCGAGTCGTTTCTTGCCGCACGTCGCATCGGCAGGCCCGGCAAAGACGCCATTACGCGCAGCGCTGCGAAGGCGTTCGGGCAGGGAAAGGCGGCTGACGCCGTTCTCGACTCGATGCTCGCACTCGCAAACCCGAGAGGCAACGCGCTGCGTGGAGCGCGTCCAGCCGAACGCGTCGCGAAGACGCATCACTGACGTGGGAGAGGTCAGAATGATCGAGGTTGCCGTAGTCGGCGTCGGGGGATGGGGCAAGAACCTGGTACGCAACTATTTCCAGAATACGGGATGCCACCTGAAGGCGATATGCGACCTCGACGAAGGCAAGCTTCGGCAGGTGCAGCAGCAGACGCCGGGCACCCTCGCGACGACGCGCTTCGAGGATTTGCTGGCGGACCCGGCACTCCATTGCGCCATCATTGCCACGACGGCACCCACGCACTATGCGCTTTGCAAGGCGATGCTGCTCGCGGGCAAGGACGTATACGTGGAGAAGCCATTCACGCTTTCAGCGGACCAGGCGAGGGAGCTCATCCGGCTGGCCGAGGAGCGGAAGCGAGTCCTGATGGTGGGGCACCTTCTCGAGTACCACCCGGTCGTGAGGAAGCTCAAGGAGATGATCGGCGCGCGGGAATTGGGAAACATCTATTACATCTACAACCAGCGCGTCAATCTCGGCACGGTTCGGGGAGACGAGAACGCGCTGTGGAATTTCGCGCCGCACGACATCTCGACGATTCTCTATCTCCTTGGCGAGGAGCCCACGGACGTCGCCGCGCGCGGGCAGTGCTACCTGCAGGGCGGGATCGAGGACGTCGTGTTTCTGACGCTCAACTTCAACAACCGGCGAATGGCGCACGTGCACGTAAGCTGGCTCGATCCGCACAAGATCAGGAAGATGACGATCGTCGGCAGCAGGAAGATGGCCGTGTTCGACGATGGCGAAGGCTCGGAGAAGCTCAGGATCTACGACAAAGGCGCCGTCGCCAACAATGATTACAACAGCTTTGCGGAATACGTCACGCTGCGGTTCGGCGACATCACGATACCGCACCTCAAGTTTGGCGAACCGCTGCAACTCGAGTGCGAGCATTTTCTCGAGTGCGTCCGGGACCGCAATCGACCGGTCAGCGACGGATGGGACGGGCTGAGGGTCATCAAGGTGCTCGAGGCCGCCCAGAAATCATTGCGGAGCAACGGCGCACCGGTGGCTCTCGCATGAGCGTGGTGGAGCGTGGGGAGATCCCGGGGAGGAAGCGCATGACGCTGGCGCTGTTCGTGATGATCTTCGCCTGCGTCGGCATTTCGGCTCTGGCACAGTTGGCGATGAAGGTCGGCATGTCGGAAGGCGCGATCCAGAGGGGTCTCGGCGCCGGGGCCTACGCCGACGTGTTCCTCACCGTTGCACGGAATCCGCTCGTGATGGGCGGACTGATCGCCTACGTTCTGGGAGCCGGCCTCTGGCTTTTCGTACTTTCGAAAGCCGAGCTCAGCCTCGTCTATCCGTTCGTGGGGATGGGATTCATCCTCACGATGCTGTTCGGCTCGCTGTTCCTGAACGAGCACGTCGGACTCTTCCGGGTTGTCGGGACTCTCCTCATCGCCGCCGGTGCGTTTCTCGTGGCGAGATCGTGAGCATTGAACCATGCAGCCGGCGCCGGATGCTCGAGCGTTGAGAAGCGCGCTTCTCAATTATCGGACAGCGTGGCAAGCCGCCGGATGGTTGCTCATAGCGGCCGTCGTCTATTTTTCGCTGACACCCGATCCCATAACGATGCCGGTCGACAACGGGGACAAGTACGACCACGTGCTTGCCTACGCCGTGTTGATGTTCTGGTTCGCGCAACTTCATCGACGTGGCGCTGCGAGGCTCCGGTTGGCTTGTGCATTCATTCTCATGGGCGTCGCGCTCGAATTCGTGCAGCGGATGACCGGATATCGCACGTTCGAGATGGCCGACATGGCATCGGGAGCACTCGGGGTATGCGCGGGGTGGACCCTTGCACCGCCGCGGTCACCGGACGTGCTCGGCATTCTCGAGTCGCGCTGGCCGCTCCGCCGCTGACGCTCGCGCTATACCTTTCGATATATATGTCTATATCGATCGATTGGTTATCAGACCGCGTTTAGCCAAGCGATACTGGGGCCGCTGCAAGAATGTCATCGACGGGGCAATGATGCGTCAAGGTCTCTCGATTTCCGTTGTATTCCTCGCGTGGCTGTTGGCGTCGCCCAGTGCCCACGCGCAGCACTCGAACCGTCCGCTGCAGTGGGTCGACACGGCGCCTGCCTTCGCTGCACGCCTTGCCCCCGTGGCGGCGCCATTTGCCTTAAGCTCCGATGGACGCACACTCGCGACCGTCGAGGCCGGCATGGTCGTGCTGCGCGACGTGCTCACGGGCGAGCAGCGGATTGCGTTCGCCGATAGCGGCGGCACGGTCACACACGTGGTGTTCAGTGCGAACGGACAGCTGCTCGCCGGCTCGTCGAGCGACGCGAAGATCTATCTTTGGAGCGTGCGCACCGGTTTTCGCGTGGGCGTTTTGTCGGGTCACGACGGCATGGTATCCGCGCTCGCGTTCAGCCCGGATGGAAATCTGCTGGCAAGCGGCGGAACGGATACGCGCGTCATGATCTGGAACGCCAGCGGCCAGGCGCAACTGTCGACGCTGGCGAACGGTACGGCGACGTCGGCTGCGTTCGCGCCGGACAGCCGCACGCTCGCATTCGGAACGACGAATGGCGAGGTGACGCTGTGGGACGCGACGACGGGTGAGTCGATATCCCTGCAACGCTCAGGCAGTCCAGTGGCCGCTGTCGTCTTCAGCCCGTCTGGAAATGTCCTCGCCACATTGAGCGATCCGTCGCGCGTCGAGTTGTGGGATCTGAAGAGCGCGTCGATCAGCCGTGCGTTCGACGCACCGGCGGCTGTCAGGGCGATGGCGTTCAATGGCGACGGCAGCGCACTCGCACTTGGCGGTGACGACGGCACGGTTGGGCTTTGGTCCGTGGATACGGGCGAGCAGCGCATGAGTTTGCCGAACATCCTCGGCGGTTCGATCAAGGGGATCGCCTTCGGCCCCGGCGGGCGCGTGCTCGCCGGCTTTGGCGATGACGCGCGAATCACGACGTGGGACGTGGCGTCCGGTGCGGTCGATCGCGTTTTTTCCGGCCAACGGGACAACGTGGTGGACATGGCCTTCGGTCCCGACAACACGGCCATTGCCAGCATATCCGAGCGCGGCAACGTGATCGTATGGGACCTCGCGTCGGGCCGCGAGCGCGCGATCGCGCAACTGCCTCGCGAAGCCAGTCAGGTGAATGCAAGTGGAACGGGGCCGATCGCGGTCGCGTCGCCGAACGCGGGCAATGCGGGCAGTGCGGCAACGATGGGATTGGCAGGCCTCGCGACCGGCGCGACGCCGTCCGCCTCGGTTTCTAATGCCGCACAGCCCGGCGCAGCACGTACGAGCGCGGCCAAGGCCGTATCGGCGAACGCGAATGGCGCCGTCAACAGGCGAGGTGCCCGGCCGCGGAACTGGAAGGGACTTAGCGCGCTCGCCATGAGCCCCGATGGCTCGTCGATCGGAACGGCAAGCGACGATGGAAAAGTGCGCCTGTGGGATCCGGGGAGCGGCGGGCTCCGACTGACGTTACCGGGCACGCTCAATACGCCATCCACGGCCGTCGCCTTCAGCGCGCGAGGCGGCCGGCTTGTGGCCGGTGGCAAGGACAGCGACGTTCGTACGTGGAACCTCACGACGGGAACGGCAGGACCCGTTCTCCAGGCTCACGAGCATCCTGTCAGAGCCGTGGCTGCCAGCAGTGATGGGGCCTGGATCGCAAGCGGTGGCGAGGAAACGCGCGTGATGTTGTGGGATGCGACGACTAACCGCTTGCACAAGATATTGACGGGAAGCACCGATTTCATCGACGCCGTCGCGTTCAGTCCCGATGCGCGTTTCGTGGCCGCGGCAGGCGCGGATGCGCGGGTGCTGGTGTGGGATGTGCGCACGGGAAAACTCTTGCAGGACCTGCACGGCCATTTCGATGAAATCAACGCGCTGACGTTCAGTCCTGATGGTTCCGTGCTCGCCAGCGCAGGCGATGACGGCCGCGTGCTGTTGTGGGATGTCGCGACCGGCACGGAGATCGAGGCGCTTCAAGGCGACCGATACGCGATACGGGCCCTTGCGTTTGCGCCGGACGGCAAGACTTTGGCCAGCGCGGGCGAGGAGTCGCGCGTACTCGTATGGGACGTTGCGACACGCACGATCAGGAAGACGCTCGACGGCTCGGCCAGCTTCATCAACGGACTGGCGTTCAGCAAGAACGGAAGCCAGCTGTTTGCCGCGGGTGAAAGCAACGTGATCGTCCGTTGGGACTTGAGCGGCGGCTGATGGAATCGAGCAGGAGCCACGAAATGACGTTTGCTGCTTGCGATCGGCGAGTCGCCGGAACCGTCGAACGCCCGTTGGCGCCCTGCGCAGCACCAGCGAGGAACGCCGGCCTGTTGGTTCGCATTGCGCGCGCCGCCCTATGCGGGTTCCTTTCGCTCGTCGTCGCTATCGCGCTGCTCCCACGGGTCGCGTCCGCCGTATCACCGGATCAGGGGCCTGGCGGTCCGATTCTCGTCATTACCTCTCCGTCCTCGACGTACGGCAGGTATTACGCGGAGATACTCCGTACGGAAGGATTGAACGCGTTCGACGTGGCCGATATCTCGCAGGTGACGAGCACCACGCTTGCCGCCCACGACGTCGCGGTGCTTGCAAAGATGCCGCTTACGCCGCAACAGGCTTCGATGATCAGCACGTGGGTGAGCGGGGGTGGCAATCTCGTCGCGATGGGGCCGGACCCGCAACTTGCCACGGTACTTGGCCTTGCACCTGTCGGGACTTCGTTGTCCGAGGCATACCTGCTCGTCGATAACACGACCGCGGCTGGCGCGGGCATTGTCAATCAGACGATCCAGTTTCATGGCACTGCGGACCGCTACACGCTGAACGGGGCATCGAGCATCGCAACGCTTTATGAGAATGCGGCGAGCGCCAGCGCAAATCCTGCCGTCTCACTCAACAATTTCGGATCCGGCCAGGCCGCGGCCTTTGCATACGACCTCGCGACATCGATCGTCTATTCGCGCCAAGGCAACCCGGCCTGGGCGACACAGGAGCGGGACGGGTTCACGCCGATACGCTCCGATGACAAGTTCTTCGGCAATTCGGCAAGCGATCCCAGGCCCGACTGGATCGACTTGTCGAAGGTAGCCATACCCCAGGCCGACGAGCAGCAGCGGTTGCTCGCGAACCTGATCCTGACCATGAATCTGCGCAAGAAGCCGCTTCCGAGATTCTGGTATTTCCCGAACGGCAGGAAGGCCGTTGTCGTCATGACCGGGGACGATCACGGCAACGGGGGAACGGTAGGCCGATTCAACCAATACGTTGCCGCGAGCACGCCAGGTTGCAACGTCGCCAAATGGGAATGCGTGCGGGCGACGTCGTATCTCTACCCAACGCCGAGCGTGACGGATGCGCAAGCGGCGACGTTCGTCGCGCAAGGCTTCGAGATTTCGCCGCACATCAATACCAGCTGCCTCGACTATTCGAGCGCGGCGCTCGAATCGTTTTACGCGGAGCAGCTCGGCAGCTTCGCCTCGTCGTATCCGAGCGTGCCGGCGCCTGCCACCGAGCGCGTGCACTGCGTCGTGTGGAGCGACTGGATCACCGGCGCGAAGACCGAGCTCGCGCATGGAATCCGGCTCGATACGACGTACTATTTCTGGCCGCCAAGCTGGGTCAGGGATACGCCGGGGCTATTCACGGGATCGGCGATGCCGATGCGGTTTGCCGATCTCGATGGCAGCCTGATCGATGTCTATCAGGCGACCACGCAGATGAACGACGAGGCCGACCAGAGCTATCCCTTCACCGTGGACACGCTGCTCGACAGGGCCGCAGGTTCCGGTTACTACGGTGCTTACACGGTCAATGCGCATGCCGATACGGCCGATTCGCCGGTGGCGGATGCGGTCCTGGCCTCCGCGCAGGCGCGCAGCATTCCGATCATCTCGAGCGCGCAACTCCTGACGTGGCTGGATGCACGCAACAACTCGTCATTCGGCTCGATCGCCTGGAACGGCAGCGCGCTGAGTTTCGGCATTTCCGCCGACGCCAGCGCGAACGACCTTCAGGCGATGTTGCCGATGCAGTCGTCGGGCGGCCTTCTCAAGTCCATAACCCGATCGGGCACGCCGGTCAGTTTCACATCATCGACGATCAAGGGAATTGCGTATGCGGCCTTCCCGGCGGTAACGGGTAGCTACGCAGCTTCCTACGCTTCGGATACCACGCCTCCGACGGTTGCCGACGAGTCGCCCGGGCCGAACGCTACGAATATCGGGCTTGGAACGAGCGTACGCGCGACATTCAGCGAGGCGCTTTCCGCGGCGACGCTCACGTCGAATACTTTCTTCCTCAAAGACGACACCGGCCGGACGATCCCTGCCACGTTGGCATACGACGGCGGCAGTTTCGTCGCGTCGCTCACGCCGAGCAGCTGGCTCGCGCCGAATACCAGCTATGTGGTCACCGTGAAGGGAGGGACTGCCGGCATCAAGGATCTGGCCGGCAATGCGCTCGCTTCGGATTTCGCCTGGTCGTTCACGACGGGATCCGGTCCGGCGTGTCCCTGCAGCGCGTGGTCGAGCACGACGACGCCGTCGAATCCGGCTGCATTCGATACGAACCCGGTGGAGCTCGGCGTCAAGTTCAAATCCGATTCCGATGGATCGATCGCCGGAATCCGGTTTTACAAAGGCACCGGCAATACGGGAACACACGTCGGAAATCTCTGGACGAGCACCGGCCAGCTGCTTGCAAGCGCGGTGTTTACGAATGAAAGCGCCACCGGCTGGCAACAGGTCAATTTTGCGTCGCCGGTCCACATAACGGCGAATACCGTCTACGTCGCCTCCTATTACGCGCCGAACGACAACTACGCGGCGGACCAGAACTTCTTCGCCACGGCGGGCGTCGACGCGGCACCGATCCACTTGCTCGCCAGCGGAGTCAGCGGCGGAAATGGCGTCTATGCCTATGGCTCGACAAGCACGTTTCCGAGCAACACCTTCAATGCGACCAATTACTGGGTCGACGTCGTATTCTCGTTCGCGGCAGGAACCGGCGGCGACACGACACCACCGCGTGTCACGTCCACGCTTCCCGCTGACGGCGCCGTCGGGATTGCTGCGAATGCCGTCGTAACCGCGACGTTTTCCGAACCGATCGATCCGGCGACCATCACCGGAACGACATTCGTGCTCAACGGGCCGCAGGGCGCGGTTGCGGCCACGGTGACCTACGATGCCAACGCGCAGACGGCGACGCTTGCGCCGGGTGCCGCGCTGGCAAGCGCGACTTCATACACCGCCACGGTCATTGGCGGCGCCACCGATCCGCGCGTCAAGGACCTCGCCGGAAATGCACTTGCGAACAGCGCTTCGTGGACTTTCACGACCGCCGCCGGCTCTTCGGGCGGGTGTTCCGCGCCAGCCAATCCGATCGTCGCCGAAAACTGCCTCACCGGCAATCCATCGAGCGATTGGGACATTCCCGGTGGAGGCGTCGGAGACACGACGCTCCAGGGCTTCGCGACGGATATCAGCGTCAACAAGGGGACCCGGGTAACGTTCAAGATCAAATCGACCGCATCGGCGTATCACCTGGACATCTATCGGATGGGGTACTACGCCGGCAACGGCGCCCGGCGTGTGGCCGCGAACGTGCAGCCGACGGCGACGCTTCCGCAATCGCAGCCGGCGTGTCTCGGCGATGCGGCGACCAAGTTGCTCGATTGCGGTAACTGGAGCGAATCCGCACACTGGGACGTCCCCGCGAGCGCCACGTCCGGCATTTACTTCGCGAAGCTCGTATCCGCTTCCGGCGGCTCGAGTCACATCTTTTTCATCGTTCGGGACGATTCGAGCCATTCCGACATCCTGTTCCAGACATCCGACGAGACCTGGCAGGCCTATAACAACTATGGCGACAACTCGCCGGTCAACGACGCGAGCCTGTACGGGTGCTGCGGTTCACAGTTCGACGAGACGAACCGCGGGTACAAGGTGAGCTACAACCGACCGTTCGCGACACGGTCCATGGAGAGCGGCGTTTCCTGGGTCTTCAACGCCGAGTACCCGATGGTCCGCTTCCTCGAAGCGAATGGCTATGACGTGGCGTACTTCACCGGCGTGGACGCCGCCCGGTTCGGCAACCTCATCGGCAATCACAGGATATACATGCCGGTCGGCCATGACGAATATTGGTCCGGGCCGCAGCGGGCAAACGTGGAGGCGGCGCGCAACGCCGGTGTCAATCTCGCATTCTTCACCGGCAACGGCATCTTCTGGAAGACCCGCTGGGAAAACAGCATCGACGGATCGAACACGCCTTATCGCACGCTCGTCGGGTACAAGGAAACGCATGCCAATCGGGTGATCGATCCTCAGGATCCGCCGACGACAACCGCCTCGTGGCGCGACCTGCGCTTCGGCACGGGCGGCTCGCTGTCCAGCGCCGACGGCGGTCGCCCGGAAAACGCGCTCATGGGCACCATATTCATGGTGAACGGGCCGCGAATTCCGCCGGACTCGCTCAACGTTCCCGCCGCCGACGGAAAGATGCGGTTCTGGCGGAACACGAGCATTGCCGCGCAGAGCGCAGGACAGGTCGCAACCCTTCCCGCGGGAACGCTCGGATTCGAGTGGGACGTCGATGCCGACAACGGATTCCGGCCGCCGGGGCTGGTCCGGATGTCCACGACGATCGTCAATATGTCGAATGACTACCTGCTCGATTTCGGCTCGACATATGGCGCGGGAACGGCAAACCATGCGTTGACGCTGTACAAGCATCCGAGCGGCGCGATTGTGTTCGGGGCGGGCACCGTTCAATGGTCCTGGGGGCTGGATTCGCATCACGACGCGCCGGACTATGCGGCACCTGCGCCCGATCCGAGCATGCGCCAGGCAACGGTGAATCTGCTGGCGGACATGAGCGCGCAGCCCGGAACATTGCAGGCGGGCCTGCTTGCTGCCACCCCATCCACGGATGCAGTAGCCCCGACGTCGACGATCGCTTCGCCGGCGGCGGGCGCGAGCGTCCCCACCGGCGTCCCCGTTACGATCAGCGGCACTGCCGCGGACACGGGAGGCGGCGTGGTGGGCGGCGTGGAGGTATCCGTGGACGGCGGCGCAACCTGGCATCCGGCGACGGGCAGGAGCGCATGGACATTCAGTTGGACGCCGAGTGCGCCGGGCGCGGCTACGCTTCGGAGCCGTGCCGTCGACGACAGCGCCAACCTCGAGACGCCTGGCGCGGGCGTCACGGTCAACGTAGGCGGAACCGACACGACGCCACCGACGATCGCCGCGCAATCGCCGGCGCCCGGTGCGACGGGCGTGGCCGTATCGACCACGGTCACGGTGACTTTCAGCGAAGCCATGAACGCGGGCACCCTCAGTGCAAGCACGTTCACGCTCACCGGCCCCTCGGGTCCTGTATCGGCCAGCGTTTCGTACAGTGCTTCGACGCGAACCGCCACGTTGACGCCGAGCGCTTCGTTGGCGGCCTCGGGGGCGACTTACACCGCTTCCGTCCTGGGCGGAGCGAACGGCGTCAAGGATCTCGCGGGCAATGCCCTCGCGGCGACCGCAACCTGGTCGTTCACGACGGCCGACACGAGCGCACCGACGATCACCGCGCGCTCGCCCGCTTCCGGTGCGACGGGCGTGAGCGCGTCGACCGCCGTGACGGTGACGTTCAGCGAAGCGATGAATGCGAGCACCATCAGCGCGACCACGTTCACCCTCACCGGGACGGCGCCAGTTTCGGCCACGGTGACGTATGACGTTGCGACGCGAACGGCAACATTGACGCCAGGTTCTACCCTGTCATCCAGCACCAGGTATACGGCCACCGTCACTGGCGGCAGCAACGGCGTCAAGGATGTCTCGGGCAATCCACTGGCATCGACGTCGAGCTGGTCGTTCACGACCGCGGACACGGGATCCCCGACCATCACCGCGACGTCCCCGACCGATGGGCAGGTCGGCGTAAGCGGTACCGCCAACGTGACCGCCACGTTCAGCGAGGCAATGAGCGCCGGCACGATCAATACGCAGACGTTCGTGCTCCGCGATGCTCAAGGAATCGCAGTTACGGCGACCGTCAGCTATAGCGGGTCGACGCGGGTCGCGACGCTGAACCCATCGCCGACGCTGATCGCGGGACGCACGTACACGGCAACGGTCGTTGGCATGTCGGGCGGTGTGACGGACCTTGCCGGCAATCCGCTTGCCGCGAGCCGCGTCTGGAGCTTCACGATAGTCGCCGACACCACGGCGCCGACGGTTGCATCCGTCTCCCCGTTGGATGGCGCGACAGGCGTCGCGCGATCCGTGAAGCCGTCTGCGACGTTCAGCGAGGCGATGGACCCAGCCACTGTCACGACCGGAACCTTCTTCCTGACGGGTCCGTCGGGAGCCGTCGCCGCGACAGTTGCGTTGAGCTCGTCCGGACGCGTTGCAACGATCAAACCCGCCACGTCGTTGAGCGCGCGTACGACATACAGCGTGACAGTCAAGGGCGGACCATCGGGCGTCAAGGATCGTGCTGGCAATCCGCTGGCGGTGGACCGGGTCTGGAATTTCACCACGCGGTAGACATGCCGTGCCTCGACATCGTTGCCTTGAACGCGTACCAGGTTGCATGCAGACCTTCCAGCGCGTACCGGTGATTCGTGCGATGGATCGCCTGGACGTATCCGATCGGTCCGACGCAACAGCGCGTTCGGAAAGTGACGTACGGCCTGACGAATGGTGCCTGCCGAAGTCGGTACCCGGCAAACGGTCGTTGCCAGGAAGCGTGCTGCAGCACGTCGACCCAGCCTCACGCGCGGAGGGAGGCCCGCAACGCCGTCCATCGTGCCCGTGATGGGATACGTCGGCGAGCGGAAGCCACAAGCCATGGGTGCTCGAGCTTCTCTCGAAGTCCCCTTCGATAGCGCTGCGCTTGATGCTGTAGTCGAGCTCGAGCCCGATGGTTCGGCCGTCGTATCCGGCGAGCGTCTCGAGCACGCCGCAGTCATCAGCGAGCGGCATCGGATCGCGCGCGAGCTCCACGATGGCGTGCTTCAGTCTCTGACCGGTGCGGCGCTGCAGCTCGAGGCGATGTTGTCGCTCGTGGAGTGCAGTCCGGAAGACGCCCATGAGCGCCTGCGTGATCTCCAGCAATTGATCGTCGACGAGCAGCGTGAGTTGCGTCGATGGGTCGACAGCCTCCGGCGGCAATCCGGGATCAGGTCGTGCAAGAACCTGCCCGATTCGCTCGCGACGTTGTGCCGGCACGTTTCGCATTGCGGACTGCAAGTCGAGCTCCTGTGCCGTGTCGGCACGAGCGTGCCTGCAAGACTGCGCCATCACGTTTATCGCCTCGTCCAGGAGGGGCTGAGCAATATCGCTCGGCATGCCCACGCCGAGCACGCGTGGGTGGAAGTGCGTCCGCAGCGCGACCGGATCGAAGTGGTTCTCGAGGACAATGGAAAGGGATTTTCGTTTCTTGGCAGGTTCGAACTCGCCACGCTGCGCGCGGGCGCATTGGGTCCGGTTTCGCTTATCGAGAGGGTCGACTCGCTCGCGGGCACGCTCGTGCTCACATCGACACCCGGCGGGTCCCGTATCGAAATATCGATCCCATCGGTGGCGCTTCGTTGCTCGGCGCCGCCGCGCGAACCTGGTCGTGCCGCGTAGCACATGATGAACATTCGAATCGTGCTCGTCGATGATCATTCCGTTGTCCTCCTTGGACTCGTGCAGCTGTTCTCACGCGAGCGGGATTTCGAGGTTGTCGCGACAGCGAGCAATGGAGAGGCGGCGTTGAGCGCGATTCGCAAGCACCTGCCCGACGTCGTCGTTCTCGATCTTCGAATGCCGGGCAAGGACGGATTGGCCGTACTCGAGGAGATGAAGCGGGAATCGTTGCACACGAAGGCGGTCGTCCTGACGGCCGGCGGCAACGATGATGGCCTCGCTGCGATACGACTCGGCGCGCGTGGACTGGTCCTGAAGGAAATGACGTCTCTGCAACTCGTCGAATGTGTTCGCGTCGTTCATTCCGGAAGCTCGTGGATCGACAAGAGTGTCGCGAGGAGGACCGCAAGCGAATTGCTGCAGGGTGAAAGCGGGATGCCGGTGATCGAGGATCGGCTGACGTTGCGTGAGATCCAGGTGGCGCGCATGATTGCCGATGGCATTCCGACGAAGGTCGTTGCGGACAAGCTCGCGATATCGGAGGGGACTGCGAAGTTGCATCTGCACCACGTCTATACGAAGCTTCATGTTCGTGGCCGCGTCGCGCTCCTGCGCTATATCCAGATCCACGGGCTGCGTTGACCACGCGCGAGGCGAGGAATGCATCAGCGTGCTTTCGTGATGGATCCGTGGGGGAGTTGATCTTCTCGAAGTCCGCCTTCGAGCGTCGTTGCCATGTCGTTGCGTCAGTGTTTCTTCTGCAGTCATCTCAATCCGCACGATGCGAGATACTGCAACGCTTGCGCGGCCGAGATGTATTTGCGGCCCTGTCCACGTTGCGAGGCGGTAAACGACCGCGACGCCGAGCGCTGCCGCTTTTGCCAGGCCGAGCTTCCTCCGGCCGCCGCCCGGCCGGCCGGCGATTCGTCGGCTGTTTCGTCATATTCAACGACGCACGGCGAGGTCCCGCGCGTCGACGGCGCTGTCCCGGATTGCGGGCCCGACAGCGCCGGCCCGGTGATGATGGAGCCGCTGTCGGAAGCTGCGCTAAGTCAGCACGGTGAAGTCGGCCGTCCGCAGCCCGAGCGGCGAGGCGCCGAACCGAGCGCGGCTCCGCGACGTCCGGTGCGCGACGATTGGCGTTTCGGCGAACCACGATGGGTTGTGATCGTTGCAGCGCTCGTGATCGCGGTTGCGGGAACTGCACTCGGCGGGTATTGGCATTCGACGGGCAAGGCGATTGCGCCGCCGACGGCAAGGATGCCGGTTTCCGCCGCTATTGTCGTACCGCCGCGTAACGTTGATGTCGGGGACCCGACATCGGTTGGCGAAAGCTTGGCGGGGCAGCACGGCGAGCACCGGGGGCATGACGTAGCCGGCAGCAGCGATTCAAGTGGGGACCCCAAGGCCGCTCAACCGACGCCGATCGACACACCGGTGTCCGGCGACGCTCGAGCCCATGACGCGCCTGCTGCACGCTCCGGACCGGCGGTAATCGGAGCGTGCAGCGGCGCCATGGCGGCGCTGGCCCTTTGCAGTAACAGCCATTCCGGAGGTAATTGAAATGCCCGCTACGTTGCTTGCCACGCCGTGCGCGATCCTGTTATCCATGTTCGCAACGCTGACAGCGGCCCAGGCCGTCGAGCGCGTTGCCCCGCGGGCCGAGTACAAGATCGTGACGGCGTCGGAGCGCGGCACGTACATCCAGATCGGCCGCGATCTCGCGAAGTTCATCGCGCCGGAGGCGAATATCGACCTCGAAGTGCTTTCATCGGCCGGCTCCGCCGAAAACGTGCGCCGGCTGCGCTACGAGCCCGGCGTCAAGCTCGCGATGGTCCAGTCCGACGTCTACCAGGCGTTCCTCGACCAGGCGGCGAGCGGCAACCGCGAAGCGGCAGAGATGATCCGGCCGCTTCGTGTCGTCACGCCGCTGTACAACGAGGAGATCTATTTCGTCGTTCGCGCCGACTCTCCGCTCAACTTCGTGCACGAAATCCGCGGCGCGCGCATCAACACCGGCCCCGTGGGCAGCGGCACGGCGTTGACGACGACGACGCTCTATCGGCTCATGTTCGGCGAACCGATCCCGGATGCGAATGCAACCTTCCTCTCCAACGAGGACGCGCTCGCGAAGCTGGTGACCGACAAGTCGATCGAGGTGGTGGCGATCATCGCCGGTCAGCCCGCGAAGGTCCTGGCCGACATGAAGCCCGAGTCGCGCAAGTACATCAAGCTCCTCAAGTTCAACGCGCAGGATGCAACGGCGAAGGCGGCGCTGGAGACGTATTTTCCCGCCACCGTCCTCGCGTCGAACTATCCGAATCTGCTGTCCGAGGACCTGCCTGCGCTCGCGGTGCGCGCGTATCTCGTGACTTACGACTACAACCTTCCCGACACGCGCGAGCATCTATCGCAATTCGTGCGCGCAATGTGCCGCGATTACTCGCAACTGCGGTCGGGCGGGCATCCGAAATGGCGCGAGGTCGAGCTCGCGCTGCCCAGCCTTGGCAAGGGCTGGCGTTACTACAACCCGACGGCGAGCGAGATTCGCGCGTGCATGGCCGGGCATGCACAGACGGTGAAGGCTGTGCGTCGCACCTGCACGCAACAGGAGCACGTGCTGGCACTCTGCGGCACGTAGCGACCCGCCGCAATTTCGTTCGCGCCATGGGTGGCAGGCAGCCTTACGCGGCGCTCCGTGGCGGGCGGTGAACGCCCCCTTGCGCGGCGCACCCTCGCGGCGCCGAAAACCCACTTGCCCGATGCCCGAGCAGGCTTTCGGGCTCGCGACCCCACTTTGCAGGCGTGCAGCGCGCGCGCCCGGATGCTGCGGCGAGGCTAAAGGCGGGAACAGGGTTCTTTGGACAACGACAAACTGCAGGGGCCGCCGGCTCGCGATGCCCTTGTGCGGTGTCGAAACTGCGCCGCGCGCCCATTTAGCGCATGTTCAAGTGGCGACATGCGATTTTTAGCAGACATTGAGTGCTTGACCGGGCGCCGGCGAAAGCACAAAGTGTTGCCGTAGACAGGTTGCAGATTACGGTGATCGAGGGAGTCGCCAGCGCTCGTGCCTTGCCAGGCAATTGCTTGGTTGCTTGAGCGCGAAAACCATAGCAATGCCGGCCGCGCCATTCGAGCTTCCGTTCCCGAGCGACCGCGTTCTGGAAGGCCTCGCGCGCGAGGTGATCACGAATGCCAGCGCCGATCATTTCGTATCCGACCGGCACAAGGAGTTCACCAGCGCGCTCAACGAGCGGTTGCGACTTGCGCGCGAACTGCACGATGGATTCCTGCAGACGTTGACCGGCGCGACGCTTCAACTCGAAGCCGCGCTGCGGCTCGTCGAGACCGATCGCCACGGCGCGCGCGCGCAGATTCGCGAAGCGCAGCAATTGCTCATCGAGCAACAACGCGAGCTTCGTGCATGGATCGACGAAGTGAGGCATCCGGAAGGCCCGCGCACTGGGGTCCGCGCCGACCTTGCGACCGTGCTCGGCACGCTGTGCCGCCGCGTCAGTCGCTGGGGTCCGCGCGTGGACTTGCATGCGACGGATGCCGAACGCATCCCTGCCTCGATGGCCGACGACGTCTGTCGTCTCGTCGAGGAGGGATTGAGCAATGTCACGCGGCACGCACGCGCCAAAGTTGCGCGCGTCGAAGTCCGCATGGCGGGGAACGCGATCCGCATCCTGATCGCCGACGACGGCTGCGGATTCCCGTTTCGGGGCCGACTGGACCTCGCCACGCTGACCGCGAGGGGAATCGGTCCCGCTTCGCTGATGGAGCGCGTGCGGTCGCTCTCCGGCCGGCTCGTGCTCGCGTCGACGCTTTCCGGCTCGCGCGTCGAAATCGAATTACCGTCGAACGCGCACTCGTGCGCCCCGATGTTTCGTTCACCGTAGCTTGCCGCCCAGAGGTGCACCCATGACCATCCGCATCGTCATCGCCGATGATCACCCGGTCGTTCTCGACGGCCTCGCCCGGCTCTTCGCTGCCGAGCAGGATTTCGAAGTCATCACCCGCGCGCGCAATGGCGACGAAGCCTTGCGCGCGGTGCGCAGCTTTGCGCCCGACATCCTCGTGCTCGATCTGCGCATGCGCGGCAAGGATGGCATCGCCGTCCTCGGCGAAATGCGTCGCGAAGCGCTCGCCACGAAGGTCGTGCTGCTGACGGCGATGGAGAACGACGACGTGCTCGCGGCGATCAGGCTCGGCGCGCGCGGCGTCGTGATGAAGGACATGGCCCTGCGCCTGCTCGTCGAATGCATCCGCATCGTCAACAGTGGGGGCCGTTGGATCGAGAAGAGTGCGGCGAACCGCGCCGTCGACGGCTTGCTGCGGCGCGAAACGGGAATGCGCGTGATGGCGAAGAACCTCACACCGCGCGAAGTGCAGATTGCGCGGATGGTCGCGGACGGACTGCCGAGCAAGCACCTCGCCGGCAGGCTCGCGATCACCGAGGGAACTGCCAAGCTGCACCTGCATCACATCTACTCGAAGCTCGATTTGCGCGGGCGTGTCGCGTTGATGCGCTACATGCAGAGCTATGGGCTCGATTGAGCCTGGTGGCCCGAGACGCTGAAGCCGTGTAATCGCTGCGACGCGGTCGATCACCTGCACGCCGCGGGCTGCTGCGGCTCGGCGTCGCATTTGACGATTCACCACGTACGTCACCGCCGCAAGCGGGCGCGACCATGGGCGTCGGCGCAGGAGCCGGCGGTCGGCCGTGCGCGCGCGCGAAACTGAGACATCGACCATTCCGGCGCCGCGCGCCGGGGGCGCCATTGCGCGAATGTGCCGTTCCGCCGCATCATCGGCGAACTGCGCCGTTCCGGCCGTCCTCGTGGCCGAACGCCGGCCCCTTGCCGGCGCCCCGCTTGAATCCGTGCTCGCGGCCCACACTATGTTGCCCATGCGCGTTCTGCATTCCGTTTCCGCGATCGGGCAGGTCCGCTGATGGACGCCAATCCGTCGACGGCCAGCCTCCACGTCGCCTGTCCGCACTGCGCCACGACGAACCGCGTTGCGCGTGAGCGCCTGGGCGACGGCGCCACGTGCGGTCACTGCAAGGAGCGGCTGTTTCCGGCACATCCGTTCGCGCTGACGACGGCCGATTTTGCCAAGCACGTGAACGGCGACGTGCCGGTCGTCGTCGATTTCTGGGCGGCATGGTGCGGCCCCTGCCGGATGATGGCGCCGGCCTTCGAGCAGGCGGCGGCGCGCGTCACGCCCGGCGTGCAGCTCGCGAAGCTCGATACCGAGGCCGAGCCCGGGATCGCGTCGCGTTACGGCATTCGCAGCATCCCCACGCTGATCGCGTTTCGCAACGGCCGCGAAGTCGCGCGCCAGTCGGGCGCGCTGCCGCTCCCGCAACTCCTGCAATGGATATCGACGCATGCGCAGATCTGATCCCGGCGACTGGATGTGGGCCGAAGCCTGCGACCTGCTCGACCAGGCCGAGCGGATGCACCGGCGGTTCTTCCGGCTCGATACGTCGCGGCCCGCGCGCCCCGCGTGGGAGCCGCCGGTCGACATGTACGAGAACGAGCGCGAGCTGGTGATCGTCGTCGCGATGCCGGGCGTTGCCGCCGATCGCATCGAAGTGGTCACCGACGCCGGCGCCCTGATCGTGCGCGGCGAGCGCCCGCTGCCCTTTGCCGGACGCCCGCTTGCCGTGCGTCACCTCGAAATCCCGTATGGCGCATTCGAGCGCCGCATCCCGCTGCCCGCCGGACGCTTCGACACCGGCGCGCCCGAGCTCACCCACGGCTGCCTGTTGCTGCGACTGCGCAGGATCGGCTGAACCGGATGGAAGGTCGTCCCCCCACGCTCGCTCCGCTCGCTGGCCCCAGGCGGGCAGATCATCTGCCTGGGGCGGCCCGGCGCAACCCGACATGACAAACGACACCCGAACCGATCCGATTCCACTGTCCGCCGAGAGCCGGACCGTCAACGGTGATGCAGCGAGCCAGGCGCCCGCGCGTCCCGAAGGCGGCGCCGCGCGCCCGTTGCCCGACGACGCGCTGATCATCCTGCCGGTGCGCAACGTCGTGATGTTCCCGGGGGCGGTGTTCCCGCTCACCGTGGGACGCGAGCGCTCGCGCGCCGCGGCGCAGGAAGCGATGCGCCTCGAGCGTCCGCTCGGCGTGCTGTTGCAAAGCAAGCCCGACGCCGAGGAGCCGGGTCCCGACGAATTGCACTGGGTCGGCACGAGCGCGAGCATCGTGCGGTACATCACGACGCCCGACGGGCTGCATCATGCGATCGCCCGCGGCCTGCGGCGCTTCCGCGTGCTGCAGTTCCTCGATGGCTGGCCGTTCACCGTCGCGCGCGTGCAGTTCATCGAGGACACGACCGAGGTCGACGCCGAAATCGAAGGGCGCGCGCGTGCCCTGAAGGAGCGCGCGACCGAGATCCTTCAGTTGCTGCCGCAGGTGCCCGAGGAAATGGTGGCCGCGCTGCAGTCGGTCGACGGCCCGTCGCGCCTCGCCGATTTCATCGCCGGCCTGATGGACATCACCGCCGAGGAGAAGCAGTCGCTGCTCGAGACGTTCGACCTCGAGGCGCGCCTCGACAAGCTGCTGTCGCTGCTTGCGCATCGGATCGAGGTGCTCAAGGTGTCGCGCGAAATCGGCGAGCGCACGCGCGAGTCGATCAGCGACGTCAATCGCAAGCACCTGCTGCGCGAGCAGATGCGCCAGATCCAGAAGGAACTGGGCGAAGGCGACGAAGGGAACGCCGAGATCGCCGACCTCGACAAGGCGATTGCCGACGCGCAGATGCCGGAAGAAGTCGAGAAGGCCGCGCGCAAGGAGCTGAAGCGGCTCGAGCGCATGCCCGAGGCGGCCGCCGAGTATTCGATGGTCCGCAGCTACCTCGAGTGGCTGATCGAGCTGCCGTGGGCACTCCCCGACCAGGCGCCGATCGACATCGCCGAGGCGCGCCGCATCCTCGACGAGGACCATTTCGGCCTCGAGAAGATCAAGAAGCGCATCCTCGAATACCTCGCGGTGCGCAAGCTCAATCCCGAAGGGCGCAGCCCGATCCTGTGCTTCGTCGGCCCGCCCGGCGTGGGCAAG
>Ga0157369_10000470_pt1 | contig 53426 bp, 46 predicted proteins | sample C25metaG_FD_113461 | JGI IMG/M metagenome (GOLD analysis project Ga0157369, IMG submission 113461) | Corn rhizosphere microbial communities from Kellogg Biological Station, Michigan, USA - C2-5 metaG | ecosystem: Host-associated > Plants > Roots > Rhizosphere > Soil | place: USA: Michigan... | reverse complement strand
CGGTGGTTGCGGTTCTGTACATGATCGCGACATCAATGCTGCGCTGAACATTCTCCGATGCGGACGTGTGCCCCGAAGGAAATCCCCTTGGGGGACATCGCCAGTCGTGGGAATCACCCGCCTTTAGGCGGGCGAGGACGTCAAGACGAGCTCCAGTTCGGGGCGTGTGTCGGGAAGCTGGCCGGCCACGCGAGCGGCACCTTTTTGCCGCCGGGCGTCATCCGCACGCGCACGAACACGCGGCCGCGCGGATCCTTCGACACGAGCGAGGCATCGGTGGGCTTGGCTGTCTCCAGCGGAAATTCGAATTTCAGCAGCGACGCACCGGCGCTCGCTCGCACAGTCGTATCGGCGACGCGCTGCGTGCTGACGAATGAAATCAGCGCCCAGGGATCGGCGAACTGCCAGGTCAGCGTTTGACCGTCGGTCGTAAAGTTGCGCTGCGCCGGATCGTTCTTCGCGACGAGCGGCGAATTCTTTGCGAAGCGCAGCACGAGTGTTACCGGCATGCCGTATTCCCAATGCAGCGAATGCGGCGCATCTTGCATCGACAGACTGTGGTCTCCCATGCGCAGCGTCCAGTCGATCACTTGATTGCCGGCGACTTCCGCCGTGCGGTCGGCACGGAAATCGACGCTGACGTCGTAGCCGGCCGTGGTGCCGTCCGCTGCGGGATACAGCGGCGCGAGCAACGCATCGACGGGATCGAACTGTTCGACGAACCGGCGTACCGCTTCCGCGTGAATCGCCCGCGTCCCGGGGCCGCTCGCCGATCGCAGCGAGGGCGCCACTTGTTCGTAGCGTTTCAACGCTGCGCCGAGTTCGCCGAAATCGGCCGGCATCGCGTCGGCGTCGCTGAGCTTCACCGATTTCGGCGCCACGCTGAACGGCCGGCGCCATGCCACGCTCTGGTTGAACTCCGATGCAAAGCCGTTCCACTCGTGGCTCAGCGTATTCGCGAAGCTCGAGCCGCAGCGCGAGAGCAAGCCGTCATAAAGCCGCATGTGCAGCGTCGTGAAGTAATCACCGCCCACGCCGGCCGGGCGCGGCGGGAATCGGTCGACGCAATCGCCCGCGTTCGGATCCGCCGCCACCGTCTGCAAGAACTGCTCGAGCATCAAGAGGCTGCTGTTCGGGTTTTTGAGCTGATAGCGCTCCAAATCCGTGACGATCGCTTGCCAGCGCTGTGCAAGCGGCGAATTGGCGTCGGCGGCGTCGAGCGCCGCCAAGTATGTCTTCGCCTCTTTGCCCAACGTGACCGCACGCAGCGATTGCTGCTGGAGGTACGCGTTCAACGCAGCGGCATCGTTGACGCCGAACGCCGCGAGGACAGGCTTCACGCTCGTCGAGCCGCTATAGGCGGGGCGCGTCGCGTACAAATCGGATTGCGCGAGCAGGTTGTCCACCAAGCGAAGATGCTGCATGGCATCGCTCGAAACGAACGTGTCGAGATCGGTGGCCTGCGCGTTCGCGCCCATTTCCGCGAGGGCCGTGCGGATCTTCACGAGCCGGGGGCGCGCCGCGTCGAAAGCCGTGCTGTTCGGATCGCCGTCGGCGGGCGAGACCGACGCCGCCGACGCCACTTGATCGAGCACGAGACGCGCGAACTGCACATCGAGCGCCTGCTGTACGGCGGGCCGAATCGCATCGGGCAAGCTCGCGAGGCCATCGGTAAGATACTTCTTGCGTTCGTCGCCGAGCGCGATCGCCTGATCCAAGCGCGTGTCGTCCCACGTCACGACAGAGCCGTCGGTCACGGGCGGCAACGACAGATTGCGCGGCGCGACCATGAACGGCTGCGACAACAGCTTCGACAAACCATCGCGCAATGCGAGCCGCGCCGGAGAAACGACATAGCGCGCGTCCTTGTCGGCCCACACCACGGCGCCGTCGGTCCCGCCGAAGCGCTGCGCCATTTCGCTCGTGAACGCCTGGAATGCGGTAGCCGAGCGCTCCCGCGTTTGCGCGACGAGATCGGCGCCGAGCAGCCGGTTCTGCGCCGCCCGCACGAACGTGCGCTCCCACACGGGGCCAGGATTGAATTGCGTCTGATGCATCCAGCTCGCCTTGCCCGACGCAAGCAGCCGCTGTTGCGTATCGATGCCGGCGACGATCGCTCGATAGTTCTGGTTCGTCTGCGCGAAATCGCCAAGGCCGACGCTGCCGACCGACAAAGCATCGATCGCGGTGGCCACCGCACGGTCCGCCGTGAGGAGCGGGTTCGCCGTAAACATTTGCGCATCGAGTTGCTGCGCGCCCTTGTCGAACGTACAGCGCACCGCCTCGCGGATCACCGGCACGTTCAAACCGCCCGTGCCGTCCGCCGTGTAGGCGCCGCCGCCACGGCGCGAAGCGTCGCGATAGAAATAACGCAAGCTGCCGGCGACATTCCCCTGCAATTCGACGCCGAACGCGTAACGCACCACGAGGCGCAGCGCCTCTTCGTTGCCCATCGACGGCCGCTGCAAGCGCTGCATCGCGGCGAGCGCCGCATCGAGTTGATCGACCGACGTGACGTATCGCTGCATCGCTTGCATCGCGGGCAAATCTTCGATAGCCAAACTGGTCACCGTCGGCGCATCGCTGCCGAGCGACGGCGCGGTGCAATCGTCGCCGACGATCAGTTGCCCCGTGCTCGGATCGCTCGCCACGCCGGTCATGCGAGTCACGCGTTGCAGCATTTCCCGTTCGAGCGCCGTCAGCGCGATCTCGCCGAGTTCATGTTCGAAGCGCGCCCGTACACGCTCGTCGAGATCGTCGAATACGCTCCACGAGCCGGGCATGAAGACGGTCCAAAACGTACCGATGTGTTGATCGTTCATCCCGATCAGCGACAACGTCTTGCGGCGGTACCAATCCGACGGCAGCAACTCGCCCCCGCGGGTGGCCGCGTCGCGCTCCTGGGAATCGGCATGCAACTCGTTCAATGCGGCGACGAGCCTCGGATTGCGATGGCTCAGCGCCAGCGTCGCGCCCGTGAGGCCGATCGTCCAGCCGCCGAGCATGACGATCGCTCCCCAACGCACCGCACGATGCACGACGGGACGCGTGAGGTGTTGCGACCGCGACGGCCTCGTCAAGCCGTATTCGAGGAATATCTTCTTCTCGAACAAATCGCGCAAGAACGCAGGCTGCAGCATGAGGTCGTTCAGCACCCGGCTACCGCCGTGCTCGCCATGCTCGAGCGTATCGGCGCCGGCATCCGCATCGGCTGGCGACGCGAAACTCGGCTCACGCGGCTCGGCGTAGGGATCGATGGCCTCCGGCGCATCGGCTAGCGGCGCTTCGCCGCTCGCTCGGCGCGCTGGGCCGCCTCGCGCGAGCTCGCCGCTGTCGCCCGTCAAATAGATGCCGCGGAAGAAGAACGGCTCGTGATAGGCGCTCGGCCGCATCAATTCGTCGACATACAGCTGCAATTGCGAGCGGATCGCATCGACGCGCGCGGGCAACAGCAGGCATCCCTGCACATCGACCGCGCCCGTATCGAGCGTGAACAGTTCCGCGCTCGCATCCGACACCGCGCGCTCGATGCTGCCCATCGCAGCGTCGACCCAGCTCGATTGGTAGGTCGTGGAGAGATCGTATGGCGAAGACCATCCGAGCATGCTCGCGCGTAGCGGCTCGGGCAAGGCACGTGCGAATCCGGCGAAGCCGTCGAGCTCCTCGCAGCCCGTCACAACGACGTACACCGCGAAACGCATCGCGAAGCGGTTCTGCGCGAGCCATAGCCGGCGATGCGCGAGCTTCGCGTGGCGCTCCAATTCGAGCCGCGCATCGGGATGATCGGCGAGCAGCATCGATGCGGGCACCGTCACCACGACCGAATCGAACGGCCGCTGCGGCCGATAGTTACGGCACAGGCTCAGGAATTCGTCCCACGGTTTCTCATCGCTGCTTTCATCGGGCGAACCGAGGTAGGCGGCTTTGATATCGATGACGACGCCGCGATCGAAGAAATTCCACGAGATACCCTGAATCGCGGCTGGGTTCGCGGCCTCCGAACTCAAGACGCTGGCGACGCCCGCTTGCGCGATCGGCAACGGGCGCGGATCCTCGCCCTCGTTCAGCACAATGACCCACGGCACGTTGTAGCGCTCGCTGCGCGAGGCGATATTGCCTTCGATCAGCTCGACGGCTTGACGAAAGGCGTTGCGCAGCGAATCGGTACGCAGCCGAACGATCTTGCGCTCGGCAGCCGGCTTGTTTTGCGCGCTATGCGCCGCGATCCAGAACACCGCGCCGAGTATGACGAGCACGACGACGATCAGGACGGCAACGGACAAGAGAAACAGGTTGCTCGCTAACATAGCGCCGCCCCTGCAATGAACGAACGATGCATGGCGTTCATGAACTGGCTCCTACTACCGTATCGCTGTGCAAGGCTTGGCGCACCGGCCAGGATTGCCACAGCCAAAGCATCTCCGAGATCGCCAGCAGCGCCACCACGGCGAGCAGCGCCATCACGCTCCATCGGCTGACTGTCGGCAACTTGCGCGGCGCGATATGGGAAAGCGTATTCGTGTAGGCCGATTCGGCCACCACGCGATCGCGGCCGCCCAGATCGGCGCGACGCTGATAGATGAACTGGTACAGCTCTTCCCGGTAGCTACGCAGGCGCGCATCGGCTTGCTCGCCCGCGCCGCGAAAGCGCCCCTGAAAGCCCATCGCGAGCGCGAACAAATACAAGCGTGCGATCTCGCGGCGCGACGGCTCGCGGTCCGACAACAATTCCTCGATTTTCTTGAACACGAGATCGCCGGCGATATTGGTGCGAAACAGCGACGATTCGAGCAAATACGCCGTCCAGCGCTCGCGCCCGGCCCACGGCGTGTTCAACAGCAATTCGTCGGCGAGGACGGCCTTGAGGTAGCGCGCATCGGCCACGTTCTCGACATCGAAGCGTGTGCTGTCGCGGCGCGACTGTAGCGTCTGGATTTCGAGCACATTGAGCAGATGCCGCGACATGCCCTGCGCGGCTTGTTCGGCGTCGGTCTCGGCCGCTTCGGAGAAACGCCTTTGCGCCTTGACGAGTTCGTCGAGGAATGCGCGAAACTGCTCCATCGGCAGGTCGTTCTCTTGGCCTTCAATACGCGTGCGTGCCATCGTGGTTTACACCGTCAGTCTTTCGTGAACAGCAGCATTTCCTGGGGCCGCTGCGCGCTCGCCCCTTCGTTCGGATTGCTGATGACAAGAGCCTCGCCCGGGCGCACGAGCGTGGGATCGGCCTGCACTTCAAAGAGCAGGTAGCCGGAGCCGGACCGGATGCCGAGCTCTTCGGCATACTCCACCGCGCGGCGCGTCGCGCCGAGCACGCGCCGGCTGCGCAGCGACGCATAGACCGATTCCGAGCCGATCACCGCACCGTCGATCCAGGCCAATAGGTCGCGATCCGATTGGCCGCGCAATCCGATGACGAGCCGCCCCTGCAGCCACTGCGTTTGCACGGCGATGTCGAACGCATCGTTGGCGTAACGGAATTTGCGTTCCCGGTATCCCTCGCTGACCTCCGCGATGGCTTCGCGTAGCGAGCCGAGCAGCGGCGTGAAGACGGCGAGCGGATCGGCATGGTCGTAGTCGGGCGGCACGGGCGGCAAGCCGCCGGGCGCGAGCATCGAGAGCGAGCCATGCAGCGCGGCGAGCGCATGATAGAGCGCCAGCGGATGCAGATGCGGCGTGCGCAATACCGCCTCGGCCAGCGGCAAAGCGGACAGCAGGCTGCGCAAGCGATCTTTCAATTCGAGCTGGGTCAGGCGATCGTCGGCTTTCGACGAGGGGATCGCCGTTTGCCTCGCCACGAATGCCGCCTTGCCACGCACTTGGCCGAGCAGCGCGGCCACCGCCTTCCACAGCGGATTGTCGCGCGTCACTTCAAGCAGCGGCGGTTGCCGATCGCCGAGCTTGACGACCTCGTTGTCCTTGTAGACGGCGCCCAGACACAGCGAAACGAAGTGCCCGGACGGCGCCGCGCCCGCCTCGAGGGCGAGATTGGGCAGCAGGCGTGCGATGTCGGCCGGCGGGGCGCCCGAGATGTCGTCTTCCACGGGCTCGCCCGCCACCGAGCGGAACCGTCGCATCTCGGCGTCGCCGCGCGCCGATTGCGCGACGGGCAAGGTCAGATAGATCTCGAGCGTGGTCGAGGCGAGGCGTTCCGCGAACGGGGTGAGCGAGAGCTCGAGCCGGCCGTGCAGAGCGTCTTCGGCGGCATACGACACCGCCGTGCCGTCGGGCATGATCGCTTCGAGCGCTAGCACGCGGACGATCCCGGCGGCCAGCAAGCCCTCATCGAACACCAGGCGCCGCACGCCCCAGCTAAACGGTGCGGCGGCAAGCGTCTGCCAGGCGACGAGCGAATCGACCCGCGAGCCGAGCAGTTGGAAATGCTGCGGCGCGAGCAGCATGCCCTCGAACCACTCGACGCGATCGACGATGGAAACGAGCCGATCAGTCATGACGGCACCCCACGGCGTTCAGCACGTCGCAAAGCAGGGCCCACCCACCGCACGGCTGCGCAGCGCGGCGGGCATCGAAATCACAGCGGAAAGAACGGCGAAGTTCGGTCATTTCACACTCGAAACGGAAAATGCGTTGTCGCCCAGCTGTACGACGAGCCGGCCGTTAAACCGCTCGACGCGCACGCGATTGGCGCCTGGCCCCGGATAATCCGCAAACACGAAGACGCCCGCCACGCGCGGCCCGCGCAGCTTGTCTCCCGGCACCACGAGCCGTTGCCCCGGCACGAGTTCCCAGCTCTGATAGCGGATCGAATCCGGAAAGGTGGCGGCAAGATCGCCGCGCACGGAAAACCATTTCGAAGCGGGCAGCTCGGCGACGCGTGCAAGCAGGGTCTTGTCGGTGATGAACACGACATCGACCGCGACGGGGCTGTCGTTATTCGCGTCGTCGCCGGCCGCGAGCGTCAGCTCGTCCCACTTCACTTTGTCGCCCGACGGAAACAGCACCGAGCACCCCGCACCCATGAAGCAGATCGCGCTCAAAAGCCCTACCGCGGCCCATCGCGTCAGGCGCGCCGTCTCGTCACGCACCAACGAAGGCTGTCCCGCAGAGCGTCGCCAGTCCGTCATCTTGCTCCCACTCCTATACCCATGACTACGATCAAAGAGGCCGCCACGACTGTGCAGAGCGCGACCACCGCAAGCTGCGCCCGTGTAAATGCTAGGCGTACGACGACGGAATCGCCAATCGGCGTAGCCGACGGCGGCACGCTTGCGGCTCGATCGGCCTGCAAGCCCACCGAAGCCAGCGCCACCACCGCACACGTGGACAGCAGGCTCAGCAAATTGCGCGGCCCGTCGCAGATCAAATCGATCGCGACGAAGACCACCAAGGCGGCTTCGACCGGCAGCCGAAGCCACGACAAAGCAATCCCTGCCGCCGCCATGCCGGCCACGCCGTTGCGCCCGGCCGATGCGAACGCGGCGATCGTCGCAGCGGCGCAGATCATTACACAGTCCACGAGATCCAGCGAGCTGCCGTACAAGTTCGCAACGAACGAAGCGACCAGCGCGTAATACAGCGCCGAGCCGGCGCGCAAAAATACGGCGCCGAACGGCACCACCAGCTCCGCCACGCCGCGGCTAAACCCGAGCTTGGCGCTCATCGCCTCGATGGTGTGGGGGATCGCCGCCGTCGGCGTGCCGGACGCGAACCCAACTAGCATCGGCGCGCGTAAGCATGCGACGGCACGCCCAAACGATACGCGCGCTCGTAGGGCGATCGCCGTCAGCGCCACGCACGACAATGCGGCCGCCGACACGAGGAAGACCGAGAAAAACCCGCTCATCGCCGATAGAATCTCGCGCGGCGTATGCGCGACCAAATGGGCCGCCATGCCGAATACCAGCACGGGCAGCAGCAGGTTGGCGTAATCGATCAGCGTTTCGAGCGCGCGATAAATCGTTTCGAAGATACCGTTTAGGACCTTGGTCTGCTCGGCGGACAGCGCGGCGAACGCCATGCCGAAAAAGATCGTACAGGTCAGGATGCCTAGCGCCCGGCCGCTCGCGAGAGCGCTATAGAAATTGTCGGGCACCACTTCCGTGAGCGCGAGCCGATGATCGCCCGCTGTTTGCACGCTCTGCGAGAACAGCACCATCCGCAACTCGCCCGCGTCGCTGCTGCTCGACAGAATCAGCCGGCCAAGCTGCGCATGCGCAGCCTCCGACAAGTGCGATCCCGGCGCGGCCGCCACACCCGCCAGCGTTCCGGCCAAGGCGCACAGCGCCACCAGCCCGATCGCCAACATCAACATCGTGCCGATGCGCCAAAGCGGCTGCGGCAGCGCCATGAGCTGGCGCAGCCCGAAGAACATCGCCACCACGAGCAACGGCACGGCCGCCATCGTGACGATCGAAATGTAGACCTGCCCAATGGCATAGGCGGCCTCGCCCACCGGCTCGGCCAAGGCGCCGGCAAGGCTGCCGAGCAAAACGCATAACAGCAGCAACAGCGCGGAATTGGGCAATCGTCGCAGTTTGTTCATAGCGCGCGATTCCAGCCGTGCGATAGCCCGTACGACACCGTCGCGCGCGCGAGTTCGAGGGTGCTGTCGATCATCGGAATCGGCGGCGCATCCATGTGCTGCGTGGCGAGCGGCAGCTCGGTGCAGCCCAAAATCGCCGCCTGCGCCCCATGCCGAACGAACCAATCTAGCGCAAGCGCAAGGTGTTCCGTCGATGCGCCGATCTTCCCTGCTTTGACGTCGCGGATGCAGGCGTCGATGCGCTGTTGCGTGGCGGCGTCGGGCTCGACGGAAACGAACCCCCGCGCGGCGAGCATCCGTTGATACAGACCGCAATGAAACGTGCCGCCCGTCGCCAGCACGGCCACGCGTTCGATACCGGCGGGCAACGCCGCCACGCTCGCCTCGGCGATGTGGATAATCGGCGCGCGGCTCTCGGCGCACAAGGCGTCGTACCAGTGATGCGCCGAATTGCACGGAATGACGACGAGCTCGACATGGTTGCGGTTCAGCATGTCGATGCCGCGCAGCAGGCCCGGCAATGGACTTTCCCCGGTGCCGAGCAATGCTTCGGAACGGTCGGGAATATGAGGCAGATGCACGACCAGCAACGGCAAATGCTGCTGGTCGCACAAGGCCCCGGCCGAGCTCGTCAGCTCGATCACGCGCTCCATGAAATCGACGGTGGCGAGCGGCCCCATGCCGCCCAGAATGCCGATCAGCGACATATCGGCCCCTATAGCTTGAGCGGCCGAGGGCAAATGATCGACACGGCGGCCGTATTGCCGATGACGAGAATCAGCGTGCGCAGCATGTCGCACAGCGGATCGACTGCCAGAAACAGGATGAAGGCCGCTTCGAACGGCAAGCTCAGATAGACGCAAGTCATGCCGATCAGCGAGACCGTCACGAGCCCTGTCATCCCCGCCGAGGCGAAGCCGGCCAGCACCGAGGCGAGCAACACGGTGCTCACTTCCACCACGCCGAGATGCCGCCCGTAGAGCTGCGCGATAAACAGCGTCGCGCAAACGTAGTAGACCATCGGCCCGACGCGCAGCAGCGACACCGTCAGCGGCACCATCAGTTCGACCCGGGAGCGGGCGAAGCCCAGACGATCGACGAGGCTTTCGATCATGCTGGGCATGCAAGCGGCGCTGTTACGCGTGGCCAGCGCCAGCGCGAACGGCGCGCGCAGCGCCTCCAGCGTTGTGCCGAGCGAATGGGACGAGCGCTTCCAGATGATCGTGGCGGCGAGCACGAGCAGCAAAACGGCCACGACGAAGAACGCAATGACGAACTGCAACATCGCATGCAGCGGCCCCACTCCCGATTTGCCCAACTGCGCGGCGCTCATGCAGAACAGAATCAGCGGCAGCGGATAGCTGAGCCAATGCATGAGCTTCTGGCACGCGTGATACACCGTCTCGAGCGCTTGGCTCAGGCCTACGGAGATGCGTTCCGGCACGCGGCCCACGGCCAAGCCGAACAGCAGCGCGAATACCAACGCCTTGAGCGCGTCGCCGCTAGCGAGGGCCGCGAAGATATTGCTCGGCACCAGGCTCTTGAGCATATCGGTCAAACCGACAGCTTGCGGAATGGTGTCGGTCCCATACAGGCTCATGACCGTTTCGTTCGATCCGGAACCGTCGCTGCCGACCATCGCGCCGAACGTATGCATCGTCGCCGTCGAAAGATTGGCGCCCGGGCGCATCGTCAGCAAAACGATGGCGCCGACCACCGCAACCGTCGCCGAGGCGCCGAGGATCACGATCACCACGCGCAAGAGCAGGCGCGACGTGCCGCCGTCGCGAAACAGGCGCTGCAGGCTGAAAATCACCGCCGACACCATGAACGGCAACGTCGTCATCTTCAGCAAGTTGACGTAAAGATCGCCGATCACGTCGAGCCTCGCCGCCATGGCCGGCAGCAACAAGCCGAAAGCGCTGCCGAGCGCGAGCGCGCCGATCACCACCCATGGGTTCACGGCGAAGGCGTACAGCTTTTGGGTATTCATCGTCCGGTCTCCGAAATGCGCTGTATTTTTAGTTATCGGTCGCTTGCAGCAAGGTCTTGACGTCGAGCTTCTTGCTTCGCTCCGCCAGGAACTGATTGACGAACGCGAGCATCGCGGGCGTCGATACGTTGACACCGATCGCGATCGGGTCGTCCAAATCGTCGAGCGTGACCACGCGCAGCTTCAGCGATGCGGTCGGATCGCTCTTGAGGACATGCTTCACCTCGAATTCGTCGCGGTACGCCGCCGTCACCTCGCCCTTGTCGAGGCCACCGAGCAGGGCATCCCAGCTCGGGTAAGCCTTGACCTTCGCATCGGGAAAGTTCGTGCGCACGTACTGCGAGTACGACGAATTCATCACCACGCCGATCGTGCTGTCATACGAGCGAATGACTTCTGGCGCCGGGCGGCCGTGCGCGACCTGCGCGAAGTTGATGCGATTGAGCAACAAGGCGCGATGCAGCCGGACATACGGCGTGCTGAAGCTGATGATTTCGGCGCGCGCCAGTGTGCGCGATAGCTTGCTGATGGCCAGATCGGCATCGCCGTTCGCGAGCAGGCTGACGACGCCGTCGAACGTCTTGGCGTCGCGGTTGAAGCGCACCTTCACGCCGAGCTTCGCGGCCATTTCGTCGGCGATGTCGACATCGATGCCTTGCAGGCGGCCGTTGCGTGTTTCGAAGAACGGCGGTTGATCGACGCCGAGCATCGCCACCACGAGTTCGCCACGGTTCACGATCCGCGCGAATTCGGGCGCGAGCAAGCGTCCGTCGGGCATGCGCACGAGGCCGGTGGGCGTGAGCGACAGCGGTGCGCTGGCGGGCGCGGCGGCCGTGGTTGCCGCTGATGCTGCCGCACCCGCCGCGTTGGCGGCGCCGGTACAGGCTAAGAACGCAATGCCCATCGCGAAAGCGACGGTGCAGATGCGCCGCGCAAGCGCTCGCAACGAACGCGCCTTCATCATTTGACGCGTTCGCCGCGCAGGACCGCTGGTGTGAAGCATAGACATAAGCAATAACCGTTGATAGTTCTCAAGAAGCATTGGAGGCCGGCGAGGCGGACGCTGCATCAGGCAGCGCCGGCGTAGGCGTAGGCGCGCGTTCGCTCACTGCGGGAGGAGCGGGAGCGGCCGTCGTCGCAGGCGCGGCGGACGGAGCGGCGTAGCGCGCACCGATCTCGACGCCGAGCAGAAATAGCAGCACGCACAGCAGCAGAATGCAGCACGCTGCGATCGTCGCCATTCGCGCAGTCATGGAAAAAACATAGGGCATCGGCAATCGTCCTTACGGAACCATGGTGGTGAATTGCGCGGGCGCGACGATCTGAATCACGCCGCCCCAGTTGCACATCAACTTCGAGCTGTTTTGCAACGCGGGCTGGCCGCCGACGAGCACCGTCGGCGAGCCTGGCGCCCACGGCGCCGCCGTGACCGGCACGCACGGCATCGGTGTGAGCACGCCCAGCGCCGCCGCAGTGGCGGCCGCCACTTGCGGGTTGGCCGGGCAGTTGCACATCCCGAACGGCATGACGTTCACCATCGGCGCGTTATCCATGATGGATGCGGCCGGAGCGCCCGACATGACGCAGGCCGTCGGCAACACGTTCAGCGATGAAGGCGCGACGCCGAAAGAGCATTGCAGCATCGTGCCGGTGGTGACGAGGATGCCCATCGCTCAGCCCTTCACCCATTTTTCGAAATTCGCGACCATCTTCGGCAGGCCGCCGGCCGCGCCGGCCGCCGGCGTATCGACGCTGCGCCAAACCTCTTGCGGCTTGCCACTCGCATAGCGGCGTTCGGCGATCAACTCGCCATCCGGACCGAAGCGTCGCGCTGTCCCGTGCAGCAGATCGGCGTGATACGGCAGGCTTTGCACGAGCGTGCCGTCGGCGGCGTACTCGCGCGTCTCGCCCTCGAGCAACCCAGCGCGATAGCGCGCGCGCCGGACCACGACGCCTTCGTGCAAGTAGACGGCCTCGCCTTCCAACTTTCCCGCCACGTAGGGCAGACGTGAGGTCACCTGCCCCGACGGCGCATACGACACGCTCTCGCCCTGCAACACGCCCGCCACGAATCGCCGCCGCGCAGCCACGCGGCCATCTTGGTACAGCGTCGTCACGCCATGTTCCTTGCCCTCGGCGTAGTGCGCCTCTTTCACCGGCACACCGGGCGGATCGAATGCCCGCATCGGCCCTGCCAACTGCCCGTGCGCATAGTGCGCTTCGAGGGTGGGCTTACCGTCCGGCGTGAAGCGGGTCATCGCGCCATCCGGCACCCCGCCTACCATCGACGTGCGCCCGATCACAGCGCCGCTCGCATCGCGTTGCTCGATCACGGCACGAGCCCCCGCAGCCGGCGGTGCGGCAGGCGCAAGCGGTGACGTCGTGGGCTTGGAATCGGACATGGCGGCAGCGTCAATTGATCTTCACGAGGCCGCCCTTCAGGGTCAGCATCCCGCCGCCATCGACGGTACCCGCCGCCGACGCCTTGCTCTGCACTTCGAGCCCCTCGATCGTGAGCGTGGTCCCGGCCTTGTTCTCGAGCGTCGTGCCCGCTTGATTCGAGAGCGAGGTCCCGGCCTGCGCGGTCAACGACGTACCCGATTTGAACGTGATCGAACCGCTCACGTCGATCGTCAAATTCCCGGTCACCTTGAGCGTGTAGTCTCCCGTCACGTTGTGCGTAAACTTCGCATGGTTGGTGTGCGTCTCGTCGCCCGTGACGTCGAGCGCGCGCGTGCCCTTGACGTTGTGCGTTTCCTTGCCCGTCTGCACATCGACCGTCCGATCGCCCTTCTGAATCGTGTGCGTTTCGTTGCCCGCGATCACCGTGGTGGCGAGCGCATTCTCGATCGACACGTTCATGTCCTTCTGCGCATGCAGATACAACTCCTCGCTGCCGGTCTTGTCCTCCATGCGGATTTCGTTGCCGGCGCCGCCGCCTTTCGACGAACGCGACATGATCGTGCTGCGCGTTTGCATCGACGGCTGCGCATACGGGAGCGCATTCGATTCGTTGTAGACGCTGCCGGTCACGAGCGGACGGTCCGGATCGCCGTCGACATAGCTCACGATCACTTCCTGCCCCACACGCGGCAGGAAGAAGTGTCCCCATCCGTTGCCGGCGACCGTCTGCGCCACACGCACCCAGCACGAGGTGTTCTCGTTCTGAGTGGTCGAACGATCCCAATGGAACTTGACCTTGATGCGCCCGTACGAATCCGTCCAAATTTCCTCGCCCGTCGAGCCGGAGACGACCGCCGTATGGTTGCCCGCTACCACAGGCCGTGGCGTGACAAGCGGCGGCCGGAACGGCACCGAGGATGGGAACACCACGAATTCGTTCGTGTAGATGTCGTTGGTCGCGCTGTGTTTGACGGCGCGCACCACGTAGGTTGCGTTGACCGCGCTATTGGCGTGTCCGCTGAGCGTAAACGTCGAGCCGGCCGTCAGCGCGCAGCACGCGCTCGCGCCGTGGCCCGTCTGCTGCCCGACCTGCTGCGCCGCGAGCCGCAGCTTAGCGGTGTTGCCGCTGTCCGACGCCTGCGCGTAGCGCCCCGGGAAGATATAGCGCGTGCCGTTGGTCGCGCCGCCCGAGGCATCCGATGTCGCCGTTGAAACGGTGGCGGACGTGAAATCGTAATCGGCCACGATATGCGTGCGCTCCGTCAGCCCCGTGACGAGTTCGAACGCGCTCACGCGCTCCGACGGATCGTGCGCCACCGAATCGCTCGAGAATCGCAACGTCGACGGCGCGGCGATCGGCTGGTGCGCGGAAGGACTATCGGCGAGCACCATCGTATGGCTGCCGTTGGCGAACGTGAAGAAGTAGAAGATGCCCTCTTCTTCCATCAGGCGCGAGACGAACTGAAACGGGCTCTCGTCGTATTGCACACAGTACTCGCGGGTCTCGTAGGTACCCGTCGTGTTCTGTTTGATCGTGATGCTGAAGGGCGCCAGCACTTTTTGAATGATGTCGAGCGCGCTCATGCTCTGATAAATCACCCGATCGCTGCCCAACGTGGCGAGCCACAAGCTCGGCGCAAGCGCGGCCGAATAGTAGCCGTGCGACGCGTCCGCTCCCACTTGTGCGAAGCGCGTCACGATCCCGCTGAAGTAGCGCGGCGATCCGCCGGGCGCCTGCAGCGTCACGGTCGCCGTTTTGCCGACGATCTTCGCGGGCGATAGCGAATCGTCGGTCGAACGCATGCGCAGTTCGAAATGGAACAGCTCCGAAATCGCCTCGCGGCCCGCAAAGCCATCGAGCAGCAGCACGTTCTCGCCGAACGGCGTACTGACCGAGAGAAAGCTGCCTGTTTGGACCGTCGTGACCGCCGGCATGTCAAACTCCGTCGCCCGCGGTGAAGCTGAACGCGAGGCCGCCCGTGGGCGTGAACTTCAGATGCACGGCGGCGAACGGCTCGGCCAGCGAGATCCGCTCGAGCACCTCGCGCGCCAATTCCGGCAGCACGATGTGCGTGAGAATGTGATCGACGTTGCGCGCGCCGCTATCCACTTCCTTGCAGCGCTCGGTGATCACGCGCGCGAAATCCTCGTCCCACGTCAGTTCGGCATGATGATTTCGCGCGAAACGCTCCGCGAGCCGGTTCAGCTTGAGATTGACGATCGCGGCGATCTGCGCGTCGCCGAGGTGGTAGTACGGCACGAGCACGAGCCGGCCAAGAAAAGCCGGGCTGAATTGGCGCAAGAGCGCCGGCCGCAACCGTTCGATCAACTCCTCGGGCGGTGGCCGACGGCCGCCTTGGCTCGCTTCGGTGATGACTTCCTGCGCGGCGTTCGACGTCAGCAGAATCAACGTGTTCTTGAAATCGATCGGCACGCCTTCGCCGTCTTCCATGACGCCCTTATCGAACACTTGGAAGAACAGCTCGAGCACATCCGGGTGCGCCTTCTCCATTTCGTCGAGCAGCACGACGCTATAAGGGCGACGCCGCACCGCTTCGGTCAGCACGCCGCCGCGCCCGTAGCCCACGTAGCCCGGCGGTGCGCCTTTGAGCCCCGACACGCTGTGCGCTTCTTGGAACTCCGACATGTTGACGGTGATCATGTTGCGCTCGCCGCCGTACAGCGTATCGGCGAGCGCGGCGGCCGTTTCGGTCTTGCCCACGCCGCTCGGGCCGACCAGCAGAAACACGCCGACCGGCTTGCCCGGATCGTCCAAATCGGCGCGGAATGTGCGCACGCGCCGCGCGATCGCATCGAGCGCCTCATCCTGGCCAACAACGCGTTCGGCCAGCTTGTCGTGCAGATAGAGCACCGTATGCAGTTCGTCGGCCAGCATCCGGCCGACGGGAATCCCCGTCCAGCCCGATATCACCTCGGCCACCATCTGCGAATCCACATAGACGGGCACCATCGGCTCGTCGTTCTGCACCGCCTCGAGACCTTTTTCCAAACGGCCGAGATTGGCCAGCAGCGATTGCGCGTCCTCGCCCTCCTCCGCCGGCTCTGGCGCTTCGACCTGCCGCGCGATCTTGCGCCGCCATGCGAGGATCTCTTCCACCGCGCGCTGCTCGGTCGCGAGCTTATCCGTCAATCGCGCATGCTTGGTGCGCTGCTCGTCGAGCTGCTTGGTCAACGCGGCGATGGCATCGGCGTGATCGCTGCCCGTCGCCGCTTCATGCCGCAGAATCCGCAGCTGGTTTTCACCCGATTCCAATGCTCGGCCCAGCGCTTCGATATCCTCCGGCACGCCGCTTTGGCCGATCGCCACGCGGGCACAGGCGGTATCGAGCACGCTGATCGCCTTATCGGGCAGCTGACGCCCCGAGATATAGCGATGCGACAACTTCACCGCATCGCGCACCGCTTCGTCGATGATCTCGACGCCATGATGATGCGCGAGCTTGGGCACCATGCCGCGCAGCATTTCGATGGCGACGGCCTCGCTAGGCTCGTCCACCTTGACCACTTGAAAACGGCGCGCGAGCGCGGGATCGCGCTCCACATACTTCTTGTACTCGGCCCAGGTCGTGGCCGCGATCGTGCGCAACTCGCCACGCGCGAGCGCGGGCTTGAGCAAATTGGCAGCGTCGCCCTGACCTTCGCTGCCGCCTGCGCCAATCAACTGGTGGGCCTCGTCGATAAAAAGAATCACCGGCACCGGCGACGCTTTGACTTCGGCGATGACCGACTTGAGCCGATTCTCGAACTCGCCCTTCACGCCCGCGCCCGCTTGCAACAGCGCGAGATCGAGCGAGCGCACCGTCACGTTCACCAACGCGGGCGGCACTTGGCCTTGCACGATGCGTTGAGCGAACCCCTCCACCACGGCGGTTTTGCCGACGCCGGCCTCACCGGTCAGAATCGGATTGTTCTGGCGACGACGCAGCAACACGTCGATCAATTGGCGAATCTCCAGATCGCGTCCGCAGATGGGATCGATCGCGCCTTCCCTCGCAAGCTCGGTCAGATCGACCGTATATTGCGCGAGCGCCGAGCCGCCTGGCCCGCTCCCGGCGGCCAAAGGCATCGAGGGCAGCGGCGCTTTGCCGCCGGATGCACCCGCTGCGCCGGATCCGCCGCCCACCGCTCCGCCGCCTGCGGGAGCCGCCGCCTGCCCGCCGTCTTCATTCGACGCCGCCAGCACGCTCGCCAGCGATTCGCGCAACGTCGCACGTGGGATCTTCAGCAACGAAGGCGCGGATTCGAGCACCAAACCGCGCAGACTGTCGACTTCGAGTAGCGCCAGCAGCACTGTGCCCGACCGAATCTGCTGCTGCCCGAGCAGCATCGAACTCAACAGCCACGCCTCTTGAAACAACCGCGAGAAGTTCGGCGATAGCGCCGGCGTGCGGCCATTGCCGCGCTTGAATTGATCGACCGCCTTTTGAAGTTGCGCGCAGACATCCGCCGAGGCGATTTCGAAGTGCTCCAGAATCACGCGCAAATCGGGGGCGTCCGATTCGAGCAATTGCAGCAGAAAGTGCTCGACATCGACGTTGTAGTGCGTCTGCCGCACGCATAGCTGCGCCGCCAGCTCCATGGCGTGCTTGCAGGCCGGATCGAGCCGGCTCACCAAAGTGCGAATGTCGATTTCCATAATGGGCCGGTTATGCGTTCGATGGGCGCCACGCCGCGGCGGACGGCGGCATGCGCAGGGTGAACCGAGCCGGCGCGAGCGGCTTCAAAGCGTTGGCGTTGGCCGCGGCGTTAGCCTCGCCGTTAGCCGCCCCCGGCGTGGCGCGCCCCGCGCCGAGCCACGATGTCCAGCCGAGCCGCGCCGCGCCGGCGCCGCCGGCAAAACACGCGGCCTTCCTGGGGGCGGGCCGCAGCACCACATGCACCTCGAGATCCTGTTCCAAATACGACTGCACGAGCCATGCAGTCAGCTCGTGCAGCGCACCGCCGGGCAGCAGCGCTTCGAATCGATCCTGCGGCAGATCGACGAACTCGATGCGAACGCCCGCCGCCTGATCCCAGCAGCGCCGCCCCACGACTGCGCGCCCATCCAGACGCGAGGCCGTGCGGCGCTGGCCCGACAAGCGCACCGAATCGCGTGCATCGAGCTCGCGCCACCCGCCGACGAACTGCGCCCCGCGCACCGCCACGCCAAGCCGATCCGACAGCAACGCAAGCAGGCCCGTCATCGAGCGCGGCGCGCCCCCGAGCAGCCCCGCATGGCGCAGCCAGCGCCGTGCGCCGTTCGGCCCGCGCTCGCCCGCGCGCAAGCCGAGATTGCCGAGCGCATCGAGGCAGGCGGTGAGCGCCGCATCGTCGGGCGCGCGCCCGTTGAGCCCGGGCGCATGCTTCTGGCGGCTGCGATACAGAAACGAAAGAAAGCGATGGTTGAAGATGTCGAGAAAATCCGACATCGCCGTTTCGCGCGCCGCGCGGCGATTCAACAGCCATTCGGTGAACGCGAGCGGCAACGGCCCGCTCGCACCGGCGAGCGTCATCGCCGCGGTGCTCACGGTATAGGTGGCGCGATCGCCGCCCGCCGCCTCGCTGCGCACGTTGCGAATATCGCTCGGCTCGAAAGCAAGCGAAACGTGCCCCGTCAAGCGCACCGCCTCGTTCGTCCCATCGCCGGTACCGAGCGGCCTCGCCCACGGCTGCGCGCGTTCCAGCAAATGAATCGCCTGGAACAAGTCGAAATCTTGCGGATGAGCGAGAAGCCGCGCGATCAGAGCAGCTGCTGGCAACCGGTCATCGGTTCCCATTGCTTCCATATCTCATCTCCGCGGCAAACCACGAGCCGCACGAAGGAGTTGACCGAAGTACACATCGCGAAAAAACGCGCGAGCACGGCGGCCATCAATAAGGGCGAGCTGCCCACGAATGCATCCGCATCGAACTCGATGTTGACCTCGGTGCCGCGACAATAGCCGCGCCATGCGTCGGTACCGACATGAGCCGTAACGTGGCGCGCCCCGATGCGGCTGATCCCGCGAATCTGATCCTGCTCGCGTAGGCCGTCCGACGCGAACAACATCAGCATTTCCTGCAACTCGCGTTTACCGTTCGGGCCGCTCACCAGGGAGTGATAGTTGCGCGTCAGCAGCGACACGAGCCGCCAGAGCGTTTCGCTGCCGAGCGTCGGATCGCGCGGCGCGGTCGGCTCGTACAGGCATCGCACGCGCGTATTGCCCGATACCCGCTCGATGCGCATGCGGGCGCCGATGGGGACATGCTCGGCAAGACGGCGATTCGTACAGAGCACGTTTGCATAAACGACCGGCGCGGTCGGATCGACGAAATTGCGCCCTGCGTCGACGAAGCTCAAATAGGTGTCGACGCCCGGCACATTGCCGCGCACGCTATGCTCGCGCCGCGCGAACCAAAATGTGGACGGATGACCGCCCCTGGCCGAATCCATCCGATCGACCGCCGTATACCCAGGCAACTCGATCGCGCGATCCGCGACGGGATCCGAGGCGATCACCGATACGATCGAATGGATTTCCGTGATGGCCTCGCGCTTCTGTTCGGCGACGAGCCGATGCTCGTAGCGCCGCCCGTCCACGACGATCGGCTCCGTCGTCTGCGAGAACAAATTGATGATCGGCGTGCAGCCGAGGCGGAAGTGCTGTGCGCCGATGTGCGCAAGCGCGCGCGGCATGCGATCGAGGTGCAGGACGATTTCGCAGCTGCGCCCGTTGCCGAAGGCGCCGGCCGGCACGTCCAAATCGAAGAAGTGAAACTTGCGCGCAAAGGCGAAGTATTCCTGCAGCAACCCATAGGCGGGATGCGCGTGTGCGGGCGCAGGCAGCACACGGTCTTCTTCCCCATACCCGACTTCGCGCCAGGCCGACGGCCCCAAGCGCACGGGCACCGCGCCCGGCGACGCCAACGAAACGCCGACGACACCCGATACGAGCAGCTCGTACAGCGGCATCGTGATCATCCAGTCGCCATGCAGATGCAGCCGCAGCGTGCGTATCTCTAGCTCGGAGAAATCGACGCCCGGCTCGCAATCGAGCCGCAGACGCAGCGTCGTGTCGTCGCCAAAACGCGCATCGGCGATGACGAGCGGCCACAGCACGGTTTCCCAAGCGGTGCGAAAACGGCAAGCATCGCCGCCTTCCGTCAGCGCCGACAACCCGGTATGGCGCGGCACGCGAAAGCCCGCCGTGACTTTGCCTTGAGTCGGATTGAGCTCGAACTGAGCGACCGTCATCGACGGCACGCTCTGCGCGAGCGAGGGGCAAACATTCTCGAGCAACGCCGAGGCAATTTGCGGAAACGCTTGATCGAGATCGCGATGCACGCGCGCAGCGAGAAACGCCGTGGCTTCGATCAGGCGTTCGGTATGCGGATCGAGCGATTCCGTGCCGTGCAGCGCGAGACGTGCGGCGACCTTCGGATAGCGCTGCGCGAAATCCGCACCCTGCACGCGCAGGTACGACAGCTCACGCTTGTAGTACTGGAGAATATCGTCTGGCGGCATGTCGGTCAGCTTTCGTCCGGGTCGTCTTGGCTTGCGCCGGCGCCGGCCGCCAATTCGAAAAATACATGTTCGACCGATCGCTCGACGCGAATATCGCCTTCGACCACCAGCACCGCATCGCGGCTGTTCTCGCCGCGGAACGCGAACTTCACGGCCACGTTGACGAGCCTCGGCTCGAATAGCGCGATGGCGCGGCGCACGGCCGCGAGAATCGCATCGAGATCGGCGCCGGAGCGCAGCGAGCGCTCCGAGAAATCGGGCACGCCATAATCGAGCACGCCGCAATCGCTGTGGGCGAACTCGGCCATCGTCAAGCGCGAACGCGCATTGAGCAGGCGCGAGAGCTCGCGCGACACCGATTCACGCAGCGCGCTCTCGCCTTCGAGCCAAGCGTCGGTGTCCTCGACGAGACGCTCGAACAGCGGCATCGGATAGCCCTGGCGCATGGTCGACATAGGTTAAGCCTTGAGCCCGAAACAACCCGGTGCGCCACCCATGGGCGGCGCACCGTATTTACTTCATCACGACACCGTGACTGCCTTGTTCGCAGCCAGATCCCAGCCGAACGACGCGTTGCCCTTCTTCGTCGAATCGGTGTTTTGCTGCGTGTACTGCGAGGTCATCTGCGTGAAGTGGATCGTGACCGAATCCGACATCTCCGAGCTGCCGCCGCCCGTGCTGATGTGCGAAATCATCGAGTTGCTCAGCACGTACTTCATCAGCAGCATGAACTTGCCGCCTTCGTTACGGCCGATCGAGATCGTCGCATCGCCCAGCTTGGTGCCGGCCGCGCAGGCCGCGTACAGCGCTGGCGTGGCCTGATCGGTCGCCTTCGTGATCGAAAACTCGCTGAAGCTTGGGCGGCCCATCGTACGCTCGGTATTGGCCGTGTCCGCGTTCATCGGCATCGCCACGCTGTGGCTGAACGAATAGAGGACGATCCCGTCGGCGTACCCGTCGATCAGCGAGTTGCCTTTGATGTCCTTGAACTGCAGGATGACTGTATCCATGTGTATTCCGATTCGATGTATGGCGAAAGAGGCGGCGGCGCTTGCGCGCCCGCCGCGCGTTCATGCGTCGTGTAGCTCCGGCTCCGTTAAGCCGCCGCCGCCGGCAGATCGGCCACGAGCCGGATCGAAGCCGTTAGATCTTCCATTTGGAAGTGCGGCTTGATGAAGCAGGTGGCGCGATACGAGCCGGGCTTGCCGGGCACTTCCGTCACGTCCACGCGTGCCTCGCCAAGCGGGAAGCGAGCCTTCTGCTCCTGCGACGCCGACGGATTGATCAACACGTAATCGGAGATCCAGTTGTTGAGATACGCCTCGATGCCGCCGCGCGTCTGGAAGCTGCCGACCTTGTCGCGCATGATCACCTTGAGGTAATGCGCGAAGCGCGACGCCGCCAACACGTAGGGCAAGCGCGCCGACAACTGCGCGTTCGCATTGGCTTCGTCCTTGTTGTACAGCACCGGCCTGTTGGTCGTTTGACCGCCGAAGAACGCCGCGAAATTCGAACCCTTCGAATTGACGAGCGCGATGAAGCCGAGATCGCTGAGCTCTTTCTCGCGGCGATCGGTGATCGTCACTTCGGTCGGGCACTTGAGGGTGACATCGCCTTCCGACGTCTTGTACGCATGCGCGGCGATCCCTTCCACCTTGCCGCCGCCTTCCACGCCGCGGATCGCCGTGGACCAGCTGTACTTGGCGAACGCATCCGTGATGCGCAGGCCCAACTGATACGCCGAGTTCGCCCACAGATATTTGCTGTGATCCGTGCCGTCGACATCCTCTTCGAAGTTGAACGTTTCCACCGGCTTCGTCTTCGCGCCGTAGGGCAAGCGCGCGGCGTAGTTCGGCAGCACGAGCGAGACGTAGCGCGAATCCTCGGTGGAGCGGAAGCTGCGCCACGTGGCCAGCTCGGCGCTTTCGAAGATCTTCGACAAATCGCGCGTCACGCCGAGCTCGGTGAACGACTTCAGATCGAACAGGCTCGGCGCGGCAGCGGCGACGAACGGCGCGTGCGCGGCGGCGGCCACCTTCGAGATGCGCTCGAGCAACGCGATGTCTTGCGGATGACGGCCGAACGTGTAATCGCCGATCAGCACCGAGTAGGGATAGCCGCCGAACGTGCCGTATTCCTCTTCATAGACCTTCTTGAAGAGCACGCTCATGTCGTGGTCGACGGCGGTTTCCAGGTCCTTCAGCAATTCCTTCTTGGTGACGTTGAGCAAACGCAGCTTCAGGCGCGTGCTCGTTTCGGTGCCGTACACCATGTCGTGCAGGCCCGCCCACGACGCTTCGAGCGCCTGGAACGCCTCATCGTGCATGATCGCGTTGAGCTGATCCGTCAGCAGCTTGTCGATCTCCGCGACACGCTCGTTGATCATCGCCACGACACCCTTGTCCGGGCTCGTGCGCATGCCTTCGTCGAGGATCTGGGAAGCAAGCTGCCCGATCAGCTTTTTCGCATAGACGCCTTGCGACGGCTCGACGGCCATATTGCCCTCGAGCACGATACGATCGAGCAGGCTCAGGTCGGCGTTCGTCGTAGTGGCGGCGGCCGACGATTCGACGGCGGAATTCGTTTCCATCTGGTAGTCCTTTGTCAGTTCGTTGCATCAGCGACTAGGGCGCAAGCCCCTATCGCGCCGCTCACGCTGCCGGTGCCGGCGTGTCTTCGGCTGCCGGCGCCGCCGCAGCGGCGGTGCTGCCTGCGTTGGCCTCGCTCTGCACCTTCTTGAGCTCTTCGGAGTTCTGAACGATGCGCTCGAGGATGGAATCGAGCTCGTCGTTGCCGTCGAGTTTGCCGAGCAAATCGCGCAACTGCTGACGCGCTTCGAGCAGCTTCGCGAGACGCGGCACCTGACGCACGATGCTTTCCGGATGGAAATCGGAGAACTGGTTGAACTTGAGTTCGACCTTCAGGTTGCCCTCGCCCTTCATCGTGTCCGGTACCGAAAGGTCTAGACGCGGTGCGATCTTGCCCACGATTTCGTCGAAATTATCGCGATCGATCTCGACGAAGCGGCGCTCCTTCAGCTTGGGCAGCGGCGTGGCCGGCTGGCCCGACAGATCGGCCATCAAGCCCACGACGAGCGGCAACTCGCGCTTCTCCACGGCGTCGCCGATCTCGACGTCATAGGTGATCTGAACGCGCGGCGGACGATTGCGCCCGACCCATTTCTGCAAACTATTGGACATGGTCCCCTCCGGACTAAAAACACAAACGTGCAATCGACATAGCCGCGTGCGCAGCACTGGGCGATGAAATGACTCGGATTGGTGGGGGCGGGTGCTGCGAAGCGGGGAAAGGAAATTACCCCTGAAGACGCTGAGCAAACGCGCGACGCGGAACGAGCCCAGAGGCTATTGCGCGGTGCCGATGCTCAACGATGACAACGAACCGGCGCGCGCCCCCGACCGCACACCGCTTCACTGTCGAGGCGAGCGCGACATCGCTTGACGTCGCGCGCACCTCGTGATGACTTATCCAAACGGTCGATACTCGACTATCCGTGAGTGGTCCCTCTGTGGTGAGGAAAAGGTTGTGGTCCGCAACACACTTGATTGAACTTTTTCATACCTCTTTGAGGCGGGACTCTAGCATATAAAACTTAAAAAGTGTTAGCCGTCACACCGACTTTCTTAACGGTCGTTTAAGGCTGGCGACCACAACATACAAGTAAGACACGCTAATGTCATAGCTCGCCGCCGTAAGCGCCTCATTAGGCGAAAACCCTGATTGCATTTGAAAATTTGACCCCATAAGAGCGGCGGGCGCAGCATCACCACTTCCTTTCGTTTTCCATACACTCAATACACAGCGAGTCAATGCGTTATGCCCAGATGGTATCGGTTCCACGTCATAAATTATTTATCTTGGCCTCAATGTGTACGTATTGACGATAGCGCTGCTATGCTGTGATCCCACCCTATCACCCCGCTCATCGCAGGTCTCGGACCGCGCGATCAACGGCGCCTGCTTTTAATCGAAGGTGAATACAACATGCCCGCGTTTAACTCTCCGGTATTCACCGTCTTTAATCACGGCACGTGCGCCAGCCGTGATGGGCAGGGCGAAATCGTCGCGGAATTCGGCCGCTTGGCAGCCGGCGTCGAGTACCAAGATTTCCTCATTTGCGACGGCCCCGGCAGCAGCCCGACCTCAGCGCCGATCCCGGGCCAATTCAACCCGTTCACGCGCGACAAGCAGGCCAAGTCGTTCTTCGGCAGCAAGGAAATGGGGCACACCCATCACAATTGGAAGGCGACGGGCGTCATGACCGGCGCGGGATGGGACGACAATGTCATGCATGCCGTCGCGACCATCGCGGAATTGAATCCCGCGCCGCGGACGGTCAACATGCTCGGCTGGAGCCGGGGCGCGGTCACTTGCACCAAGCTGGCGTACAAGCTGCGAGAGATTTTCCCCGATATCGTGGTGAATATTTTTGCGGTCGATCCGGTGGCCGGCATTGGCAATAAAAGCGACGACGACGCCAGCACGATTCGCGGCAACGTCAAGAATTATTTGGCCGTCCTCTCAATGCACGAGACGCGGGGGTTTTTCAAGCCGCAGGACGCGAAACGCGTGACCTTCACCAATGCCGAGACGAACGCAATTTATGTGCCATTCCCCGGGAATCATAGCGGCCAGGTCAATCTCGATAAGAGCGTAAAGAAGGAATTAGGCGAATCGTCGCAAATAGCATGGTTTCTAGCCTGGAAATTCCTCGATCACTTTGGAACACGATTTACGGCTCCTCCTTCGCCGAATTACAGCGAATTAGAGCAATGCAATCTCTATGCGAAAATGAAAGCGAAGATGCCCGGATATAAGAAAACGAGCCCTGGTTTCGGTCAAGCGGTGATGGGCGCTCGTAAAACTCGCGATTTCCTTAACAACCGTATCGATCAGTACGTCAAGTTTTCGGACTTTTTCGTCAACGAGCATCATCGCCGAATCTTCAAGCGCACCCTGCCCCATTTGTATAGCTGGGTCTTCGAGAATCAGGGTATCGATACACAGGCGGTCGTGCAGGACTATAAGAAGGCCGAGTTCTACGCGGCGCTCAAAGATTCGCTGATCGCGATCGGCTTCCAGCCTACGAAGCTAGGCGGCGTCCCCACCGTGTTGCTGCCAATCCGCGGCGGCGGCCAGCAAGCCATCGACATCTCGGCGCGACAACTTACGGCTAGCATGTCGAGCATGGGGCTGTATGTTTGAGAGTGGGCTTCGGGGTCAGGGTAAATCCAGCTCCGAGCACGCGCACCCGCTCACCCCGGAATCAATTTGAACAACGCCACGGCATCGGTCAGTACCGTGGCCTCCCCTTCGAGCGACATCGCCGCCGCGCTGACCTCCTCGACCAACGCCGCATTCTTTTGCGTGGCGATATCCATGTTCATCACAGCATCGTTGATATCCGCGAGGCTGACGCTTTGCTCTTGAACCGCCGAGCAAATTTCCGCCGTTAATCCGCGCACCGTCTCGAACGACGACATGACGTCCTTCATCGTCTCGCCCGCGCGATCGGCCAGCGCGGAACCTTCGGAAATGGTCGCGACCGTTTCGTCGATCAGTTGCTTGATCTGCTTGGCGGCATCGGCGCAACGCTGCGCGAGATTCCGTACCTCATGCGCCACCACCGCGAACCCCCTCCCCAGATCGCCCGCCCGCGCCGCTTCCACTGCGGCGTTCAGCGCGAGAATGTTGGTCTGAAACGCGACGCTATCGATGAGCCGCACGATCTCGGCAATCTTGGTCGAATGCACCGCGATGCCTTGCATGGTCTGAACCACTTCGCTCACGACCTGCCCGCCTGCAGCGGCGGTCTGCGACGCTTGCAGCGCGCGTTGACTGACTTGGTCGGCATGCTCGGCGCTGATCTTGACGCTGTCGGTCAGTTGCTTCATGTTGGCGACCGTCCGCTCCAGCGAGGCCGCCTGCAGCTCGGTACGGCGCGATAGATCGGCGTTGCCCGACGCGATCTCCTGGGCGCCGACGCCGATCGTTTCGGTACCGTTTCGCACGCTTCGCACCATCTCGACCAACGAATCCTGCATCGCTTTGAGATCGTTGAGCACGGCGCCCATTTCGTTGCGGTATTCAACACGGACTTCTCCGCTCAAATCCCCCGATGCGATACGACGCAAGTGGGCCATGGTCTCGGCGACAGGATGGACAACCACGCGTATCAACATCGCCCTAGCGAATACGCCGAGCACCAGCGCCGCGAGCGACGTGGCCGCCAGCAGCGCGATCATGCTTCGAAACCGCGTTTGCGCCTGCGCATAGCGCGCGCCCTGGGCTTGCACGACGGCCTGCTCGCGCTCGTTCACAGCGGCTTCATACGCCTTCGCAAGCAATTCCGACGCGCTACCTTGCAAGGTCTTGAAGCTGCCGATATTCATGCTTTCCAGTGCTTTGAGACCCGGCACTACGACCTTGTCGACGACGGCGCGGCGTTCGATTTGCAACCGATTCGTCGCCGCTTGCGCGGATGGATCGCCTTGCTGTAATTGGACGAAACGCTCGAATGCGCGATCCGATTCGGCGATCGCGCTACGCGCAGCCGCGAGCAGATCCGGCTGCGCATCGCCAAGCGCATAAAGGGCCTGATAACTGTCGAGGGCGATGCGAGCGCGCTGCAACACCGCGTCGCTCTTTTGCAAGGCCGCCAGCGACTGCGTATCGTGCTCATACATCTCGCGCAAAGCGTCGTGGCTCAGCTTCAGCGCCCCGGTGCCGGCCAGGCTCGAGACAAGCAAAATCGCAAAAAACGCCGAGATGACCAGCGTAATGCTCGTTCGAAAAGTGAGACGCTTCAACATACCGCTCCCCGTCGCCTGCTTTTGATCTTGGTCTTTGTTGGTCGATCTTTATTCGATCGTGTTCGGCCACACTATTGCTGCTGCAAATCGAATATGCGATCCATCAACACCCACTTTTGTCCGGCGGGGGTCCAAGGCGTGGGCGCCTGGAATTCCCACATCAACGTTTCCCATCGTTGAATCACCGGGTTGGTCAGCGAGGCTTGCGCCATGCGGCCGGCGTCGTAGACGGCATCGTCCGTCTCCATGATCATGAACAACCGCGTGCCGAGGCGATAAATCTCCATGCTTGTCACGCCCTGCTCTCGGATGTGGCGCAGGACCTCGGGCCACACCTCACGATGAAATGCCTCGTAGCGGTCGATCAGTGCCGGATCGTCTTTCAAATCCAATGCAAGGCAGTAGCGCATGCGTTTTCCTAATCTGCTAAATGAGCCCACGCTTGGTCAGCAAAGCGCGCAAACGTGGCTGGGCGTTTTGCGTCGATAACGAGTTCGCAAGCTCGATGAGCGGCAAGACCCGCCGCTTAACCTTCGCCACATGGTTTTGCGCGATATCGGCGATGCGATGGTCGAGGTACGGATTGCCGAACCGCTCGCGGACGCTGGCGACATAGTCCTCAGCGCGAACGCGCATGCCCATCGCATCGAACACGGGCAACACCTCCTCCTGCCAGACGGCCTCGATGTCCGCTCGCAACCGCGCATCTTGCATCGCATCGAGCACGGTTTCGGAGAGCGACCGCTGTTCGGTGAGCCACTGCTCCGCGAGCCAACTATGGCCGAGGTTCAAGAAAAACAGTTTCAACCGTTCGTGCGTTTGCAAATCGTCCGTCAGCACCATGCTTTCGTGCGTACACGGCAACTCCATGCCCTCGCGTCGCTCGATGGCCCACAGCGCGTACGGCTCCGCCACGGCGCCCACGGGATCGATCGGCTCCGACACGATCCGATCCACGAGCGAATTCACCCAAACGCATCGATGCGTGACGTAGTCGATGAAGCCAGCGGGCAACGACCATTGCTTCGCCAAACCCAGCACGATCTCGCGCAGGGTATCGCCGTTGTTCGCCACCAATTCGCAAGGAAAAATCGACACGCCGTCGTCAGGCCGCTCCTGCCAACGCGAATGAAGCAAGGCCAGCAGTTTCGCTGGATAGCTGCGCGGCACACGCCCGTCGCTCGACAGCATCTCGGCCGAATCGCGCTCGTCGAGGCGATAGCCCATATCGCCGGTGTTCGATACGATCACGCGCACGTTGTCGATCGCTTCGCGGCGTATCGTCGCCCAATCGCGATCGGCGATCCATGCGGCGCGAATCGCGTCGCAGACGATCGTCTTATCGACGACTGCGCCGTGCTCTTTCCCACGGATGCGCACCGGATAGCCGCCTGGCCGCGCCAACGCGGCCGCCCGCGCCTGACTAGCCGGATTGCCGGTTGTCTGCACGACGCCGATGCCGCCGATCGCATCGCCGCGCTCCAGCGCTTGCGAGACGAAGAACGCAACGTGCGCCAGGAGAAACCGGCTCGTGCCGAACTGAAGTATCGGAGTACTCATGCTAGCTATCCTTACCGTCCTGTGGCATCGGCTCAGCACTCCACCAGCGCTTTCACCACCGTCTGCCCGGTTTCGAGCAAGCGCGGGAACGCTTCGGGAACATCGGCAAGGCGCATGCGGTGCGTATTGAGCGCTTGATCGGGAATCAAGCCCGCGCGCATCGCTTCCAGCACCGTTTCGAAATCGGCCGTGGTCGCGTTCCGGCTCGCCAGCAACGTCGTCTCGCGCTTATGAAACTCCGGATCGGAAAACGTCACTTGCCCCGGCACGATCGAGATCAGCGTATAGGTGCCGCCGTGCGCCACGAATCCGAAGCCGCGGTTCATAGCGTCGATATTGCCGGTGGCGTCGAACACGACATCGAAGAACTCGTTGTTCGTCAGCGAGGCGAGCTGTTCCGTATCGGTGGGGCCGACCGCCACCGCGGCGTCCACCTTCAATTGCGATTTGCACAGATCAAGACGATCGGCGCGTGTGTCGAGGCACGTCACGTTCGCGCCCCGAAGCTTCGCAAAAATCATCGCGGCCATGCCGATGGGGCCGGCGCCCACCACGAGCACGCGTTGATTGGCCGACACATTCGCTCGCCGCACAGCGTGTGCCCCGATCGCCAAGAATTCGAGCATGGCCGCTTGATCGAGCGTCACGCCTTCGGCCTTGTGGACGAACTGCGCCGGTATGCTGAGGTATTCGGTGAGCGCGCCGTCGCGATGCACGCCCAGCACCTTGATCTCGACGCAGCAGTTCGTCTTGCCTTGCCGGCACGCGATGCACTTGCCGCACGACAGGTAGGGCATCACATAGACGCCATCGCCGCGTTCGAATCCCGATTCGTAGTCCGCCTCCACCACGACGCCCGAGAATTCATGCCCCATCACGCGCGGATATTGGAGGTACGGCTGGTTGCCCGTAAAGATGTGCAGATCCGTGCCGCAAATGCCAACGCGCGACACGCGCAGCAAGACTTCGCCCGGAGCTCGGACAGGCGCCTCGGTTTGCTGGGCGCGCAGCACCCCCGGTGATTCGCAGATCACGCTAAGCATATGAATTTCCTCTTGATCAAATCATGCGTGGCGAAGGAGATCGCCTACGCGATAAAACTTGCATGCGGGGGGGCGTACGTTGTTGCCGAAAACTTTAGGGATCGCCCCGGGGCTCCCGAATAAAGCGACATGCGGCCTCATGGGTGTACCTTCGGTACAGGCACATTCGCGCCAATCAACTCTTCATCGCGCAACGCCTGCCAATACTCGGCGGGGATAGGCCGCTCCAGCCACGCGATGTTCTGCTGCAATTGCGCCACACTGCGCGCACCGATCAGGCACGACACCACGGCCGGGTGAGCAAACGGAAACTGCAGCGCGGCCGCCGGCAGCGGGACGTCGAAGCGTTCGCTCACTTGCGTCAAGCGCTGCACTTTTTTCACGACTTCGGCGGGGGCATCGCCATAGTTGAACTTGCCATTGCCGGCGAGCACCCCGGAATTGAATACGCCGCCCGCGACGATCGCCGTTTCGGCGCGCACGCAAGCGTCCAGCAGCGGCTCGAGCGCGGTCTGCTCCAGCAGCGTGTACCGTCCCGCCAGCAAAACGACGTCGAGCGGAATTTCATTCATGGCGTCGACGACAATCTCCCACTCGTTGACGCCAAGGCCGATCGCGCGCACCGCACCGCTCTCGCGTAGTTGCGTCAAAGCGCGAAAACCGCCGCCCTCGGTTAGCTGAGCCCAGTAATGCGGATGGCGATCGCCATGCGTCATCGCCCCGATGTCATGCACGTAAAGGATGTCGATACGAGCCGTACCAAGCCGCTGCAGACTGTCCTCGTACGAGCGCATGATGCCGTCGTAGCTGTAATCGAAAACCGGCCGAAACGGCAACGGCTCGGCCCAGCCGTCGTCTCCCGGCCGCACGCCGGCATCCGGGCTCATCAGCCGGCCTACCTTCGTGCTGAGTGAAAGCGCATCTCTCGCGCGGGCTGACAGCGCTTGCCCCGTGCGCCGCTCGGAGAGCGTGTAGCCGTAATACGGCGCCGTATCGAAATAGCGCAGGCCAGCGGCCCACGCGGCATCGACCAGCGCCTGCGAATCCGCCCACGAGATCGGACGATAGAGGCCACCCAGCTGCGAACAGCCGAGGCCGAGCGCCGTCAGCTCTAGCCCACTACGCGGCAGCGTACGAATTTCACCAGCATGGATCATCGCGGAAGGATTCTAAAAAAGATCACTCGTTAGGACACCGAATCAAATCCTGCGCCGATGCAAATTCCGCATCGGCGCAGGCCAAACACGTCGTTAGTAAAGGACGTTCTTCGCCGTGGGCGTATCGAGGTTCTGCTGGTCGACCATCACCACGCCGGTATCGATGTCCTTCGAAACGGGCTTATGTTCGATAACGTTCACGACCGTCTGAATGCCCTTGTATCCCATCTGATACGAGCCTTGCACGGCGATCCCTTGCATCGTGCCGTCGCGCACGAAGTTTTGCAGATCCTGGTTGCCGTCAAACCCGATCGCCACGACCTTGCCCGCCTTCCCCGATTGCTTCAGCGCGCGCCCGACCCCAATCGCCGTCGGTTCGTTCGCACCGAAAATGCCCTTCAAATCGGGATTCGCGGAAAGCACGTCGGTGGTTTGATTGAGCGCCGTCGCCATCTGAGATTGCGAATAGTACGGACCGACGATCTGCAGCTTCGAATGCGCTTGGAGGTATTTCTTGAAACCGCCCACACGGCCGATTTCCGATCCGGCGCCCGGCACGTACGACATCAGTGCGATCTTCCCCGTCTGACCCACTCGAGCGATCAGCGCCTTGGCGCAGAGCTCGCCGGCCTTTTCGTTGTCGGTGGACAAGAACGACTGGTAATACTGCTTGCCCGCATCGGACAGCGCCGAATCGATCAGCACGACGGGGATGTGCGCTTCCCACGCTTTCTTGATCGCCGGGACGAGCGCATCCGGATCGGACGGTGCGAGCACGATGCCGGCGACGTGCCGGTTCACCGCGTTCTCGACCATGTTGACTTCATCGGTGATATCCGATTCGGCGGCGGGACCTTGAAAGGTCATCGTGTATCCCTTCGCCTCGCCGAGCGCAGCCTTCGCGCCCTTCTGCACGTTTTGCCAGTAATTCGAATTGACCGTCTTGACGATCACGGCGATCTCGCCGCCTGCCGCGTACGCGCCCGTGCTGAACGCCGCGCACAACAACGCCGATACCGCAAAAACTGAAAGCCTCATGTCTCGCTCCTCTTTTTTCATGGTTGAACTACGCTTGATTAACGCTTCCCGCTACGCAACTGATCGATCCAGACGGTGCCGAGAATCACGACGCCGATGATGATCTGCTGGATGAAACTCGATACGCCATTCATGTTCAGGCCGTTGCGCAGTACGCCGATGACGAACGCGCCGATCGCCGTGCCCGAGATCGTGCCCACGCCGCCCATCAGCGATGTACCGCCGATCACGGCGCTCGCAATCGCATCGAGCTCGTACATGACGCCTTCGTTAGGCTGCCCCGTCACCAGACGCGACATCAACACGCAACCCGTGACGCCGGCCAATGCGCCGGAGAGCACGTAGGTGAACATCGTCACGCCTCGAACGTTGACGCCGGACAGACGAGCCGCCTCCGGGTTCGAGCCCACCGCATAGATGTGCCGGCCGAGCGAGGTCTTCGACAAGAGAATGGCGCCCGCGATGAAGAACACGACCATGATCACGACCGGATACGGGATTCCCGGGAACGTGGTGTCCGGAAAGCCGTCGGGGCCGATATGGGAAATGCGGAACAATGCGCCGTTGCCGAGGACCCCGAACGCATTGCCCAGATCCGAGACCGGGCGTGCGCCGGTAATTTGCAGGGCGAGCCCCCGAGCGACGAGCATCATGCCGAGCGTCGCGATGAACGGCGGCAATCCCATCCGTGTGACGCAAATGCCGTTGACGTAGCCGCACGCCGCACCCACGAGCACGCCAGCCAGCATGGCGACGGGCACGGGTACGCCAGACTTCGCGAGCAACGCGGCCGATACGCCGGCAAGCGCCAGCACCGAGCCTACCGACAGATCGATCCCGCCCGTGATGATCACGCAGGTGGCGGCGACGCCCAAGTAAGCGATCGACGTCACTTGCAAGCTGACGGTCATCATGTTGCCGACGGAAAAGAAGGCCGAGCTAGAGACCGAAAAAGCGATCACCAATGCAACAAGACTGCCGAGCGCCGCGAATTTCTGAATGAGGTCGCGCCGCCGCTGCCGCGCCGAACGATCGGCGCTCTGGCTATGATCCGATGTCATTTCAAGCATGGGTCCGCCCCGAAGCAAAATGCATAATCTCCTCCTGACTGGTTTTTTTCGTTTCGAGGACAGCCGTTATCTGGCCCTCATGAAACACAGCGATCCGATCGGTCATGCCGAGCAATTCGGGCAGCTCCGAGCTGATCAAAACAACGCCGACGCCGTCGGCCGCCAGCCGATCCATCAGCCCGTAAATGGCGAACTTCGCGCCGACGTCGATGCCGCGCGTGGGCTCATCGAAGAACAAGATTTTCGATCCGCGATACAACCATTTGCCGATCACGACCTTCTGCTGATTGCCGCCTGACAAGTTGCGCACGATCTGCTCGACCGAGGGCGTGCGAATCGCCAACTCCTGCACATAGCGACGCGCGATCGCAGCCTCCTCATCGAAGCGCAGGAAGCCGGTTTTCGATGAAATCGCACCCACGTTCGACAGCGTGATGTTCGCGGCGACGGACATCCCGAGCGCGAGCCCTTCTTGTTTGCGGTCTTCCGACAAGTAAGCCACGCCATGACGAATCGCTTCGCGCGGCGAACGGATCGTCACCGGGCGGCCGTGCAGCTCGAGCGTCCCCTGATCCAATTTGTCTGCACCGAACACCGCCCGCGCCACCTCCGTGCGCCCCGCGCCCATGAGACCAGCGAAGCCGAGAATCTCGCCTCGACGCAACTCGAACGACACCGGGCCGAATACGCCGTTGCGGCGCAGGTCCCTTGCGCTGAGCAGCACTTCATCAGTAGGGTTGGATTGCCGCGCGGGATAGGCATCATCGAGCGACCGCCCCACCATGCGGGCGACGATGTCATTCACGGTCAATGCCGAGAAATCGTCCGTCGAGATATAGCGGCCGTCGCGCAGAACCGTCACGCGATCGACGATCTGCGCCATCTCGTCGAGACGATGCGAGATGTAAAGGATCGCGACACCGGCCGCGCGCAACTCTTGAATGATTCGAAAGAGTTGCACCGTTTCCGATTCGGTCAAAGACGATGTCGGCTCGTCCATGATCAACACATTCGAATCGAACGACAGCGCCTTCGCGATCTCCACCATCTGCTGCTGAGCGATCGAGAGCGTGCCCACCAGCGTCGTCGGCGCCACGTCCAAACCGATCCGTTGCAAACAGCGCACGGCGTCGGCGTTGAGCTTGCGCGTATCGACGAACGGCCCGCGCTTCGGCTCGCGTGCGAGGTAGAGATTCTCGGCCACGCTCAAATGCGGAACGAGGTTCAGCTCCTGATGAATGATGGCGATGCCCGCAGCCTGCGCCTCGGAAGTCGAGCCGAATTGCACCGGCGCGCCGCGATAATGAATCGTCCCTTCGTCGGGCTGGTACTGGCCGCTGATGATTTTCATCAGCGTCGATTTGCCCGCCCCGTTTTCGCCGCAGACCGCGTGAACTTCCCCCGCCCGGAGGTCCAGGCGAATGCCGTCGAGCGCGACGACGCCGGGAAATCGCTTCACGATCCCGTCTAAGCGCAGGATCTCCTTCCCTTGCGCGTCCGCGTCCGCGTCCGAACCCGGCACGGCTAGGCTTGGTGAACAGCTAGGCACTGTCATTACGTCTCCATGTACGGCCAACCTGCCTTTCATGCGGTCAGTCCAGTTTTGCTGAATTAAAAGCCAAAACCGGCCTACTGGTCAAGCCAATATTCGTTTGTCTCAACGCGTCATGCCAATAGTGAAAACCCCAATCCCAGACGCAATCGCTTACGTGGCAACGGTTTGACGCCGCATGCTAGACTTCGCCGCAGGCTGTGGGGTCCTCCGCAGCACCCCTTTTCAGCCCCCACGATGAAATCGACAGAACCCAAGCGGCTTTACCAAACCGTCGCCACGCAGATCCTCGCGTTGATTCGTCAGGGTGAATTTCCGCCTGGGGAGCGTTTGCCGCCGGAGCGCGAACTCGCGCTGAAGCTGGGCGTGTCGCGCCCCTCATTGCGCGAAGCGTTGATTGCGCTGGAAATCGGCGGCCAAGTGGAAATCCGGATGGGATCGGGCGTTTACGTCTGCGAGGCGACCGAGGATGCCGCGGGCACGGTCGGCGCGTTGGGCGATAGTCCGTCGGAATTGATGCAGGCGCGCGCCACCATCGAAGGCAGCATCGTCGTGCTTGCGACGGCGCATATGACGGCCGCCATGCTCGATCGATTGCGACGCACGATCGAGCGGATGCGTCGGCTTGCCGCCGCCGGCAAATCGCCGGTCGAAGCCGACCGGCAGTTTCATATGTTGATCGCGGAAGCGGCCGGCAATTCGGTGCTGAGCCGCTATCTGGGCGAGCTATTCGACAGCCGCCACGATCCGATCGCCGCCGCGATGCGAGGCCACGCGGAGAGCTCGCAAACCTGGACAGCCGCCGTGCAGGAACACGAGGCCGTGCTCAAGGCGTTGCAAGCCGGCGATCCCATCGCCGCACAAACAGCGATGCGAGCGCACCTGATGGCTTCCGAAGAGCGGTGGATGAGTGGGGCGTTGAAACAGGGTGGAGAGTAGCGCGCGGCGAAGGGCGATTCGGCACATCACGGTCATTGCGTCGCGGCCGCGCTGCATTCGTTTTTCGGCGATCGACGAAGTGCGGCGCCGTTAGCGGCGGCGCCAATCATTTCCCACTATTTGGCTTAGCACGCATAAGCTAGGTTTGCCGGCAATGTTTTTGATGTTGTGAACATCGTTGCCGCCGTACACTTTCGCCCTGCTAATAACAAGGTGTGGTACAGGGCATGGATAGAGCCAGATTCTCGCCAGGCATCTCTGGGCTTAGAGCAATCGCAGTAATCTCCGTCGTGTTGTTCCACGCTAATTTTCCGACGTTCTCAGGCGGTTTCGTCGGAGTCGACGTGTTCTTCGTCATTAGCGGATTTCTGATCACTCGCATGATTTCGGAGGAAGTCGAAACGACGGGACGTTTCGACTTCGGCGGCTTTTACGTCCGTCGCGCACGGCGACTCGTTCCAGCTCTGTTCACCACCTTTGTTTTTTGCTTTGTCGCCGCGTTCCTATTGTTCACACCGCAGCACTTCCGCAGATTCGGGGAGGAACTACTGTCCGCGACGACATCGCTCTCGAACATGTTTTTTTGGAGTGAGAGCGGCTACTTCAACACCGCATCGGACTTCAAGCCATTACTCCATACGTGGTCACTAAGCGTCGAGGAACAATTCTATTTGGTCTGGCCGGCCGTTCTGTACCTTGTCCAGAGATCGATCGGAAAACGAGGTGTCTGGGTATTGATGGCAATAGTCGGGGGAGCAAGTCTATATTTGAACGTGCGGATGGCGCATGGTTTTAGCTGTGCGTGGTTGGTCAGGCATCCTTGGTTGAAAGATCGATTCGCCGATGGCGCATCGACAATTTTTTATCTAACACCCTATAGGCTTTTCGAGTTCGCTATCGGCGCCGCATTGGTGTGGATTAAGCCTCGATCAGATATGCCTAAGTTTGCGATGGAGATCGCAACGTTCGGCGGCCTGGCGGCGATTCTCTGGTGCGTGCTGCGGTATGATTCAAACACTGTTTTCCCGTCGTACAACGCTTTCCTTCCGTGCATCGGGGCTGCGCTTCTGATCTTAACCGCCGATGCCTCGATGATCGGCATCGCCGTGCGAAATAAGGCCTGCGCGTTTATAGGCGAAATTAGCTATTCCTTGTATCTCGTGCATTGGCCGATTCTGGTATTTTACAAATACTGGAAAACCACTCCCATCTCCGAATTAGAACGCGTTGCGTTGGTGACTCTCTCGGGATTGATCGCGTACCTCCTGTATCGGTTCGTCGAAACGCCGCTCCGCGGCAAGAAGCGAACAACGCGTCTATCGCGAGCAGGCGTTGGCTTTGCTTGCTCGTCTCTGTTGCTCGGTATGTCGTTACTGTCCGCCACCGTATGGGCGAACGACGGGTTTCCGTGGCGGCTACCCCCGCTGCCGCAGGAAATATCATCGGAAGCGCTTAGCTCAAACGACTTTCAAGTCGATCAGTATGGAGGGGCCGGATTCCCCGAGCCGACGGCGTGGATCGGTACGCCGTCGAATGGGCAGGCTGATTTTGTTTTCATCGGCGACAGTCACGCTGGCCAATACAAAACCGGCTTCAAGCAAGACATCGTCGATCCGCTGAAAAAATCCGCCTTCTTCAGCACGGCCAGTTGCTTGGTGCTACCAGGACTGACCCGCATCACGCCTGGAACCGATTGGGACCACTGGTGTACCAAGGTGCTAAGCGATGCACTGATTGTCGTCAATCGAAGCCCTGGTGCTACCGTATTCATTGCCGAATCGTGGGATTTTCAAATTTATGATGCCGCATTGATAAGCGACAAAAATCCCATTTACCAACACCAGGATATGGATGCGGCTTTAAAGGTAGTCGGAACGAAGTTGGACGAATTACGCAATGCGCTCGGCGAGCACCGTCTCGTTCTCGTGGGAGAGGTGCCCGGTGCTGGAGTCGATGACCCTATCGGCTGCTTCCTGCGGCCCAAATACGTGAAGCCGAACTGCGAAAAAATCCTATCGACGCCCGAGCAGAGCAATCCGGCACGGAAGGTCAATGAATTCCTGCGGGCATATGCACAACATCATCGCAACGTGTCGTTCTTCGATCCGTTCTCTACGCTATGCGACGGTAAACGCTGCCACACGTTCGAAAACGGACGTGTGCTGTATTCGGACGGCTTTCACTTATCCAAGTTCGGATCTCGCGTTGTGGCGGGTGCGCTCAGGGACGAATTGATGGGCGACACAGTGACGAATCACACCGATAGCAGCCTGGTGTCATCATCGAGATAACTTCGATGTGATCGATCACAATCGTGATCTACCCGCCGACGACCACCTTCGCCTCCTCCTCGAGCACATCGAGGAGCCCATAAATCTCCGTCAATGCCTTTTTGAGCGCCTTGAGCGCTGAAGGCGAGAGCTTGCTGACCGCCACCTGCTCAAAGTGTTGAGCAATCGGCATGAGCTCCTCCACCAACGCATGACCGGCATCGGTCAACGTGATCGCCACCGTGCGCGCGTTGTTTTCGAGCCTGCTGCGCGAAACGATCTTCATCTTCTCCATCGTTCCAATCAGGCGAGAAAGCGTCGATAGCTCAATGGTCGTCATATCCGACAAATCATTGAGCCGCTGGCCCGGCGTCTCCCACAGCGCAGCCATGACGCGATACATCGGCAGCGTGACGCCGTACGACTCGAGCCGATGGGAGAACAGCTCCCCCATCCGCACGCCCACCCGGTTCAGCAAGTAGGGCAAGGATTCCGTCAATTTGTACATGGTCGAGGCCTCGGTAGCGACAGCCTCGATTCTACCAAAGCAACTATTCCACCCACATATCTTTCGTTGACAACATTTGCATTTGCAACTAAAGTCGATTCAAACACAGCGCAACGAAGCGCGGACCTCAAGCCTTGAATTGGGATTGGAGACAGGATGGACACCCTAGCCACACCGCTGGAGCAGGTCGGCCCTTCTTTTCGCGCGGCCATGCGACGCATCGCGTCGACGGTCACGATCGTCACGGCCACCGACGGCAGTCGCAGCCATGGCATGACGATGACCGCCGTCAGTTCGTTGTCGATGGATCCACCGTCGATGCTCGTCTGCGTCAACCAAGCCACGCTTTTGCACGATGTTCTGACGATGGGGCGGCGCTTCTGCGTCAACGTGCTCAAGCACGATCAGGCCGAGGTATCCGCGGCGTTCAGCGGCGCGGCCCCGCCTGCAGAACGGTTTTCCGTCGGAAATTGGCATCGGCATGCAGAGGGCACGGATTATCTCGAAAGCGCCCAAGCCAACATCTTCTGCAGAAAGGTCGCAGCCGTGCCGTTCGGCACGCACACGATATTCATCGGTACAGCGGACGAAGTCATGCTTCATGACGACGAACGCCCGCTGTTATACCGCAACGCAGCTTATTGCTGATTCCCCCTTGCATTGATCGCGAGCGGCGCGCCGCTAGCGGTTTTCATCGACCGACCATTCGACGATCGGAGGCTAAGTCATGCTTGGCGTACAAAACGAAATCACCGCGGCAGTCGCCCGCGAGCCCGCTCTGAACGATTTCTCGCTGGAAACGTTGCGCTCGCGCGTCGTGGCGTTGAGCGCGAACTTAAAAGCAATCGCGCCTGCCGTGGAGCAGGACCGGCGCGTGCCGATGGAGAGCATCGAGGCATTACGCAGCGTCGGCTATTTCGATGTCGTGAAGCCAAAAGCATTCGGCGGATTGGAACAGGACTTCTCAACGCTCGTCGATCTCAACATCGACCTCGCAAAGTCATGCGCTTCCACTGCATGGGTGGCCGGCCTGCTCGCGGCGCATCAATGGCTCGTCGGTTCCTTCCCGTTACAGGCGCAACACGACGTGTGGGACGACAATCCCGATGCGCTCGTATGCGGCTCCTACGCACCGGCGTGCCAAGCGCAAGCCGCCGAGGGCGGGTATCGGATCAGCGGGCGGTGGTCTTTCGCGAGCGGTTGCGAATGTGCGCAGTGGTCGCTTTGCGCCGCCATGCTGCCGCCAGACGCAGGCCGCGACGCGCCCGCTCCCGCGTTTTTGCTCGTACCCGCTGGCGATTACACGATCGACGATACCTGGCACGTCGTCGGCTTGGCCGGCACGGGCAGCAAAACGCTCGTGCTCGACAACGTGTTCGTCCCCGCACACCGCGTGCTGCTCTTCTCCGAAACCACCAGCGGGCGAACACCCGGCGCAACGCTCTATAGCCACCACCCGGGCTTCTCCATTCCCATGCTGAGCACGATTCCTTCTTGCCTGGCTTCGGTTGCGGTCGGGGCCGCGCAAGGCGCGCTCGAAGACTATCTGGAGCGCACGGCTCGGCGCGTCACACGTGGCGCCGTCGCCGGCGGCCAAAACCGTATGGCGGAGTTCGCCACGATCCAGTTGCGTGTCGCCGAGGCCACCGCCAGCACCGATGCGGCCAAACGAGGCCTACTCGCCGATCTGCGCGAGCGCGAAGCCACCGTCAATCGCGGCGAAAGTGTCTCCGTCGAGGAGCGCATTCGCAGCCGCTTAGGGCAAGCGTTCGCGGTCTCCCTCGCCATTCGCGCAACCGAAGCGCTCAATGCGTCGACGGGCGGCCTGGGTCTCGATCTCACCCACCCGGTGCAGCGGGCGTGGCGCGATGCAAACGCCGTCGGACGACACATCAGCATGAACTGGGACACGGTCGGCACTATGTACGGACAGATGGCGCTCGGTCTCGAACCCAAGGGTCAGTATTAAAAAGAGGAGAAACACAACATGTCGCTCAAAGCCACGAAGAAGATCGCTTTGGAAGAGCACTTCGCGATCGATCAAACGCTGCAAGATTCCGCGGGCTTCGTCCCACCTTCGTTCTGGGTGGAGCTCAAGCACCGCTTGCTCGACATTCAGGATCGACGCATCGAAGAAATGGATAAGAACGAGATCGAGACGATGATCCTCTCGCTCAACGCGCCGGCGGTGCAAGCCGTACCCAACGTGCAATCCGCCTACGATCTATCGCGTCGGGCGAACGACTTTCTCGCCGAGCAGATTGCGAAACGCCCCGATCGATTTCGTGGCTTCGCCGCGCTGCCGATGCAATCGCCGGAGCTGGCGACACGGGAGCTCGAGCGCTGCGTCAACGAGTTAGGGTTCGTCGGCGCACTAGTCAACGGTTTCTCGGAAGCCGAAGGAAGCGATAAGGCGTTGTACTACGACCTGCCGCAGTTTCGCCCCTTCTGGGCGGCCGTCCAAACCCTCGACGTTCCGTTCTACCTTCATCCTCGCAATCCGCTACCCGCTCAGGCGTCGATCTACGAAGGGCACTCATGGCTGTTGGGTCCGACATGGGCGTTCGGACAAGAGACGGCCGTGCATGCATTGCGACTCATGGGCTCGGGCCTCTTCGACGAATATCCCAACCTCAAGATCATTCTTGGGCACATGGGGGAAGGGCTGCCGTATAGCATGTGGCGCGTGGACAATCGCAATGCCTGGGTCACGACGGCGCCCAGCTATCCCGCGAAGAAGCGGATTGCCGAATACTTCCACGAAAATTTTTGGCTGACGACATCCGGAAATTTCCGCACGCAAACGCTCGTCGACGCCATGCTCGAAATCGGCAGCGACCGCATTCTGTTCTCCGCGGACTGGCCGTTCGAAAACATCGACCATGCAGCGCAATGGTTCGACGCCGCATCGATCAGCGAAAACGACCGAATCAAAATCGGCAGGACCAACGCGGCGAAACTGTTCAAGCTCGAACCGTAGAGACCGCTTGCAATGTACGACCCGCACCCGCACACAGCACAACGAAAAACGACGGCGGGCCAGGAAGATCCAACGATGGAGCGAGACACCATGCACGACACCACTATCGACGTACACGAGGAGTTGGCCAGCGCCCCCGTCGGCCGCATGCATATACGGCTCGGCATTCTGCTGGCCCTGCTGACGTTCTTCGACGGGTACGACACGTTCAATCCGGCCTATGTGATTCACTACGTCCTCGAGCCATGGCGGCTCTCGCTGCAGCAGGCGGGGATGCTCATATCGAGTGGGCTCGTCGGCTTTCTCGTCGGCGCAGCCGTCCATGGCGTGGTGGCGGATCGCTTCGGTCGGCGCATCACGCTGATCGCGGGATTGTGGACGACGACGCTCTTTTCTCTGCTGACCGCACTGTTCGCCCATAGCTTTGCAAGCTTTTGTCTGTTGCGCGTGCTCACCGGCTTAGGCCTTGGCGTGCTGTTGCCGCTTTCCACCACCTACATCAACGAACTTGCGCCGCGACGCGTCGCCAATACGTTCGCGTTGTGGGGCGTGGCGCTGGGTTGGGCAGCCGGCGGCGCGGCGGCGGGCATGGTGGGCGTGCTCGTGACGCCGCACACGGGTTGGCCGGGCCTCTACTGGGTTGGTTCTCTTTCGGTTGTGCTGCTCCCGTTCGTGCATCGCTACCTTCCCGAATCTCCCAAGTTCGCCTTGCTGCGCGGCAACGAAGCCGAAGTCAGGGCGATTCTCGTCAAGCTGCGGCCCGAACGCGAGCCGATCTATCGCGAACGCGCCATCGCGCAGCCGGACAGCACTTCCCGTACGCCCCTCCTTGCCCTACTGAAAAAGCCTTATCGAAAATTGTCGATCGCCATTTGGGCAACGAGTTTTTTGAGTCTATTCTGCATCTTCGGCTTGTCCGGCTGGATTCCGACACTGATGCAATCGCGCGGCGAAACCTTCGGTGCGAGTTTTACGTTCGGCGCCATGATGCAGGTCATGTCCTTCATCGGTGCGCTGGCCTGCGGGTATCTCGTCGATCGGTTTCGGCACCCGCGTTACTGGCTCTGTGCGTGGTTTCTCTGCGGCGCGGCATCGGTGCTCGTGCTGAGCTTATCGAGCGCCCATTGGGCCAACTTTATCTTCAGCGCCTCGGCGGGCTTTTGCATCATCGGCGGCCAATTCGTGCTCAACAATTTCACGGCCGCCTCATATGAAACTCGCATGCGAGCCACGGCGGTGGGGATGGAACTCGCTGTGGGGCGCCTGGGCGCTATTCTCGGGCCGGTCATCGGTGGTGTGTTACAGCAGATGCTCGGCGGATCGAGCAATATGTTGGCAGCGATTTGTATCGCGGCCACCGGGGCGGCGATTTGCGTACTGCTTGCAACAGCGGAAGCTGAGCAGCGCCGCGACGATCTCGGCATGGCGGCGCCTGCCGATACGAGCACGAGCACGTCGAACTATGGCGCACCAACTGCAATCGGCCCCGAGTTGTCGCCTTGAGCGTCGCACAGGCTTTTTAACTGCACCGGGTACGCGCTAAGGTGCAAGACCAGGGACAGCCCCAAGGAATAAACGAAACTGCGGAGACAGCGATGCGCAATGTCGATGAAAACACCCTGACCGAAATCGTGCTGGCCCGTCACGCCGGTGCGGAAAACCCGCGCCTGAAGCAAATCATGACCAGCCTCGTGCAGCACCTGCATGCCTTTGCACGCGAGGTTTCCTTGACGGAGGATGAATGGTTCGCCGGCATACGGTTCCTCACAGAGATCGGCCATATCACCGACGATAAGCGTCAAGAATTCATTCTCCTTTCGGATACGCTGGGGCTGTCGATGCTCGTGACCGCGATGAACAATCGCAAGCCTTACGGGTGTACTGAATCCACGGTGCTCGGTCCGTTCTTCGTCGACGGCGCGCCCGAATTTCGGAATGGGGACGATATGGCGAACGGCGCCAAAGGCGAGCCCTGTTTCGTTTCGGGCCGTGTCACCGCGTTGGACGGAACACCGATCCCCGGAGCGTCCATCGAAGTGTGGCAGGCAGATTCGGATGGCTTTTACGACGTCCAATATCAAGGCGAAACGGCCGCCCAGGCACGAGGGAAGCTGAGGAGCCTGCCCGATGGCTCGTTCCATTTCAGGTCCATCACGGCCGAATCGTATCCGATCCCCTACGACGGCCCCGTCGGCCGCATGCTGGAAGCGCTGGGGCGACATCCGTGGCGTCCTGCGCATCTGCACTTCATGATCGACGCACCGGGCTACGATCGCCTGATCACGCACGTGTTCCGATCGGGCGACCAGTATCTCGATTCCGACGCCGTGTTTGGCGTACGTTCTTCGCTGATCGCCGATTGGAAGCGGTGCGAGGGTGGCCTGGCGCCGGACGGCACGAAGATGGATCTGCCGTTCAGCACGCTCGATTTCACCTTCGTGCTGAATCGATCCGGCGACGTGCAAGCATAGCGATGTTCCCGATCGATGCGGCGCGAAGCGCGCAGGCGATCACCGTCTCCTTTCTATCGGCTCATCATCCATGAACCCTTTTGTTTTTCAAGCGCAAGCCGCTCGCGTCATCTTCGGTGAAGGCGCTGGAGCCAGGCTCGGCGAGGAAGCGGCGCAGCTCGGGCTGTCGCGTGCGCTCGTGCTTTGTACGCCGGGGCAGACTGCGCTCGCCGAGCGTGCAAGCCAATGGCTTGGCGGCCGCGCGGCCGGCGTGTTCGACGGCGCCACGATGCATACGCCCGTGAGCGTGACCGAGCGCGCATTGAAGGCTGCACAAGAATTGAGGGCCGATGGTGTGGTGGCGATCGGCGGCGGTTCGACCACGGGGCTTGGCAAAGCGATCGCCTTGCGCACCGATCTGCCGCAAATCGTTTTGCCTACCACTTATGCGGGATCGGAAATGACGCCCATACTCGGAGAGACCCGAGACGGCGTCAAAACCACCCAACGCAGCGCGAAGGTGCTGCCCGAAGTTGTCATTTACGACGTAGCGTTGACGCTTTCGTTGCCGGTGCGATTGTCTGCGCTATCGGCTTTCAACGCGATCGCGCATGCGGTCGAAGCGCTCTATGCGCCGGATACGAACCCCGTCATTTCCTTGATGGCGGAAGAAGGCGTGCGGGCGATCGTTGGAGCCCTTCCCGCGCTAGCCGAGAATCCGCATGATTTGTCAGTTCGATCCGATTTGCTCTATGGCGCGTGGCTTTGCTCATGCTGCCTTGGCGCGACGACCATGGGCTTGCACCACAAGCTCTGTCATACGCTAGGCGGCCTCTTCGATCTACCGCATGCGGAGACTCACACCGTCGTATTGCCGTATGTGCTCAACTTCAATGCGCCTGCGATTCCGGAAATTTTAGTGCGGCTTGGCCGCGCGATGGGAGCGGGCGATCCGGTCGGGGCGCTGATCGAACTTCAACGGAAGCTGCGGCTACCGATGTCGCTGCGCGATCTCGGCATGCCGAAGGATGGCGTCGTACGCGCCGTCGAGCTGGCGATTGGCAATCCTTATAAGAATCCGCGCGAGGTTAGCGCTGCATTGCTGACGGAGCTGCTCGAGCGCGCATGGGCGGGAATCGACCTCGCCTAGGCAAGGCGGTCCCAAGCTCCTGGGCCTTTATTCAAAGAAGAATTTCGTTACCGTCATCACCGCGAGGATCATCCCGCCGCTCCATACGAGCGGCATCCAGCGCGGCGCCGCAGAGCTGCTCAAGCGTGCGTTGCTGTCGCGGCGTTAGCGGATCGCGCACGCACGGTTCGGCCTCGATCGTCTGAAGAACGTCTGCCAGCCGATCTGCGGCACGCCCGCCGGCTGGTGGCCGATCGAACTCAGTAGCTTACGCCGGTCTTTGTCGGGGGCAGGACTATCTTGCGCACGTCAGAATTCGGAAAAATTGTGCGCTGGCCCTGCAGCCGTGTCGCATGCCGCTGTAAACCAGCCTGCGCATTTGCCAGTGGCACCACATCCGCTCTCAAGAAGTTGAAGCGAAAAAACAAAAGGTGTCTTGAATCGCAATGCCTTGACTCGCATCGTCCTCGCCAGTGATAGAGTTGTCGCCTTGAATTGTCCATGTGAGAGAGGTCGCATCCCCGGACTGCACTGAATAACCACCGTCATTATTACCAAGCATAGAAAAAGAACTCCAAGGCGATCCATTCCCGGTCGCCGTTATCTTCCCACCAGATCCGTTCGTCATCAGGAATTTTTGCTCGACATTTGAAAAAATATAAAAATATTCATCAGCAGGGGAGTAGACTAGACAAAAGCTCTGAGGTGTTTCCTGGAGAATTAGTTTCGACTCCGAGTCAACGGCAACCCAGTTTCCGCTCACTGGATCCTGGATGGTATACAAGTAAGGGCATAAGTATCCCCCATTGTCGTCCGGCTCACTCACAATGATTCTCCGTTTAAATTACAAGGTCGACACCTATTACCGCCATACTCCTGGAGCTCGCCGCAAGTCATCAGATAAAATCCAAGCCGTTCAAGCTAACGGGGAGATATAGTGACCCGTTTTAATTACTTGACGACGCGACGGGCCAAGCAAAACAGCTAGCAGGGCTGCTCAACTGACGCTTTCCGCGCTTCGCGCCTCGCTCGCGAGGCTTCACCGCGCTAGCGACCGGATCCGAAAGAAAGCGCCACCGCAGACGGTAAACTGTGGTCCAGTGCATGTTGAGAAGTTTCGCAGCCTGTTTCGCCTACTCCAGAGTCAGCGGCTTCGTCCCCCGTTGGCGAAGGACGCGGGCGATCATTGCTTTCCGCCCTGCTTCGTTCTGTAGCGTGGCCATCGATGTGGGCCCCCACCGTCGCATCGGTTCATTTAGCTACATTAGTACAATTTCCAGACAACCGCTGTTTATTAGCAGAATAGCTGGACAGCAGTCTCCACAATGTAAGCAATGGGATGGACGCCCCTACCTATAACGGTATCGATGTGCCAGAGTGGAAGTGTCCTCAACCACTCGAACGACGGGAGCCTCTACCGGACGACGTCACTCGCTTCTATCACGATCGCGGTTTTGTGGAATCGAAGGTGATTACCGTCGGTTCGAAGCTTGGCTGCAACGAGTTTGTTTTACGGCGGTTGTAGAACCGATTGGGTGGCCCTAGTTGCGCTGGCGGCCGCGAACACCGGCGGCGGCGGGAGGGCCCAAACCCCGAGCACTTATAACGTGCGCCTTTCGAAGCCGCCTACGCGGCGGCCCTTGGATTTAGTCATAGAAGAATTTCGTTATCGCCATCACCGCGAGGATCATCCCGGTGGCCCATACGAACGGCATCCAGCGCGACTCCGAGTTCAACTTGACCGTCTCGGCCATCAACTTGGCGATTTCCGCTTGCGTTTTGACGATGTCCAACGCTTTGTCCATTCCGATCTTCCTCGTGGGTGCGGGCTGCGCCATTCATTGGGCAGATTGGCTGGCCAAAGATGCGAAGCTCATTCGCTTCCATGATGGCTTCGGCTTGGAACACCTACTGGCAGCATACGGGGGCATGGGCAGCCTCAATGATGTTGTTCTCCAACTGATCAGTGCCGGGGCCGGAGTGCTAGTCCCCCGCGACGACAACGAGCGTTTCGACGAACTGCGACGGCAAATTTACGACGTTGCCACAAGACTCAACAAATGGGTGAATGTCGGTGACTGAGCGCTACAGCCAGGAAACCTTGCGAAGAACGGCGATGCTTATCCAAGAGCGCTTTCACATATCGACTGCCGGCGCGACGCAACTGGCGGCCAAAGCGCTGAACGGTATCGACGCGCACGGACTCGATCCTGACGATTGGGATACGGTGGTGTCCACTGTCGATGTGGTCGTTCGTGCTTGGATTTCCACCGGAAGTGGTCGATAGGCAATTCTGGGCATCGTCACATGCGCAAGCGATGAGCATTCACTACGAGTACGTCGGCTACGGAAAATACATCGCCCGTTGCGACGACGACCTCGTCCCTTATTCCCAAGCCATGCACGACCGCCAAACTGCGTGCTTGCGATCTCAGTAACTGTCGCCTTCCCTCGTGAGTTGCCGTGCGGCCATATTGAGACGTTCGACATCGTCGCTAAGATCGCCGACAATTGCCGCCTGGTAACGCCCCGAAATTGTCGGCGGCCATCGAATTTCAAGTGTCGAGCGAAAAGGGAAACAGATGCCTCTCGTGTGTGGCCCTAAGAATTCACGCTATGCGTATACCGGAAGCCCGTGCCCACATACCGACCTAGCGCTGCACGTCGATGCTTTGACCCTCGGCGATGCACTCGCTAGATACGAATTTCACTTTGGCGTTCGGATCTCAGTTCACGTCGACGCAGAGGACGCAGAAGAGAAGTTCGGTGATAAGTATTTTCGCTACGTTGACGAGAATAGGGGCGAAAGCAAGGTCGTCGACATCCACGTGATCCGAGGGAATACAGAACTGTGCCCAAAACAAGATCTCGAATTCACCCTCGAAAGCGCGGACATCGTTGAACTAGGTCCGCTCCTCTGTTAATGGAATGGATGCCCCCACCCGGCCGGTCACGAGGCGCGGTGCGGCCACGACCGGTCCGTGCTTCCGTCACTCCACTGATTCGAACCATATATGTGGCTCTTCAAAAAACGCGCGGCGGCGTCGCCAGCATACCCCGCCCCGCCCTCAGAAAAGGTCGTAGAGGCTGCGGTCGCCGAAATCGGGGCGGAATGCGCTTTGTGCTATCGTGGCAGCACACCACTCGCACTGCGGTAGCCCAACTACTGTGTGCTAAGCAAAGACGAACCGAATGGATGAGAGAAAGCGCGAAAGCATTGTCGCCTACCTGCGACGCAGAATGGCTGAATTCAGTATCGAACCCAACGATGTCGCCGCCTCGATTGCCGAGGACCAGCGCCGCCAGCGCGCCGTGAGGTATCGCGACGCCTTCGGTAACGGTTGGGACGGTGAAGGTGCGGCGCCGCAGTGGGTCGTCCAGGCGACCAGTGCTGGACAGTCGCTTGAACACTTCGCGGTAAATGAAACGCCAGCACACGAATCCCTGCGTCGGCCAAGCATCGATTGGAGTTACGACCCGTTCGCCGGCACCCGTTTGGCCACTGTCAAATCCGAGAACATAGGGGCCTCCTGAGAGCGTTCTCGGCAGGGCGCAAACTTGCCTTGCAACTGCACAGTCAATCGCGGCCCTTCCGTCGGGCCATCACAGCTCGAATGTCTCTCTAGCTCGTTTTCCCCGTCTTGTCGCGCATTGTCTTCAAAGTCGTGTCCGGGCAAAAACCAGGGATAGGCTTCGCCAGATTCTTGTTCTTGGTATTCCCATGTTTCAGGTCAATCGTGCCTTCCTTGTCACGATGGCTCCCGAGCGTACGCACCCCGCCAGTCGGCTTGGGAATGTCCACTCGGCGCACTGCGCGCGGTATATATGTGCCTTCCAGCAGCGCTTGCTTCACACTTGGCCAGTGCATCTTGAGCCAGTCGCCGAGGTCTTCCACGCTCAGGCCGTCTACTCCAGCCGAGCCCTTGTTCCTCATCACTCGCCGATACGCCAGCCGCATATTCGCGCGATCCACGACTCGCGCCATCAGCGAGTCGTCCTCCGATTTCGTTCGCCCGTCTGTCGCCGCGCCTGTCTCCGCACCCCGAACGCTATCCTGCGGCTTCCGGCCGCCCCTCGTGTCCGTGGCCCCTGTTACCAGAGCTTCTGCCTCTATGACCGGCGTCGAGATCATCCGTCCTACTCTCGGTATCCTCTGTTCGGGCCTTCGGTCTCGGTGCTCCTCGGCTCGCCGCCTTCGCCTCGACTTACTATGCCCTCTGCTGACTTCTGCTCGCGCATCCCGTCGCCTTACAGCGCCGGTAGCCGGGTCACCCCAGCACCCGAACAGATCTCCCCGGGTATTGCGCACCCACTTTCACGCTTATGCCTGTCGGATATACGTAGCCCGCGTCGGTGCAAGTTTCGGGCTTCGGAGATTACGGCCCTCCTTACCCAGGCTGCCACGCCTCATATCCGCTTCCTGTTCGTCAGGCCAGCGCTTTGCCATCCGGCTTCCTTTAGACCTCCAGTCGCCCGGAGAACCCTTGCCTTCGGCTAACCCTTCCCCTTGCCGGGCGGGTAGAGGACTCCCACCTCCTAGTGGGTGCGCCCTGCCGGGCGCACCGTAAAAAACCGCCCGAAGGCGGTTTCAATGCTTCGTCGCCGAGCGGCCGTAGGCCGACGCATGCTAGTGCAGCGTTGATGGATTCTCGGCTTCCGATGCCTTGAGGCTGTCTGTGGCTATGCCTCCATCATCGCGACCGGGGAGATCAGCAACGATCTGCGGAACCACCATAGAAGCACCGTAAATCGAGAGATGGATCGCATCGCTGTAAAGCAATCGACCGCGGCTGTCGACAATCTTGCACTGCCCATCTGGGCAGATGTCTTCCACCGGATTCACGAACGAGACGTTCAGTGATGTCGTTTTTGCGAACTGTTCATAGTCGCGCGCAAATGCTGTGTGCTCGAATAACGGAATGCTCGGGCACGGGGTGGAAAAGAACTGCGGACGCGCATAGCACAACGTGTTTGTATTCGGAGCATGTCCAACGATGATCACCTTTCCCTTGAAGCCAGCGTAGAGATCCTGGATGTCCGTCAGCATCTTCGGGTACAGCACATCGAGATCGTTGATCGTAAGGTGCTGCCCGTTCTGCACGAGGATGTCTCTATAACCTGGCCACCGCTCCGAAACGATGATCGCGTCAAACTGCGTTGATGCCAGTAGGTCATGCAACTTGGCGTTCGCGTCAACGCAACCGGGACCGAGACTCGCGTTGGGCGACGAGGTCATCGTCTTGCCGAAGAAGCAACTCGGCGAATACACCTGATAAAAGTGGTAACGATCACCCGCCACGCGTTTGAGCGCGCGACTGTATTGATCGGAATGCGAGTCTCCAACGAGCAGCACTTTCGGACCTGACGAATCGCCCCATTCGCAATAGATCGTGCAGCCGATCCGGCCAGCGATCCCGCTCAGATTTGCATTGTCGAAGTTGCGCGCATCTGCGCTGAGACGCCATTGCCATCCGTTATCGGCCTGAACCGACGACGCCGAAACTAGCATGCCGATCGTCAGCATCGCACACACGAAACCGACGCCCGGTTGTGTCAATGACGCGAATACGCGACGTTGGCGAATCGGCGTTTCGACGACACTGTAGAGCACGTGGCCGAGAACGAACGACGCGGCAACAAGAGCATACCTCTCACCGAAGCTAAGCGGATTGACGCGCCAGTAACGATAGAGGGCCATCAGCGGCCAATGGACGAGGTAGACCGAATAGCTGATGCGCCCTATCAACACCGCGATTGGATTGCGGACGACAGCACCGGAAAATCTCGCGTCACAGCCAAGAATGATGAGTGAGGCGCCGAGACAGGGCACGAGCGCATTGGATGAAGGAAACGCCATCGACGGCAGGTATTGATGGACAGAAATGCCGACCAGCAGCAAGCCGACGCCCATCATCGCTTCGCGCGCGCCATTCGACTTCGGGACCGGCAGCCACAAAAGCGATGCGCCGATCGCGAACTCGAAGATGCGGAACGGCGTCAGGTAGAAAATGGCCGTCGCTCCATCTGAGAATGCGGCCCCAAGCGACCCATTGAGATGATTCAGCGCCTCTGTGTGGACTGGACTCAGCATCCAAGCGTTCGCCGCAAGACTGATTGCCCCCGCAAGCGCGAGTCCGATCAAGACAGCCACTTTGCCGCCCGCCCGGAACAAGGCAACGACCGCGAAGGGCCACACAAGGTAGAACTGTTCCTCTACAGCAAGCGACCACGTATGAAGCAGCGGTTTGTACTGAGAAGCAACGTCAAAATAGCCGCTTGCTCGCCAGAAATGTATGTTGGACAGCGACACCAGCGCGGAAAACAGTTCTTCGCCAAATCGCTCGAAGTCGTCCGGGGCGAGAAAGCAGACTGCCGCAACGAACGTCAGGATGAGCACTACGAACAGGGCCGGGAACAATCGTCGCGCTCGCCGCGCATAGAACTCGGAAAACCTAAATGCTCCCGTTCTTTCGACTTCATCAACGATGAGTCGAGTAATCAGGAACCCGCTAACTACGAAGAAGATGTCAACCCCGACAAATCCTCCGCCAAATTTTGAAGACCCGGCGTGGAATAGAACCACGGCGATGACTGAGATCGCACGCAGTCCGTCTACGCCGGGCAAATACCCTCGCCGGTCTATCTCGTTCATTGGTCTACCTTTTTGAGATAGCCAAGTATATCGGTGTCTAGAAGCGGTACTCGCACCTCGTCACGGATCGCCTTGCTGATGCAGTGGCGAAGATCGGGCGAAGAAAGTGAGGGGCACGAATTGAGCTTCGAGTAGAAAATCCCACACCCGTAGCGAGATGCATGAATGTGTTGTCACGGTAAGCCGTGTAGGGCTTGGTGGGCCGGGTGGGAGTCGAACCCACGCTGTCCTTTCGGAGGCGGATTATGAGTCCGCTGCCTGCAACCAGCACGGCGATACGCAACATCACGATGCTCTATTGGGACAATCGCCCCGCGTGCGAACATGCCCAGACACGAGAAAGCCTCGGCATGGTGGCCAAGACTACTGGGCGGCAATATCAAAATCGTCGAAGCCTAGTGCAAGTGCGGCCAAGATATTCGCCAGTTCTTGAACGTCAAGTCTTCCTTCGGCGACATGCACCATGTCGTCCTCGAGACGAGCATTGCGTTCAACGCTAATGTCCTGGAGTTTCAAGTAGGTAAGAGACGCGACCAGTGCCGTTCGCTTGTTGGCGTCGTTGAAGATATGGCCACGCGCGATTGCGACCGCGTACATTGCTGCAATACCGAACACGTCGTTCAGTCCTGCATACGCCGCCCAGTTATCGATACGCGCCAGTGCGCTCTCTAGGCCAGCGTAACCGGGGCCGGAAAAACCAGGCAAGCCAGGTTCTTCACGAAGAATTTCTTCGTGGATCTGAAGGACAAAATCGGCGTCCAGCACGCGTTAGCGCTTCGCGAGCGCCTTGATGACGTCGCGATGCTCGTTGATGACCGCTCGAGCAGCAGAAATTACCGTACGCCGTTCCGCTTCGGTAGCGACTCTGACGACCGTCTTCGGAGTGATCATCGGACGAGCAGAACCCGGCACGGCCTTCTTCCCGTCGTTCGTGTTCATAGTGGCTCTCCGGAGAGTAGAAGTTAAGCGGACTAAGCGGCATTGTAACGGCAAAACCTGAACTCCTGCATTGGGGCCAGGAGTCCCACGACATCCCCGATAGCCCTCGACCGTCGGTCCTCGGGGTGGCAATAGGCGTTCGGAAGTTACCTTGGTGGGCCGGGTGGGAGTCGAACCCACGGTGTCCTTTCGGAGGCGGATTATGAGTCCGCTGCCTGCAACCAGCACGGCGTCCGGCCCGTCTACGTCTCTCGCCGCATTTTTTTAATTCTGAGGTAGCGGCCGATGGTGATGCCCGCGATGACGGTATCGCGGAAAGATTGCGAGTCTATCGGCTAATTCTGCCGCGCGCAAATCGAAATCGCCCAATAAGTGCGAACTGCGTAGCGATGCGGCGAAAGGCCGACAACAAACGCCCCAAAAAAAGGCCCGACGCTCAACGCCGGGCCTTCGACTGCATCAACCTAACCTACCGAACCGCTCAATTCCCCTCAAGGAACGATTTCAGCTTGTCCGAACGGCTCGGGTGACGCAGCTTGCGCAACGCCTTCGCTTCGATCTGACGGATCCGCTCACGCGTCACGTCAAACTGCTTGCCGACTTCCTCGAGCGTGTGGTCCGTGCTCATTTCGATACCGAAACGCATGCGCAGCACCTTCGCCTCGCGCGGCGTCAACGAATCGAGCACGTCCTTCACGACATCGCGCATGCTCGCATGCAACGCGGCATCGGCCGGCGCCACCGTGTTCGTATCCTCGATGAAATCACCCAGATGCGAATCGTCGTCGTCGCCGATCGGTGTTTCCATGGAGATCGGCTCCTTCGCGATCTTCATGATCTTGCGGATCTTGTCCTCCGGCATCTCCATCTTCTCGGCAAGCGTCGCCGGATCCGGTTCGAGGCCGG
>Ga0157369_10000469_pt1 | contig 53574 bp, 68 predicted proteins | sample C25metaG_FD_113461 | JGI IMG/M metagenome (GOLD analysis project Ga0157369, IMG submission 113461) | Corn rhizosphere microbial communities from Kellogg Biological Station, Michigan, USA - C2-5 metaG | ecosystem: Host-associated > Plants > Roots > Rhizosphere > Soil | place: USA: Michigan... | reverse complement strand
TTCTTTTTATCGCGGGTAATTGCCATAAAAGTCCTTTCTTTGATTGGTATTGTATTCGACCAAATTGTTAACGTACTGGTAATGAGAGTTTCAAGACAAATAAAAAAGTCTTTGATTCTCGCATTACCAAAGACTTACATGAAAATGTTTGTTTACATCCTCGGTAGCGAATTAAGTATTTCTACAGCTACTGTCTCTGGTAATGTCTATACTCGACTATAACAGATCGTTCGTGAAAAAGTCAATATTACATCGTGAAAAATTTTTACTAACCAGCTTTGTACTTCAGAGGTATTCATGGTATAATAGCTAAATGCCTTCATAAGACTGGAGGTACTCCCTATCAAAGGAATTAATATGACCCAGCAGGTAACCTCATTGCACGACGACGTCACAGAGCTTGCCGATCACATCGTGAAATCTTCACCCGACAGCAACGACTACCGCAAGGAACGTAGCAAGTTGGGCGAACGGCATGGCCAGACTATCGAGCAGATCAACCAGTTGCTCGTCGATGCGATTCAGAAGCGCGCCACCCCTGAGCAGTTCGCAGAACTGCGCCGGATGGTTGGCGGACTCCTCTCCTAGGTGAGTAACGGGGGTGGATGGTGCGTACAGCGCCATTCACCCCCAGGATAATTTCATAACATAATAGACTTTTTAACTTAAAAATGCTATAATAGCATTCATCATGAACAAAGCAGACGTCTTTCCGAATAATAATGGCAGAAATGCTGCCGAGAACGGTTCGCGAGATAGATATACTTCGTCAAACAACCTATTGCTTCAAGACGTCCTCAACACTCCTATTACCCTTGATTCCTACCCATGGGAAAGCAATAAGTACTCCTCAACGCCGCTTGGATGGCAAGATATTACCAATAACGGCTATTACTTCCCCGCACTTCGTTACATGCGCAAGCAAATCGAAGCTAATGCTGTAGGTAACGGTGATACAAAACAATTTGTCACTGCAGCTCTCGAAGAATGTAACCATGCCCATGCGCAGGTATGCACGTACAGCGAGGCGTCGATGCGAATGTTCCGCGAAACGAGTTCACCTGATGAAATGATTGACGAGATGACATACGACATGATTCAAAGTGCCAGGAAGGGGTCAATATCAATTGCTCAGTCTGGCCTACTTCTATTAACCTATCCAAAACGTCTGGGTTCACTCGATGCCGCTCGTCATACAGCAGGCTTTCATAAAGCCGGATTAGAGCCATTTTATGAGTTTGTCAATAAAGGTCTAGAAGAGCTGCGGCAGTGTATTGATGAGTCAAGCGCGCCTATACATCTAGAGCTCATCGAGCCCGACCTACAGGATTTTCATTACAAAGGGAGTCATTCTGACGCTCTCCTCGGTATCCGCGTAGAGAAGCATCCACTAGTTGATGTGCAAAAACGAACAATCGCTCGTATGACCGGTGCGCTAACTGCAGACGGTGAAGTTACGACACTTGAGCTTGTTTCGAAGCGATCCATAATTGCAAAACAGTATGAGAATCTCCTCAACGAGGGTATGTCACCAGATATTCTGGGCTCTGTTTATTGGCGGGACGCTCGCACGAAAAAGTTACAAGCCAGCGAGTAGGGTACCTAGGGTCGCAAGATTACAGGTTTAAATGCTTTTTGATTTCAATTGAAACAGCCTCGATAGGTTGAGATGCGGAAATAAGAGGCAGATTATATGCCTGTGCGATGGCTAGGTAACCGTCGCTAATGCGATGTTGGAAGCTATCATCGCGGGATTCAAAGGTATCTGGTTTTTCAAGCTCCCCTCGTTGAGAGATGCGTTTTCGGCGCTCTGTTTCATCATTGAGTGTCAGAATAAGGGAGTAATCGGGCTGCATGTAGAGCGGCTCTGTGAACCGCTCGGTCGTTTCGACAATCAAGTCTCGATCGAGTCCTTCGCCATATCCTTGGTATGCAAGCGTAGAGTAATAGTTGCGCGCCGCAATCACCCACTTACCTTCAGCAAGCGCTGGACGGGCACGTTGCTGCCAGATCTCGTGACGTGCGGCAGTGAAGAGTAAAAGGTTTGTATAGCCGTCACGTTCTAAGTCGCCATTTTTAATGACTGTTCGAATAGCATCGGCGATCGGCGCGCCTTCTGGTTCATGAAATTCAATTGACTCAATGCCCTGGTCAGCCAAGGCTGCGCGTAGAAGACCAACTTGTGTTGATTTCCCTGTGCCATCAGTCCCTTCAATAACGATGTACTTGCCTGCTGTCATTACTTTAATCCGTTAGGGAGCCCTGGGACAACTGGCGGAGCTTTGCGTTTGTCTTTGTAGGCTCGCGGCAGCATTTGTTCGGGCGACCAGGTGCGGATAAGCTCGTCAAGGTCGTCAGTATGCTGATATTTCCCACTCATTCCATTGCGGCCATCACTATAATCGCCTTCAACGGGACCTGTTGTGTGAAAAATAAGTTGCCCAACACGTTCGCCTACGGGGAGCACCACCGATTCATGCATATTCAGGTTATATATTTCCAACGTAATTCGGTTAATATATCCAGGGTCTATCCAGCCGGCATCGAAACAGACTGCGACACCGTTACGCCCCCAGCTGCTACGTGACTTTACTTCGCTTGCGCCGCCATGGGGTCGAATGCCGACAAATTCATGTGTGTGTGCCAAGATGCGCTCACCAGGGCGAAGAACGATAATCGGATGATCTTCAGGAATGTTATCAAAAAGCTTATAGCCGTATTTGTCGCACCATTGTTTGTGTGGCATGGCTTCGAGTGGGCCTTTAAAGTAGCGATCGACATCATCTTTGTCAAATGGGTTGTAAACTTTTGCGTCTTCTTGATACTCTTGTTTGTAGAAATAATGACCGAGAGTGAAATCTAGGCTCGCTTCGCTAACGTGATCTTCGTTATATGGAACGGATACAATAGTTCCATCTTTAATTGCTGCTTTAATGTCGGTATTACTGTACACGCTCATGACTAATTCTTCCCTACGTAATTAATTGCATATATTGCCTGATTGATAATAGCTGGACGAGTCTCCCCAAACTTCGCTAACTCTTCAATTGTAAACCATTTAAACGTATTCGACTCTCCCACTTTTGGCTCAACATGATTTGTCGATGCTTTTAAGATGTAGGCCATGTTAATATGGCGGTGAGCAGCATCGATGGCGTGATACTCTAAATCGAATGGTACGGGCAGGTATCCATTTTCATCGCCACGTTCAATTGCTTTTGTCGCCACACTAGTTTCAACTAGCTCTAAGTCATTTCGATGTATGCCCGCCTCCTCCTCAATCTCTTTAAATAATGCTTCGATTGGTGTTTCGTCGAGCTCGATATGACCTGCGGGCGCAGTCCATATTGGTAAATATTTATGTTTTATAAGTAGTGTTTTATTGTCGTGGACAAGATATCCGCTTACGGTGTAGTCGTATTGTCCTGGAAGTGTGTGTAAGTGCGGCACTGTAGGTTCTTTCTATGTTTGGTTTGTGTATGTAGATATTGATTGTTACTATTAAGGGTATGAAGAGTATCGTCGTCGCTTATGATAATAACCGCGTAATTGGCGGAAATAACACTATCCCTTGGCAGGGATTGATGCCGGCGGATATGCGTCACTTTAAAGAACTAACGATGGATAAAACGGTCATCATGGGACGTAAGACGTATGAGTCGATTGGACGTCCTCTCCCCTATCGTCAGAATATTGTCGTTAGCCGACAGGATATTGCATACGATCAAGTCGAGGTAGTGCATAGCTTAGCGCATGCGTATGCAAGTGCAAAGAGCGACATTGTTATTATTGGAGGTGCAGAGATTTATACCCTTGCCCTCGACGATGTAGATGTTGTCTATGCAACGGAAATTAACATGACAAGTGACGGCGATGTCAAATTCCCGGGATTGACGAATAGGTGGATTGAAACATCTCGTGAAACGCACGACTCAGATGAAATGAATAAGTTTGCTTATTCATTTGTTACCTATACTAAACAGCGATAGGCGCTTTAATAGCTGGATCTGGGTTGTAGTCTTCAAGGGTGAAGTCGTCGATGGTAAAATCGAAAATCGAAGTTACGTTAGGATTAATTACCATTTTCGGTAATGGCTTAGGTGCTCGGGATAGTTGAAGATCAACCTGCTCTTGATGGTTAAGGTAGATATGTGCATCACCAAAGGTGTGAACGAATTCACCTAGTCCTAAGCCTGTCACCTGTGCAATCATCATCGTTAACAACGCGTAGGATGCTATATTAAATGGTACGCCAAGAAATGTATCTGCACTGCGTTGATAGAGCTGACAGCTCAATTTGCCATCAGTGACGTAAAATTGAAATAGGCTGTGGCATGGCGGAAGGCCAGCTTTGGCCATTTCCTGAATATCGGCGACATTCCATGCGGAAACGATAATACGGCGTGAATCAGGATTGTTTTTTATCGTATCGATAACTTGTTGGATCTGATCAATTTCACCGCCATTGCCGTCAGGCCAGTGTCGCCATTGGCGTCCATAAACTGGGCCAAGCTCACCGTATTGAACAGCAAACTCGTGATCATTTTTTATACGATCCGTAAATTCACTGAGGCCGGTCTTCCACTCTGTTGAGCCGCTTTCTGGGATATCTATTCCCTGTGCTTCTAGGTAAGCTTTGTATGGCCACTCATCCCAAATATGTACATCGTTCTTAACCAGATATTCAATGTTACTGTCACCGTTCAGGAACCATAGTAGTTCATGAATAATACCACGTAAAAAAAGCTTTTTAGTCGTGACGGCAGGAAACCCTTCGCTTAGATCGAAGCGAAGTTGGCGTCCAAAGACGCTCTTTGTTCCCGTTCCCGTGCGGTCAGTTTTTATTGTTCCGTTAGCTTTTATATCTTCTAACAGATCCAAATATTGTTTCATTTTACACCTCCCCAGGTTTAAATGTTTGTTTTTGGTTGTTTGTAGCTCTAGTATTGCATATTGTATTTGACTTAGCAATGATTGTTATGGTTAATTATTTCACAATTATGGTTTTAAATTTATATCATGGCGCGTATTATTAAGATAAGAATTATATCAAATATCAATACTACCGAGCAAAGGTCTGCGACATGGATCATAAACAAACACCAAAACAGTACGCAACGGAACAGCGACGCGAACTTTTCGAGAGCCAGACGGGTAATTCAGAAATTGCAATGAAAGCGCATTTTGCGCAACAATTTGGCCACGTTGCTATACGCCACGCTAACAAGGAAATTTCCGACGAAGACCTCAATCGCTTCCACGATCTATATGTCGACAAACTAAGTAAGCATACCCTCATTGAAGACCGTAAAGCGCTTAGCCGGGATTTCGATGCATGGGTTGATGCTATGTGGCCAGCTGCCCTTGCAGATATTTATGATGCAAAACTTGAACTCGAGGCAGATAGTCTGCCTGTATACGTTTCAGTGGAGCGTATGTCGGAAATGACAGCGCGTAGTGACGATGAATTGCTTCATGCAAATCTCGAGCTCACGCAGAAGCTTAGTGAGGTGACGGCGGAAAATAGCCGGTTCATGAATCAACTAGTGGGCATGAGCCAGGACTTAAGAAGCACGAAGGGTAAACTGCAACGGCTACAGCTTGCCTATGATAACTTGGTGATAACAGGAGTTGTTGAGGAGTCCGATGATCTGCACTCGCATAGTTCAGTCGTATCATAAACGACATCAAGTAATAAAATAAGACCACGATTGTGGTCTTATTTTATTAAAATCAATTGACGTTATTAGTTAACGACGTTCTCAACTTTGATGCCAGGGCCCATAGTGGTACTGATGCTCGTGCTTTTCACGTAGCTACCCTTTAGGCTGGTTGGCTTCTGTGCCTGAAGGCTATCGAAGAATGCTTTTGCATTTACGGCTAGCTTTTCAGCGCCAAATGATACTTTACCGATTGAAAGGTGGACAATTGCTTGCTTGTCGACGCGGTATTCAACCTTACCAGCTTTTGCTTCGGTGACAGCTTTAGCGACGTCAGTAGCAACAGTGCCAGATTTAGGGTTAGGCATTAGACCACGTGGGCCAAGCAGACGAGCATATTTACCAAGCTTTGGCATGTACTGTGGTGTTGCGACAAGAATATCGAAGTTGATGTCTTCTTTATCAAGCTGCTTGATAAATTCTTCATCACCAACGATGTCGGCACCGGCTTTTTTAGCTGCAGCGTGTTCTGCTTCAGGAGCGAAAACGGCAACGCGGATAGTCTTACCAGTACCGTTTGGTAGGCTGACGGTTGTACGGATGTTCTGGTCAGCTTGACGTGGATCAACACCGAGGCGAACGTGAACTTCAACACTTGCGTCAAACTTTGATGGGTTTGTCTTTGTTGTAAGTTCTAGGGCTTCAGCGAGGCTGTAAGTTTTGTTTGCTTCAACGTGCTTAGCAACACCTTGGTAGCTTTTACCACGTCGTTCGATAAGTGGACGAACCGTAGGCTTTGGACCTTTCTTTGAGTGAGCTTCTGCTTCCTCAGACTGTGGAGTTGTGTCGCCAGCTTCTTTGCGAGCTTCCTTCTCGGCTTTTTCTTCAGCTTCAGCAAGAGCTTTTTCGCTTCGCTTACCAGCTTTCGCTGCTTTTTTCTCTTCTTTAGGAGCTTCAACTTCAGCGATTGTTTCTGCTGTTACTGCGCCAGCAATTGCTGCTTCGATTTCCGCAATAGTGTTCTTTTCAGTAACGTCTAGCTTTAGCTTGTCGGCTTCAACTAGTAGGTCGGCTTTTTTGGCCATAGGTGTAAACCCTTTCTGTGGTGCAAACGGCTGTGTGAGCCTCCCAACATTGATTAATATGTCTATAATATAGCACGTCAACACCTTAAAGTCAATCCGACGACTCCTTATATGACACTATGGTACGGCGTCCTAGAGGTTTCCGTAATGCTCAATGTCGAGAATCAGGATACGTTGCAAAAGATCGGCTGGTATGTCAGTGTGAATCTAGTGATTGTTGGTTGAGTAAGACTCACCCTTTTACGAACTTGAGAAATGAGGTCAGTTGAGTAGCGCTGTATTCTCTGTGATAATAAATCCCCTACGCGTCTCCGTACACTAGCGGCACGCTTTACTGAAAGATGGATAAAAATGTCCGAACAAACGGTACGCTACACGTCACCGGCAGGTAATCAAACGCTTGCAGGTCGCCGTGTACAGCTTATCTGCCAAGTGCTACTGCGTATGCTTTTGGGGAGTTTTGCTGCCGCTGCGGCGTGTGTCTTAACGAATTACCTCTCGATGAGTGTTGAGGAATACTTGAATACGAGATCGGTACTTCTGGCAGGTGTATTATGTATTTATGTTTGCATGATCATCATAGCGCTGTGCTGCGTCCATGACTTCACCGTGGATGTGGTAGTCCGTATTCGGTGGATAAAGATGACATACAGAGGCAATTGAACCCCTAACGTGCCGCGAGGATAGCTGGTGATAGATGATGCATTTTTGCTCCTATCACTAGCTATCCAAGCGCTTTTTTTGTTTTATGACCCCTGGTGGGTATTTACAAAATGTTACAAATGTGCTAGAATTATGCAACGTTAGCCTACGCACAAAAGCGCGGGCCAACGAGCCCACGAAATCATTATTTTGTGCGTGTTAACAACTTGCTTTTTACTCATCATTCGGTCTCTACGAAAGAGGTACCCGTGCGTTACGTAACACAGCTGGGAAAAATCACATCCACCATTTCCTTGGTGGGGTTGCTCGCAGTAGCGGGCGTTTCATCCGCTCAAGCAGCTTCGGTTGCAGAGGCGGGCGTTGTTGTGAAGGCCGGGGCGTCACTGACTGTTCAGATGACGCCGCATGCTTTCGAGAACATCATTCTGACGGACCCGCCGCTTACACCGGAGGGCACGGGAATTTGCGGCGAGGCGGGACTGCACCCAATCGAGCAGGACACCTCCACGCTGCACTATCACGACGAAGTTCGTAATAACGTCGTGACCGCCATCCCCGACCCAGGCTACGAGTTTGCCAAGGGGATTCAAACTGTCAGGATAATTGACTACAAGTACTTCCCGTGTGGGGATCCGAGCATGTTCATCGTGAAGATTGACGCTCCGCAGTTTGGACGCGTTTGTGACCCTGCCGATAAGCAGATCGTACTTTCTGACACGACGGACAAGCCGTACTACTACGTCATTCAGGCGGGGTCGGTCATTGCCGTTGCCAAGCCGGATCACATCATCCAGCAGGACACGAACTATGCATGGCCTATCGTTCTTTCGAACACGCCGTGCGAAAGCGAAACCTCACCCGCTGTGACAGTGCCTGTTCAGCCTTCGCCGGTTGACCAGACGCCAGTGGCAGCTCCGGTTGCCCCGGTTCCGAATGAAGCGCCGATTGCATCCGTGGAACAGCCCGCCGTGAAAGCAGCTGAGCCAGCAGTGCAAGCTGCCATTACGCCGCCAACCAGCGGCGATAATGTGGATGTTGATGCTTCTTCTCCGGTCAGCTCGAAGACGGAGCTTGCCAATACCGGACCGAAGGCCGCAACCTTCTGGCTTGGAATTGGCTTGATGGCCTTGGCTGGTGGTGTCACCTTGGTGATCCGTCGGTGGCTGTTTTCGGCCGGACAGGCAAAGTAAAAAGTAAGTAAGTCCATGGGAGTGGAGGCTGCAGTTGCAGTCATCACTCCCATGGCACCCTTACCTTCATGTTAGTTCCTGGTATTACCTAGTAATAACAAAATAGTGACATGACGGTACTGACCTCTACAAAAGAAAAGTCCCGCGCCGCAATACAGGCACAGGGCTTTTCTGTATAGCGGTTGCGGGAGTAGCTGTTACAGGGGTCGGGGCTTGTGGATCTTACTTTGCGGATTTCGCGTCGTAAATCGAATTTCTCGTTCGCCTTTCGACCTCTCGTCGATATTTGGTGGCTCGCCTCGTGTCGAGGTAGGCCTGAGCGCGAAATAGTAGTCGTGAGAGCATCTAGTAATCTTTCGTGTTGACGATCGAGGTTATCGATCTAAGGATGACTTGCTGCCTATAGCTTGCATTTGCGCTGCTAGTTGGTCGGTAGGGTGCTTCGCTTTGTGCTTGCGCACTTCGGCGAGCGCAATATCCATATTAGGGTCAGAGTCTCCTGGATATTGATGGGTTGGTTGGTGGTCATTGATCGGGTATTCGTCATGCGTCACGGTGATTACTCCGTTCTTTTGACGTATTAGTGATGCTAAGCGTCGTAGGGTTCTACGGACAGCTTCACTAAGGCTATTTTTCACTATTCTATCCTCTTTGCCGAGCCTAATAACTACATGCACACTTAATCATATAATGCAGTTTTAATCAAGGGGTGGGTGTGACCTAATAAAAAAACCGCACCTAGATGATGCGGTTTTTATTAATTAGCAGGGACTAGCCTTCTACTTCAACACCCATAGAACGGGCTGAGCCAGCGATGATTTTAACGCGACCTTCCATGTCGATAGCATTAAGGTGATCTTTCTTAAGTTCAGCAATTTCTTCGAGTTGTGCACGAGTAATTTTACCAACTTTTTCGGCGTGCGGCTTGCCGCTTCCCTTTTTGATGCCAACTTTTTCACGGATGATGTCATCAACAGGTTGACCCAATGACTTCCATGCAAATGTTCGATCTTCAAAGACTTGCATGTGAACGATTACGTCTTTACCCATGTCAGCCTTTGTTGCGTCGTTAAATGGATTAATGAAATCCATCATGTTAAGACCCCATTGACCAAGTGTTGAACCAACTGGAGGACCTGCAGTTGCACGTCCGGCAGGGATACGTAGTTTCAGGTTACCGATAACTTTTTTTGCCATAATTATTTTCCTTCTTGTACTAAATATTATTGAAGCGATATTTAGTGCGTAACTGTAGTATTGTAGCGTAAATTGCCCTGTATGGCAAGGTGTTAGTGTCTGACCTGCTGGAGGATGAAATGTCCGTATGCGCGTATGAATGATTCTTCGGCGGTTCGAGTGGGTATTTTATCCTCGTCTACCTGAGTTTCGTTGAAGCGGCTGATGCGCTGGTTAATTCTTTGCATGCGAGCAAGGAGTGCGGTGTGGCTATGTAGTTCAAGCTTGGCATGTGGTCTTGGTGCTGCAGGGATAAGCTCGCTATTACGGAGATGCGTGTAGTCACGATAATCAGCGGGTTTACTATGCCACGCTGGTTCTACGAGGTAACCCTCTCCATGTTGACTGCTTTCTTGATCGCCTATCCAGGCGCCTGCCGTTGGGACGAAGTCTAGACGTGTGCGGCGGACAATCTGAAAGGCGTTGCGTTCGACAGAAGTCTGTTCACGAATGCCACTTAAGAGTCGTCCGCCTGGAAGCGTGAGTAGCTTACCACTCTTTAGCTCAGGGGTCATCAGTACAAATAAAGGCGTCTGCGCTGCATGTGTGTCTTCGGTGTCGTTGCTACATGCTACTGCTGTTTCATATGAACTCATACACGATCCTATAAAAACACCTCCCGGAGGAGGTGTAGTAAATATTAAACTTTTGTTACTTGTAAAGCGTCTAATTCGACAGGAGTGTCGCGGCCAAACATGCTAACCATAACTTTGATCTTGCCCTTTTGGGTGTCGATTTCTGCAATAGCACCATCAAAGCCTTTGAAAGGTCCGTCAGTGATACTAACCACTTCACCTTCTTTAAAGTCGATCTGGTGTTTCGGATCTTCTACACCCATGCGCTTCTTAATCTTTGTGATTTCACTTTCAAACACAGGCGTCGGTGTCGTATCAGTGCCGACAAAGCCGGTAACACCAGGCGTATTACGGACGATGTACCATGTTTCGTCGGTAAGCTTCATCTCAACTAATGCGTAGCCTTGGAAGATTTTCTTTTCAACAACCTTGCGCTTGCCGTTCTTAATTTCAATTTGTTTTTCTTTTGGAACCATGACATCGAAAATTTTGTCTGCCATATCAACGGCGTTGATTCGTTGTCGGATGCTATCAGCAACCTTTTCTTCATATCCGCTGTAGGTGTGGATTGCATACCATTGGCGCGTGCTGTCGTATCGATTTGTAGACATAATTGTGTTTCCTTTTAACTTAGAATTAGTTCAAATAAATATTTAAATAGTGCGTCGAGCAATAAGATCATGACGACGAAAAAAAGCGTGAAAGCTAATAGTGCTGCGGTTAAGCTCCAGGTGGCTTTTCGATTTGGCCATGCAACTTGCTGAAGTTCGTACCATGCACCCTTGAAGTAAGCACCTAAAGAGATAAACGGTTTTGCAAATCCTTTTATCGGGTTAGTTTTTGTGCTTTGCTTTTTTGCGACCGCTCGAGATGGAGCTGTTGATTTAGCTACTTCTGTTTTTGTGACTACTTTTTTGGAGTCATTCGCAGTAATCCGAGTCACTTTTGTTGGACTCGTCGATTTCTTCACTGCTGGTTTATTTGCCTTTGTCGCCAAAGTAATTACTCTCCCAAATTAAATAGTCTGCTCGTTGGCAGACTGTCAAGTACCACTATAGACTGCTACTCTTGTGGCGTCAAGCGTGTTAGGATGGAAGTATTGTGAACATGATTATACTTAACACTGCTATAAGCTTGTATTCCGGCTTGTTCGTTGTGTTCGTATTGCAACTCGAACGTAACATTCGTCAATTTCGCATGAAGCCAAAGTCTAGCTCAGTAGCGACCCTGCCGACGATTAGCGTTTGTATTCCAGCTCGTAATGAAACACACGCTATGACGCAGTGCCTAGAGCGGGTTCTCGCGAGCGACTACCGAAAAATGGAAGTTATTGTATTTGACGATGAGTCAGCCGATAACACGTCTGTCCTTATTAACTCATTTGCGCATGCAGGTGTTCGCTTCGTTCCTGGGGCGAGCTTGCCTGGAGGCTGGCTCGGTAAAAACCATGCTTTGGAAGTATTAGCGCGTGAGGCAAGCGGAAAGTACATTTACTTTATTGATGTTGATACCTACATTCAACCGACGACGATTAGCCAGCTCGTCAGCTACATGGCTGCTGAAGAGTTGGAAATGATATCGGTCATTCCAGACCGCAATGATACGTGGCGCTTAAGTGTCTTGTTTGGCTGTTTGCGGTACTACTGGACGGTGTTGCTTTCTCGACCCATGGCCCCCGCTACGGCTAGCTCTCTCTGGGCTATTAATCGCCGGATACTTCTAGAGACAATTGGTGGCTTTGCAGCGCACAAGGCTGAAGTCTCGCCAGAGATGCGTTTTGCGGCACTTATCGGTAGTACGGCATATCGATGCCTGCTGAGCGCGCAGCAGCTTGGCGTTAGCTATGAAAAACGTTGGAGGTCTCAATATGAAACGAGCCGCCGATTATTATACCCAATGGCAGGCGGTACGTGGTATCGCGGATTAGGCGCGCTATCCCTTCTGCTTGTACTTAATCTTCCGTTAGGAGTTATCGTTACTAGTATCTTTGGCGGCTGGTCGTTATACAGCGTTGCTGCGATGGTTGTTCTCGTATTGTTTGCGCTGCTGTATGCCCGATATGCGCATGTCGTGTGGCGGCGACACTGGTGGCTGGCTGGGCTTGTGTGGCCAGCTGTCGTGCTTCTTGAACTCTATGCCTTTAGCTCTAGTTTATTGGGCTACGCACAGGGAACGATTACGTGGAAAGGGCGCCCAGTAGCCTCTCCAAAACGTGCCGAAGCGATCACTGGTAAGTAAGTAGGCTTACTTCTTTGCCGTTAACTCAAAGCTGAAGCTTGAGCCATGATTTAGGCGGCTTATCAGGTTAATGTGCGTACCGAGCTTTTTGGCCAGCTTAACGGCAACGTAGAGACCGAGTCCTGTACCGCCAGTTTCACGGGTGCGATAATCTTCTGAACGATAGAACTTTTTAAAAACCTTTTCTTGATCAGCTTTACTAATACCGATGCCGGTGTCTTTAACTTCAAACTTAATAATACCGTTTCTGCTATGAACACGGAGTGTTACGCTTCCCTCTTTGGTATATTTAATCGAATTAGTGATGAAGTTCTGTAGTAGTTCTTGCAGGTAGAGCCGACTAGCCATGACACTTCCGAGGTGCGTGCCGATGTCAAGATTAAACTGAAGGCCTTTTTTCGCCGCTTGTGGCGAGTATTCACTAAACAAGTCGTTAACCAGAGCGTGCACTTCGATGTCTTCTTCTGCGTCAGCCACGCCACGCTCGGCACGTGATAAAGTACTGAGGTCATTAACCATTTTTGCTAAGAAAATAACTTGATCATGCGCTGTGGTAATGCCATCTTTTAATACCTTTGGAGCGATGTTCGGACGATCCATCATAACTTGGACATTACTAATCGTTCCTTCGGCAATGGTGATCGGTGTTCGTAGTTCATGACTGACGACACTAATAAACTCATCACGCTCCTCTTCCAGACTCTTAGCCTTTGTAATGTCGCGCAGAATGAGTATGTAGCCGTCTTGGGCGTCTGTATGTTTTGATACGCTATAGCTGCTTCGAATTGGCGAGTAGGTAATTTCCAGTCGGATAGTCTCCTCTGCAATAGTCATAGTTGTATCGTCACGTACAACGACACTGTGTGACTTTTTCATATCATCTAGAAGGGAGACTTGTGTGTCGTCAGCATCAATAAGATTTAAGACCTCGTCAATATGTCGTCCATTCAGTCCAGCGTTAGTGTCAAGAAGATTCAGACTTGCTGCATTGTAGACACGGATAATGCCGTTTTCGTCTGTACTTAAGATGGCGTCAGCTAAATTATTGATAATTGTGAGGATGCGATCATGCTCGAGTGTTTCCTGGACTTTACTTCGAGTCAGTTCATCGCTGTCAACCTCCTGAACTTGGCTAATTGACAGTGCTGTCACGCCAACAATTAAGATACCCATGACTGTAAGCAGGTCTGTCAAAAGGATACTGTGAATATCGGATCGAAGAATAGCATCGGCGCTGGCCGTGGCGACTAAGATGATAATACTCAAACGCAGTCCATTACGCCCAAGGTACGCATTGGATGCGGTGAAAAGGACAATCCAGCCGATAACGAATGGATTCGCAAAACCCGATACGAATAGAATATATAGCGCCGCTAGAATATGGAAGATTGCAAGGGATATAGTGATCACTACTCGGTTGGATGTCGAAAAAAGAAAATGAAATGCTGCCATGAGAATCCATGGGATCATGATTGCGAAAAAGACGAGATCGCTTACGTAATGAGAGGCGGATACGATACTATACTGGATAAATAAGCCGTAGAATGTCAGGGTAATCGGCATAACTAAGCTGGCAAACCGTATAATTTGCGCGGTCTTATCGTTAACGTTTACCCCACCATGGTACATATTAGGCTTAATTATACTGCACCATAAGCATTTTAAATAGATGGATTTTCATTCTTTAATGCGCGCCGGTGTGACTTATATAATGGATCTCCGGCTTCCACTAGTGACCAGAATGCATCAGAGTGGTTCATATGAATGGTATGGCTTAGCTCGTGGATGAGTACGTAATCGATAAGTTCAAACGGTAGCTTCATGAGGGCAATATTTAAACTGATAGTTCCGTTGCTACTGCAACTTCCCCATCGACCGCTGGCGTGCGAGAAGCGTACCTTGGCATAAGTGAAATTATATTTCTCTGCCAGAAAGGCTAACCGTTTAGGTAAGTAGCTTTTAGCTTCGATTCGCAGGGCTTCAATAACAGTATCGCGGATGATGCGCGCAGTTGCTGGATTGTTAAGCTGCTCCCCTTCTGGGAGTGTGACAACGATTTGCTGACCATGTCGGGTGGCGTCAATAACTTTTGTAGCCGTGGGGCGAACAATAAGGGAGTGACTTTTGCCAATTGTCATGCCAGCTTCGAAGTGCGTTTCGCTATGCTGTTCAGCAATCATTGATCGTAGTTCGGCGCGAGAAGTTTTGAGAAGGCGCTTGACGAGAAAAAGTGGCGCATAAAGCGGTAGTGATGCACGTAAACGGCCATCGGGGGCCACACGTATGCGCACATGAGAGGCGCGCGCACTTCGTCTGAGCGTGATCGTTCCAAACTCTTCATCGATAATTGTTGGCATGAGAACCTCTATCTGACGATAATATTATTTCGACGGCTACGCTCTTCTTGTCGAACGGGTGCAACGTCGTGTGTTGAAATCTCTGCCCGCGGTGCAGATAATTTCTTTAAGACAATCTTTGCCTGAGTAGCATAGGTATGTTTGCCGCTAATGACAGTCGGCTTTTCAATAACACTAGGCGGTGTAAATCGCTTAACGATACGGTCGTACTCGTCAGCACTTAACGTGCGATTGATTTTATCTTTCGTTTCGCGGACACTGCGGCTTTTTGCCGTTGCCGGATCGGTTTGGACCCATACGAGAAGCGTTTCATAGCCGGCTATGCGAGCCTGACGCGCCAGTTTATCACGTTCCGTTCGAGTGTCAGTATCACCCTCAAGAATAATCGATTGACGTGTTTTAAGTAGCTCGGTAGTCTGGTGGTGTATGATGTGGGACGCATCAGATGCTGTCGCAGTATATGGAGTAATCTTTTCGATGCTGACATAAGGAGCATTGAAAGTCTCGGCAAACTTTTCCGCAAAGAAGCTCTTCCCCGATCCTGGCACGCCAACCATAACGATCAGATGAGGTTGGGTAAGACTTAATGATTTCATATATGTCAGTATAGCAAATTGAGGGATGAATATACAGCCGTGCTTTATCGCTTTAATTGTTTCAGAAAATAGACAATGACCCGCTATAATAAATAAGATGTCTCAATTACTTAACAAAACAACACATGTACTCAAGTCGTTTGGCGGCTCAATTCTTATCAGTCTTACCGCACTTATTTTTGTTCAAATATATCTTGGCTGGCAGGCTGCTCTTGTCACTCTCGCCTTGATGGTTATCGAAGTTACGTTTAGTTTTGATAATGCTATTGTCAACGCTAAAGTGCTCAATACGATGAGCGTATTTTGGCAAAACATTTTTATGACAATTGGCATATTAGTCGCTGTGTTTGGCATGCGCATTATTTTCCCGATTCTTGTTGTAATGTTGAGTGCAGATTTGCCCTGGGGTCAGGTACTAGACTTAGCGCTAAATCATCCGCAGCAATATGCTGAAGCGCTACATGGCGCGCACGTGAGTATTGCTTCATTTGGTGGAATGTTCCTTCTTATGCTGGCCTTACACTTCTTATTTGATGCGGAACGTTCGATTCATTGGCTGGAAGTGATTGAGCGTCCAATGCAAAAGATTGGACAGTGGTGGTTGCCGACTGTAGTTAGCTTGTTGGTACTAACTGTCGTGACTATTCTTCCATTCAATCACGAGCCTAAGGCGACGCTCATTGCAGGGGCTGTTGGAATTGCGGCATACTTACTTGTTGGCGGTTTCTCGGCGTTGTTTACGAAGCAGCATGAGAAATCAGAGAAAAAAGCTGGCAAAAAACTACTTAAAACAGGCATGGCCGGCTTCAGTGCCTTTATCTATCTAGAAGTCTTAGATGCGAGCTTTAGTCTCGATGGTGTCATTGGCGCTTTTGCAATCACTCCTAACGTCGTGTTAATTGCCGTTGGTTTGGGTGTCGGGGCGATATGGGTACGATCGATGACACTGTATATGGTGCGTCACAAAATACTGCACGCCTATCCTTATATTGAGCATGGCGCACATTATACAATTGGCGTCCTTTCTATCATCCTCCTTCTTGGTCTTTTCTTCAGTGTTCCCGAGGTGGTGTCAGGCGGCGTTGGCGTGCTTATCATTATTGCCTCGATTGTCGCATCTAAGAAAGCTGATAAATCGACTATTGAAGTCTAGCCGTTACTTGCTACTCAGTAGAACTAGAAGGTTTAGCGTCAAATCGCACTGCTTGCTTGGTAGTGTGTAGTCTGTAGGCAATATATGCGAGACCAATACCTAAAGCTGCGGTTAGGAACCCACCAAGTACATCAAGTGGGTAATGGACACCCGCAGCGATACGTGAGACGCCAATAATAATTGCCGTGATGATAAGTATACAGGCAGTTCTTTTAAATCGCGTGAACACGAAAAGAGCTAGGGCGAGAGCCATCGATGCAGTAGAGTGATCGCTAGGAAAAGATTGGTTAGCGGCGTGCGGGATAAGCTGAGTAACATGATGGCCGACAAATGGGCGGTCGCTACTAAATAGCTTGGAAGCGATAAATAGGATGCCAAAAGATGCTATTAAGCTGATGCAAAAAAATAGTACCGATCGCCACTGTTTGCGATGAACTAAGTGCGCCACACAAAGGAAACTTACTAGAAAAAGAAGGTAGATAGCGTACTTCGCACCATACACTATAAGCATATCAAGCGCAGGCGACTTCCCCGCCCAACTGTTAATAGTAAAAAACGTATTTGCATTTAGTGTAGTAAGCGTAGGCATATTCATCTATTATAACAAACCTTACGCGGATATCGGTACGTATAAAAGGCATCGATCCCTTGTGGTGAGAATGAAGGATATGCAAATACCGCGCCCGTAAATGGGCGCGGTATTGTAGTTTTATAGGAAGGCTGTACTAGAAGTTAGACAACTCGCCGTCAAGCTGCGACAAATCATTCGTGCTGCTTGCTTGGCTGTCTGTCTGGTCAATGACCGTACTTGCTTTATCTAGCTCGGCAGTTGTGGTGATTGTTGGTGCGGCTGGAACATCTGAGGCGGTCTGCGAGGTGCTCGCCGTCTTTTTTGTGTGATAGTTATTGTAGAACGTATACCCAAGGTACCCCATGCCAATAACTACGACACTAGCTATCAATACTTCAACAAACGAGAAGCCGTGTTGGGAGTTTTTATACTGCATTATTGTGCTTCTCCGCTTGATTTAGCATTATCGTCGGTCGAAGCATTTACAGACTTAATGCCAACGATGAGTGCCTTAATCGCAGTACGATACTCTTTGAGGGCGGTATTAGCATCTGTGACCGCTGCCTTGTATGACTCGATAGCAAGTTTTGGTTCTGCGACATCACAGCTAAAGCTTGTCTTCTTTGCGTTTGCTGCGTCGACAGCTGTTTGTGCGGCAGCTTTCTTTGCAGCAACGTCCGCAACGAGACTGTCGTAATTAGCGAGTGTGTTACCTTTTGTGGTGTAGAACGCCTGTGCACGCTCTGAGATTGTATTAAAGAGCGTTAGGTGCTTGGCGATACGATCAGAAATACGCGCTACACGGTTGTCGATGTTGGCTTTACGGTTATTGCAAACTTTTAGCTTTGCTGCGCTAAGTTTCTCTTTAGCAGCATCTTGACGCGCCTTTTGAGCCTGTTCTTCGGCTTGACGAGCGGCGCGTGTAGCAGTTTCAGTAGCAGTACGCCTGGATGTATCATCGCTAGACCTATGTACTTCAGTTTCGCCAGAAGTATTCTCAACTTCAGTTGCATGCTCAGTTTCAGTTTCATTTTCTGTTTCGACTCTTGTCGTTGTTTTTCCACTTCCGCTAGTATCGTCCCCACCGCTAATTCCATCTCGGGCATTAACTTGTGGTGATAAACTGATGACGCTAAGAGCGACAGCGAGACCGACTACCATAAGGGTGGCGCCAGGTATCATACTTCGTACGAACTTCTTCATTTTCATAACCTTTCATTTTTGGTGTTATGCGTAATTTATATAAGAAGTATATGACGGTGCTTATGTTTATGCAAATATTTTTTATAACTGATAATTACCATTTAATAGCCTGTGAAATAGTCAGAAATTACACCTTTGACCCCTAAGTCTTTCATAATATGCTTCGTATTATTAACAATAGCTGGTGGCCCAGAAACGTACACTCGACGATGACGTATGTCGGGGACCGCTTCTTTAATCACCTCCGCTGAGAGGTGCTGTCGATTAACGTGCTGCCAAGCCGGTATCGGAATTTCTTCGGCAGATAATGTGATAATAATCACACGAATACCCGCGCGTTTCAGAATGTCGATGTAAGCAATATCATCCATTGTCTGAACTGCATATACTAATACGATATCCCGGACATCGTTCCGCTGCTGTAAGTCGAGTAAGTGGCTGATATATGGCGTGATGCCAATACCACCTGCAATAAACAACAATGGGATTTCTGATTCCTTGGGGAGGATAAAATCACCGCCAACGGTTGTAGCGTGTATAATTACACCTTTATGTAGATTTTTGAGTGCTACTTTAAACGAACTTGGCGTTTCTGGTAGTCTGACGCCAAATGAAATATCACTTGCTCCGGGTGCTGCGACAATACTGAAACTTCGACGAATACCTCGGTTGTCATGCGGGGTATGCGGGATAGTAATTTCCATATACTGACCAGGTAGAAAATGGAGTGGGCGAACGAGTTTAAAGTGATATTGTCGGCTACGTGGCGTTAGCTGACTACTACCCTTAAACATTAGCAAGATACTGCGTCGCTGGAGGAATGTAAATGCAATTAGGTTCCCTGCGACAAGTGCAGCAGCGGGTGTGCTGGAGAATGTGCCGATATGAATAGGTACGGCAAAGAGCAAGGCAACAATGACAGCGACAAAATATTGTTGCCAGCGACGAGGCGGCAGTGTAAGTGGCTCGCTGAGCATAATGCCAGCGAAAAATATCAGTGGCCACGACGATAGTAGCGTAACGGCATCAGGTAGCCTTTGCCCGTTAACAGTTGTGGTTATGATAATAGCTCCGACGGCTACACAAAGAAAAAGTGATGCCATAGGTATTCGTCGCGTTTTGTATAGTATGAGGCCTGCACCCAGTAATGTAATTGGTAGTAATGCGGGCGTTGCCACCCACCACGTCGCATAAGCAATGCCGAGTAAGCTTAATAGGACTGCTGCAATCGCCGCAGGATTGAAAATATGACGACCGCGCACAGCTAAAACGTACTTCGATGCGGAGGCAATCATTGCAATAAGGGCAAGTTCGGCAAGCTGAACATAATGGAGCGACGGAGTAAATATGAAGAATAGGATGAGAGCGGTAATATAGGAAGACTCTTGATGAGCCTTGACGGCAAATAAGCGACTAAATAGTGCATTTGATCCGTAAGAGACAAAAATGAGCAGGGTCGCTGAAGTAAGTATCGCAATAGGCTGGTATGGTACGGCTCTAGTAATCGATAAAAGAATGGCAACTATCCCCATTGATGAGAGTATGATCGAAAGAAGACGGTACGTTGACACGCGGTTAAGTTGTTGATCGAGCCAATTTGTCATACAAACAACCCCTCCTTGAATCTCAATGAATATTCTAGACTTCCATTATAGTGCATGCGAACGTATTCAAACTTAAAGGTTTCCAGGAGACGTTCAGGTGTGACAAAAAATAATGCAGTCGCAATGCCGTCTGCAAGTAATCCCTCTTTTGCAATTACCCATGTCGCTACTATTTCTTGCGTAGGAAGCATGGTTCGCGGGTCGAATATATGGTGTAGGCCTTTCCCCCATGTCCGACGATTCGTTGCTGAGGCGCAGAGACTCTCGTTCTGCACTGAGATTGAGCCAATAACTTCAGATGTATTAAATGGGTTCTCCAGGCCAACAATATTTTCCTGCTTACCTCTATGCCGAATATCGCCACTCGCATCAACAACATAGTCACTCACCTCTGCTGCATCTAGAATGTGGCTAATTTTATCGACAAGATAGCCTTTTCCGGCAGCACCAACATCAATGACGACTGGCTGCATTGTTGTTAGTGTCGTATGCTGCCAGATCATAGCTTCATCCCAGGTCGGTAGAGGACTTTGTTTATTGGGTGACAAAGAATATGATGCGTCATAGCCGGCTCTTTCAAGCATAGCGCCAATAAGTGGGGTAACTTGACCATCCGTGAGGTCATAGAGCGTCCGGTAGAACTTAAATAGTGCAACACTGTCATCTGGAAAATGATAGGTGCCCGCCTGGCGTGCGGCTTGCCCGACAAGTGAGTCTGAACGAAAGCGTGAATAGGTGTGATCAAACGACTCGATACAAGCACTGATGCTGGCTGCGACGACCGGAGTAAGTGGCGTGTTTGTTTCAATGCGCCACTTTGTGCCAATCGCATCAAACTGTCGGCTATGAGGCAGCATTTTGCTGGATTTGCTCAAGTGCGTTATTGAATCCATTTGAAGTAAGTGAGGAACCTGCCACTCGTGAAAGATGAACTGCATTTACCTTCTTACCGACAACAAGTTGCTTGTAGCCTGAGGCGAACCTTGACTGATACTCGGCCGTTTCTCCGCCGGTTGGCTGTTGTTTCAGTATGACATTGTCGATAATGCCGTTTTTAAGCGTAAGTGTAACTCCGATTGATTCATTGCCGCCTGGAGTGGCATAGCTGGCGTCTGCCGAGTAGCTTCCATCACGCAGTGTACTGGGTGAGGTTGGATTCTCGGCGGCCAATGATGTCGAGCTTTGAGAAGATGTTGAGGCGAGCTGCGGAGAAGTGTCTGCATCGTTTTTGTTGAGTGTAGCGACGGCCGCTGTACTTATCCCGACGAGAAAAATAACAACAAGGGCCGCAATCGCCGGATGTAATTTATTTTGTTGTTCCATATATACCTATTCAACTTTCTTATATGATTTTCATGCACACCTGCGTGGTTCTAGTGTACCTTATCGCATGGAGTCAGTAGGCATTATGTCGTCGTTTACTTAATATGAACTTAGCGGCTAAGTTGAGTGTATATAAAGGCGCTTAGGTACGTACGGGAATTACCATCATCAATAAATTTATCTTGCTGCTCATCAAGTAATTTTATGGCACGTGCTGGGTCATAAATACTGCTATACATTAAAATGTAATCTCCCAGTGCAACGTTGTAGTTATTGTCTTTAATGGTACTTTTATCGAGTCTCTGTATATCAATTACATCATCGGGCATGCTATGCATATATGGTGCCATTGGGATCAGTTGTATGCCTAACTTTGCATTTGGTTCGTCACTAAAGAATGTTGCGTAAGTGCGTTTGCCGCTGAAGTTAAGAGAAGTTAATGGACTAGTGAACGCTGAAGTATTAGGGAGATTAGTTGGAGGCGAGCGCCATATGCGATGCGCGGCAGCCGCTTCGTTAGCAAGCATCCAGTCCCCTTCCTCAGTCAGTGTGCTGTTACCGATTAATTTCCCCCATAGGGAGACTGCATTCCAGGCATTCATAGCCTCAGAGCTAGACTCTTGATTATTACCGTCGACGAATGGGGCTAGTCCCGCAGCCCAGGCATGACCCGCATATGCATCGTAATTGCGTCGAACTGGAAATGTCGCCGATTTGTCATATGCCGCAATGTCGGCGATAAGTAAATTGATGTCGTTAATATGATCACGTAGAAACTGCGGATCATAGCGGCCAAGAATGCTCGCGGCATAAATGATATACCCATAATGAAAATGGTGGTCATTAAAATCTTCCGAGCCGAACGCAGCGGTGCTAGCAGCCACGCCTTTTACCTTTGTATCGTAGTAGAAGTATCCCCCATTGAGTCGCTGCGTCATTGCATCGGCAAGGATCTCTTGAAGGCGAGTCGCCGCTGGCTGGTCGTTTAGTTGGTGTGCTATATCAAGCAAGTTGGCAGCGCGCGCCAGTTGTTTACCTGCATAATAACTGTCCATTGCGGTGATTTTAGTACTGGCGACGTCTTGTTGTAGTAGTTTCTTTAATGATTGTCGATGCTCGTCGCTAATTTTTGTAATATCTAAGGAGTTTGAGGGGGTTGTTCTGGGTGCGGTAGTTACGAGGTCATTACCTGAGGTCGTAATCATATTGCCATATATAGTCTCATAGCTCGTAAGTGGTTTACTGACGTTCATGGTCGTAGCGTACCCCATTGCGGCGTATGCCGTTGGGTTACCTGACGAGGTGGTGTAATGAAATTTTGTTGATACATTATTATTTTGCGTAGCATATGAGGTAGTCACGGCTTTTATTTCGTTCGCCGCATAGGTGCGAAGTTGATCCTTTTCTCCGTTCGGTAATGCATAGTATGTGACTAGGCTATTGTTCGGTGCGTTTATCTCGGCTGTTATGCCGCGCATTGAGATAGTTGCGCCATTGCTCGCGATTACTACGTAGTCGTGCCCTGCTTTTGTATAGCGCAAGTAGGTCTCAGTCGTGTCGATAGATGGGACGGTGACGTCACGTAAGGTGATATGGTGGCCGGCGTGAGATCGGTAGTAAACGTACGGAACGCCTTCAGTGATAGTTGTAGTGCCGATTGATACGCCGTCTTTATCTTTATAGGATAATGAGGCGGAAGTGCCATCATAACGCGTCATTTGGAATGTTATAGCATTGGCGATCGTCGCATGAATACCACTGACGTGCCCGCCATTAATAGTGGTTTGCGTAGCCGTTACTGTTGGAAGACCGACTTCAATGCCATTATCACGCATAAGAACGCTGAGCGGCATTGGATAAACTGGTAAAGGCGTCTTCTGTAATACCGCACCACTGAGCCAACTATTAGTTGGGGGGATAATTGACGAGTCTAAATGGGACGTGTCTACTTTTGAAGCATCTTTCGTCGCTAGCTTGTTTAGCGCAACAGAGTCAACTAGCGGAGCGGCTGATTTAGATGACTGTGGTGATATTAGTGGAGCCTGGCGACGCAGTAAAATGGCTGATCCTGCCACGACAATCGCGGTAGCAATAATGGTGTAAATAATTAGCCGCCGGCTCATCGTTCTCCTGTCGGCTTAAAGAGTTGAGAGACATAATTATAAACCGTTTGATACCACGTTGTTTTACTTAGCTGAAGGGTTGCCTCAACGGGCGTGCCAACAGAGAATCGGAAGTCGCTAATATCAGCGTTTTTAATACGAGCTTTCACGACAGTATCAACCCGATTGCCATTACTTACCAGCGAGATGTCAAACACCGTCGCCTCCATGCTCGTGTTGTCTGGAAGCTTTAAGCTCAGCTTGCTATTTTTGCTAATTCGAGCATAGTCTGGTGGGGATAGTTTAAAGTAGGCAACCGCATGGAGTGAGCCCACTGTATTTACTGTTGCTAGGATGCCACCCGCAGGAACATAGGAGCCTGCACGATAATTGAGCTGATCAATTACGCCATCATCAGAGGCTTTGATGAGAATATTGCCGCTTGTGCTATCGACCGTAAATGGCAAGGAGCTGAGTGAGACGGTTTTATTACTCAGAGATTCAGTTAGCTGTGCGCTTTTTAATTCAAATAGTGTCTTCCCTTTACTTACCTTGTCGCCTATCTCAACATTTTGTTTAACAACAAGTCCAGGATAGTCCGTCCCAATCGCACTTGCATCAGCCGCAAGTTCCGCTTTTGTCGACTGCGATTGTGACATGCTGTTATTGAGGTATAATACAAGCGCACCAACAAGAAGAAATACGCACAGAATACCAATAATAAATTTTAACCGACTCGTGAATTTCATACCGTTGCTCCTTTATTAACTAATATCTTTGCTTTAGCCTTTTGTTGTTTCTTCAACTCTTTACGTTGACGGCGAAGCGTGCGCGCCTCGGCATGCGCTATTAAAACGAAGTAACCAAATACGAGTGTGTTTATAGCATTCCACGCTAATGAGATTGAAAACTCATTCGTATATAGCGCCTTAACTGCTCCAACGGCTGTCGTCAGGAGGAGGAATAAGTAGACATAGACCTGCATGCGTACGTAATTGAACGGCGAGTCGTATGAGACAGTATTGGTGGCGTCCCACGCTTGATCCTTTTTATGGAGGGCGTTAAAAAACGCTTTAATATAGATCGGGAACGATGCATTCGCGAGCATTAACGTCTTAATTTTTAATCCACCCATCGTATAGAATGCCAAGATAAGCTGCGTTACGTAGAAACCACTGTACATCACTGCCCATTGCCATACTGGAATCGTGGTCGCAATCGGCGAAAGATTAAAATAGATCTGAAGTGGTGGCAGGAGAAGTAGGAGTAGCACAGAGAAGCCAACGAAATAATAGGATGTCGTAGCAAAGTACTGGAGACGTTGGTCAATTGTTAATTTCTTTGCAAAAAGCGGATTGTGACGTAAGAATATCTCAAAGCTACCGGTTGCCCATCGAAGTTGCTGTTTGGAATATGCCTTGAGGGTTTCTGGCGTCTTGCCGACAGCTAAGACGGTCGGAATATAGATTGAATCGTAGCCGAGCTCGTGCAAGCGTAAAGACGTCCAGATATCTTCAGATTTCGACGCTTCATGGATACCGCCAATGGCATCAATCGCCGAACGACGGAAGATTACATTTGTTCCAACGCAAAAGGCTGCGTTAAAACGATTTTTACCTGATTGAATTAAGGAATAGAAAACGTTTTGCATAAAGCTAGCTGCCGTTGAAACAAAGTTGTCATGATTATCATAAAACTGGGGCGTTTGAACGAACGCTAATTTGTCATTTTCAAAGAACGGTAGTGTCTCATACAAAATTGTTGGTTCGGCGACGAAATCAGCGTCAAGAATTAAGAAAAAGTCATGGTTTGTTTGTCGCAGGGCATAGTTGACATTGCCAGCCTTTGCAAACTGGTGCGTGGGGCGATTAATATAAGAAACACCAATTTCTTTTGCCATATCGGCAATTTCACTTGAGTTTCCGTCGTCGAGAATAAAGGTATCATGAAGACCGTAGACATTTTTTGCCGCCACTGCTGTTCGACGCACTTCTTCGATTGGTTCGCCGTAGACTGGAATAAGGATTGAGACACTGATTGGTTTCTGATGTACATACATTGGCACAGAGCGAGCAATGTCTGCCTCCTTTTGCTTCAGTATTTGTATTGCGGATTTCCCTACTGGCGCATTGTAGAGTTTTGCTTGTGCGCTATGATATTCATAATTTCGAGGATTAAAGCGACCGCTCAAGATCGTCCAAAATGATAGCAGGCCTTGAATGATCAAAAAGATTTCTGCCGTCAACGCCAAAGTGTAAGGGAGGGGGTCTCCTCGGTAGGCTGGTTGCAGTAAGTAACCAAGGTAAATAAATGCACCGACTGTTGCGATAAGGAGGATGAGTGTGACTGTCGGTGATGTTAAGTTTTTTTCTATGCGATTTGCCGATTTTTCTAAATGTTCTGAATTATTCACTAATTCCTATCTCCAACCTTTTGCTTACGCACTATTAATAGCCTCATAGCTAGTTAGTGTAGCGGGTCTCAGGAAGTGAGTCTGTGAACTATATTACTTTTATCGCGGTTAAGCAAAGAAAATCGCGACTACACCGTATTCTTCTTCATCTTCGGCCGAATAGAATATTGCATAGGTGGCGGCTGCTTCATCGGCTGACATAGCAGTTGGGATAACAGCCTCGTAGTCTACGGCGCTCAGCATTTCTCGAAAAGTTTCGAAATATAGAATTTGGCTGATCGTTGCCTGTAGTGCATTAGGGTGAGATGTAACTAGTTCGCCGTCTTTCCATATGTCTTCGCGGATATTTATTGTATCCCCTTCTTTCATGGTAAGAAAACGAGGCTTGCCTAGGAGACCTTCAATAGTCTTCTCGCCGCGGCGGATTGCTTCTACTAGTGATGACTCTATTCCAATTTCGTGCATATGTATTAAATTATATCAAAATATTTGCGTCGGTGTGGCAGGCACTTCCCTCCCATGTCATAGTAGTGTCTGTATTTTTATAGTCGTGGGAAGATGAGCTATGTTGAGGACTTTATGTGTAAGTCTGATACTTATGCTGGCTCTACAGTCGCTAGTAATTGTGACGATGCGAAATACGATTCCTCACTGTGTAGCCCCCACTCAGCGAAATCTTGCGCTAACTCTAGGTGATAAAGTCAAGGATACGCCGCTGAATCAGCGCCGGCTCCTCAACCGGAGAGTGGTGAGTTACATCTTCTGTAATTACCGTCACTGATTTGGCAAGCGAGGCATTCGTTACATTTTCTAAATACGCCCGCCTATCGCGCAGTCCAACAATAAGAAGTGTATTAGTCGCGCTGTTTTCTAAATCAGTAAAAATCTCAGCCTGCTCGATAACGTTACGAAGCGATCGTTCACGTGAGTAGCGGCTATGCTTACCAATCCTCGTTCGGACTATCGTTTTTACGAGTGCCCAACCAAGTCTTCGATAGCGTGAATTTAGTAAAAAGAGGTAGAGGGTGTTGGTCTTACGAAGTGTCGTGTATGCCTCGTGCGGCGTCATATATAGCGGCGGATGTAGAAGTATCGATGCTGATACCTTGCTCGGGAAGAGATTACTATATCGGGCAGCAATGAGCGCGCCCATTGAGTGGCCGATTAATGTGAACGGTTGGACGATCTGCAACTTTTGAATCGAAGAGTCTATGTAATTGATGTGGTCTTCGTAGCCGTACCTGACATCGCGGGGTTTTGGAGCGTGGCCAAAACCGAGAAGATCAATAGCAATCACGCGATAACCTGCCTTTGACAGAAAAGGCTGCATTCGTGTCCAGTATTTGGACGATGATAAGAAGCCATGAAGAAGAATGATTACATGTCCGTCGCCGCCATAATCTGTGATATATTTTGATACGCTTGCTGCCATTCCAGGAGTCTATTATACAGAGCGTTGAGGGTATGTTAGCGTCTATTCTGCAACAACAGGTTCGCGCATCGCCACGTTGACCATCCAGTTTACTCCAAACTTGTCGGTACACATCCCGAACGAATCTCCCCAAGGCGCTTTCATAAGTGGCATCGTCACGGTTCCGTCCTTTGATAATCTGTCAAAGTATTCCTGCAAAGTGCCAAGGTTGTCGCCATTTAACGAGAGACTAATACTTGATCCCGACTTGTGTGCCATGCTATTAGGCGTGTCGGAGCCCATCAGGGTGATGCCAGCGCCAGACTGCAGGACGCCGTGCATAATTTTATCGTCCTCACTTGGATCTTGGGAGGCGTTATATTCCTTGAATGTATGGAGTTCGAGGGTTCCACCAAATACCTGCTGGTAGAACTCCATCGCCTCGCGCGCATTATTGTCAAAGCCAATGTACGGGTTGAGTTTTGTTTCCATCGTCTTCACCTCCTTGCCTTCATTATTCTCTACATATATTATACTCTTCGCTAGCAGTTATGGCGGCGATCTACTGGGGGGAGCGTTGACTGACAGTACTCGAACGCTCATACTTATCTACATGGAGTTCTTGCCTCGCAATAAACACACGCGTCGAAATGTCCTTATTGGCGCTGCGGCATTTACGGCCGGTATTCTCGCTGGCGGGCTTGGCTCATATGCGTATGAACACCGCCCGAATGACTCACCGCTTAAGCCAGAACACGGCGAAGCGCAGTCGCACCTGGTTATCGAATGGTTGCCCGATACTGTTAAGCGATGGCGGTCGCAGCTTGAAAAGTACGGTGCCATGTATGAAGTTGACCCTAATCTACTAGCGATAATGATGACTGTTGAATCTGGCGGCGACCCGAACGCGAGCAGCGGAGTGGCGGAAGGACTGATGCAGATAACAAAAGGCACAGGTGGAGATATAGCACAGAAGTATGTTCATGATAAGCGTTCGAGCTTTGACTTAAAAGATCCCGACACTAGTATTGAGTTTGGCGCGGCGTATGTCCGCTTCCTCATTAGTGAGTTTGGCAATATTGATCAAGCACCAACGTGGGACGAGACGGTCAGTTTAGTCGCCGCAGGTTACAACGGCGGACCTGGTGGCGCTATGGCGTATCGTGACCATAAATGGGAAGGACTAGAGGGGTATGCTCGCGAAACGTTAAATTATACTCGCTACGTTCGCGTCATGTGGCAGGAACGGCACGATCCGCTGAGCTTTACCTATTACTACTGGCGTGATGTTGCTGGTGGCAAGCGACTGGTTGACGACGCAGAAAAATACAAGCAATCATAGACTAGCGTCTGGGAGCTATGCACTATTCAAAGGTAGAATGAGCGACTCGTCATTTGCGCGTGTCGTGTTAACACTTGGACTTACTTCAGTCATAATTAAATGACCATCCTCGTAGGGTGCTAAGAATGGCTCTATATGTTCCTGCGTATCGGCACTTAACCATTGCGCACGATCATCCTTATGGATAATGACTGGCATTCTATCATGGACAGTTATCATGTCGTGATTGGGTTGGGTTGTTAGGATCGAATATGTATTCCAAAGGACATTTTTATGCTTCCACATTCCCCACACCCCTGCAAACATAAATAGTCCACCGTCTTTTAATTGAATGAAATAGGGTTGCTTTACACCGTCTCTATTTTGCCATTCATAAAATCCGTTTGCGGGAATAAGGCATTTTCGTTTCGTAATTAGTTGTTTCCAAATGGTCTTTTCAAAAACAGATTCACTCCGAGCATTAAATAGCTTGTACCCGATTTTCTCGTCTTTAGCCCAAGCGGGAATTAACCCCCATCGCATCATTTGTACGCCGTTTTGAGTAATCACTGGCATTGTCTGTGTCGGTGCAACATTGTAGTTTGGCGTCGCATTAAACCCTTCGGGTACTGTGTACTCGTCATACAATTCCTCAAAATCGTATAATGCATATCTCCCGCACATATTACTATTATGCGCCCATACCGCTTATGATGAAATATCGTATTTGCATCAATCGTACTCTTGCTATACAATGTATAGTAACATCACTAAATGAGACGGGAATATACATGTCAAAGAAAGTACAACTTATTATCGGAAGCACACGTCAGAATCGTCTTTCACCTAGTATCGCCAATTGGATTGAAACTCAGGTCGCAAAGAACGACAATCTTGAGCTTGAAGTCATTGATTTAAAGGAGCTGAACCTCCCGTTATTCGATGAGCCAACTCCACCATCAATGGCGCCAGGTGTGTCTGAAAGCGCAAAGGCATGGGCTGCAAAGGTCGCAAGTGCGGATGCTTTCATTATCTTATCTCCAGAGTACAATGCCGGCTACCCTGGTGTTCTTAAGAATGCTATTGATTACCTCAAGCGGGAATGGCATCACCGCCCAGTTACATTGGTAACCTACGGCTTTGGTGGCGGCGTATCATCTGCAGCGCAGTTACAGCAGGTCTTCGCGCGCATTGGTGCGGAAATAGTTGAATCCGGTGTTGCGATTGACATTGGTGGAATCTTAAATGAAACCGGTGGCATTACTGACACTGCCGTTAGTCTTCAACCATATGAAGCGGCGCTTCAGTCGGCACTTGCTGAAGTTGCTGCGTACGAGAAACCACAAGTTGAGCTTGTCGAAGCATAATTACTTAAATCACCTACTAAAAAGGAGTCAGTTATCTGGCTCCTTTAGTTTTTATCGAGATATAAAGTGTCAACTGATGTCCGGCAGCTGTTGTCTTAGCTCTGACATTTTATACCGTATTTGCCTTAAGGTGTCAGCTTGATATTCCGGGCTAGCATATTCTAATGCTGCTCCTAACTCTGCAACATCTAATAGCGGAGGATAAGTGGCGTAGTAGTGATTAATGTCAGGTTGCGTACTGATAGATTTTACTATTAGAGTCGCAATGACGTTATTGGAATATTTTTGGTCGTTCTTCAGTATTTTACTGAGCTGATCGTAGATGTCGTTGATGACAATATTATTCATAGTTACTACTTATTATACGCAATGACGTCATATGGAGATACGGCAGCCATGTGTGAAATTTAAAAAGAGTCTGACGAATCAGACTCTCCCATAGGTCTCCACCACAGGACCATGTCATAGTATAGCGCTAATGAATAAATAGATCTAGATGTAATAGTCCGTTACTTTCCTACCATCGCTCAGCGCTGAGTTTAATATTCACTCCCCTCCTCTAGTGATGTAGCTTCAGCGAGCTTCGTCCTCCGCATGGCAACAAACACTTGCATCCGCTTTGCAAGTAGCACATCGATCTTGACGGGACGTGACTGTAGTCGCAGTATTTCAATATAGCGAAGCCATTGTCGATCATCAGTATTTTGTATATTATCCATAATTTATCTCCGGTGTTTTAAAAATAAAAAACAACTAAAACAATACTGCTTAGCTGTAACGGATTTTGAGTTATGGAGCTGCCTGATAGATACAGCTGACCGTTTATCGGCAGTATCGTGACAGGAAACTTGAGTGTATAAATAAGACGCGCAGGGACCGGAGTATGGTTGTCTGAGGACTATTATACGCTCAAGGTTTGTTTATTTGTATAGAGGTATTAATTATCTCGATCAATACGTTGTTTTGTATCATATATGGAGCTACGTAGCGATATACGCAGCATAGGATTTACGGTTGTACTCATCCAGAGAGTAAATGTCAGCACCATCGTTGTTATATAAGGCGAATTCCGATACTCCTGCCTCCATCGTTAGGCGGCTACAGACGGTACAGAACGGATCGCCTGCATCAGTAAAAGCATTGCCTTCATCAATACGCATGAAATATAGGGTTGATCCTTCAAGTTTGTCGGCATTTGTCTTACAGGCGTCAAGGACAGCACGCCATTCGGCGTGGATGCAACATGTTTTGTCGTACTTAGGCTTGATGGAATTGTCCATACTAGCGCTGCATAGCCGCTGTCCCTCATTTTCAAGAGCTGGCGAATTGTGACCTTGGCCAATAATCTTACCATCCTTCACGATGACGGAGCCGCAGCGTGCACGCAAACATGTCGCATGTTCTGCGACTACCCTAGCCGATTCGAAATATGGATAGATAGACGCAAATTCTTTTCCTGTGACTCTCTTCATGCTTTTAGTGTAACAAATTAAAATCGCAGTCTGACGTACCTTATCTTTATCGATATGATTTATATAGGTATAATTATTTGCTTGTGCTTATAGTAAACGTACCATATACTTCAGGTAGATTTAATTTTTTTACAACAAACAAGAAGGTGGAGTAAGATGATAAAAGAAAGATTATTAACCCCGAATGCTATGGGCGCTATTACGCGCATCCTATCATTACATAGGAATTTTAGAATGGCGCGAATAAATGTATCGGGATTTACTATTGTCGAACTTCTCATTGTGATCGTTGTAATTGGTATTCTCGCTGCGATTACAATCGTGGCATTCAATGGCGTTCAAAACCGAGCTACTGCCGCGACTCTACAGTCAGATCTTAGTAATGCATCACAAATGCTCAAGCTATACCAAGCTGATTATGGCTCATATCCGACTAGCATTGACGCGACGACATACTGTCCGACGCCAGCCGATACGCAATACTGTTTGAAATCAAGTACAGGAAATTCTTTTTTGAACTATTCAGCAAACAATAGCGTAAACCCGCAAACCTTTACACTAGACGTCGTCAGCACGAACGGGACGCAATATTACATTACTGACAGTACCGTGGCTCAGCTAGCAAGCGATTCCGTTACTATCGGTGCTATATCAGGCTCAGCGACAACTGGATCGATCCTCTCCGCCGGCGCATTAACGCCATCAAATGCGACTGTCACCCGGCAATGGAAACGATCAACAGTCGCCGGCGGGCCATATACCGATATCACGGGGGCGACTGGAACGACGTATACGATTGCCGCTGGCGACTTAGGATATTATATTCTTGTAGCAGCCACAGGTACCGGTAGTTTTACAGGTACAGCCACGAGTGCCGCAACAGCCAAGGTAACAACCCCAGTTACCGCCATTGCTGCAATTACCGGGACGACAACCCAAGGCTCCGTTCTAACTGCCGGCGCCCGTACTCCATCGGCTGCGACTGTCACGTATCAGTGGAAGCGTAGCGGTACGAGCATCACTGGAGCCACAGCAAGTACCTATACCCTAACTTCAGCTGAGGTTGGCTCGACGATCACTGTGACTGCAACCGGATCGGGCAATTATACTGGTAGCGTAACTAGTGCAGCTACCGCCATGGTAACAACTCCACTGACAGCAATTGCGCCTATTACTGGGACAACGACCGTTGGCTCCGTTCTAACTGCCGGCGCCCGTACTCCATCGGCTGCGACTGTCACGTATCAGTGGAAGCGAGACGGAGTGGCTATTGCTGGTGCTACGGCGTCAACATATACGCTCGTATCTGCCGATCTAGGTACAACCATAACCGTATCAGCAACAGGTATAAACGGTTACACAGGAACGGTGACAAGTACCGCCACCGCAACAATCAACTAACTAATATAGACACTCCGCGCTATTACTTTTGATAGTGCGGAGTGTTTTTTATTGCGTCCATTGATCCGGACTACGTCTGGGTAATTTAGCCTACTCTTCATATGACACGAGGCATAGTAAAAATTATAGTGCGCCAAAGTCTATCCGAGGGCGGCATGAAACTTTAGTATATGGCAATAATGTCTAAAGGATGGAAAGTAACTCGTTTGCCCACGGGTAATATATCTGCGGTATGCTCTTGGATCGCCTCACTGTCCACCGCGCCCGTCCATTGGTCGTCATCAGAGCAATCCGTCACTGTGACCCACATTCGCTCCACCGTATCGTTACCCGCTTGAAACATTAACTTTACGCTATCACCTTGCCTTATCTTCAATAGCTCAGCTTTTTGTGGCAATTCAAAGTCGGGATGGAGGCGGGGCCGAACGACAATATAGTTTTCATTCATTACATAACTATATCAAACGGAAAAGCTTACCCTAAAGTCTACTGTTCATTGTTGGCAAGCCTGGCGTAACCTCGCGAATAAGTATCAACCTTACAGCGACAGCATTGGATAAATGTCTATGACAACTTCTTCGTACGGATGTACGTCTTTTATCACCGTAATGACCTCTTGAGCTTGATTTTTTTCGCACGCAACTTCAATTCTTTCTTCTGCTACTTCTTCAAGTTTGCCTGCTGAGCCGATGTGAGGATGTGCATTATCGCTAGGCATAAATCTACCAATTCCCTTGGTCGAATAGCTGCAAAAGGAATATTCACCAATTTTCCCTGCACCAGCTCTCCCGAGCGCATCTCGAACTTCATCGGCATTCTCTTCAGGCACGAACACTACGAGTTTTACTAATTCTTTCATAGTATTAGCATACCAGTAAAATACCTCTGAAAAGGCCTTTTATTTCATAATACTTATACATGGCGGTCGCTCGCAGAAGAGCTCAGAGTTACTATGAACTAGGTCGATTTAATGAGTTCAACAAGCTCTGGGAATAATGGGCGCATGAAGTGATCAGGAGCTGAAGTAATAACAAACTTAGCTTTCGTCAACTCTTGCTGATACTTCTCAATCTCTGTAGTTGCAATAACAGGATCGTCCCTACCGAAGAAAAGTGTAACTTCGCCGGATTGCCGCGAGAATCCTTCTGACAGCTTTTCTAGCTTAAAATCCCCTAAAGGCTCCAATGACTCATCGCTATGCGGCGCGGCAATCAATATCGTCGCCTTTACCTGGCATGGAAATGGATTCTCAGAAAGATACTTTGCTAGAAAAACTGCCCCCATAGAATGTCCTATCAGAATGCAACCGTCAGTAAGTACACTCGATAGGTTAGTGAACCAGAGTGCCCACTCGCTGTAGCGAGCATTTGTGCCGTTTGGCATCCTAGGTAATAAGACTTGGTAATCATCGCCAAGATCTTCCTGTAAACGCTCCTTCCAGGATGACTCGTATTTCAAGCGATCAATGCTAACTGGCTTTGTTCGTAGATAATTCAAATAGTCCTCGTACTGAGAGAAGGTTGTGCCGCCGTGAATGACAATAACTTGTTTCATGTATTCATCATAACAAAAAGCCTCCAAGTCGGAGACTTTCTATGGCACTTATGCTTGACGGTCTCTGATGAAAGAGTTGCAAACTATCTGTAGGATTCTAGGGTAGGAATAACTAGACCTAGTAATACACCCACACTACGCCACTCGTCCATGCGCTGTTCTTGAACCGCTAGTTTTATTTCGTCAATCGTAGCCCAGGTGATTTCGATATCTTCACCATGCTCGAGTTGCTGGCCATCACTATGAGCTTCGTAGCTGCTTGTTACAAAATAATACAAGTCCCATTCAACAGTCGATCCGGCGTTAGCAATGGTTGCAAGCTCTAAGTTGCCGACAATCATGCCCGTTTCTTCGAGAGCTTCTTTCCTGGCTGCGTGTATGGCGGCGTCGAGCATGTCTTCGTCACTGAGTAGCAGTTCGTGGTACGAGTCGACGGTATCACGCACTTTCCCGCCAGGTAAGCGTAGGTCTACCCTGCCGGATTCTTGGCGGTATTCTTTTGTAACCAGAATCTGATTATCAGGAGAGACAATAATAAGCCTTGCTCCTGGAGGCCTGCGGTATCGCTCGAACACGCGTCCGTTTGGCTGTTTAGTTTCAATAACTTCGCCAATTCTACCGCTGTAAGCAATCGTCTCATTCGATTTGATAATTCGTTCGGACATAGTGACATTATACCAGACAAAAAATTCTTCCATTACGGAGATTATTTAGACATTAAGCTTCTATAGTGGCTCCACGCGGACGCGATTAGAACTGAGGGTCTCGTAAATATTTGGAAGTAATTGCCTGATCGGGGTACTGGTTGTTCCACTTTGACACCCCCTCCTCGTCACACGGATATATCTTGTTGTTATAGCAGGCGTAGATAAGTTTAGTATCCCAGGTGCGAGCCTCCTTCTCGTGCGCAACAGTTCCACCGAGTAACGTAAGAGCTACACCCAGCACGATAACAGCCATCGTTTGCACGATAAGTGTCGTGGCGATGATAATCTGTCTAATTTTTAATTTATTTTTATTCATACACTAACTATACTAAACAAGGAGTCTCCCGTCAGAAGATCTTTTAAACTTTCATAAAAGCGTTGAGGGCTTATTCGAAACGATAATTAATTCTTGTTTGGTTACTATCGTCATAATTGGCCGATGCGTAAATACTACTTCGTGGACTTGAGGCGTCAACACTCGTCGCATCAGGCCCAAGAGTAGGTGTCCAAATCTCATAGCCGCTCTTTCGTAGCATAGACACTTGCTCGGCGTATGACATTCGTGGATATGTAGCTACACATACCGGATCCATCGCTAGATGACATTCAGTTGCAATGGGTTGCAATTTGCTTTGAGCGGCAACCTGCTTAATTTCTTCTCTAAGGCGTAAGTAGTTTATTTGATCCCAAGTATAATACAGTCCATCTAGAATAGCAGGAAGAAGTAAGATACTCGCGACGACAATAATCCAAGGTCGAACCATTTTTGTTTTTTTCAATGTTTTACTCCTCATGCTTACGAGTATACCAAATAGCCTCAAAGACGGAGACGAATCGTGCCGCATATGGTCGGCCACTTCTAGTTCGTAAACTTAGAATTCTTCGTGCTCCGCATCATAACGGGCGTCAGTTTCGTGTTCCGCTTGCAAAATCTTTTTATAAAGCTCAACATCGTCTTTCTTTAGTTTTTCATAATCAATAATATCCCTTCCTTGAATGTTGACAAGGTATTTTGAGAAGTCGATATCAGCTCTACCAACTATTGGAAAATAACTGCTTTGGTCGTCAGTGTCCATTTTTAACATAAAAACAAAATACCACCATCTGAATTATTTGTAAATTGACTATGTTTGGCTGCACCTCGTGGACGAACTTCGGAACTATTTAGATACAGGTGCTATTTCAGAAATTGACGGTGCCGCATGATATAGGGCTAGCCAATCGTCGACAATCTCACGATTCTCGCTCGTAACTGCTGATATAGTAGATGTGATGTAACGTCCATCGTCACCATATTCCATGCGTGCTAACCACCGATCATCAAAAAGCCAGAAGTCATATTCATATGGTTGGTTGCTGCGTTTAGTGAATCGTATGCCTTCCCCGCTATTCATTCCCGTATAGGCTTTTAGCTCAAATCTTTCATATTCCGAGAGGACATCCGACAGAAGGCGTAGGCGCTGTATCTTCTTTCCAAGCCTCCTTTGATTCCGCACGAATTCTACCCACTCTGTACCGAACTCTTCTGGAAGTTGTCCGGTGTTCTGGTGCAATTTTAATGCTTCCGCCTCTTCCTCCACTACATAAGTAGCCTGCCCTTCCAATCGAAAAGCGGAGAATTGGAATGATGTGAATAACTCGGACAAGGTCATGACTGTATTATACAGACAAAAAAGACCTGCGCAGAGATCTTTCATTCTTTGTGCTTATGCTTGGTAGTCTCTCGTGGAAGAGTTCAGAGCTCTTAGTATTAGACATGATAAAACCCCGGAGGGCTTTATCTGTGAAGAGCTCCTACGGGGTATTGCGAGAACCGTTGCGTGACACATCGGGTCGAGGGCTATTGAATGGTGATCCCGGTGATTACCGGGTCATAGGTCGGCCTCATCTTAGTACCGCTGTCAGTTTGCAAAAATAACGAGATATCCAAGTTGGAGCCGATTTTAATTACTCTCCTCACGATTGTTTCGTTAGGAAAGTTGGCTGCTGCCGTCCTCCCCGTCCTCATGAGCGATACGCCGAGCACCATCGTCGGTAGAGCGATCATGGCTCGGGGTATCGTAATCCAATACGTTGAATCGTCTGTAGAGATTTCTATCGTCGTACCTGGCTCTAGTGCTGCAAGATCAACCTCACGACCAGTTCCAATGATTTGCTTCACGATCTTAGGTGCGATGATTGCATTGTCTTTTTCAGGCATTACTCGGCCTTCCTCGCGGTGTATCACCTACGTATGTAGATAATTCAAGTATATGATAAAACGAAACAATAAATAAGTCAACATCCGAAGAGTTTTGCAAGAATAACAAAAAGACCTCCACATGGAAGTCTCTCTAACATAAGCTATTTGGCAGCCCCTCGTGAAAGAGTTACGAACTTCCTACATTAGATAGAAAATAGTATGAATAATATTTGCTATGTAAATGCTTCCAGAATACCGACGAGAAAATGCAAAAACGAGTCCCGCGATCACTACGAGCAGCATTTGCGGATCGAATACGTTATTTAAAACGAATATAATATGACCCAGTATAAATACGACTGCCGTAAGCGTGGCGGCTTTATTGGATGAAACTCTTTTGGATAAAACCGACTGAAGGACTCCAAAGGTAAGGTAATCCTGCCAAAAAACCGTAACGAGAATCATAAACATATATACCCATAGATTAAGAGTAAGTCTGTAATGTTGAGGCAAAAGAAAGAGCAGGGCAACCGGTATACTGTATAGCCAAAGAAGTCTTGATTTAGGTAGCGATTCCTTCCTGAATGATGGCATTAAGATAAAGCATGTAACCGTTACGATAAGAACCCAGATTGTCACCACAGTATAACTAGAATTAATTTCCCATGGTAAGCGTGTAAGGATCTCGCTGATGAAAAGACCTTGTGTCGCCGCCCATGCAAGAAACCACATTGCTATAATTGCTAAAATGCGGTGCCGTGATATCAGATTCTTATACATTAATTTTCAGTATACCAAACAAAAAAACCTCATCAGAGATCTTGTATTGATTATGCTTATGCTTGGCAGCCCCTAGTGGAAGAGTTAAGAGCTTTTGCAATTACTCGACGGGACTAAGTGTGCCTTGGAGGATGTAATCTGCGGCTTCTGCGAACCCATCTTGATCGATACTAGACACAATATGGTCGGCACTTTGTTTAAGAATGTCCTCACCATTACCCATCGCTATACTTAGGCCGCACTCTTGAAACATGAGTACGTCATTAGCACCGTCGCCAACGCAGGCGGTATTGTCACGACTCGTGCCTAGTAGTGACAAAAGGCTTCTTGTGCCACTCCCCTTGTCCGCGCCACCGCTCAATACGAGTAGGCCCACCTCGTCAGCCTGTCCGGCCCCCTCGTTCACTACATGGTAAATATCATTTATCGCAGATAGCTTGTCTAAGACTTGGTTAATATGTGCTTTATGAATAATTGCCCATACAGAATTAAACCTTGAATCATCTGAGGCTGATGGCGCAAGGTCAAGGTAGTGATCTTCTCCTAACACCATGTATAAAGTCTCGCAGACTACCTTCAGTGTTTCCGGGGGTAGGCTTGCTTCATGAAGGATTTCACCGCTTGGAATATCTCGGATCGTTGCGCCGCCGGCAAATACGCACGGGCCACTGATGCCGAGCTGAATTAGTAAGTCACGCGACTGATCGTAAGTTCTTCCTGTCATGGCGGCGACCGCTACGCCAGCAAGATGGAGACGAGAGATAGCCTTAACTGCACTTTCAGGAATTAAAGCATCGATTTCAGCCATGTTTGACAATGACGGCTGGTATTTAACCAGGGTGCCGTCGATATCCGTAATTACAGCTTCATAACGCAGCTTTGACATAATAAGTAGTATATAACAAAAAGACCTCCGCAGAGATCTTTCATCCATTGTGCTTATGCTTGGCAGCGCCTCGTGGAAGAGTTCAGAACTTTTATTTCTTAGCCCTGGTGTTGTTTGGATGATGCGAATCATCAGGATCTTGAGACAAAACGATGAACAGCTACCTCTCCTAGGTTTTTTGATCCACGGCTATGAGGGCGCACGAAAGTTTCACCTTCGCGCAGTGTGATGCCCGCCTGGGCAGCGAGCTCTTCAGCGCCTGGTGATGCCTTCCATCCTGCGGGCAGTTGGCGTATATGCCAGACAACACCATGTAAGCGCACTTCTCGGTTTCCGTGATTCCTGTCGTCTTCGTGTGCTGTATTGTTTCGTGAACCTGGAAGCCTTGCAATGAGCATGTCGCGCACTATGTCGCAGGGGGCCTGTTGACGTGGTGAGGACTGTGGATTACGGCTCGAGTACATGTCCGTAGGTGCTATCCAATCATGCTCTGTCATGGGGTTTGTTAAGTCGAGGTAGTTTGCAAGAACTTCGGCTTGTAGGCGACGATAGGTGGTATATTTATCGTATCGTAGTGCTAAATCGCGAAGCAAGATAGTGGTACCGCTCATACGGAGTTCTCCGCCTGGCAGTATGTCGAAGCCGCCTCTCGCATCGAAATCCGTAGTAAGGGCGAATGTGTCGTCTTTGACCACTTCCTTGAACCGTAAGTTCTTGCCGAAGCGAGACAGTGGACTATCGATGACGTGACATAGTGCTTCGTGCGATTGCGCAAGTGCGAGAGGATGTATGTTCAGATTGCTGTTAGTTAGGTCACGATCTTTCGCGAGATTCGGTATGTAAACGAGCGAGCCACTTTGGTGGGCTTGCTTCTTGTAGCCCATCTTTACTCCATACCGTTGTTGCTTGCGCGCCAACTCGAAAAGTGGAGATATTTTTTCGGTATCCTGTTCTGCTTCTATTGGCGAAATGGACTCCAGGCTTTCTTCCGGCATTTGTTCTACATAAAGTGTAGCCAGTATGCGGTTGTCGAGCAGCGATTCAATATGCCGAAGTTTCGTAGTGAACCAAGAAATTTTCAGTTCTGGGTCGTATTGGAGCGTAGGGGTGTTGAATTGGCTGCGAATAAGCGTTGCCGCTGAGCGGTAGTCTTGAAGTACTTCGTCGTCAAGCTGGTCAATGTGCAGTTGCTTTGCTAAAGAAGTGATGGCATTCGCGCGATTTGTTGGCGCTTTGCCGCCAAGGGTGTCGATGTGTATTCTGTCTATTTCGCGATCGAGCGCAAGCTGTGCCAGTAGTGCCGTAACGGGAGGTTGTTGCGCTGGACTATCAATTTGGCGTGCAGTATCAATTAATGAAATTGTATCAATTAGAGACTGGTCATCATCCGCTAGTAAAGCATTTTTGATTTCGTCGCGCAATTCAGGATTTCGTCGTATATACCTGTTGGGCTCAGCAAACCTTTTCTTAAAAAACTGCACGTCCTGATATGGCCGTAGTGAATCGTCGTCTGACGCATCATGATCAATGCCGCCAGGGTCGGCAGGCTTAAGACCAAATGTCTCGAAGGAATTACTCATTTTGTATATTTATATACTAATATATATAAATATACAATAGCGTACTGTGTGCACTACACTCGCGCTCGTTAGTCCCTTTGGATAAACTACGGAACTGTTAGTTAGAGTCCTTTGCGGTGTCAAATTGTAAGAGCAAAAAAGACCTTCGCAAAGATCTTTGATATCATTATACTTATGCTTGGCAGCCCCTCGTGGAAGAGTTAAGAACTTATAGGCCTAGTGATGAATAATGATCAGTAATAATAAGAAAAGCACCGAAGCTATTTATAAATAGCAATCCAACGATAGTCAAGGCGGCAATTTGAAGAGTTCTATTCTTCCTAAAATATTTCAATTTGACAAGTAGGAATATGAGCACTGTGAACGCTATTGATAGCGCAAGATGGATAAATTGCCAAGATAAAATCTGCATGTGTTTAGTATAGCAATAAGACCTCCATAACGGAGATCCATTTAAACATAAACTCTATGGCAGCCCCTCGTGGAAGAGTTCAGAACTATATTAGAGACATCAGAGTCTTCCTAGCCGGGCCTGCAATTTCCAGATCGTTCAATTCATGAACATTAAACCAACGTGCTGCACTGAAGTCATCACCACTAATTAATTCAGACTCAGATGCTGGCGTATTGAGGGTCACGTGATAATCATGAAAGTGCATTTTGATAACAGTCGTCAATCCACTATCAACATCCGTCTTTGAGCTTTCACCATGTTTTGACGATAGCGGTATTATATCCGCGTCGCTAATATCTAATCCGACTTCTTCTGCTATTTCTCGTTTGAGTGCCGTGATATTGCCCTCGCCCTCTTCGACTCCTCCGCCAGGTATAGTCCATAACCCCTCATATACACCGCCCGGTCTGTTTTTACCAAGAAGAACCCTACCATCTTGAGAGAAGATAAATGCGCCAACAATTTCACGAGACATAGATTGCATGTATTCACTATAGCAAAAAGACCTCCATGGCGGAGATCTTTTAAACATAAGCCCTATGGCAGCCCCTCGTGGACGAACTTCGGAACTATCGCACCGACAATTCAAAGGTTAACGCATTGTGATCGGACAAGTTCTCGCCAATACTTAAAGATGTAAATCCGTAATCACGAGGCACGAGTACGTAGTCTAAAGTCACATTCTCCGACGGGAATGAAACGTATTGGTAAAAGTCAGTCGAAACACGATAGCCTTCTGAGTATAGATCGCTAACTGTTTGAATATCAAAGATATTGAAGTCACCTAGAATGACGCTGGTTTCATTGCGGTTTTTAGTGATTTTGAGGGTTTCTTCTAGCTGCTCGTCCGAATAGTCATTATTGGAGAAATGGACATTAGTGAAGTTAACCGTTTGATCATCCGCTAGCACGCTCACCTTTTGGATAATTCGAGTATGCTTGTCGTCTGCTCGTTTCCTGAGAACTATGATCTCACTATCGACAATCGGATATTTACTAAGTACTGCCAGCCCTTCGCGTGATTCGTTTCCTCCTGACTCGAAAATCCGACTTACACTTGCCTGGCTGTGCGGATACGGTGTCGACAGCAAAGAATTTAAGTACATTGATTGAGTGTATGGCGAGTACTCAGTGTTGAACTTCACCTCTTGAAGGAACACGACATCGGAGTCGGTCGCTTCAAGGTAAGAGACGATGTTTGCTTCCCTCTCAGCCCAGTTTTTGTAGCCAGCTAGATTAAGAGATGTTACTTTCATGTCCATACTATACAACAAAAAAGACCCCCGCAGAGATCTTTCATTCATTGTGCTTATGCTTGGCAACCCCTCGTGGACGAGTTCAGAACTTTTTGGAAGGAGTATTAGGAAATGCTACTCGCATATCCGGCTCGATTGGAGATTCATTATGAGCACACGATTCAGGGTCGACAACAACGAAGGTCATCATTTTACCGCTTAGTTCGCTCCTATCTGTCAACAGGGACCGAACTGCACAGCTTGCTATGTGGCACTTGATATCGATTTTGGCGTTCTCAGAGGAGAGACTCTCTTCTGTTGTAGATGCTAATAGTGAATAAGCCTCGCTGGCGTTGTGTTCTTTCTGTACTAATACAGGACACTTTATGTGATGCATAAGGTGATTATATCAAACAAAAAGACCTCCGCAGAGATCATTCATTTTATTATGCCTGTACTTGGCAGCCCCTGGTGGATGAACTTCGGAACTATCTTTCGCTATAAGGTAGGACTAGCTGTGTGTAGAATTAACGATATTAGGATCGTCCACACCACTGAGGATGTTGATCATTGATCGCGTAACGATGTCACTCGCTAGTCGATTTGCTTCTTGGGTATTAAACGCTGTACTCTCATTTGAACAGTAAAAGATACTTAGGGGCAGTTGCTTAAATCCGGCTATCTTTGGCGTCCAATCAAGAAATGCTCGCACCCTACCCGCTTCTAGTTGCTTAAGAAGCGCCGCTTCGTCCACGACACTGTCGGTCAGGCAGGTGATGATCGCTTTGTCCTTGAGCATGGATAATTTTTCATTATCTATGAAGTCCTTACCTGCTTCACTGGAAACACATACAAATACTATATCGGCACTAGAGAGTAGGTCGTCTAGCCCTTGAGTCTCATGGTTACACTTTATTGGAGAGCGATTCCAGAACGTGACGCGCCGTGCGCCTACTTGCTCAAATAATTTTCCAATATGCGAACCGATATGGCCCATGCCAATGATGCCAACATGCAGATCTTGAACACCTGGTACGGTCTTGAATGTAGCGGCTCCCGTTCTACCCAAATCAAACAACTCCCGATTCATCGCAAGGCTTACCGAGTAGGCCCACTCGGCCACTGCCGATGCATTGGCGTGCGGTGCATTCGTGATCTTAATGCCCTTTTTCGTGGCTAGCTCCCAGCCGGGGATGAACCCCTTCCAAGCTGTACCAGTAAATGCTATTACTTGTAGCTTATCAACCCTTTCGATAACTGATTTAGTGACATGTTCAATGCCGCCAAGAATGTAACCGTCCTTGTCTTCTAAGGCTGTTATTAATTCCTCTTCGCTAGCCTTTGGCTTATCGAGTCGTTCAACTTCAATGTCGGCCTTAGCGAGTAGGGCTTCGTGCTCTGGGTATATGAATAAACTATCGGTTACTAGCACTTTCTTCATGATGTCAGTATACCAAACAAAAGACCTCCGCAGAGATCTTTTCATTCATTATGCTTATGCTTGGCAGCCCCTCGTGGAAGAGTTCAGAACTTCGCTGCTCTTAGATTAAGCTGTTATGCTTTTGTATACTAATTCAGCTACCTTCGCGTGCTCGGCTGCATCAATATGGATGCCATCTACACCGGCATTGACACTATTGAGTGCCACAAAACCAATGCCGAGCTTTGTAGCTAGCCTCTCATACACGCTAGCAAGTTCTACTGACTTCTGAGTTGCGCCCAAATACTTATCACCTGCCTTGCAATATTCCGTTTCCTCATTAATGGTCGGCGGAGACAAGAGTGTCACTCGAGGGCTAGTGTTGCGAAATTGAGATGGTCGGTTGATGATAATATCAAGCAGCCTCTCCATACTCTCACCTACCTGTTCTGCTGACATGTTCATCTCATGCTTAAGCTCATTGGTTCCAAGTAGGACAATTACCTGATCAAGTGGATCCTGGCTATCTAGACAAGCCTCGATATAATCAAGTGCACGTCGCCCTTCTTTGCCGGGGCGCGGATCGCCGTTTTCAATGCCCCGTGAGTTTAGGTTCTCTTCAATAATCTCGTATTCATCACCGAGAAGCTGCTGGAGCTTGCCGGGCCAGCGGACGTCAGCGGCAAATCTTTGATGTTTTGTTCCTGGCATATAACCCCAAGACAGAGAGTCTCCAAAGACCATGATTCGTTCGGCAGAAGTATTGATATTCATGCGTGTTAGTATACCAAATAAAAACACCTCCGCAGAGATCTTTCATTCATTGTGCTTATGCTTGGCAGCCCCTCGTGGATGAACTTCGGAACTTTTAAGTTGTAACTAGCTCAAACTCTTCTTCATATGGAGGGTCAAATCTCGTAGTAAATGCATCCAGCATATCAGCCGTAACAATATGCGTATCGTTGGAAGAGCTATTGTTGCGTACTTCGAGCCTTCGCTTCAGCTCTTCACTTGGAACATCGAGATAATATACATAGTCAACTGCGCCAATAGACTTAATATATTCTCGGTACTTGTGTCGATCTTCCTTTTTCCATGGACAGAAGTCCAAGATAACAGAGTTGCCACGCTCTATAATTTCTTTCATTTGATGCCTGATCGACTCGTTAGCTTCCGCCTCGGTATCTGTACTCCACTTAGGACTGGCAAGATCCCCGCCAAGTTTCGAGTACTCCTCATCAAGTGATAAGCGAGGGATATTCAAATCTTGCTGCAGCTTCTTGCTAAATGTCGTCTTGCCTGATCCTGGAAGACCTAACATTAAATAGACGGTTGGCTTCACGAGTCTATCTCTCTAAATGAGCGATATAGCTCCTTAAGATCTGCATTAATTTGTCGATAATCATGGCTTTCGACGTAATCCCAAGCTGCTTTGTAAGCTGGATTCTTCTCGAGGCGTAAAATATCTCGTTCGAGTCGCGTCGGCTCGTCGAGGGTGTCGAGAAAAAGCGCTTTAAGTCCGGCATGGACTGGTATGTGGACGAGGGTCTTAAACTCCAAATCGCTACCGAACATATCCCGCCAGCGGTCTATAAGCTGCTTTTCTTGTGGCTCGTACAGGCAGTAAGAGGTATTGTCGGTGAATAATACATGAAGTAGCTCATGCATCAGGGTATCGACTTGAACTTCGGGTGGCCGACTCGGATTTAAGATTAGTGGATCACTAATGGACATATTCCAAGGATTGACATAAACGTCGATGATATTCCTATTAAATTCTACGCCATACAGATTAAGCATCGCAGGTAGTACGATGTCCCGATGCTTCGCCCACACTTCGCTTAGTTGCTTTGCATATATGCCCGTATCCTCAAAACTAACGAGGGGCTGACCAATGCGCTCAGCCCATCTCGTACGTTCGTCTTCGGAGATGCTCTGGAAAAGCAGTCGAGAGTTATGGATGCGTATGGACGGAATATTCATGGACTTACTATAGCAAAAAAAGACCTCCGCAGAGATCTTTTTGTTCATTGCGCTTATGCTTGGCAGGGGCACGTGGAATCGAACCACGATCCTAGGTTTTGGAGACCCATATACTAACCGTTGTACTATGCCCCTATACAGTGCATTATTGTATCAAATTATCTACAAAAATGCGATTATTTAAAATTCTTAAGAATCTTATTACTTTTCTTTATTTACACGAACCGCACGCTTGAATCGACTGTCGGCAATTGAATCCGCGTAACGGGCAATCGGTTCGTGAACAATTAAGCGATCGGCGCGCTTTTTGTCCTCGTCGATTTCCTTAAGGGTGTTAACGAAATACTTTTCGACGAGCCACTCGCGACCTGGAGGCGTTTCACCGACCACCGTAATACGCCATAAATCGTCATTCCAGCGCTCAGCGTATTTAATACGAAGCGGGCGCGCCATCATCATTGTGCCAGTGGGAACTGTGTTAATGACTTTTTCGATCGCTTGCTCACCTTTTACGCGATCACGTACAAAAATGTCAACAGCAAGCGTACGAACACCGCGCGGCGTCACGTGAACGGCTTGAATTTGTTGATTATGCACCCAAATAACCTCACCACTTAAGCTGCGGAGCCGCGTTGATCGAAGAGTTAACTCTTCAACAACTCCTGAAACATCGATAAACGGTTCAATCTTAATGAAGTCCCCGACGTTAAACCAGCGCTCCATGATCATAACTGACCCCGCCGTCACATCGCGAAGAATAATACCAAGCGTTTGTCCGGCAACAACGATAAATATAGTACCAGCACCAATAGCAGCAATGCCGCTGCGAGAAATAGCTCCTTCACCAGTCGCAGGTGTCATCACCTTCCAGGCAATATACGCGACAACGGCAACGGCAACAACGCGTACAATTGCCACGGTGACACTAAGATACGTTTCAATCTGACGCAAACGAACCAGGCGCTCGTCATCTGACTCTGTATCAGTTCGTTTAGCGACAGCCTGTGCAACACGAATGATACCCCTTGCTAAAAAGCGACTAAGCCAGTAGGTAATGACGATTGTTGCGACAAGAATAAGGACGGAGCGATAGGCATTTGGTTCTGATAAAAATGCTTGAATCTCATGGGTAATCTTGGTAATTTCAGCCTGCTCTAACATTGTATATATCATAGCATTTTTTAGCCCAAGAAACGACTTATGTGACATCGCTTCATTGTAGGTACTAATTTCAGTAAAATAGATTACTAAAACAGTTGTAAAAGCATAAGCACCGCCCTATAATGAGCAGTAAAGTAGTTATAAAGAGGAGCGTTCAGGCGTAAGCTTGTGAACTAAAAGTATGAATATACTGATGCTCGGGTGGGAGCTACCGCCACACAATAGTGGAGGACTTGGTGTCGCATGTTATCACATGTCGAAAGCACTTGCATTGCAAGGCGCCACCATTGACTTTGTCGTGCCCTATCAAGCGCATCATCCTGATGCTACGTTCATGAAAATTCACGCTGCTACTAAACTCACTCCCCTTCATCGCAATGGACTGATGGGAGCGTATGACAGTAAATACTTGGCGCAAATTGGACTCGATACCGCAGATAGTGTCAGCCTAGGTGATATGCGCGGTGTCCAAAAACGCTACGTGGAATTTGTTGAAGAGATGGTAAAAGATAATCAACCAGACGCTATCCACGCCCATGATTGGCTAACCATGGAAGCCGGCATGCGCGCAAAGGAGTTAACCGACGCGCCACTCATCGTTCATGTCCACGCCACAGAGTTCGATCGTTCCGGCGAGGCATTTGGCAATCCGATCGTGCATGAGATTGAATACCAAGGATTAATGATGGCCGACCGCATTATTGCCGTTAGCAATATCACTAAGAGTATCATCATTAAAAAGTACGGGATCCCTGCTGATAAAATTGAAGTTGTTTATAACGCCATTGATGTAGCAAGCATGGGCGAATATGAATACGACCGTCGCACATATAAATACCTTGAGTCACTAAAAGACGAAGGTTACACGGTCATTGCAACTGTGACTCGCTTTACCATCCAGAAAGGTCTCACTCATTTTGTTCGTGCAGCTGCTCGCGCCTGCGAAAAACACCATAAACTTGTCTTCCTTTTAGCTGGCGATGGTGAACAGCGTGATGAGCTTATGCGCCTTAGCGCAGAACTTGGGATATCCGATAAAGTATTTTTCACTGGCTTTGTTCGCGGGAAACAGTGGCGAGATGCTTACAACGTCGCTGATATTTTTGTCATGAGTAGTGTTAGCGAACCTTTCGGTTTGACCGCCCTAGAGGCTGCTCACCATAACGCGGCGCTCATTATCTCGCGCCAATCAGGCGTTGGCGAAGTACTTCATAGTATTTTTCGTTATGACTTCTGGGATATTGACGTCCTTGCTGATCAAATGGTCGGCATTGCGCTATCCCCTGCGCTATCAAGCGATCTCAAATCTAATATTCGTCATGAATATGCTCGTATATCATGGACAGATGTCGCCAAACAATGTTTAGCACTGTACACCAGTATGAAAACAGGAGTTACAGCATGAGTAAGCGAGGCATCGTCCTTTACATGCACGTCCATCAGCCACTTCGCGTGCGGCAGTATAGTATTTTTGATACAGCAGAATGTCATGACTACTTTGACGAACAAGATCAACAGACTGATCGAAATAACGAACGCGTCTTACGTAAAGTTGCCGACAAATCCTACCGGCCAATGAATGCGTTGCTAGAAAAGCTACTGAATAAACATCCAGAATTTAAGATTTCTCTTAGTATTACTGGCACCTTTATTGAGCAAGCCGAACAATGGGCGCCCGACGTACTTGAAAGCTTTAAACGCCTCGTCGCAACAGGCCAGGTGGAGATTGTCGCGGAAACATACTATCATTCGCTTGCTTTCTTCTATAGCCTCGATGAGTTTCAACGCCAAGTTGAGATGCACCGGACAAAAATTCGCGAATTGTTTGGCGTGGAAACGGCAGTCTTTCGCAATACTGAGTTATCATACAATGACGCGCTTGCTCAGTGGGCCGATGAGTACGGCTTTAAGGGGATTCTAGCCGAGGGGTGGGATCCAATCCTGCAGTGGCGCAGCCCGAATCATATCTATCGACCGCCTAACACTGAGTCAATAAAATTATTGCTGAAGAACTACCGCTTAAGTGATGATTTGGCATTTCGCTTTAGCAATAAAGACTGGGCGCAGTGGCCTCTATCCGCCGATACCTATAATGACTGGACGAATGCATCCAGCGCCGATAGTCCATTAGTTAACTTATTCATGGATTATGAAACCTTTGGAGAACACCAATGGGCAGATACGGGGATCTTTGAATTCTTCGAGAGTTTTGTCAACAAGTGGCTTGAAAATCCAGACAACACGTTCTACACCACTTCTGAGGCTATTGACCAACATGAAGCAGTTGGTGAATTGAGCATGCCTCACACCGTTACGTGGGCGGACAGCGAACGTGATTTAACCGCATGGCTCGGTAATGCCATGCAGCAAGAAGCTCTTCGACATCTATACGCCCTGGAGGAGCAAATTCTACGTACCGAAGATAGCGCATTAATTAGCGACTGGCGAAAGTTACAGACTTCAGACCATGTCTATTACATGTGTACGAAGTGGTTCACCGACGGCGATGTCCACGCGTATTTTAGCCCATACGACTCACCATACGACGCGTTCTTATACTTTATGAATGCTATACGGGATGTTCGCTATCGCTTAATGGAATATCATAAACATGGAGGGTTACATGGGTAGACCAATCGTTCTGAGTAATGGTGAATTGCATGTAGGGATTAATAACTTTGGTCTTGTCCATGACTTCTACTATCCATACGTTGGCTTAGAAAATCATGCCGCTGGCAACTCGCTCCGTCATCGTGTTGGAGTTTGGATTGACGGAACAATTAGTTGGCTTGATGACGGCGCATGGGAGATCACTTTCAGCTACCCGCACCACTCTTTAATTGGCCATACAACCGCCAAAAACGAAGCACTTGGCATACTAGTTGAATTTGACGACGCTGTCGATGCGACAATAAGCGCCTTTATGCGCAATATTCACGTCGTCAACCTATGGGATCATGAGCGTGAAGTTCGACTTTTCCTTCATCAAGCATTTGTCATTGGTGATGCGCGTAGCAATACCGACACAGCGCAGTACCTGCCTGACAGCGACGCTATTTTACATTATCGTGGACGTCGCGCCTTTATTATTTCTGGTACCGCCAATGGACAGTCGTTTGACCAACATACCGTAGGTTTATTTGGCATTGAGGGCTACGAAGGTTCATATAGAGATGCTGATGATGGTGAGTTGTGTGGTAGCAATGTTGAGCATGGTCGCGTCGACTCCGTTATTCGCTTTAAGCTCACTATCCCTGCACTGAGCTCTACTCGTGTCCATTATTGGATTGCGGCCGGAACGTCAATGCGAGAAGCTCTCTATATTCACAAACAAGTTAAAGACGATACTATTCAAACAAGACTTCATGCAACAGCGCAGTGGTGGCATACCTGGCTTGCTCCAGCGATGCACGTCGCAGAAAAAATCGCTCCTCATCATCAAGAGAACTTTCTCCATAGCGTGATGATCATTAAATCGCAGATTGATAATCGCGGTGCAGTGATTGCCAGTACCGACACATCGATGCTCAACTATTCGCGTGACGCCTACGGCTATTGTTGGCCGCGTGACGGCGCCTATGTCCTATGGCCACTTATTCGCATGGGATATGAAGATGAACCTCGCCGGTTCTTTGATTTCGCTCGGCGAGGTCTGCACCCATCTGGCTACTTAATGCACAAGTATCGAGCTGACGGCGCACTCGGCAGCAGCTGGCATCCCTATGTGCACGATGGGATGAATACGCCACCTATTCAAGAAGACGAAACCGCCCTTGTTCTGTTTGTATTTGCTCAATTTTACCAAATGCATCCAAGTCCCCGTCTATTACATGACTTTTACGAATCAATGGTCAAACCGATGGCAGACTTCCTGGCGACCTATATTGACGATGTGACTGGGCTACCGAAACCTTCGTATGACTTATGGGAAGAAGTGTTTTTAACCACTACGTACACGACATCCGTCGTCTATGCAGCCTTACTGGCCGCCGCCGAACTTGCTGAGGCTGCTAATGATCCCGATAGTGCGGTTAAGTGGCGGTCTGAAGCGGACGATATCATAGCGGCCGCGCATAAGCATCTATACAACCCTAATCGCAAAGCGTTTTATAAAGGGCTTATCGTCAAGGAAGGCCAGATACATCATGACGAGACGCTTGATATGTCGAGCCTCTTTGGCGCATTCATGTTTGGATTATTCCCAGTGGGCGGGGAGGAATTAACTTCAACTGTCGCGACTATGCTTCAGGCTTTCAATGTCACGGAAACGGAAGTGGGCATACCACGCTATGAACATGACGCTTATCGTCGCGTAAGTGATGACATACAAGGCAACTGGTGGATCATCACATCACTATGGCTTGCTCAATATTATGCCGAGACAGATCATTATGATAAAGCCACAACAGTTCTTGACTGGGTGCTTGCACGAGCAAGCTCGACAGGGGTCCTCCCAGAACAAATTAGTCCACTTGATAACTCATTTATCTCAGTCGCGCCACTGACATGGAGCCACGCGGAATACGTCGCTTCACTACTCGACATGATTACTGAGAAAAAATAACATGCAGTCACGTCACTATATGAATAAAGCAAAGGAAGTCTGGCAGCGTCTCGTCCCTGCCAAAGTGACACAGTCCTTTCTTCATCGTCAAATTTTTCAAAAATTTGCAAACAAAGTCGGATTAGTCTATTTTGGCTATGTCGATCAGCGACACGATGAGCACAGTTTGATTCGGGGTCTTACCGTATCAACAAAGCACCGTGACAATCATTACAGTATTGGCACCTATGAAAGTTATGACATAGCATTAGTTGAGCGCGTTGACACTATCCAGTTCCCCGCAAAAGTACCACAAACCCATACATGGATTATCATGACATTTGATCTTCATCAAGCCGTCGACCTCCCTCACATCTTTATTGGCCTTCGTAATCATGGTGAAGCCTTTTACGCGCAGCTCTTTACCAAGTACGCTCACTTTAGCGAACTTGATACCTCAGTATTACCTGAGTACGACTCGAAATTTGCCGCTCAATACACGCTACTCACTAAGGCTGACCACATGTTGCAAGCGAAACGCGTCATTAGTCCTGTTATCGCCAATGTACTGAGTAATGAATTTGAGTCGCTTGCAGTAGAAATTAACAACGATACACTTTACATCTATTCAAACCAACATCATCCGACGCTGGCCTTACTAGAAAAAATGCTGACCCGTGGCCTATGGCTCGCACGGGCTATTGATCAAGCAAACACTCCTTCAGAGTCATAAATTATCCATGATTATAAAAAAAGACCCACTATGACAGTGCGTCTATTTTCTTGGTACAGGGGGCAAGATTCGAACTTGCGAAGGCATATGCCGACAGATTTACAGTCTGTTGTGTTTGACCGCTTCACTACCCCTGCGGAATAATTCAGAATGAATTCAATACTTGGAGCCGCTTTACGGATTCGAACCGTAGACCTGCTGTTTACAAAACAGCTGCTCTAACCAGCTGAGCTAAAGCGGCACGCGAAGTACAGATACAAGTGTACCCAAATTTGCGTCTATTATCAAGTAGTTTTAGTGATATTATTACGAAAAATTACAGTAGTGTCGCAAACTAACCGATGCTATACTACAAACACTATGATACAAACCCCCAAGATGCTTACTCCAAATTCATCATTACTCACACGCAAAAAACTGATCCTATCAACCACTATAGGCATCTTACTGCTTATTACTCTCCTGACAAGCATGCGCACCATTGGTACCGGCCAAGTTGGTGTCGTGACGCAATATGGCCGCGTCACGGGTCGTGAATTAACAGAAGGGCTCTCATTCGTCCTACCATGGGGGCTTAATAACGTTACTGTCTATGATGTGAAGGTACAAAAAGAATCAGTTGCCAGTACGGCCGCTAGCAAAGATCTACAAGACGTTACGAGTGAAATAGTCCTCAACTATAATATTGAACGCGGCAGCGTGAGCCGGATTCATCAAACCATCGGTGCCACCTACGTTGATAAGATTGTGACGCCAGCGATAAATGAGGTATTCAAAGCTGCTAGCGCTGAATATACCGCATCCGAGCTTATCACTGAGCGTAGCCGCTTGAAGGCCGTTGCGCAGCAAACCCTATCAAAACGCCTCCAACCATACGGCATTAACGTCAGCGAGCTAAGCATTGTTGACTTTAAATTCAGCGACAACTTCACGAAAGCAATTGAAGAAAAACAAGTTGCACAACAAAATGCTGAGCGGGCAAAATTTAACCTTGATGCCGCACGGACAGACGCCGAAGCGCAGCGGGCACAAAGTGAAACCATCACCTCTCTATACCTGCAAAAACAAGCCATAGAAAAATGGGATGGAAAAATGCCGACCTACATGGGCGGCAATGGTGCTGTATTTAATATCCCTCTTCAATAAATAACGCCCGCCTAGCCTTGGAAAATTTTGATGATTTTGCTACAATTGACCGAGGTACGCCGCGATAGCTCAGTGGTAGAGCACTTCCATGGTAAGGAAGGGGTCCTGGGTTCAAATCCCAGTCGTGGCTCCATTTTTATGTCCACCTCTAGTAATTATGACTGTTTGATGCTAGAATAAATAAGATTGAATCAACAAATTTAAGTGAGTAAGTAATGGCAAAGAAGAATACAAAGCGAAAATTAGTAGGACTTGTAAGTGATCTTACC